>ERZ1034901.17-NODE-17-length-121319-cov-26.158901_pt1 | contig 121319 bp, 113 predicted proteins | sample MGYA00520628_ERZ1034901 | MGnify/ENA primary metagenome ERZ1034901 (study PRJEB33766, sample SAMN09781783) | gut metagenome | biome: gut microbiome | host: Homo sapiens | place: Madagascar | study: EMG produced TPA metagenomics assembly of the PRJNA485056 data...
AGATAAAACCACATAACTGAAAGATGAATTTACACACAAATTTGGACTTGACTTTAGAGAGGGCAATCCGAGAGAGAAAATCTGCTCTTGGCAAAATGAACGATATAATTGGTGGGATGTTTTAATTGCTCTGAAATATTCACAATCCCCCTATAATATGCTATCATAATGAAAATTTACAAAGTGAGGTCTATTTATGTGGGAGAAATTTAAGACATTTCTGAAACGCAAGGATATTGAAGTTTCAGTTAAAAGGTATGGAATTGATGCACTGGGTGCGATGGCGCAGGGATTGTTCTGCTCACTTCTTATAGGAACAATTCTTAATACATTGGGAACACAGCTGCATATTGGGTTTCTTACTAATACTGTGGCAACAGTGAGCGGTGTCAATTATACAGTTGGAGGGCTTGCGTCAGCAATGAGCGGACCGGCAATGGCAGTGGCAATCGGTTATGCACTGAAATGCCCTCCACTTGTACTGTTTTCACTTATAACTGTTGGATTTGCATCTAATGCGCTTGGCGGTGCAGGTGGTCCGCTGGCGGTATATTTTGTTGCGATTATTGCAGCAGAAGCAGGTAAGATGATTTCTAAAGAAACTAAGATAGATATTCTTGTTACACCGCTTGTTACTATAGGTGTTGGAACAGGAGTAGCGGCTCTTATTGCACCGGCTTTGGGAAAAGCGGCAATGAAGATTGGCGAACTTATTATGCTTGCAACTAATCTTCAGCCTTTCCTTATGGGAATTGCAGTATCAGTTCTTGTTGGAATTGCACTTACACTTCCTATATCGTCAGCCGCGATATGTGCTGCATTTGGACTTACTGGGCTTGCAGGCGGAGCAGCAGTTGCAGGCTGCTGTGCGCAGATGGTTGGATTTGCGATTATGTCATTTAAGGAGAACCGATGGGGAGGACTTGTTTCTCAGGGAATTGGTACATCTATGCTTCAGATGGGAAATATAATTAAGAATCCGAGAATATGGATAGCACCGATAGTTACGTCTGCAATTACAGGTCCTATGGCAACATGCCTGTTTAAGCTGCAGATGAATGGCACTCCGGTATCATCTGGTATGGGAACTTGCGGATTTGTTGGACAGATTGGTGTATATTCTGGTTGGGTAGCTGATATTGCTAATGGAACAAAGACTGCAATTACAGGATTTGACTGGGCTGGATTGATACTTATATCATTCATTCTTCCGGCAGTGATATGTCCGCTTATTAATATGCTTCTTAAAAAGATTGGCTGGGTTAAAGATGGAGATATGAAGCTTTCTTGATTGGGGAAACTAGATTGGATAAAAAGATAGGTTTATGTTAAAAATAGTGGCAGGACTTCAGGTATTCCTAAAGACTGCCACTTTTTATATGCATATTAATTAAAATGTTCTTTCAATTCACCAGAAAGCTTTAAGACATGCTCGATGCCATCGTCAACATTCGAAACGGCTTCTTCCTGCTGGCGGATGCTCTCTGAAATATTAGATATCATTGCAGCGTTCTCTTCAGAGGTAGCAACAAGCGTCTGAATGTCTGAGTTAACGCTGTCAAAAGCTGTCCTGACAGATTCGATTACCTTATACTGTTCTCTTACAAGATCGTGTGCAACTTCTGTTGAATCATTGATTCCGGTGAGAACATTGACAAGAGTGTCCATCTTGGAAACAACATTATTAGCTGATTCAGCACCTGCATTCACGCGGTTAGAAACTTCATCTGTCATACCTGAAAGACCGTTAATGATCTTGTGGATATTGTCTGCAGCTTCTGAACTCTGTTCAGAAAGATGACGGATTTCATCTGCAACTACAGCAAATCCCTTACCGTGCTCACCAGCTCTTGCAGCTTCAATTGAGGCATTAAGAGAAAGAAGATTGGTCTGGGCTGCGATTGCGTTGATTTCTTCAAGAATTGAAGTAATCTTAGACATCTCGTTCATAAGCTCAGACATAGCTCCTCTGGCAGAGCCAACAGTTTCTGCCATCTCCGAAAGAGTGTTTTTAACAACATTTACTTCGTTATTACCGGCTCTGACTGATGTATCAACTTTTTCGAAGCCAGCATCAAGCTCTTTGGAAAGCTCATAATTCTTATTGATTTCATCGGTTGCATCCTGAATTTTCTCAGTAACAGATATAGTTGCATTGGTTGTATCGTCAATAACGGTATTCATCTGAGAAGCAGCTTCATTTACCTTAGTTGCCTGTTCAGATAAGTTATCAAGACCGTTTTTACAATTTTCGATAGCTGAATTAAGATTAATGGCTATGTCATTGGCTGCATGTGAGTTGTTGTTAATAGTAGATAGTGTTTCTTCGCTCTGAGAAAGGAGCTCGCGTCCTCTGTCAACAGCTTTGTATAAAACAACAGCAACAAGGTCAAAAAGAAATACCTTTGTAAAGGCATCTACTCTGTCGTAATTAGCCCCATCAATAACGAATGGGAAAAATATGGCACATATAAGTGCAATATTAGCAACAGGAACAGAGTAATATATAATGTACTTCTTATCAAAATATAATGCCATCATTGATAGAAATACAAAATTGGCAAGAAATGCAACTGAGTTGCCGCCTAAAACAAAAGCATATACAAATGTAGCAATTGAAGGCGTAAGATTAATAAGCAAAGCTTTAATAAAATGATTCTGAATTAAGAACTTACCAATACCGGCAGCAATAAGACTGGCAAGCATTATGCCAATTCCGATAAATGCACGGATATTAATCCCTTCTGAAAAAAATGTCATAACTGATAATGCAATTGTTCCAACTAAAACAATAAGATAGTTGTGTGAATGTAATTTATCCATTAGTTCCTCCCTAAAAATAATATTAAATTGTTCGAAAATTAATATAGAAATAATATCATTTTTAAATACAAAAATCAATGATTAACAGGTTGACATTATGTTAAATTTGAAATATACTTTTAACTAAAGCGTTGACGAGAAGAGTACTATGTTACGGTTCTACAGAGAGAAGCATATATGGTGGAAGTGCTTTAGAATACGGATATGGGAAAACCACCTCCGAGCGGCCTCAATACGGCACGGTGATTCCGTTATAATCATAATGAGATGTTCTCCTGATTGAGAGAATAATAAGGGTGGAACCGCGGATTGAATATTCGCCCCTTATACAGCAAGCTGGAAAGCCACTGTATAAGGGGCTTTTTTGCGCGAGTAGCGATGAGAATATACAGGGAAAGTCAACAGCTGTGCTTGCACAGGGTGTGGACTTTGCATGGATATTCGAGGAGCACCGCGACAGTGACAGAGCGAAGCTCTGGAACATGAGCTACGAGCACAAGCAGCGATGAGAATAGCAACAAAAATATTAACACAAAAGGAGATTTATCATGGTTAATTTTAAGGAAGATGAAAGACTGAATACTCTTAATCATTCATGTGCACATGTTATGGCACAGGCAGTTAAGCATTTATATCCACATGCTAAGTTCTGGGTTGGACCAGTAGTAAAAGAGGGATTCTATTATGATATAGACCTTGGAGATAATGTAATCAATGACGAAGCTATTGAAGCTATCGAAAAAGAAATGAAGAAAATCTGCAAGGAAGGCAAGAAAATATACAGAAGAGAAGTTTCTAAGCAAGAAGCCCTTGAGATGTTCAAGGATGATATGTATAAGCTTGACCTTATAAGCGGTCTTGAAGATGGCAACATTACAGTATATGACCAGGGCGATTTCACAGACCTCTGCCGTGGACCTCATGTTGATAATACTAAGCTCTGCAAGAATTTCAAGCTTGTTAAATATTCTGGTGTATACTGGAAGGGCGATGCTAATAATCATGTAATGCAGAGAATCTATGGTGTATGTTTCCCAACAGCTGAGGAGCTTGAAGAACATCTTAAGCTTCTTGAGGAAGCAAAGGAACGTGACCACAGAAAGATTGGCAAAGAAATGGAACTTTTCATGTCAGATGACTTAATCGGCCGTGGACTTCCAATGTTCTTACCAAAGGGATATACAGTATGGCAGGAGCTTGAGAATTACATTAAGGACAAGGAAAGAAAGCTTGGATACCTTCATGTAATGACACCATGTGTTGGTACAGTTAATCTTTACAAGACATCAGGCCACTGGGATCACTACAAGGAAAACATGTTCCCGGCTATGGAAGTTGAAGGCGAATCATTTGTCTTAAGACCAATGAACTGCCCTCACCACATGATGATATATGCTAACAAAATGCATTCTTACAAGGATCTTCCTATAAGAATCGGTGAGATTGCACATGACTTCAGATTTGAGGCAAGTGGAACATTAAAGGGTATTGAGAGAGGAAGACATTTCTGCCAGAATGATGCCCATCTTTTCGTAACACCAGAGCAGATTGAGTCAGAATTTGCCAAGGTTGTAGACCTTATATTTGAGACATACAAGGATTTCAATATTACAGATTACCGTTGTGTTCTCTCATTAAGAGATCCAGAGGATAAGGTAAAGTATCATGATGATGATGAAATGTGGAACAATGCTGAGAACGCATTAAGAAAGGTTCTTAATGATATCGGAATTGAGTACACAGAGGAAATCGGAGAGGCTGCATTCTACGGACCTAAGCTTGATGTAAATGTTAAGCCTGCTATCGGTAATGAATATACATTATCAACATGCCAGCTTGATTTCTGTCTTCCATCTAAGTTCAACTTAACATACATTGATAAAGATGGACAGAGAAAGACACCTGTAGTTCTTCACAGAGCTATCCTTGGTTCTCTTGACAGATTCATGGCTTATATACTTGAGGAGACAAAGGGTAACCTTCCATTATGGCTTGCTCCTGTACAGGCTACAATTCTTCCGGTTAAGAATGAAGATGAGGAGTTAAATGCTTATGCTCATGGGCTCTATGATTATCTTGCTGATAATGGAATCAGAGTTGAGATTGATGAGAGAGCAGAAAAGCTTGGATACAGAGTAAGAGAAGCTCAGGTTAAGAAGATTCCTTACCTTATTGTACTTGGTAAGAATGAAGCAGCAGAAGGAACTGTAAGCTACAGACTCCACGGAGAGCAGAAGTCAACTACAGTATCTAAGGACGAATTTGTTGCAATGCTTAAAGATGAGATTGCTACTAAGAAGAATAATCCTGCAGCAGCTAAATAATCAGACTGACCTTACAGAAAGAAGCGTGACAATATGTAATGTTTTATGTATTGTCATGCTTCTTGTTTATATTTCATAAAACAATAGGAAAATAAATGGCTAGATATTACTATAAAAAGAAAAAGAAGAAATTCGTACCTAAAGATTTAGCAAGTCTTAAAGAACTTAAGATAAAGACTGCATTAATGGAGAGTATTCCTGAGGATATAACACAGCTGTATCCTGAAGCCAGAAATATAAAGAGACATTTTATACTTCATATAGGGGAGACTAATACAGGAAAGACACATGATGCACTAGAAGATTTTTATAATGCCGGTTCAGGAATGTATCTTGCACCTCTGAGACTTCTTGCACTTGAGATTCAGGAGATGAGTCTTGCAAGAGGAATTAACTGTTCGTTGACGACAGGCGAGGAGAAGGATATAAGAGATGGTGCAAAGCATTTATCCTGTACAGTTGAGAAAATGGATATGAGCAGACATTTTGATGTCTGTGTAATAGATGAGGCACAGATGGTAGCCGACTCAGACAGAGGCTGGGCGTGGACAGAGGCAATTCTTGGCGTTAATGCTGATGTTGTACATGTATGCATGTCGCCGAATGCAATACATATTGTTAAAATGCTTATAAAAATGTGTGGAGATACATATACAGATATAAGACATAAAAGGAATTCAAGACTTATAGTTGAAGACCATGATTTCATATTTCCAGATGATATACGGGATGGAGATGCTTTAGTAGCATTTTCACGTAGAAAAGTTCTTATGCTTGCAACCCTTCTAAAGAAGGAAGGGTATAAAGTAAGTGTTATATACGGTTCACTTCCATACAGTGTGCGAAAAGCAGAGGTTGCCAGATTCTTAAATGGAGAGAGCAGAATTGTAGTATGTACAGATGCTATTGGAATGGGAGTAAATCTTCCTATAAGAAGAATAATATTTACTGAGTCAAAAAAATTCGATGGCAAATCCAAAAGATTTCTTAACATGAGCGAGGTTAAGCAGATTGCCGGAAGAGCAGGAAGAAAGGGGATGTATGACCAGGGGTATGTCAACTCAATAGAGGACAGGGACCAGATAGGTGAACTGCTTCATGGAAGATATGAGCAGATAACAAGCTGCGTTATACAGCCACCAAGAAAAGTTCTGGATATGCCATACAGCCTTTCAGAGATATTTAAGATATGGTTAAAGACGATTGAAAAGAAATGCTTTTCAGTTGCTGACTTAAAGAACAGGATTAAACTTGCTGAATACATTGAGAAAAAACATGGTGAGAAGATTAATAAAGATCTTGAATACAGTCTTATTAACATTCCATTTGATGAGAATAGCGAGAAACTTAAATATTTGTGGCAGGATCTTGTTGATATGACAGCTGACGGTGAACCGGTAAGCAGGATGTGGTATTATGTAGATACTGAATCTGAAGATATAGAAGCCATGAAGCTGGATGACCTTGAACAGTTGTATAAGAAGATAGATCTGCTTAATTCATACTGTAATGCGCTTAATATATCAGAATACGATGAGCGTATCAGAATGCTTAAAGAGGAGATATCAGAACGTATAGTAAGAGAACTTACTAATGGTGAATTCTTCAACAAATGTAAACGCTGTGGGAAGAGACTGGAATGGAATCACAGATTTGGCATGTGTGAAAAATGTTACGAGATAAATAAGCTGGAAAGAATGCGCTATAAAGCAGATAAATGGAGATAAAAAGGTCTACATTTTGCTTTTTTATGCAAACATAAGCAATTCGAACTGACAATATATAGGGGATATGTTATATTTAATGCACCAAATATATGTTTTTATAAAATGTAGACATTTTTGGAGTAAATTATCGTTATTAAGTGATAATACATTTATAAAGTAATAATTATTGGAAGAGGAAAATGCTATGAGTGAAAGTATTAAAGGTAGAATTCATCAGGTAGAAAGCTTTGGTTCAGTTGATGGACCAGGGGTAAGATATATTGTATTTCTTAAGGGCTGTCATATGAGATGCAGATATTGTCATAATCCTGAGACATGGAAAGAAGAAGGCGGAACATTAGAAACAGCGCAGGAAGTGTTCGATAAAGCTTATCGTTACAGAAATTACTGGAAGAATGGTGGCGGAATCACTGTAAGTGGTGGAGAGGCGCTTCTTCAGATGGAATTTGTGACAGAGCTTTTTGAAATTGCGAAAAAGAATGGTGTGCATACAACTCTTGATACGTCAGGTAATCCTTTTAAGATGGAGCCGGAATATCTTGAAAAGTTTGACAGGCTGATGGCTGTTACAGACCTTTTTCTTCTTGATATTAAGGAGATTAATGATGAGAAGCACAAGGACCTTACAGGTTGGACTAATAAGAACATCCTTGACCTTGCAAAGTATCTTTCTGACCACGACAAGGATATGTGGATAAGAAATGTTCTTGTTCCAGGAGTGACAGACGCACAGGAAGACCTTGAACAGTTAAGGGATTTTGTTGCCAGTTTAAAGACTGTTAAGAGATTTGAAGTGCTTCCATATCATACACTTGGAGTATTTAAGTGGGAGGAATTAGGAATTCCCTATACACTTTCTGATGTAATGCCACCTGATAAGGAACAGATTGCAAGAGCTAATGATATATTAAGAACAGCAGAATACACAGGATATCTTGAAAAATAAGATATTGATAAAAGACCTCCCACAGATTCAGGGAGGTCTTTTGTACGATTGTTATTTGTGATATGATCTTAATCCATCATTAAGCCCCTCAATATATGAGAGTGCTTTTTCTTTTCCAGATGAATTTAATCTTTTATAAAAACCTAAAAGTCTTGTTTCACTGTCTGATAAAGACTGCACTTCAATAATATTTCTGGTATCTGATTTCATCATAATATAATCCATGCTGGCATCTAATATGCTGCTTAATTTAATAAGTGTGGATACACTGGGCATATGCCGACCTTGTTCATATGCGCTTATTGTTTCCTGCGCAACACCAAGTTCAGTACTTAATCTTATCTGTGTAATGTGTTTTTCTTCGCGTAATTCACGGATTCTGTTATGGACTTCATGCATTTGAATATTCCTCCATAGTATATCTGTTTATGATTGCACTATAAGAAAAATAACATTTTATTGTCTTATTATTAGTAGTGTATATGGTAAAATATAGCAATTATACAGGCTGATGTGGTGTAAAATGGTAATAAAGATATATAGAATAATTCTTATATCTATGTTATTATTTTAAATAGCAGTTTTGATGCAAATGAGTATTAATCAGGGGAAATATGGGAATGAAAAGAAGAGACTTTGCTGCCACATTAATGGCAGTACTTATGGCAGGAAGTATATTTGCAGGTTGCGGAAGTGCTGATAAAAATGTAAATCATAATGTTGAAACAACGCAGAATATACAGAATGCAAAGGATGTGCAGCTTACTACGCAGGCTGTTGCAGATAATGAAACCAAAGCAACAAATACAAAGGACGAAAAAGAAACAGAAAGTACCATTCAGGAGTTTGAAACTAAAACTCAGGAAGTGGATACAGAAGTAATTACTGCAGACAGTGAGGCATCCGGGACTCGGAATGATAGCGATATACAGGAGATTGGAGGTCAGGAAAATATAGCTGCAGAAGATAATGAGTGGAATAATGGAAATACAGAAGATTCTAATTATGAGGAAAAAAACACTCAGGAATCTGTAGAAAATAATAATCAGAATAATAACGGGAATAATGCGCCTGGAGAGTTGCAGGCACCGGCATCAGGCGGAAATGTTAATATTAAAGATGATAATAGTCTGCTTGCAAGTGCAAAGGTTAATACAGTTACATATAGTGCATATGCCAGCGAAGTGTTAAGACTTGTCAATATTGAGAGAGACAAAGTTGGAGCTGCACATCTTGTTTTAGACGGAGCGTTATGTGATGCTGCAAATATGCGTGCGATTGAGATGGATTGTACAGGTGTGTTTGAACATAAAAGACCTAACGGTAATAGCTGCTTTGAAGTGTATGATATATGTAATGTTGAATGGCAGAGTGCATGTGGTGAGAATATAGCGGCAGGTCAGGCAACTCCTGAAGATGTTATGAAATCATGGCTTAGTTCAGCAGGACACAAGGCTAATATATTAAGTCCGGAGTATACAAAAATGGGGCTTGGATATAGTGTGGGACTAAGCAATGGTCAATATAGAGGTTACTGGGCACAGGAATTTGCTGGATAAAAAGAATATAAAAAATAGAAAGAGCCATATCGGATAATCCGGTATGGCTCTTTCAGAGAAGGAAATTATATGAGAAAAATTAAGATATAGCTTTCTTAATAGCGTTGAATGATTCCTTGCTTATATCATGCTCGATACGGCAGGCATCTTCTTCAGCGACCTTAGGATCAACACCAAGCCTTATGAGCCATGATGTAAGGAGCTGATGACGCTCATATATCATCTCAGCAATCTCTTTACCTGATTCTGTAAGATATATGTAACCCTCTTTAGTTACCGTTATATGATTAGATTCCCTCAAATTCTTCATCGCAATGCTGACGCTTGATTTCTTGAAACCTAACTCATTGGCAACATCTATTGAACGAACCACAGGAAGCTTTTTACTTAACATTAATATTGATTCAAGATAGTTTTCTGCTGATTCATGAATAACTGACATAATTATATCCCCCGATTGCTTATAACGATATTGATATATAGATTATAACACGCATACATATTTAATGCAAATGTGCTGAATATAAATAAATCATAAAATTTATCATAATACTTGGTAAAATATGGATGTAAAGCCTTATCACTGTTGCAAATAAACTGAATGCAGTTTAAAATGTAGAAAGTGTATGTAAGATATTATTATGTTAGAGGGTGTTTATTTGAATAACAGCAATATAGAATGGATAGAAAAACTGAATTGCCTTACAGACCTGCATGTACATCTTGATGGTTCACTGTCGCTTGAATCTGTAAGATATCTTTGTGGTATGCAGAATATAGAAACAGGTGATGATGCAGAATTGTCAGAAAAGCTGAGTGTATCATCAGATTGTAAGAATCTTAATGAATATCTTGAAAAATTCGAATTTCCGCTTCAGCTTTTGCAGACGCGTGAGGCTGTTAAATATAGTGTGTGTCAGCTTGTTAAAGAGCAGGAAGAACAGGGAGTAATATACAGCGAGATAAGATTTGCACCACAGCTTCATACAAGAAAAGGATTGTCACAGCAGGAGATTGTTGAAGCAGCATGTGAGGGGCTTGATGAATCAAGAAAGTACTGGAAGTCATATTCCTGTCACAATCTTATATTATGTTGTATGCGTTCGGATGATAATAAGGATGCTAATATGGAAACAGTAAGACTTGCTGCATTATATGCCGAAAGGGGAAGAGGTGTTGTGGCGGCAGACCTTGCAGGTGCAGAAGGACTTTATGCAACAGATACATTTGCAGATGTATTCAGGGATGCAGTGCAGAAAGGAGTGCCATTTACTATTCACGCAGGCGAGGCAGCCGGAGCGGAAAGTGTTGAATGTGCATTGAATTTTCAGGCTGTAAGAATAGGACATGGCGTAAGATGTACAGAGAATCTTTTAGTTATGCAGGAGCTTGCAGACAAAGGAACTGCGTTGGAATTATGTCCGACAAGCAATCTGAATACTAAAATATACGAGACAATAGAGAATTATCCGATACAGCAGCTTATGAATAAGGGGATAAAGGTTACTGTTAATACGGATAATATGATGGTTTCTAACACAACAGAGGCGAGGGAACTTGCATTGGTTGCAGATACATTCAATATGGAGAAGAAAGATGTTAAGAAGCTGATAATGAATGGTGTTGAAGCTGCATTTACAACAGAGGGAATAAAAAACCGCTTAAGGGCAAGAGTGGATACACAGTTTGCCAAAGTGGCTGGAATCAGAGGTTAGGGTATGAATGAAGTTAATGAATTATTTACTAAAGAAAATGTAGAAAAGATATATGTTCCGGATATTGTTAAGGATGATCTGCTAAGTATTATAGAAGAAAAGCTTAAGAAAGCGGGATTCTATTACAGGGTTGCATACAGGGTGAAAGCACCTGATTCAATGCTTGATAAACTTATATTAAAGGATTACAGAAGACCTGGGACAGAGAATCAGGATAAGAAGATGCAGGATCTTATAGGAATAAGAATTATTCTGTATTATGCGGATGATGTTGAGATTGTTAAGAATTTTCTTGATACGATATTCTCTATGCCGGGCGTGTGGAATACAACAGAGGCCAATGAATATGAGTTCAGGGCAATGAAGATTAACGGAATATTCAAGCTTCCGGGATATCTTAGCAAGACCATTGTTAATCCTGAGCTTGGAGATTATGTGGATGATACATTTGAGATACAGGTAAGAACTAATTCTTTTGAGGGCTGGCATGAGATTGAACATGATATGAGATATAAAGGCTCAGCCTTTGGTACGGGTAATGAAGCGCTTGCAAGAAAGATGAACAGTATTCTTGCGACACTGGAGTTATGTGATGATTCAGTTGTGGGTCTGATTGAAGATTTAGGACATCAGCATTATAAAGATAGAAAATGGAACTATATGTTAAGATGTCATTACAGACTGAAGTTTACAAGAGAACCACTGCATCCATATATTGAAGAGATATTTGATGAAGATACAGAGCTTGCCAAGAAGTTCTATAAGTTTAAAAGAGAACCGTTACTAAGACAGCTATGGGATAATACAGGAGATAAAGGTCCGGAGATTACTGTTAATAATATTGTTAAGATAGTTAATCAGATAGGACCTGAGGATGAGAGACTCAAAGAAGCATTTGTAAAGATAGAACATGAGAAGAAGCAGGAGACAGAAAGCGTTGCTAAGAGAAGAAGATTTGAGCCGTTTAAACAGCTTGGTTCTTTTATGGTATTCAAGGCTGATACATATATCGACTTAAGCAATCTTGCAATGACTGATGCTTTCAGAAAGGCCGTGGGGTACATATATTCATGGGTTAAGTCAAGATATGAGGATGTATTCACAGATTTACCAGAGAACGCAGAAACTTATGTTAATGCAGAACCCGGATATTCAGTTAATCTTTCGTATGATGCAGAAAATGTGTATTTTTCTGAAAAAACTACACATCTTGATACTAAGATACCAACAAGAGTATGGATATCTGAAGCGGTTATATGCAGGGAAGGTGACAGACTGAAATTCACGGTATCTAACAGATATGCAGAGCCGTCAGACAGATACAGAGATAATGAAAATGTTCTGTTTTCAAGACCTAATTTCTTTGGAGAGATTGCAGACAATATAGGAATTGTTGATGTGGAAAGAATGAGGGAGTCTGTAAGATACGTTGAGGACAGCAAGGATTACGATGATCTTACAACACTGATTGCAGAGGAAGAAAGAACATTTCCTGTTATAGTATTTATGGCAAGTGATGGCAGATGGCTTGATAAATTTGATATGAACTATTTTGCTTATCTTGTAGGATATTATGCACATATCAAGATGATAAGAAGCCCTTATGAATCACGGAAATTTGCTAAGGATTATGGTCTTAAGATGGATGAATGTGCTGATTCAATTACAGTATTTTATCCGGGCAGAGAGCCTTATACAAGCTATAAGACAGATATATTCCACACAACATTTGAAGTTATTAAGGTTGAAAAGAGAAAATACTGGAATGAGAATGGCTGCAGGGCATACAGAAGAAAGCTTGTTTCGGAAATAAGAGAGAATAATGTACTGTGACAGTAGAAAGCAGAGGGAAAATAATGAACAAATGTGTTCTTGTAGTTGATGATAATGATTTTAACAGGGAACTTGTGAGAGATATTCTTGAAGATGAGGATATTGTTGTTTATGAGGCAGCAGATGGTAAATCTGCAGTTGATTTTATGGAGTCACAGGATGGTACAAATGTTAATGCAATTCTTATGGATTTAAGAATGCCTGTTATGGACGGTATGGAGGCAACAAGAGTCATAAGACAGGGGAGCAGAGGAAGTGTACCTATAATAGCAATGACAGCTAATTCATTTGAAACTGATAAGGATTATGTACATGCTAATGGAATGAACGGATTTATTGCAAAGCCCATAGATGTTGCAACATTGGCAGAGCAGATAGGAGAAATGGCAGGGTGGTAATACACCCTGCCATTTCTCCTATCTTGAATCACCCATAAAGAAAAGGGCAACTGTTCCAGGACCTGAATGCGTTCCTATTGTAGGACATATATAATTAATCCATATGTTATCAATACCAAATCTTTCTTTTACAAGTCCGGCAACAAACTGTGCATCTTGTAAGCAGTCGCCATGACTGATGAATATGACATCGTTCTTATCTCTGTATGAACCGATATGTTCCTCCATACGGTCAACTAAAGCAATGAGAGATTTCTTTCTGCCACGGACCTTTCCTATATTAATAAGTCTGCCTTCATTATTTACATGAAGGATTGGCTTGATATTGGCAAGCGTACCAATAATGGCAGTAGTCTTAGAAACACGGCCGCCTCTGTATAAGTGGTTAAGATCATCAACCGTAAAATTATGTACTACATTAAGCTTGTGATTGTTGACAAAATCTATTATTTCGTCCATGGATTTTCCTGACTTTTTCATTTCAACAGCTTTATATACGATAAGACCTTCGCCCATTGAGGCAGCTAACGAATCTACTACAACGATTCTTGCCTCAGGATATTCTTCCATGACTTCATTCGCAGCTATGCAGGCATTGTTGTAACTGCTTGAAAGTGCTGATGAAAATGCGATGTGAAGGATATCGAAGCCCTCTTTAACACGTTTTTCAAATATAGTTTTACAGTCTTCGGGATTACATGCCATAGTTGTTGGCATGTCGCCATTACGCATACGGTCAAAGAATTCCTTCTCAGGCATAATGTTATCTGTACCATAGATGACTTCACCAAATGCATAAAATAGAGTGTGAATGTCGATGTTGTTTTCTTTGACATAACTGTCAGGTAAATCAGCAGTTGTGTCAGTTGATATAAGAAAATCTTTCATAACTGTCAGATCCTTTCTTGATTTATTTCATGTATTATAATATCATTATTGAAGTGATATTCCAAGATATAAGATTTATTACATTTTTAAATAAATTTTGGAAATGGGGTTGACATATATTAACTGGAATGATATCATGCAATAGTTGCAAAGCAAAGCAGAGTATCCACTCTCACCTCAGCGCACAGGGCGACTCGGGTTGATATTTAAGAATTACACATAATATTAGGATTGTGTTTTGATTAAAGAAAGTGGATAGCTGTGCTATTCACTTTAATTTTTTATATGGGGGTGTACCGCTATTAACGAGTTAATGATTAACGAACAGATTAGATGCAAAGAGGTTCGTGTTATTGGAGAAGAAGGACAGCAGCTTGGAGTTATGGCATCAAGAGATGCTTTAAACATGGCTAAGGATGCAGGAGTAGATTTAGTAATGGTTTCGCCATCAGCTAATCCACCTGTATGCAGAATTGTAGATTATGGCAAGTTCAAGTACGAACAGCTCCGCAGGGAAAAGGAAGCTAAGAAGAAACAGAAGACAGTAGAAGTTAAGGAAGTTCGTTTATCACCTAACATCGATGTCAATGACCTTAACACTAAGTGTAATTCAGCAAGAAAGTTCATTGAAAAAGGTAACAAGGTTAAAGTATCATTAAGATTCAGAGGAAGAGAGATGGCTCATATCGATTCCACTAAGCATATTCTGGAAGACTTTGCAGAAAAGCTTAGCGATATAGCTGTAATTGAGAAGGCTCCTAAGATGGAAGGCAGGAGCATGATGATGTTTTTAACTGAAAAACGTTAAAATAAATAACAACTAACAGACATTTTTAGGAGGATTATTATGCCAAAGGTAAAGACAAAAAGAGCAGCTGCAAAGCGTTTTAAAGTAACTGGAACAGGTAAGTTAAAGAGAATGAAGGCATACAAGAGCCATATTCTTACAAAGAAGTCAGCTAAGAGAAAGAGAAATCTTAGACAGGCAGCTATGACTGATGCAACTAATGTTAAGACAATGAAGAAGATTATGCCTTATCTCTAAGATTAATGGTATAACAACATTTATTTAGAGATATAGTTTAAGGAGGAATTTATAAAATGTCAAGAATTAAAGGCGGATTAAACGCAAAGAAGAAGCATAACAGAGTATTAAAGCTCGCTAAGGGTTATAGAGGAGCAAGATCTAAGCAGTACAGAGTTGCTAAGCAGTCAGTTATGAGAGCTCTTACAGAGAGTTATAAGGGCAGAAAGCAGAAGAAGAGACAGTTCAGACAGTTATGGATTGCCAGAATCAATGCTGCTGCAAGAATTAACGGACTTTCATACAGCAAGTTCATGTATGGTCTTAAGTTAGCTAATATCGATCTTAACAGAAAGGTATTATCTGAGATGGCTGTTAACGATGCAGAAGGATTTGCTAAGCTCGCAGAGGTTGCTAAGTCTAAGCTTGCATAATTGATTATATATTAAATATATTGAATTAACAGGCTGTCGTTTTTGCGGCAGCCTGTTTTAATGTATTGGTTGCTAAATGTTTGAATGTGAATATATGATAATTTTGTGAACTAATGCTTATAGATATGGATAAAATGTCTTTTATATGGTATATTATGAAAGTCAATTTTTTACTTCTATATTTCTATATAATATAATGAAGTAAGAGCGGAGGTTTATTGTGAAAAAAAGTTTTATGAAGAAGACAGCAGTTGCTTTATTATCAGTTTCTATGCTTATGGCAACGGCATGTAATAGTAAGATTGATGTTAAGTATGATTATAATGTTGAAGATTATGTTCAGCTTGGACAGTATGAAAACATATCAGTCCAGGTAGATAAAACTTCAATAGAGAATGAACTTATAGAGAGTAAAATTAAACATGATGTAGAAGATAATACTACTTATACAGAAGTTGACAGAGGTGCGATAGCTTCTGATCAGATTCTTGTTACATATACTGCTACATCTTCAGGCGCATCTCTTAGCGGACTTACTAATACAGATGGTAAAACAATGATTCTTGGAACGGATACTCTCGGACTTGAACTTGATGAGTTAGATCAGGCTTTATATGGTATGACCCCAGGTCAGACAAAGATACTTGTTGTTGATATACCTGAGGATTATAGTTCGGATTTATATAAGGGCACGAGGGTTGTATTTGAACTTACAATGCAGACAGTTGCACAGGCAAATGTTCCAATGATAACTAATGCATATGTTAAGGAAGCGTTTGGATATGATACCGTTGAAGAATATAGACAGTCAATAAAGGAATCTCTTGAAACTGATATTAATTCAAAGGTTGAGAACAAGATACAGGAAGATGTATTATCTTCTTTACAGGATACATTCAAGATAAGCAGTTATCCTGATTCACTTATGGAAGAAACAAGATCCAGACTAGAAACATCTATTGGTTTCTATGCGGATTTTTCTAAGCTTTCAAAGGATGAATACTGTCAGAAGCAGTATGGACTTTCTTTTGATGACTTTGTTAAGAAATCTGTTGTACAGCAGCTTATCATGGAGGCTATAGTTAAAGACCGCAATATGACAATGAGAGAATACGATTATAAAGGTTCTCTTGATGATTTTGCGGCAGATAACGGATATTCTAATGCGGATACATTTGTTGAAAAATTCGGAAAAGATAAGATTGTAAAGGCTATGCTTGTGCAGAAGGCACAGGATTATGTTATTGAGCATGCCAATATTTCTTATAAGTAAGGTTGGTTGACAGAATTTAGGTTGTGTGGGAACCGGCAGCATATTATTGTGCGAGTCCTCATGACGGCTGCACCTAGTGGGAGTAAATGCCGCTCTATACAGAGTTTATTACGGTGAGAGAAAACAAACGCGCTTCGCTTGAACGAGTTTTCTCTCACCGCTCTTTTGTATAGAGCGGCATAACTCCCACACGATTCGCCTTAAATCGGACTCGCACAATAATATGCTGCCGCTTCCAATCTACGTTAATTCTGTCTTGCCTTGCTTATGCCTTCGGCATGTTGCAAGGCGGGCTGAGAGAAATGTGACGGGCGGTGAAAATAAAAATACCATCTTGCTTATGCTTTGGCATGTTGCAAGATGGATTTTTTTATTTTGTGCCTGTTGAGCCAAAGCCGCCTTCGCCTCTTTCTGTGTCGTCAAGTTCTTCTACTTCGTTGAAGTCTGCTGTGATGTATGGTGCTAAGACTATCTGAGCGATTCTGTCTTTTGGTTCTATGGTTACAGGTTTATCTGAATGGTTGTGGAGGGCTACTATGATTTCACCTCTGTAGTCAGAATCTATTACGCCTACTTTGTTGGCTGGGGCAAGACCTTTTTTGCATGCCATTCCACTTCTTGCGTAGATGAGTCCTACGAGTCCTGCAGGTATCTCCATTGCTATTCCTGTTTTGATGAATTCAGTTGTGCCTGGCATAACTGTTACAGCTTCAGGCATGCCTGAGTAGAGGTCTGCTCCTGCTGAGAATTCTGTTCCGTATGTTGGGATACAGGCGTTAGGATTTAATTTTTTAATATTAACTTTCTGTGACATTGTGTAAACTCCTTTTTATTATTAATCGTACAGAAGTACGATATTACCTGATTCGAGAGATTCTTTTACAAGGATTGTCCTCTGGTTAGATGAACCCTTGAACTGAAGCATCATATCTTTCTTGTCTTCTTCATATTTGCCGTCAACTATGACGTCAATGTATTGAAGCATTTCTTTAGTTTCTTTCCATTCATTGCACATTCTGTCAACAATATCCTTGTCAAACAGATATCCTGTAAAACACCATATACTCAGGTCAGGATATATTCTGCGTACTTCCCTCAGCAATGGAAGGAGTCCCTGTTGGTTGCTGTGTTCAAATGGTTCACCTCCTAGAAGTGTGAGCCCTGTAACATAGTCTGGAGCAAGGGAATCAATGATTTCTTTAATTGTATCGTCTGTGAAGTCCCTGCCATAATTAAAGTCCCATGCGATTTCGTTAAAACAACCTTTGCATCGGTGGGTGCATCCACTTACAAAAAGAGATGTACGCACCCCTGGTCCGTTAGCAATATCACAGGTTTTTATCTCGGCATAATGCATAATATAAACCTTCTTTCTAAAAGTTGCAATAAATCTGTATTATTGGTAAATAATGACATCTTATCACATGAATTACAGAATTATGAATGCTATATTAAGACTATAGCAAATGATTTAAATCTGTTGTACAATTATAGCAGATTTGCTCGTGACAAACAATGGAGGGTACATATAATGAAAATTTATTTTGACAAGCTTTACAGGTATGACAGATTACAGGAACCGGCAGGCATAGCACTTCCTTTTAAGGAAGGAGAGTTAAAGACTGCTGACAGGATAGCTATTACACAGAATGGCAGAAAATGCATGGTTCAGCCGAAGGTTACATCGAAGCATGCAGATGGAAGCATAAGATACCTGTATGTGGATTTTCTTGCTGATATTCCAGCTAATAAGGGCGCAGTGCTTGAGTTTGAAAAAGAGTCTGATGGAAAGTGCGAAGAAAAAGGAGTATCTGTTACTCAGACTGGACAGGGACTGTGTGTTGACACAGGCTGTGTTACATTTACAGTAAAGAATAATTCCCAGAATATATTTGAAACATTTGATGATGGAAGGAAACATTATACAGCTCAGAATTTTGAAGGACCATATCTGAAAGATGATATGGGATTATACGACATTAATATTGGCGAGTGGAAGATTATAGACGCAGGTCCTGTAAAATGTGTAATTAGAGCTAAGGGAAGTAACATTCTTAATAATAAAAAAGTTGATTTTGAGATAATGCTTACATCATATGCAGCTAAGTCATGGATTGATGTTTCATACAGAATTATTAATACCACTGATGATGAGCTTCATATTAAATCACTGGTATTTTATGCAAAACCAGATGAGACAGTTACTGCAAGTGATGATTTGTTTGATATGCACATTAATATGGATAATGACTCTACCGGATGTGGAGATGTACTTACAGATAATTCTAAAGAGAGTGGGCCGGTATATCATACAAGAGGAACAGGGGAATTAGAGATGATATCGGGCAAAGCTCCCGTTTCTAATGTAAGAACACTTGTTGGAAGCTCTAATTATAAGACTGATTTCTATATCGGAAGAGATGGAGTGCAGGTTAATAAGATTATCGATGATGCATATCTTGTAAAGGAAGCAAATGAACATTTTGCAGAGGTATTCTATGGTACATTTCTTGCAGATTATACTGATGGAAATGATGGATTGTGTATAACTGTATATCAGGCACAGCAGAATTATCCGAAGGCAGTTAAGGCATATGACGGCGGAGTAGCTGTTATGCTTGTTCCAGAGGATATTGGAAATGTTGTTATGCAGTCTGGTATGGCAAAGGAACAGAGATTCCTGATGCATTTCCATGAACCGGATATGCAGATGTGGGAGCTTGATAACAGAAGTACAATATACCAGATGCCTGACAGACCATGCATAGCACCAGAGGAATTCAAGAAGGCAGAAGTGTGTATGGATGTATTCCCTGAACATCTTGTGGATGAAGTTGAAATCGCACTTATTGCAAGGGCTGATAATCATTCAAGATGCTACGGCATGCTGAATTGGGGCGATTCTATTGATATGGGATATACTTTACAGGGAAGAGGCGGCGGAAAACCTGTATGGAGTAATAATGAATATGATTATCCGCATTCATGTGCTCTTATGTATGCAAGAACTGGAATCAGAAGATTCCTTGACTATTTAATAGTTTCAGCAAAGCATCAGATGGATGTTGATGTATGCCATTACAGCAAGAATCCATTAAGAATAGGTGGACAGTGGGAACATACAGCAGGTCATTGTAAGAATGGAATAATGGTATGCTCACATGAATGGGTTGAAGGAGTGATTGATTACTATCATTTTACAGGTGATGAGAGAGGTCTTGAGACAGCTATAAGTATAGGTGATAACATATTAAGACTTCTGGATACACCAATGTATGCAAAACCGGGAGAAGCCAATGCAAGAGAAACTGGCTGGGCTTTACGTGCACTTGTTGCATTATATGTGGAGACAAGAGATGAAAAATGGCTTGCAAAATGTGAGTGGATTATTAACAGCTTTAAGATATGGGAAGAGGAGTATGGCAACTGGCTTGCTCCATATACTGACAATACTCTTATAAGAGTAGGATTTATGATATCAGTAGCTGCAGGAAGCGTAATGAGATATTACAGGGTATTCCCAAGAGAAGATATTAAGCAGATGCTTATAAGAGCAATTGATGATATTGTAGAGAATTGTACTCTTGACAATGGTTTGTTCTATTATAAGGAGCTTCCTTCACTTTCAAGAAATGGAAATAACACACTTCTTCTGGAATCACTGGCAATTGCTTATGAACTGACAGGTGATAAGAAATATCTTGAGTATGGTTTCAAAACATTTGAAACAAATATTAATAACACAGGCAGGGCAGGAGTTGGTTCTAAAAAGGTTATAGATGATGCTGTTGTTGTTTCCGGTGACAGCACGAAAGGATTTGCACAGAGCTTTATACCGCTTGTTACATACTATAAGGCACTTGGAGATACAGGATTAATTAATAATGTAAAGCTGTATTCATAATTGAGATGAAGGTGTATAAAGAGTTTAATACGGTGAGAGAAAGCAAACGCGCTTCGCGTGGATGAGCTTTCTCTCACCGCTCTTTTATATATAGCAGCATTAACGCCCTCACAGCTTGGAAAAGTCGCAGATATTTACTGGTTTTTTTATGTAATATATAGTATAATCTTTCAAAAGTGTTTGTAATTGACGGAAAGGTGGTTTTTTATGAGAATCGGAATAAGAGCACATGATGTTGCATACGCTCCATTAGAGGAGCTTATACCTAATATACATGCACAGGGTTTTCACTGTATGCATATTGCACTCAGTAAGTCTATTAAGGAGTTTAAGCCGGGCGTGGAGACTATGACTCCGGGGCTTGCTATGTATATTAAGGAATTATGTACAGAGAATAAGGTTGATGTTGCAGTACTTGGATGTTATCTTAACCTTTGCAATCCTAATCCTGAGAAGCATAAGGAGATTGTTGAGAAGTATAAGGCACATATAAGATTTGCAAGTATTCTTGGCTGTGGAGTTGTTGGTACTGAGACTGGTGCGGTTAATGAGGAGTATAAGTATGAGCCAGCTAATCACAGTGAGGAGGCACTTCAGTGCTTTATTGATAATTTAAGGCCAATAGTTAAATATGCTGAACAGTTTGGCGTCATTGTAGCAATTGAGCCTGTATGGAAGCACATTGTATACACTGTCGAACGTGCAAGAAAGGTGCTTGACGCTATTGATTCACCTAATCTTCAGATTATATTCGACCCGGTTAACCTGTTATGTGTTGATAATCTTGCACAGCAGGATGAGATTATTGAGAAAGCATTTGAACTGTTATTAAAGGATATTGCTGTTGTTCACTGCAAGGATTATATTGTTGAAGGCAGTGAGCTTAAGTCAGTGGCAGCAGGTACAGGAAAAGGTAATCCGGTGACCGGAGGAGGTCTTAATTATCCACTTCTGTTAAAGAAGATTAAGGAGCATAAGCCATATGTACACTGCACACTGGAAAATACTGTTCCTGAGAATGCAGTGGCTACAAGAGAATTTATGGAAAGAACATATGCCAGTGTATAAATAATGGGCTTAAGAAAACTATAACGCTGGACAATTACCAGAGAATGGAGGCACGTATGCCAGAGAATATAGAGTTACCAGGCGCAAGCCATAACAAAACTAATCAGGTTGAAAGAGCGGTGGATACACCAGCAGATTTTACAAGTCCTGAGGAATTATATAAGGATCTTATTGCAGCTATAAAGAAATACCACCCATCTACAGATCTGTCTGATATCGAGAAGGCATACGAGACCGCAAGAAAGGCACATGAGGGACAGTTCAGAAAATCGGGTGAGCCATATATTATCCACCCTTTATGTGTTGCTATTATTCTGGCTGAATTAGAGCTTGATAAGGAGTCAATTATTGCAGGTCTTCTTCATGATGTTGTTGAAGATACAGTTATGACAAGTGAAGATGTTGCAAAAGAATTTGGTGATGAGGTAGCGCTGTTAGTAGATGGTGTAACAAAGCTGACACAGCTCAATTACCAGCATGATAAGATTGAGGTCCAGGCAGAAAACCTTAGAAAAATGTTTCTTGCAATGGCAAAGGATATAAGAGTTATCCTTATAAAGCTTGCCGACAGACTGCATAATATGCGTACAATGCAGTATCAGTCACCGGCAAAGCAGATTGAGAAATCAAGAGAGACAATGGAAATATATGCCCCAATTGCCCATAGGTTAGGTATTTCCAAGATTAAGGTAGAACTTGATGATTTATCAATGAAATATCTGATGCCTGATGTATATAATGATCTTGTTGAACAGGTTAATTTAAACAGACCGGGCAGAGAAGCATTTATAAAGAGCATAATTAAAGAAGTCGGCATGCATATAAGCAATGCCGGTATTGAGGCTGAGATAGACGGAAGAGTTAAGCATTTCTTCTCAATCTATAGAAAAATGGTCAACCAGAATAAGACGCTTGACCAGATATATGACATATTTGCAGTAAGAATCAAGGTTGACACAGTAAAAGACTGTTATGCGGCACTTGGTGTAATACACGAAATGTATAAGCCTATTCCAGGACGTTTCAAGGATTATATCGCCATGCCTAAGCCTAATAATTACCAGTCGCTCCATACAACACTTATTGCATCTAACGGACAGCCGTTTGAGATACAGATAAGAACTTACGAAATGCATAAGATTGCTGAGTATGGTATTGCAGCCCACTGGAAATATAAAGAGGGAAAGACAGGCGAGAAGGACAACCAGAGCGAGGAAGCAAAGCTTAGCTGGCTAAGACAGATTCTTGAATGGCAGAAGGAAATGTCTGATAACAAGGAATTCTTATCATCTATTAAGAATGACCTTAACCTTTTCTCAGACAGCGTATACTGCTTTACACCTTCGGGTGATGTCAAGAACCTTCCTGCAGGCTCATGCCCTATAGATTTTGCGTACAGTATCCACAGTGCTGTAGGTAATAAGATGGTAGGTGCGAGAGTTAATGGAAAGCTTGTTACTATTGATTATGTTATTAAGAATGGTGACAGAATCGAGATTATAACATCGCAGAATTCCAAGGGACCAAGCCGTGACTGGCTTTCAATTGTAAAGAGCACACAGGCAAAGAATAAGATTAACCAGTGGTTTAAGCAGGAGTTAAAGGAAGATAATATCATTAAGGGTAAGGAAATGGTTGCTAACTACTGTAAGACAAAAGGAATCGTTCTTTCTGATATTACCAAGCCTGAATATGTTGAAAAATGTCTTAACAAATATGGCTTTAAAGACTGGGATTCTATTCTTGCAGCTGTCGGACATGGCGCCCTTAAAGAGAGTCAGATAGTAAACAGGCTTAATGAGGAGCATTTAAAGACTAAGAAGGCAGAAGTTACAGATAAAGATGTGCTTGAGGAAATCGTTGCCGCTGAGTCTAAGGAGAAATCTAAGAAAAAAGAAGGCAAGGGTGGAATTGTAGTTAAGGGAATCCATGATGTTGCTGTCAGATTTTCAAAATGCTGTAATCCGGTTCCTGGTGATGAGATTGTCGGATTTGTTACACGAGGAAGAGGTATATCAATTCACAGAACAGACTGTGTTAATATAATCAACTTCCCGGCTAATGAGCGCGCGCGTCTTATAGAGGCTGAATGGGAGCAGGGACAGACAGCAGGCGATACTTACGAGGTTGAAATCAATATATTTGCCAATAACAGAACAGGTCTTATTGTTGATATATCAAGAATGTTTACGGAGGCAGAGATTGATGTGAAGTCTATGAACTGTCGTCTTAATAAGAAGGAAGTTGCGACAATAAGTGTCGGATTTGACATTCACGGCAAGGAAGAGCTTAACAGAATTATAGATAAATTAAGAAAGATAGACGGAGTTACTGATATAACAAGAACTGCCGGCTAAGAAAGGTTTGCAGATTATGATTAAGATAGAATCAAGAGTATTGGGACTGGTAGCTACTAACTGCTATCTTATAATTAATAAAGATAACAATGAGAGCATTATTGTTGACCCGGCAGATTCACCGGAGTCTATATATGATATGGTTGTGCGTTCAGCAAGTAAGCCACAGGCAATACTTCTTACACATGGACATTTTGACCATATAGGTGCGGCAAATGAGGTGCGAGAACATTATGGAATCAAGATATATGCATCATGTGATGAGGAAAAGCTTCTTGCTTCACCGGCAAGAAACCTGTCGAATGCATACGGCATGAGTCTTAAAGTTACAGCAGATGTACTTCATAATGATGGGGATATTCTTGAACTTGCAGGACTTAAGATAAAGGCAATCCATACACCGGGACATACAGCAGGCGGAACATGCTATTATATCGAATCAGACAAGACACTTATGTCAGGTGATACACTTTTTGCCGGTTCAGTTGGAAGAACAGATTACCCTACAGCAAGCTCTGCTGCAATGATGGAGTCACTTCATGACAAGCTCTGCAAGCTCCCTGACGATACAGATGTATATCCTGGACATGGAGAGTTCACAACGATTGGATATGAAAAGCAGAACAATCCATACATGTAAGGAAGCAACGATGATATATATTAAGATTGATAATGATGTATTTTATGATGATGCGGTTGTGCTTGTACGTTCATTTTATCCAAGAACTGAGGTTATGGCACTTAAGGCAGATTCCAAGCCGGAAGAGAATGATGAGATTCTTTCAATTGAAGTGCCTGATATCACAGGGCTTGATAAGAAGAATGCCCACGAAGTGTTTAAGGACAGTTTATATAAGAAGCTTTCAGAAAAGACTGGCAAGAAGCTTCCATGGGGATATCTTACAGGAGTAAGACCAAGTAAGATTGCGTACACAATGCTTGAAGAGGGTGCAACTGAGGAACAGATTAAGAAACATTTTATGGACAAGCATTATGCAAGTGAAGAAAAGGCAGACCTTGCGCTCACAGTAGCAAAGAAGGAACTGGATATACTTACAGATATGGATTATAAGACAGGCTACAGCCTGTATATTGGAATTCCGTTCTGCCCAAGTATCTGCCTGTACTGTTCATTTTCATCATATGCACTTGGTGCGTACAAAGATTATGTTGACAATTATGTTGATGCACTTATTAAGGAGATTAGATTTGTAGCTGAATCCATGAAGGGCAGAAGGCTGGACACAGTGTACATGGGCGGTGGAACACCTACGACTTTAAGTGCAGCACAGTTAGATAAAGTACTGACAGTGGTTGAAGAAGCATTTGACTTAAGCAGATGCCGAGAGCTTACTGTAGAAGCCGGCAGACCGGACAGCGTGACACCGGATAAATTCAAGGTTCTTAAAGCTCATAATGTTGGAAGAATATCTATTAATCCGCAGACAATGAACCAGAAAACACTTGACCTGATTGGAAGAAAGCATACAGTTGAAGATATTAAGAATGCTTATGTAATGGCAAGAGAAGCCGGACTTGATAATATCAACATGGATATGATTCTTGGACTTCCGGGAGAGGGCGTAGATGAGGTTTACCATACACTTAATGAAATTAAGGCGATGAGGCCTGAGAGTCTTACCGTTCATTCACTTGCAATCAAGAGAGCTTCAAGACTTAACATATTGCGTCAGCAGTACACAGAGCTTTCAATCGAGAACACAGACAGCATTATCGCAATGACTGAGCAGACAGCAAAAGATCTTAACATGCAGCCTTATTATATGTACCGCCAGAAGAATATGGCTGGTAATTTTGAAAATGTAGGCTATGCAGTTGCTGGACTTGAATGCATTTATAATATTCTTATTATGGAAGAAAAGCAGACGATAATTGCGTGTGGTGCAGGCGCTTCAACTAAGGTTGTGTTCCATAATGAAGGCGATGAAAACCATTCTGTGCGGATTGAGCGAATTGAGAATGTCAAAGATGTCAGAAGCTATGTCGAGAGAATTGATGAGATGATTGAGAGAAAGCGGAAGTTCTTTGAGGAGAATGAGTTTTGATAATAAAAGGGGCAAGAAGGTTGTCAGGAAATATTAAAAGTAGCGAATAAACCAGAAGATAAGAGGAATATATATGAAGGAGTATGACAAATATCTGAAGCTTTTAAAGGAGAAATATCCCACAAAACAGTCGGTTTACCGCGAACTTATTAACCTCAATGCAATTATGAATCTGCCAAAGGGAACAGAGCATTTTATGAGTGACCTTCATGGGGAATATGATGCATTTTATCATATAATCAATAATTGTTCAGGAGTAATTAGAGAGAAGGTAGCGATGCTGTATGGAGATGAACTTACTGTGTTTGAGCAGCAGGAGTTATGCACATTGATATATTATCCGAGAGAGAAGCTGTCTATACTTACGGATGAGAATAAGGTTAATGATGAATGGTACAGAAATGTACTGAACCAGCTGATTCAGATTGCAAAGCTTCTGTCTTCTAAGTACACAAGATCTAAGGTGCGAAAAGCAATGCCTGTGGATTTTGCATATATCATTGATGAGCTTATTCATGCGCAGAAAGATGAAGATGACAACAGGAGTGTGTACCACAGGCAGATTATGGAAACAATTCTGAGTCTTCATAATGGTGATGAATTTCTTGTTGCACTTACCGACTTGATTAAAAGACTTGCCGTGGATCATCTTCATATACTGGGTGACATATATGACAGAGGACCACATGCAGATAAGATATTGGATCTACTGATGGAACATCACAGTGTTGATATCCAGTGGGGAAATCATGATATATTGTGGATGGGAGCTTTTTGTGGCAATCCGGTGTGTATGGCACTTGTAGTCAGAAATAATATTAAATACAAAACTATGTCGATTCTTGAGAATGGTTATGGAATAAGCCTCAGGTTTCTTCTACAGTTTGCAGTTAATACATATTCAGATAAAAATGTTGATGATGCAGTCTATAAAGCTATTTCTGTGATTTTATTCAAGCTTGAAGGGCAGCTTATTAAGAGACACCCGGAATACAGAATGGAAGGAAGACTTCTGTTGGATAAGATGAATCTGGATAAAGGAACGGTTAGAATCGGTGATAAGGAATATTTCCTTAATACTACAGAATTCCCAACTATTGACATGAGTAATCCATATGAGCTTACTATGGAAGAAATGTTCCTTATGGGAAGATTCAGAGCAGATTTCATTAACAGTATGGCACTTGAGAGGCATATCAATTTTCTATATGAAAAAGGCAGCATTTATAAGATTCATAATGGAAATCTTCTGTTCCACGGCTGCGTGCCACTTGATGAACAAGGGGTATTTGATGGAATTGTTGTGGATTGCAAGTCGTATTCTGGTCGTGAGTATCTTGATTATTGCGAATCAATGGTAAGGAAGGCAAGAACCGGAGATTCAGATGCAGTTGATTTTATGTGGTTTTTATGGAGCAATATATTATCACCAGTAACCGGAAGGTGTATTAAAACATTTGAAAGAACTTTTCTGGACAAGGATAGAAATGCTGACTATAAGAATGCAATTAAAGAGGACAAGAATCCGTATTATGACCTGTATGAGAATGAAAGAATATGTAAAATGATGTTAAGAGAGTTTAATCTCTATAACGAGAGTGCACATATTATAAATGGACATACTCCTGTCAGGACAAAGGAGGGACAGCATCCGGTAAGGGCTAATGGCAAACTGATTGTTATAGATGGCGGTTTTTGCGAAGGATATCATGCTGCCACAGGAATAGCCGGTTATACACTTATTTATAATTCTCATGGAATGAAGATAAAAGAACATCATCCGTTTATGAGTATTAATATGGCAATTAATAGTAATAGGGACATTGAGTCTGAATCACAGGTTGTTTATGTGGAAAAGCAGCGTGTGTTTGTAAAGGATACTGATAACGGAAAGCAGATTGCTGAAGAAATTAATGATCTGATGAATCTTTTGAAATTGTATAATACATAAAAAATGTGAGATATGTTATGGATATTTCTACTTGATTTCTATATCACATAGAATGTAGAATTAGAAAAATAAATCAGAATATTATTATGAGGAGTTGCAGCATGGAAATTTATGAAATGATTGATTTGCAGGATTGTCCAAGATGTTTTGGACCTTCTATATTAGAGGAAGAAGATCATTCTTATTATGTAATGTGTATGGATTGTGGATGTCAGTCTGCACCATTTAGTTTTAAAAATGATGAAGATAGGCTTGATGCAGCTAAAAGAACAGCAGAATTGTGGAATACTGGCAAGGTAATTTACACAGGCCGTACTGAATAGATATTGAAGGAGGATTTTATTTATGAAGAGCAAAGAAGAACTTTTTAATATGCCGATAGTTGAACTGAGAGAATATATGAATTCTCTTTCTAATTCGGAAATACAGGAAGTCGCAAAGATATTTGAGGAAGATGATATTGAAAGAGATCCGCTTGAACTTCTTACGGCGTCGAAGCTTTTTGATTATATGAAATATGCAAATGGAGCAGTGGATATTGAATTTTAGTTATTTGAGATTTTGAAATGATTTTTCATATGTTGTATGAGAATAAGTATTAATCAGGAGGATTATTAATGAAAATAGCAGTAACATACGAGAATGGTCAGATTTTTCAGCATTTCGGACATTCTGAGAGCTTTAAGATTTATGAGACAGAAGGAAAGAATATTGTCCGTGCAGAGGTAATTGGCACTGATGGAACTGGTCATAGCGCATTGGCAGCTGTTCTTAAGGATAAAGGTGTAGATGTTCTTATATGTGGTGGAATCGGTAACGGTGCAGTCACAGCACTTTCAGAAGCTGGAATTGATGTATATTCAGGAGCAGATGGAGAAGCAGATGCAGCAGTTGAGGCATATCTTAATGGTGATTTAACATCAGCAGGTGTTAATTGCGACCATCATCACGATCATGAAGAAGGTCATGGCTGCGGACACTGTGGAAGCCATGAAGATGAAGATTCAGGCTGCGGACATTGTGGAAGTGATGAAGGTGAATCAGACTGTGGTAGTGGTTGTAGCGGCTGCGGCGGTGGCTGTGGTACATTTACACCATCATTTGAAGGACCTAATGTGGGAAAGAAGGTAAAGGTTCATTATAAAGGAACTCTTAATGATGGAACACAGTTTGATTCTTCTTACGACAGAGGTGAACCGCTTGAATTTACTTGTGGAGCAGGAATGATGATTCAGGGCTTTGACAAGGCTGTTGCAACAATGAATGTCGGAGACGTTATTGATGTTCATCTTATGCCAGAGGAGGCGTATGGAGAAGCTGATCCAAGAGCGTTCATAACACTGCCTATAAGCGAGCTTCCTGGTGCAGAAGAACTTAAAGTTGATGATAAAGTATATCTTCAGAATATGTATGGACAGCCATTCCCAGCTAGGGTTGCTGCTTTAACTGATACAGATATCACATTTGACGCTAATCATGAGATGGCAGGAAAAGAACTGAATTTCAGGATTGAGCTTGTTGAAGTATTATAATTGAATAATATTAAGATACCGGCTGGTACAGCTAAATGCAGTATCAGCCGGTTATTTTATTGTCTGGAAACAAGCTCTTTAGTCAGCCGTATCCATTCTTTCAGTTCTTTCCGGTTTTCATCTTCCTTGCGGAAGGCGGCGGAGAATGGTATACGCATGTCTGGGTCGCCAATCTGTAATACGACTGAATCAGGTGAAAGCTTCATTGAAGTAAGATAACTGTTTAGTGTAAATGCAATTCCATATCCCTGTTCAGCAAGTCGGATTCCTGCGTCAATACTGCTTATCTTATAGGTAAGCTCTGGTAGGACATCAGCATAGAAAAGAGCGTCCTCTTCAAGCTGTCTTATACTCTGGTTGCTATGCTGCAGGATGAATCTTTCTTTTCTTACATGCGCAAGATCAAGCCATGGATAGATGCAGGATTCTTTATGCTCTGCAAAAGAGACAGCAGGGTGGCTTTTCGGAAGAATGGCAACAAGACAGTCTTCATATATGATTTCATAGGAAAGTCTGGTGTTGCTCACGCTGTTATATCCAAAGAACATGTCAAGGTCTCTGGCAAGAAGCTGTTCTTCATGGTCTGAGAGATGTCCGTCAACAGCATATACAACTGACTGGGGATACAGCCTGTTAAATGCAGTCATAACAGAAGGAAAGAGAGACTCAACCTGACGGACCATGTAACCGATGCGGAGTTTAACAGCTACATTTTTGCCAATATCAATCATGCGGTCCTCAAGCTCAAAACACTTCATTGTGATATCTCTGGCAGATTTCACGAATTCCTCACCTGCAAATGTAAGAATCATGCGGCGGCCTTTTCTTTCAAAAAGCTGTATGCCAAGTGAAGTTTCAAGCTGTTTAAGATGTATGCTCAAAGCCGGCTGCGACAAGAACAGAGCATTGGCGGCCTTGGTAAGATTTCCGTAATTAGCAATTGTAAGAACATATTGCATGTCTTTTTCAGTAATCATATGAATTTCCTTTCTAAAATAGTGCATGTTTCAATAATAATGTAATAATTATACATAATTAAAATGTATCAATCAATCGAAACTATAAATTAGATTTATACTTTCGATAAAAACATACAATTTTATTTTTAGTATGATTTATATTAAAATGTATAAAAATATAAATTTGTTATGGGAGAAAAAGTTAATGGAAACAAAAGCAAAGAAAAAATGGAAAACGCCACATACATTTGTAATACTTGTGGTAATTATTCTTATTGCTGCAGCGGCAACATATATTGTGCCAGCAGGAGAGTTTACAAGATTTAAAGACGCAGCAACAGGCAAGACTTTAGTTGAAGCTGGAAGTTATCACAGAATAGCATCAAGTCCGCTTAATCCGTTAAAGATTCCTTCAGCAATCTATACTGGAATTGTGAAATCAGCGTCAACAATTACATTTATGCTGATAATCGGTGGAGCATTTCAGGTAATTACATCAACAGGCGCACTTACAGCGTTATGCAAGAAGTTATCTAAGACATTTTCTAAGCACAAATATGTTGTAATTCCTGTATTTTTAACATTGTTTTCTATATTCGGATTCACAATGGGAATGTCATCAGAGGTTATGATATTCGTTCCTATCGGAATAACACTTGCGTTATTCTTAGGCCTTGATAAGGTTACAGGAACAGCGATGATTGCACTCGGTGCAGCGGTTGGATTTACAGCCGGATTACTTAATCCGTTCAATGTAGGAGTTGCGCAGGATATAGCAGAATTGCAGTTGTTCTCAGGAATGGCTTACAGAGTATTCATTCTTGTTGTGCTTCTTGCTGCTACAAGTGCATACATAATCTGCTATGCAAGAAAGGTTGCAGCACATCCTGAAAAAAGCGTAATATATGGAATTCCTGAAGACCAGGAGTACACATTTGACAATGCAACAGACACAATTACGGTAAGACAGATTGCAGTTCTTATTGTTATGGCACTTGGCTTTGGAATACTTATATATGGCCTTTCAAAGAAGGGCTGGTACTTTGAAGAAATGTCAGGTCTGTTCATATTTATGGGTGTAATATGCGGATTTATCAGCGGTTACGGTCCTAGCAGAATTGCAAGGGAATTCGGAGAAGGTGCAAAGGGCATTATCGTAGGATGTCTTATAATAGGAATTGCCCGTACAGTTGAGGTAATCTTAAGTGATGCCAATATTCTTGATACTATCGTGTACGGAATTGTTAATATTGTAAATGTTATGCCAGATTCAATTAAGGCTGTCGGCATGTTCTTATGCCAGTCACTTATTAACTGCGTAATCGTGTCAGGAACAGGTCAGGCAGCAGTAACAATGCCACTTATGGTACCGGTTTCAGACCTTGTAGGAATATCAAGACAGACATCAGTACTTGCGTTCCAGTTAGGAGACGGATTCTCTAACTCAGTACTTCCAATGTCATCATCACTTATGGGATATCTTGCTGTATCAAAGATTCCTTATAGCAAATGGCTTAAGTTCATGATGCCTCTGTTCCTTATATGGACAGCACTTGGATGTTTGTTTATGCTTGGTGCATTAATGATTGGATATTAGAATTAATTAGGAGCAGATATTATGTCAGACGATATTAAGAAGCAGCTTGGGGCGGTTATTGACAGCTATAAAGAAGATTTATGCCAGATGGCAGATGAGATATTCGACCTTGCGGAGATAAGCGGGGAAGAGTACAAGACATCTGATATATTGTGCAGTTATCTTGGAAAAGAAGGATTTGTGGTAGAGCGTGGAACAGGACTTGAAACAGCATTCAGGGCAACATGGGATAATGGAAGTGACGGCCCGGTGATTGGAATTCTTGTTGAATATGACGCTCTTGAAAAAATCGGACATGCGTGTGGACATCATCTTCAGGGACCTGCCGGAATAGGGGCAGCAATCGCAGTAAAGAACTGCCTTCAGGATTATCCATGCAGGCTTGTTGTGTATGGAACTCCGGCAGAGGAAACTCTTGGCGGTAAGATAATTATGCTCGATAAAGGTTATATGAAAGAACTTGACCTTGCATTTATGTCGCATGGCTCGCCTAATACATCAGTAGATGAAAAATGTATGGCGCTTGAGAATTTTGTGGTAACATTCCACGGAGTAAAAAGCCACGCTGCAATAAGTCCTGAAGAAGGACGCAGCGCACTTGATGCAGCGTTATTATCATTCCATGCAATTGAGATGTTAAGAGAGCATGTTAAAGACGACACAAGAATGCATTACACAATCCGTAATGCCGGTGGCCCTCCAAATGTAGTTCCAGACCTTACTGTTGCAGAATATACACTCCGCTCATACAGCACGAAATATCTTGACGAAGTTGTAGAGAGATTCTACAACATTTTAAAAGGAGCTGCGCTTATGACTGGAACAACATATGAGGTTCAGAGAGACCTTCCATTCAAGAGCAAGGTTGTGTGCCATAAGGTCAATGACCTGCTTATGGCAAATGCAGCATATGAGAATGCCCCATCAATCGCACCACCACGCGAAAGGACTGGTTCAACAGATTTCGGCAATGTGTTATATGAAGTTCCAGGCTCATGTATAAGAATTGCATTCACAGACAAGGATGCAAAGCCACATTCAGAAGCTTATCTTAAAGCGGGAAAGAGTGATGCAGCGCATAATGCTATAGTATATGCAGCAAAGATAATGGCTGATTCAATATGCGATGTTCTTGTTAATCCTGAGCTTCTTGCACAGATAAAGCAGGAGTTTGAGGTGGCAAGAGAAAAAGGCTGATTAGTGGGTTTAGCGATAAAATTGAATTGAATTAATAGAGTTGTAATCAGGCGGCGGAGAAATCCAAAGCCTGATTTTTTTATAATGAATAAGAATAAAGTGAATAAAAATTGACAAAATTGACATTTTTGCATAATATTATTGATATAAGGAGATGATGTTATGCCTAAAAAATCTATAGTGTTATTACCTGAAACATTGAACATACTAGAACAGATGGGATTGCAAATAAAATATGCAAGATTAAGAAGAAAAATATCAGCAGAAATTGTTGCTGAGCGAGCGGGGATAAGCAGAGCAACATTATGTGCTATAGAAAAGGGATCCCCTTCGGTTGCAATGGGGTGTTATGCAGCAGTTTTACATGCATTGAATTACATGGATAAAGATTTATTATTAGTAGCTAAGGATGATGAACTAGGAAGAAAGTTGCAGGATTTGGATTTGCATGTACAAAAGAGGGTAAGAAAAAAGAGGTGAATGTAAATGAATGGGGAAAGAATAATATATGTTTATGCAGATTTTTTACCTTATGATAAACAATTAATAGGAAAATTATATGCTTCTATGGCAAGAGGTAAGGAGTTTTATTCATTTGAATATGATGAAAAATGGCTTGAACAATCTACGACTTTTATAGATCCGGATTTACAATTGTATAATGGCAGACAATATGTGAATGATGATAAAAATATTTTTGGAGTTTTTGCAGATTCATGTCCTGACAGATGGGGAAGACTGCTTATGAAAAGGAGAGAGGCCATCAGGGCAAAAAAAGCAGATGAAAAGCCAAGAAAGCTGGTTGAAAGTGATTATCTTTTAGGAGTATATGATAAGGCAAGAATGGGAGGTTTAAGATTTAAGACTAATCCTGAAGAAGAATTCTTATCAGATGATAAGGAACTGGCAACGCCTCCATGGACTTCACTCAGACAGTTAGAGCAAGCATCAATTTCATTTGAAAATGATGATGGTGGATTGGAAGAAAAGTGGCTTAGACAATTAATTGCACCTGGTTCATCTTTAGGTGGAGCAAGACCGAAAGCATCAGTAATGGCACCAGATGGAGCGTTATGGATAGCTAAATTTCCATCAAAGCATGATGAGTTTAATTCGGGTGCATGGGAGATGGTTGTACATGAATTAGCAAAAATGTGTGGACTGAATGTGCCAGATGCAAAATTAGAAAAGTTTTCTAAAACTGGAAGTACTTTTTTAGTTAAAAGATTTGACAGATTAGGCGAACGAAGAATACATTTTTCTTCAGCAATGACAATGCTTGGAAAAAAGGATGGTGCAGGAAGTATAGATGGAAGCAGCTATTTAGAGATAGCCTCTTTTTTAAGGGCTAATGGAGCTAAAGCAAAAGAAGATTTGGCTGAGTTATGGCGAAGAATAGTTTTTAGTATGGCGGTATCTAATACGGATGATCATTTTAGAAATCATGGCTTTATATTAACAGAAGATGGTTGGAGACTTTCGCCAATGTATGATGTTAATCCTGATATATATGGGGAAAATCTTTCTTTAAATGTAGACGAATATGATTCAAGTATTGACTTTAATCTGGCAATAGAAGCTTCTTCATATTATGGCTTGTCATCAAAAGAAGCAGAAGATGGGGTTAATGAGATAAAGCAGATTGTAAAAAATAACTGGCAGAGATTAGCTAAGGATTATGATATAAGCAGGGGACAGATAGAAAAAATGAAACCGGCATTCAGAGAATGTCAATACTAAAATACAGATGCATCAGGCGGAGGAGAAATCCAAAGCCTGATTTTTTTATAAATGAATTTAACATGACAATAACTGTCCGACTTGTCTGTTATCATATGAAAAGAGCCGGAAGTCATAATTGTGGCTGCTGGCAGAATATTACATAAGGTGGAATGTTTATGCAGAATGAACTGGAAGAATTGTATAATATGCTTGTAAGCGAGACGGATGTTATGAAAAATGTGGATGAACATATTGAGCAGCAGATTGAGCATGAACTGCAACAGTTTCAGGAACTTGCAACGTGGGAAGATTATGAATGTGAACGGGACAAATACATGTCGGTTGCTGAGACAGCTAAGAAAGAAAGTTTCATGGCAGGTTTTAATTATGCTGTGAGATTACTTAAGGGCGCGGACAACTCGTAGAACGCGCTCTTTTTCATCATCTGAAAAAGACTGAAGTTCCTTCATAATTTCTCTGTCAATTGCAGAATCGTCAGAAGCGTACTCACCAGATAACACATAATCTACAGTTACACCTAGTGCATTACATATATAGATAAGCGTAGGCAGGGAAACTTTCACGCGGTTATTCTCAATATTGCTTATATGAGAAGTATTGACCTCAGCGGCACTGGCAACAGCGTCCTGTGGCAATCCTTTTGATAAGCGTATTTCTTTTAACTTCTTTCCAATACTTTCAAAATCAATATCTTTCATGAAATCCCCCACTATAAAGATGATAAATACAATACACATAATTGTAATATTGATTAGCTGATGATATAATTATCTACAACTAAAATAAAATTAGTCACAGACAATCAAAAATGTTTTTAAAATAAAAAGACAAAATATGACACTAAGACATATGATGTCCAACCTATCTGATATCATTTAAACATAAAAGAGAAGCAAAATGAGGAGGCACAAGATGAGTGACAATAATAATGTTGAAAATGATAACGAGAGTGATTATGTATATCTGAAAAGGCCATATCTATTCAATATCAGATATAACTCAAGACAGGTGTGGGATAAATTACCGGAAGAAGAAAAGAATCCATATGCTAATTACGAAGAGTATTATGAAGAATGCAGGCTTATAAAGTTAAGAAGCATAGGATATCCAATTCTGGCAATTGTTTATCTGTTTTTATTCGTGGTTATGTTGTTGTATATGATATATGTGATTACAGGATTTAATATATTTTCACTTATTGTATAGAAAATTAATATTAGAACTTATATTTGTGAAAATGTTGCATAAAAATTCACAAAAACTGAACTTATATTAGCATTTTTTACAATAAAGTGCTAAAATATTAGCAGTTTAAATTGTGAAATATTGCATTACATTATCTTACTGAAATGAGGAGAGTTACTTATGGAGAATGACTACAATGATAAAGTAAGCCGTGTATTAAGCTTGTATCAACGTTTTATGGAAGGAGAAGTAGTTGACAAGGAAACTGAAGCTGCGGGATATGGAGTATCATCAAGATCTATCCAGCGGGATATAAGTGCAATTAATAATTTTTTTGAACAGGAAACGGAGAAAAGCGGAGTAATCAATACGATTGAATATGATAAGAAGAAAGGCGGACATTATCTCAATCAGATATACAAAACAAAGCTGACAAACAGCGAAATACTTGCAATATGCAAGATACTGCTGGACAGCAGGGCATTTACAAAGAATGAGATGCAACATATTCTTGACATACTGGTTGACCGTTGTGCACCACAAGAGGGGAAAGCGATAGTACAGGATTTAATTAAAAATGAGGAGTTCCATTACATAGAACTGACAAACAAATCAGAGTTTGTAGATAAGATGTGGGATATTGGACTTGCAATAAGAAATTGCAATTATCTGGAACTTGAATATAGGAAAAGTACTAATAACAAAGTGGTTAAGCGGAAAGTGAAGCCGGTTGCAATAATGTTTTCAGAATTCTACTTCTATCTTACAGCATTTATAGATGATGAAAAAATTAAGGCGAATTTTCAAGTGATAGATGATGCGTTTCCAACAATCTACAGAATTGACAGGATAGCTGGTTATAAGGTACTTGATGAGCATTTTAAGATACCTTATAGTGACAGATTTGAGGAAGGAGAATTCCGCAAAAGAGTGCAGTTCATGTATGGCGGCAAGCTCCAGAAAATCAAATTCAGGTACAAGGGTGGAAGCATTGAAGCAGTTCTCGACCGCCTCCCTACAGCAAAGATTCTTGATGAAAAAGATGGCGTATACACAATGTCCGCTGAGGTATTCGGCGAGGGAATCAATGTGTGGCTGAGGAGTCAGGGAGAGAATGTGGAAGTGGTGAAATGAGATGAGGTAAATATGAAGAGTAAGCCAGTATATAAAAGATGTCCTATATGTAAGAGAAAATACTTATGTAATCCTGACATAGGACAAATATTGTGTCCTTATTGTGGGAAAAAGGGAATACCGGGGATGGATGAGCTTCCAGAATTGACTAAAAAGCTATATTGAAGAATGAGAGGTAGAGATAAGGGAAATATGTCATAACATAAAGTAAAAAGGGGGCAATTATGAATACCATGCAGAATAAACAAGATAGTAACAAATCAGAATATAATATTATGATTACTAATGTAAGTCTTGTGAATACTAATAATTTAACTGATACTAACGAATATATATTTGATGAATTAGATGAAGGCAATAAAAAAATAAAAGGAAACATGACTAATGAAGCTCCTATTGAAGGCTTGCAGAAATTGCTGGAGAAAAATGAAAAACAATTAGATAAAATTATTATGATAGTCTCGGAAAGTGTTAGAAATAAGACTATTAATGAAAATTCAAGAAATAAAACTGAAGATCCAGATGGTAATTTAACCAGTCTGGAATTTCTTTGTAGAAAAATAGAAAAATATGAGAATACCAATATAGAAAAGGTAGAAATAAAAGATGAGCCAGAAGAGAAAGATACAGTAGAAACAATTAATAAAGTTAAAAATATGATAGAGAAAGTATCAGAAGACAATCCTGAAATGCAGATTAACATCTACATTGAATCTAATGGTGGAGTTAGATATGTTATATTTATGCTGTACAATATAATATCTATAATGAGTAAAAATAATCATAATATAATATTGAAGGGTATATATAGCATGGTATATAGCAATAAGCCAACACGGATAAAAAATACGCAGAATATATATGAATCTTCAGAATTAATTGCCATCGTAGGTGAGTATATTAATTATGGACGAATTGAATCATTGAAAAAATATGTTGATAAAAGATTGAATCAGGAAGAAGATGATAATCTTAAAAAAGATATAAACAGATGTATGAATAAATTGGAAGAGTTTTCACAGGCTTTACAATTGTGTAGGTCAGAGTGGATACTTAGATTGCTTTCCGCAAATAATGAAGAAAGTTTGTTGACTTACCTCAAGAAATTCAATCAAAAATACAACAAAGAAGATTCTACTAATGCTATTATATTTGGAATTGTTTTCTCAATGATTTGGCAAGAGTTTAAAGAATTTAATAAAAATAGTGATGACAATAATCTTGATAATATAATAGAATGGTGTCTAAAAAAAGATTATGTTCAACAAGCACTTACGCTATGTTCAGAACAGATACCTAAATATCTTATAGATAATAAAATAATTGAATTTGATGATGAATTTAATAGAAAATTTTGGGCTGATTATAAAAAAGATGGAAGAAAATATGAGGAAAATTATTATAAATTTATAACTTATATACCTAAATATACATATGAAGAATATTTAATTGATGTCAAGAAAAACTTCACTAATATTTCAACAAGTAAGATTCAAATAAGTGAAAATGAAAAAGTGGAGATTAATAACGAGATTAATTGTATTAATGCTGCTTTTTTGAATTCTTATAAAAATGGATGTGAAGAACTGAAAAATAGTTTTGAAAAATGTAAATTGAAAAGTGGAGTTAGTATATTAGAATTTAGTCCAGTGACATATGGTAAAAAATATGATTCAAAGGTAAAAGAATTGATTTACATTAATTCTATAAATTTAAAGAAATTAAAGGATGCAATTATTAAAGGTCTAAGAAATCAGGAAGACAAAGAATTAGTCAAAAAAATATTTTTTGATGTTGAAAATAAAATGAAAGAAGAAATAAAAAAGGAATTAAAAGAGTTAGTATTAGTTAATGGGGGAAAAATAACTAATATGACAGGAATAAAATTTAATGATACCATTTATTGTTGGGGAGAATTATTTAAGATAAAAAATCTTGACATGAATATGGCAAAGAGTGCAATTATTTGTAGAATTTGTGAGCTTTCAATATTAAGATTTGATTCACAATTAATGAATGAGATATATGAATGTATAAATTATAAAAAAATAAATATTCAACAATTTACTAAGTACATAAATAAGACTATTTATAAGTATAAAAGAAACATATGTTGTGCAGATAATATACATTATAAAATTAATGTATCGTTAAAAACATTAGAAAAAACAATTATGATTTATGGAATTGCTAAGGAACAACGTAATACTGTAAATCATGCGCATTCAGCAGATGGAACAGTAGTATTAGATATATATGCCCTTAAGAATCTCATGTATGCACTTGTTGATTCAATGAGAGAAGTTAAAAAGAGAGCTAATAATTCTGTGAAAATACAATAATTATAAGGAGAAGTTATGAAAGAGAATCTTTTAGATAAAAAAGTGCTGGCAATGTATGATGTCAGGGGAATACAGAATTACATATTTAAGAGTAATCTTGCCAAAGAGATTATTGGTGCATCCGCAATAGTAGATAGCATAATAATTAATGGACTTGAAGAGTATAAGAAAAGTAAAGTAGAAAAAGATAATGAGAAATATTATCTTACAGATTGGGAAAATGATGATGCACATAAGTTTTTTAGTGATGCAAATGTGCTAATGCAGGTAATGTTTATTGGAGGCGGTAATGCATACGTTTTATTTAAAACAGGAGCAATATGTGAGAAGGTAAATCGTTTTCTTGGAAAGTATGTACTAGATAAGACATATTCACTTAATCTGTCAGTTGCTGTTGCAGCAATGACTGAGTCATATAAAAATGATTATGCTGCAATCAATAATGAGATGCGAAGAATTAAATCGTACATGCCGTTGACACAGCCAGTGGGAGCTCTTCCGTTCATGATGGCAGACTCTGTAACGGGATATCCGTTAACACATATTGAAAAAGGCGATAAATATTGTACGGAATCATATCTTAAAAGAAATGCATTTTATCATCTTCCAGAAAGAGAGGATGAGAAAATATTTGATAATATGGTTACCCAGAAAGGCGATAATAGCATACTGGCTGTGTGTCATATAGATGGAAATAGTATGGGTGTACGTATTATTAATACAATGAAGGATAAAAAACTATATAAAGATGCTATTCAGGCAATGAGAAAATTGTCAATTGAAATTGCAAAGACATTTGAAGATGCATATGATGCAATGGAAGATTTTATGGATGAATTATCTTCAAGTGTTAAGATTGATAATAAACATAAATTATATAGAAAAATTATAACAGCAGGAGATGATATAACATTTGTATGTAATGCAAAGCTGGCAATTCCTGCAGTCAAATATTTCCTTCAGAATCTTGGAACAGAATATAGTGCGTGTGGTGGTATTGCTTTTTTTAATAGTCATTTTCCTTTTTCTGATGCATATAAAGTGGCAGAAGCGTGTTGTGAAAGTGCAAAAAAGAGAGCAAAGATTAATACTAATAGGGGAAATGATGGAAAGATAGGCTGCTATCTTGATTATCAGGTATGTACCAATATTAGTGCTGCACAATTAGATAAGTATCGTGAAAAAAATTATGTTACGGATATGGGAAGTATTATTTACAGACCATATTATGTTAATGTAGATGGACAAAAGGTGCTTAATGATAAGAATAAACAATATGATATTGCCAAACTGTATGAATGTATGAAATATATACAGGGGCTTCCAAGAGGTAAAGCAAAGCAATTAAGAGATGCAATATCTATTGGTAAGAATGAAAAAGACAGTTGTATTGCCTTACTAGAATCGAGGGGATTTAAAGAAGTAACGAAGGCAAAAGATGAGTATGCTATATGGTATGATGCACTTGAAATCATGGATTTATTGATTATGGGAGATGCAGAGAATGAAGATAAAAATTGAATTGTTAAGTGATTTATGTACAACATCAGGAGAAACATATAATAGTCTGGTTGATACAGATATTACATATGATGAATATGGAATACCTTATATACCAGCCAAAAGAATAAAAGGATGTATTCGTGAAGCAGCACTTGAACTTGTTGAGTTTGGAATAATAGATAAGAGTATGCTGCATAAGGTATTTGGTGGCGGAGAAAGTGATAAATCATCATTCTGGTTATCTAATGCCAGAGTAGCTGATTATGACATGTATGTTAATGATATTAATAATTTTGGACACAAAGAAATTACAAGACATCAGAATGTTATAAAAAGATTTACATATATGAGAACTCAGACTTCTGTAGATAAAGATACAGGTGTTGCCAAGGAGAATTCATTAAGAACTATAAGAGTAGCAAAGAAAGGTCTTGTCTTTGAAGCTGACTGCGGAGAATTATCTAGTGAATTTGATATAAATGTTTTTAAGGAATCAGTGTCTTTGGTCAAACATATGGGAATGTCAAGAACACGAGGACTTGGACTTGTTAATATGTCATTACAGGATACGGACTCTTTACAGAAAAATGTATCTCATGTGCAGATAACAAAGCAGGAATTGGAAGAGATGAATAAGATATATTATACAATACATCTGAAGTCATCAATGATATGTAAGTCTGCATCGGGTAATCAGGCTGTATCTCAGAATTATATAGCAGGAAGCAAAGTGTTAGGGCTTATAGCAAGTTGCATGGATAAAGATGAATATAAGAATATTATGGATGCCAATAGGATAATAGTATCTAATGCCTACATAGTTAATAATTCATACAGATGTGTGCCAGCTAAGATTTCATTACAGAAGCAGAAAGATCAATCATATGACAATAATGGCAAAATGTTGGTATATAACATGATATACAATCCAGATGTGACTGGAAAGCAGATGACACCTGCAGGCATAGCATATATTGATAAGGATAACAGAAAAGTCTGTGTTGATATGCAGATAAGCTATCACCACAGACGTCCGAATGATAAATCAGTTGGACGTGCGACAGGAGAAGATGGTTCAAGTTTTTATCAATTGTCAAGTATATGTGCAGGTCAGATATTTGGAGGATATATATACGCAGACAGAAATACCGCTGAAAAAATAATTGATGCATTAAGTAATCTTGGTGAAGTCCGTATGGGATATGGAAGAAACAGTGAGTTTGGTGCAGTTGATTTTAAGTTGGAAAGAGTGGAACATTGTATAGAAGATAAAAGCAATATTTATAAAGATATTGAGATAACCTTGCTGTCAGATGTTATTTTATACAATGATAATGGAGTTCCAACAACAGATTTGACAGTATTAAAGAAGTACATTGAAGATGAGATAGGAAATAATGATTTGGAAATAAAATCATCATTTCTTAATTATGTTACTATTGGTGGTTTTAATGTTACATGGAACAGAAGAAAACCAGTATTTAATGCAATAGGAAAAGGAAGTGTAATCTTTGTACATTCAGAGAAAGGAATTGATACAGGAAAGTTTTCTCATCATAGATTCATAGGGGAAAGACAATATGAAGGATATGGTGAGATGTATGTGGAAGAAGCAAGAAATAAGGCAGAAGTATATATATTAAAAGAACAGATTCCAGAATTGGCACATGAAGAACGAAGGGCAGATATGTCTGGCATTATCAATGACCTTCTTATAGATGAACTTGATAAAAAGATATACGCTTATATAGTTGATAATGTAATTAAGTCCTTAAAAGATGAATATAAGAAGAATAGTCCTGCAGGAATTAATGCAGCTTTAGCAAAGTTAAGGCTTATATATAAGGATGTGTCAACATATGAAGAGATGTGTCATCAGATATCAGAACTGGTTAAAACTGACAAGAAAAATATATGTCTGGAATTATGTGAAAAAGTAAATCCAGAAGAAATTGTATGTGATAAAGTAAAAGAACTGAAAGAAATCTATAATATGGATATAATAACTGCATATAACGATTCGGAGTTATACAAAAAGGTATACGGTATATATATTTCCGAGTTGAAGTATCTGGTTAAAAATCTTGCAAAGAAGGAGGAGAAAAAATGAGCAGAATTGTAAAAAGAGAAGTTCTCAAAGTATACATCAGCCTTACCTCTCCTTTAAATCTTTCGTCAGGAGAAAGTGAACTGACAGATACAGATATAATAAGGGATTGGGATGGAAAACCTTTCGTTCCGGGAAGTTCGCTGGCGGGAGCTATGAGAGCATATCTTAATAAAGCGGGCAATGAAGATTGCATTATGGGATATTCTGGGACAGAGGACTCTGGAAGAATGAGCCCGTTATTCATATCGGATATAACATTTGAAGGAAGACTTGTTTCGGGAATTAGAGATGGCGTAGAGCTTGGAATAAATAAGACTGCAATTACTGGAAGCAAGTATGATATGGAAATACTTGAAACAGGAGCAAAGGGATTCTTTTATATGGAACTTACCATACGTGATGGTAATGATGAAGCGGCTATGATACATGAACTGGCTTTAATAATTAAAGGAATTAATTCAGGAGAAATATGCCTTGGAACTAAGAAAACAAGAGGATTTGGTCAGTTTACTATAACCCAGATAAAGCAGAAAACATATTCAAAAGATAATTATCTTCAGTATGCAGATGGCTATAAAGAGCAGACATGGGATGAATGTAGTGATGCTCTTGAAGACTGGATTAAATTATCTGAGGATGAAGATAATAAAATGATTCATATAAGAGTGCCACTTAAATTAGAAGGTGGAATAAGTATAAGAAGATATGGTGTGAAAAAGGGACAACCAGATTTTGTACATCTTACATCTAAACATAGTGGTAATAATGATATAGAAGTTCCAGTTATACCAGGAAGTAGTTTTGCAGGGGCAATAAGACACAGGATGAAAGAGATACTTACGTTGCTGTTGCAAGAAAATATTCTGCCTGAAGTTGTTGATAAAAAAACAGTTGATCAGATTATAGACAAGATGTTTGGTTATGCAAAAGAAAATAATGCACATGTATCTAATGTTATAATCAGAGAATCTGAAATACAGGATTCAAAACCACTTACAATGGTAAGAACAGGGGTAAGCAGATTAGAGTCAGCTGTTAAAACGGGAGCATTATATAAAGAAATAACATATGCAGGTGGTAATCTTACGCTTAATATAACTGTTAGAAAGAATGAAACGAAAGATGAAGACTGGATAACAGGTTTGTTATTACTTGTATTGAAAGATATTCAGAATGGTTTGCTTGCAGTAGGTGGAGAAACGGCTATTGGAAGAGGCTTGTTTAGTATGAATGGAACAATTACAATTGATGGCAAAGATAATGTTGAGGATGAGTATATATCAAAGGGATTGAAAGCATTTGATATTTGTTTAGATAATGGGGGCGAGTAGTATGAATTATTCAATGATGCCAGAAAAAGGTATTAAGTATGCATTGTATAAAGACAGAGTTGTGTATGAGGCATATGATAAATTACCAGAGGAATCAGAATTTCAAGATAATCTGATTGAAATGCATCTGTTTGATAATGAGAAAGAATATAGATATGTAAAATTATCAGGCAATAAAGTTATTGAAAGGCTTATAAGTGATGACAATGAACTTGGCCAAGGCATATCAGATGAAACAAAGGCGGAACATACATATATAGAGAGAATATATACCACAGCCGGAAGTGATGTGGAAATAGTTAATTATATATCGTATGATGAGAATGACATTATGATGATTAATAACTATAGATTGCAGGAGGTGAAAGTGGATGACATATATGAATAATGGATTTGTCAATCCTTATAATTTTATAGCATTTCCTAAAGAAAAAGCGAAAGCATATGATGATAAGGATAAACATACTGGATATATTGAATACACACTTGAGACACTAACACCGTTGTTTATTCCTAATTCAAGTACAGAGAATGCGTTTAGTGAGTCATCTTCTATAGATGGACATAAATCTTATGATTTCTTTTCATATACAGAACTTGATGAATCAAAAGAATATGAGAATGAATATCATGAGCCAGTTATTCCTGGAAGTGAAATAAGAGGTGTGATAAGAAGTGTATATGAAACATTAACAGATTCTTGTATGGGAATTCTTAATTCAGATGTGCATCCTGTGAAAAGAAGATTAGAGCAGTTCAGACCAGGATTAATTCACAGAACGGAAGGACATCTTGAAATCCTTGAAATCATAGAGGCAAGGGCATTTTCGATAGGAGATAAGGCTGAGAAAGATAGTTTTCCACAGGACTTACCACTTAAAAATGGATGTCATAATGGAAGCGTTGTATATATAAATAATTCAAAACTTAAAGGTAAAAGCAATGTTGTAAAAGATTATAGAGACAGCAAGCAGAAAGATTATCAAACAGCCAGTTATCTGTTAAAGAGGGGGATGGGAGTTAAAAAGACTAGATATCATGTTTATACTCCAAAAAATGAACACGTTGCAATTAAGGAATTAAAAATAGATGAGATAAGTAGAAGAATCACAGCTCTTATAGATTCATATGTTTCACAGCCGTCAGTTGATGATAACAACAAAAAAGCATATGAAGAATATAGGACGGACTTCATAGAATTTCTGAATCAAAAGGGGGAAGGATATTTTCCTGTCAATTATTCCATAATTGGTAATAAAGAATATTATATATCCCCAGCAGCATATACAAAGGAAATATCAGTGAATAGTATAGAGAAAATTGCTGGACAATTTGTGCCGTGTATAGAGGATTCCAGATGTCCGGCATGTGATATGTTTGGGTATATAGGGAAAAGCAATGAGAATGCCCAAGGGTCAAAGGTTCGCTTTTCAGATCTGCATGTGACTAAACAGAAATCACAGAATAGTGAGTATTATACATGTAATAAAGTTACATTACCTGCTTTAAGTAATCCTAAATTAGGAAATATAGAATTTTACTTAAAGAAACCATCTGATGATGCATTGTTCTGGACATATGATTATTATATTGATGGAGAAGGCAAATTACATATCAAGCCAGGTGAATTAAGAGGAAGAAAGTTCTACTGGCATCATAGTCAGGTATCGGTTAATGATATTAAAGTAGAGGCTACTAATTTGAATAAGACAATACGACCTGTTAAGAAAGGAATAAAATTTAGTGGAAGACTTTATTTTGATGGAATTTCAAAGAAACAACTGAGACAGTTAATCTGGATTCTTGGCAATGGTAAGGAAGGATTAGGTTATAAAATAGGAAGTGCGAAACCTTATGGTTTAGGAAGCGTGGTTTGTTATATTAATAATGTTGTTGAAAGAAAAATCAATATTATTAATAATAATTTGAAATATTCTATGATTGAGAATAAGGATGTTGATATAACTTATGAGCAGGCAGAATTTAGCCAGCAGGTTAAAAAAGAATTTGAAAAAATTGTATCTATAAAGGCATTTCCAGAGAATGTGAGAATAACATATCCGAAAGCGAAAGATAGTGATTCTGATAAGGGATTTGAATGGTTTGATAATAATCACATTACCAAATCAGGAAAAACGATGGTTAAAACACGTAATGATATGAAAATTCGTGAGACACTGCCATACATACTGGATAATAATTATATGCTGTCTTATAATGGTAACATACATAAATCAGATAAGGATTCTCGTAATAGAAATAACAGTAAGAAAGGAAATAATCGTGCCGGCAGAACTAAGGGTAGTAACAGATACTAATATAAAATATTATCAGTCTTCTAATCTGCAGGGAATAATGATGAAGCACATATCGGGAGACTATGCAGATTATCTGCATAGTCTCAGATATAATCCATATAGCATTTCAGTTGAAAAAATAGATGGCAATATGCAATGGTGCATTAAGACACTGCATGATGAAGCATATAATAATATTATAAAACCTCTACTGAATAATGAATTTCAACATTTTGTTATATACAATGGTAATATTGATGTTCATATTAAAGAGAAAAAGGTTATATATAAAAGTTTTAATGAGATTAATAACGAATTGCCATCTAATAATACAATGCGTATTAGAATAGTGACACCAATGGCATTCAAGTCTAATGGTGAATATATATGTATGCCTGAATTGAGGTTTATATATCAGAGTATTATTAACAAATATAATGCGGTATGCGAAGCCGGAGATACAGATGCATCATGTCTGATTGAGGATCTTGTAAATGCAACACACATATTGAGATATGATATACATTCAGAAAAATTTCCGTTGGAAAAAAATCGTATTAATGGATGCATAGGAGAAATGCTTGTATCAATAAATGCAGATGAAGAACTTACAAGACTTGCAAAATATCTTTTGCATTTTGGAGTATATTCAGGTATTGGCATAAAATGCAGTATAGGAATGGGAGCAATACGAATTGATTGACAGGCTTTAAAACTGAACTAGGTAGAGTATTATAATAAACGTGTAAATATATAGCGGACATTGAAAATAATAAAAGACAATTAGCCCCGCAAGGCATAAATGCGGGGAAAACTGGTATTTATGCTATAAAATATCATAACAAAAATTGGAAAAGGCAATCAGTGATGTAAAGTGCTGCTTGACTACAGATGAACAGTGGGATTGAAGAAACCGTGTTAGAATATGGAGAAACCCTTTAGGGGATTGACACACTGTTTTTGCAGGCTTGTTCGCCTTCACTGTTTTCTTGTTGAAAAATATAGAAAATCTTTAGGGGAATCGACAATTGCTCCAAACACAAATATTAAAGAAAATGGTGCGGTAGTTGGAATTAGTGATGGAAAATGCCAGATAACTAAGGGCGGAGAGATTATTGAATCAATTCCAGTGAATACGCTGGACGGCATAACAATACTGGGCAAGTCACAGCTGACAACCCAGATGGCTGAGAGATTCTTATTAGGTTGCTGAAAAGATTGCAAAATAGAATCAAGCAATGTATTATAATAAATATGTAAAATATTTGGTGGACATTGAAAATAGAATATGTATAAAAGGCAATCAGCCCCGCAAGGCATAAATACTGGGGGAATTGGTATTTTTGCTATAAAATATTAGGACAAAAATTGGGAAAAGTAATCAGCGACGCAAAGTGCTATTTGAGTGCAGATAAACAGTGGGATTGGAGAGATAGTGTTAGAATATAGAGAAACCCTTTAGGGGATTGACACGAGTTGTTTGTTGTAGTTAATTTGATAACTTTTGTTTGTTAGAATATAGAGAAACCCTTTAGGGGATTGACACTCAAGATCAAGTTTCTTAATATAGTTCTTCTTTGTCGTTAGAATATAGAGAAACCCTTTAGGGGATTGACACTTTGATAGACTATTTGTTTAATTTGAATCTTTCCGTTAGAATATAGAGAAACCCTTTAGGGGATTGACACACTGTTTGACTTTATCCTTGATATCTGTATGGTTAGAAGATATAGAAACCCTTTAGGGAAATCGACAACTGCTCCAAACACAAATATTAAAGAAAACCGCACAATACCAGTTGCATTTAACATGGGTTTATTATTTAATAGTATTTATAATATTAATAAAGTAATCGTGAAGAATGTATTTAGAAAACTGGATTGCGAGAGGTAACTGAATGAGCAATTTGTATATTAATGAAAATGGTACGGTAGTTGGAATCAGTGATGGGAAATGCCAGATAACTAAGGGCGGAGAAGTTATTGAATCAATTCCGGTGAATACGCTGGACGGCATAACAATACTTGGCAAGTCACAGCTGACAACCCAGATGGTTGAGTACTGCCTGACTAATGGAATAGCAGTATCATATTTTTCAAAAGGCGGAAAGTATTTTGGCAGGCTGGAGTCAGGGGAACATGCAAATGCAGTGAGACAGAGACTTCAGTGCAGATTATATGAAGAAGGATTTGCAATGCATTTTTCAAAAAATATAGTTGTAGCTAAGATACATAATCAGAAAGTTGTACTTAACAGATATGCTTCATCTGGTGAAGCGGATTGTAGAGAGAACATTAAGAAACTCAATATATTAAAGAAAAAAGCGGAGTCTGCCAAAACATTTTCAGAATTGGGCGGTTATGAGGGAATGGCTGCCAGGCTGTATTTTGAGGGGCTTGGAAAATGCGTTGATGAAGAATTTGCATTTTCAGGAAGAAGCAGACGGCCTCCGAAAGATGAATTTAACAGCATGATTGGTCTTGGATATACAATTCTGATAAGGGAGATTCAGTGCCAGCTTGAGAGTCATGGATTGAATGCGTATCTGGGATTTATGCACAGAGACAGGTATAATGCTCCGTCGCTGGCGTGTGATCTGGTTGAGGAGTGGCGTGCGATAATTGTAGATGCAGCTGTTTTGAGTCTTATTAGTAAGCACATGATACATAAAGAACATTTTCAAAGAGAAAATGAATCGGTGTACCTTAACAAAGAAGGCTGTAAGATATTTCTTAACTGGCTTGAAAGAAAGCTGAATACGAAGATTAGGTATATTGATGATGCTGAAAGCATGGATTTCAGACATGCAATTGATGCACAGATTATAAGCCTGATTAAAGCAATGGATAATAATGATGCTGGATTATATCAGCCTATAAGGGTTAGGTGAAAGTTATGGATGATACCAGAGATTTTTTCGATATTAATGAGCAGATATCAGATAACAAATGTTATGTTCTTATTATATATGACATTGAGGATGATAAACGCAGGGTAGCTCTGGCAAAGTATCTGCAGATGTACGGCATCCGTGTGCAGAAATCAGCATTTGAGGCAATGATTAAGAAAAATGATTATAATAGTATCATTAAAGGCATTAAAAAATACTGCAGAGATAATGACAGCATAAGAATATATAAGCTGAATGCTTTATCAGAAGTAACTGTATATGGCAATGATATCAGACTGCAGAATGATGATGTAATTGTTATATAATTAAATGTCAAAATATAGCTCCGCTAAACCGTGCGTATGGCATGGTCTGGCGGAGTTTTTTGCATTAATTATCTGTAGTTTTGTGTGAGTAGATTTCAGACATTTTATTAACACTTTGGATGAATCTGTCACGGAGTTCAGGCGGGTTAATTATCTCGGCATTTTCACCAAATGAAAAGAAGAAGTTGTATGCCTGAAGCTGTGTGCAGTTAAATACCCATATATTATTATCTTTGATTTCGGTTCTCTTAGGACGCATATATATTCTGCTGTTATATATTTTTTTGCCGGTTTCGGTCAGCCTGATTTCTATAGATTCCGGTTCATTGAGGAGATATTCAACTGCCTGATGCTCTAAGATGTTTTCAATATTCTTCTCCTGTTCTTTAGTAAGATTGAAATGCTGACTGGTTTTATTTAACTTTGATATATTAAGTCTTGCCATTGAGAATGAAACGATTTTCATCTTACTATCTTTAATGTCTTTTATTTTCGAATAGCACAAAAGATAGGATTGTGTGTTGGATTTATTGGGAGTAATCTTGTGAGGATATACTACGAAAATCTGATCAGGGTTTTTAGCATTAGGAATACGAAGAACAAATTTTTTATCAATTGCATCGTTAATAATGTCATATACCTCCTGCTTAAATATTTCTTCTCTTTTGATAAATGGAAGAGAGCAGTATTCTTCAATGACGGCTCGTAAATACTGGCTAGGACGCATGTATGGCGAATATTCAAGCCTGTCTTCTCCACTGTATTCTTTATATCCATCGTTTGCCAGAAATCTCACGTTGTCATTATTGATATAATACAATCGGCTGTCTCCTTTAATGAGAAGCCTTTTTTTGATTTGATCTGCGTATTTCTTGGCTTCTGCGTCAACGATATTAGTTACGATAGCTTTTCTGGTTTCTAATTGCTCAGTGCTGAATTGTTCATCATCTGTTTGTTCACAGAGATCTGATATTCTGTTTACTTTATACATAAGAAGAGATGCTTTTGCATGTTTGAAATAATTGTTCAGGACAGTGTTAATGAACTGATTACGATTATCAACTCCAAATATATCCATATCCTCCGCTATAGTCATCTGTGCTGACGAACTTAATATTAGACGAATTTTTTGGTCATCATTAATCATAGCTTTTATTCTATCATTGTCTGAAATTTTTTGTGAATCACTAGCCATATTATTACCCTCCTGGTTTATAACAGTTCCTATAATAGGAACAGAAATCTATAAGATATAATATATATAACACTATTTTCGGAACAAATCAATAAAAAATCATTCTGTTGCTGTTCCGAAACAGATGATGCATAATAAAGACATCGAAAGGAAAACAAAAACAAGGCGGTTAATTAAAGGGAGGTGATTATATGTTATCTACAGCTTTTAATGTAATTTCAAAAATTATAATAATAATAAAGCTCTAAGTCCTGTTTAGTAAAAAGGAGGTGATAGCATGGGACCATTAGGATTGATTATAAAGATAATAATAGAGCGTTAAAGTTGATTTATAGAAAAAGGAGGTGATAATATGCTGAGTTTAATATTGGATGTATTAGAGGAGATAATTGATGCTTTAGATTTATAGGGAGGGACTAATTATGCGTGAGAAGTTGAAAGAGTTAGTAGATATGAACAGAATAATAAGCAGCAGTATAACCGGATGGATGTGAGCGGGCAGGATGAAAGGAGGTGATAGTATGGGACCATTAGGATTGATTATAAAGATAATATTAGAATTTTAAGATTGGTTTATAGAGAGTAAGGAGGTGATAGTATGCTGAGTTTAATATTGGATGTAATAGAGGAGATAATTGATGCTTTGGATTTATAAGGAGGAAAGAATTATGTATAAGAAATTAAAAGAATTGGTAGATATGAACAGAATAATAAGCAGCAGTATAACCGGATGGATGTGAACGGGCAGGATGAAAGGAGGTGATAGTATGGGACCATTAGGATTAATAGTTAAGATAATATTTATATTTTAGTTTTGGAAGGAGAATGTATTATGAAGATAGGTAAATGGATTGGTATTGCAGGTAAGATTTTGGAATTGGTTGCGGAGGGAATGGAAAATGATACGGCTGTGAAAACGATTTCAGATATAAGTGGAACTGATGAAAGTGAGGTGTATAAAGTGATAAATCTGTAAGTGAAAATGTGTTACAATAATTTTAGAATCGTATTAGGAGGGGTTATTATGTTTATTAATTTATCGAATCATGTATCAGAAAAGTGGAGCAAGGAACAGTTAGAGACAGCAAAAGTATATGGAGACATTGTAGATATTGGCTTCCCGGCGGTTGATCCAAAGGGAGACAGCGATTATATAGATAAACTTGTAGATGAATATTATAGTAAAATTTCGAAATATGACAAACCGGTGGTTATGTTACAGGGAGAGTTTACATTTACATATAGAATGGTTAAGAAACTTAAAGATTCAGGTATTACAGTTGTTGCAAGTTGCAGTGAAAGACATTCGGTTGAGGTACTTAAGGAAAACGGGAAGGTTGAAAGGAACAGTGTGTTTGAGTTTGTAAGGTTTAGAGAGTATTAATCAGAAAGGAGAATGTATTATGAAAGCGTATAATTGGATAGAAATTGTAGGAGAAATTTTAAAATTGATTGCAGATGGAATGAGAACAGAGGATTGAGTTTACAAGGTTAAGAGAAAGTTAATGAAAAAAGGTTTGATTATTTAGGAGGATTTTATTATGAGAAAAGAAAACATTTATGAAGCTATTCAGGACGATATTATGAACGCAGCTATTAGTGAAGAAGATAAGAAGAAGATGTTAAAGAATGTGATGAGACTTAAGGAACAGAAGATGAATATTATGATTACTGGGGCTACAGGTTGCGGCAAGAGCTCTACGATTAATGCGATGTTTGATACTGAAGTGGCGAAGGTGGGAGTTGGAGCTGATCCTGAAACAATGGAAATTGAAAAATACGAACTTGATAATCTGGTATTGTGGGACACACCGGGGCTTGGAGATGGTAAGGAGGCAGATAACAGACATGCAAAGAATATTATAGAGAAACTTTCGGAGGTTGATGAGAATGGAAATGCACTTATAGATTTGGTTTTAGTTATTCTTGACGGAGGCAGCAGAGATTTAGGAACTTCATATGAACTTATTAACAATGTTATTATACCAAACCTTGGGGAGGACAAGAAAGACAGAATATTAGTAGCAATTAATCAGGCAGATATGGCAATGAAAGGAAGAAACTGGGACTATGAAAAGAACGAACCTAACGGGCAGCTGGTGGATTTTCTGGAAGATAAGGTTTGTTCGATAAAAGACAGAGTATATGAGGCAACTGGTGTAAAGATTGAACCTATTTATTATTGTGCAGGATATAAGGAAGGAGACAGACAGGAAAAACCATATAACTTATCGAAACTTTTGTATTACATTGTAAAGGCAACACCATCGGAGAAAAGGGCAGTATATGTAGACAATATTAATGGAGATAAGCAGATGTGGGAGGATGATGACGAACTGATTGATTATGGAAAGGAAACAAGAAACACTATATTTAATTCTATTGTAGAGGGGGCAACGAATGGAGCAGATATCGGAGAGACTATTGGAAGTGTGTTTGGAACAGTTGGAGGTAAAATAGGTCGTGTAGCAGGAGGATTTATTGGTGGAGTTGTAGGATTTTTTGGCGGATTGTTTGGATAGAGGAGGTACATTATGAACAGATTATACAGAGTAGATGATATTGATAGAAATTTGAGAGTAGCTAGATTCAGACCGTTAGATGTATTGATTGTTGGTGGGACGGGGACTGGCAAGTCCTCTACCATTAACGCATTATTTGAAAGAGAGGTGGCTGAGGTAGGCAGGGGATGTGACCCGGAAACAATGGATGTCATGTCAATGGAATTAAATGAACTTTTACGTTTTTGGGACAGTCCGGGTTTAGGTGATAATGTAGAGAGTGATAAGAAGTATTCTAAGGATTTGGTTGATACATTATATAAGGAATATTATTTGGATAATAACAGGTATGGCTTGATTGATGTGGTTCTGGTAATAATTGATGGCTCTGGCAGGGACATGGGAACTACATACAATCTTCTCAACAATGTTATAGTACCAAATTTTCAAATTGACAGAATATTAGTAGCAATTAATCAGGCAGATATGGCAATGAAGGGAAGACATTGGAATGAAAGCAGCAATTGCCCGGATGCGGTTCTTATGGACTTTCTTGTAGAAAAAGCGGATTCTGTCAGAAACAGATTAATTGAGGCAACTGGTGTAAATGTAACGAAACCTGTATTTTATTCTGCAGAGAGAGGGTATAATGTTGAAAAGCTGATGGATTTAATAATTGATAATATGCCAGTTGAAAGGAGGAAATTAGTGGCATAGATTGTTGCTTGTATTGAGGAAAATAAGGAGGCGGTATATATGACAATAGCACCAATGTATAAAATATGTCCTTTGTGTTTAAGAAAATATGTCTGGAATCCTGATGTCGGACAGCTAATGTGCCCTTATTGCGGGAAAAAAGGGATACCGGGTATAGATGAACTACCAAGGAAGATATTTAAGAAAAATGTATGGAAAAAGAGAAAGTAGATATTGAAACAGGTGTGTGATAGTAAAACAGTCAGTAAAACGAAGCTCATACAGTTGCTAAAAGTACTTGCATAATGTATAATATTATTGTTAAATTAATGGACATTGAAAACATGATTGAAGTATATTTGGTGAAATCAGCCGCGCATAGCATGAATACTGGGCTGAAAGGCGTTTTGGCATATGTATGGATGGGATGATACAGTGAAAAATGAATCTGCCACGCAAAGAGATGTATGAGCATAGAGAAATAGCGGGCTTGCAGGGACGGTGTTAGAAGATATGAGAACCCTTGAATGGGAAAATTGCCAAGCAAATCCAGTTTATATCTATGAAGAATAACAAGCAGATTCCATTCTGTTATGAATCAGAAGGCATGAAAAAGATTGTGTCAATCTTACATCTGTTACGGTTGCAATAGATGAATTAGATAGCGGTGTGTTTGAATATCTGCTTGGCGAAATGTTGGATATTGTTAGATGCTGTTATGAGCTTATCTGGCTCAGCAGATGCAAATGGTGAATTTGACAATTCAAGGAAAGGTAAATACAGATTATTAGATTTTAATATTCAAGACATATCATTATATGTAGCAAGGTTTAATGCGAAAAATGAAAGAGGTGAAATGGTATCTTCTGGTATTTGCTTAAATGAAAAGAGACTGTCAATGATACTGGAAAAGGGAAAATATGGATATGGGGAATAAAGGTATATATAATCCTTATGGGGCTAAAGATTAATAGTATGTAGCATATGATGTAAGATATGCTACTGATACGATCTTTTGAGGAGAATGTGAGTATTCACATCAGAAACTTAGAATACTTTAATACGTCTAAGAGCGTTTTTAATAGGCAGCAATTTAATGATATATTAAGAATAATGGCCGGATATCCTGTCATTATTCTTAATATAAAAAGCTGGCGTAAATACAACATGCGTATTTATTGTATGCGAAGGATTGGATATATATTTAAACTTATATTTGTTCAAGGATATTTACATTCAGTAAGAAATCAAAAATTCCTACTGTTATAATGCCCTGTTCATCTGTACGCGGCTTGATATCGTCTTTTACAACAATGATTTTTTGAATGAATCATTTAACTTGGTAAGGGATTTTTTTCCTGCACTATCTTTTCAGGAGATGTCATTTCGAATGCTGATTGTATATAATACTTTTTATCGCCCTTGTTAGCAATAAAGTCTATTTCTAGAAGTTTCTTTTCTCTTTTTCCTGAATTTGACATTTCATAAGTTTCCACAACACCTACATCAATACGATAACCACGGCTCCTAAGTTCTGTGTAGATGATGTTTTCCATAATGTGGTTTTCTTCCTGTTGTCTGAAATTCAGGCGGGCATTTCTTAAGCCGACATCTTCAAAATAATATTTTGCTGGAGTGTCTATATATTTTTTCCCCTTAACATCGAATCTAACAGATTTTTCAATAAGAAATGCGTCAGATAAGTAATCTAAATATAGCTTAATTGTCTTATCAGACAACGATTTCTGACTCATGATTTTAAACGAGTTAGAAAGTTTGCTAGGATTGGTTAAGGAACCTGTAGCTGAGGCAACAATGTCTACAAGAATATCCAATTCATCATCTGGATTTCATCCAAAAAGACATAATAAGTTTTCTCATCTTTAATATGATCTTTTACATAATTATATAGTTTTATTGCATCTCTATATTCAATATTTGCAATATCATCAAGTGCTATAGCGATAATATGATTCTGTTCAACGCCCATGGAGAGCAGCTTATTTTTGTAAAGATGAAATAGAAGATATGATTTTCCACATCGTCTGATTCCAGTAACAACTTTTACAAGACCACTTTCCTTACGGTCTAGTAATTTGTTTAAATATCTGTCTCTTATGATTTCCATAATATCTCCGAAAAAAGGTGCAATGCAACATTTTTCGGAATGCAGTGACTTTAATGAGTATTAAACCATTCAGATAGAAAATTTTGAAAACATACTGCTTCTGGAGGTCGTTGTGATGTAAACGCTCCATCTGATTTTCATTTTGGCGTTGTTGTATTGTGAGTAACATATATTGGGCAAACACAATGGTCATATGGGCTGTCGATGCATCATACATAGTAGGGACAGTTTCAAGTTTTGTGCAAAGTCCCAAAATTGATATAAGATTTTGTTAATAGTTATAAATGTGCAGAGCCGATTCTCCGAGTTCTGCACATTTCTGTATTATATATGAGTCTGTGGTTTATACTATCAATACATACGGATGAATTGATTATAAGAAATAAAAAATGTCAAAAACTAAATTCGTATTGATTTATTAGGGGATTAATGATAATATATGCCTGTAAGGAGGATAGAATTATGGCAAGTCGTATCGTGAGAATTGAGAGCATAACTATAGATAATTTTAAGAATGTAACGCATGGAACACTTGATTTTGAAAACAAGCGAAAGGATTATAAGGCAAGTGTGTTAGGACTATATGGTCAGAATGGTTCAGGTAAAACTGCATTGATTGATGCAATTCATTTGCTTAAATTAGCACTATGCGGTAAGGCAGTTCCTAAGAAATATGCTGATTATATCAATGTAGATACAGAATATGCTACATTAGAATATAAGTTTGTGGTTCGATATCCTGAAATTGTCTATAATGTATGGTATCAGTTTTCTATTAGAAAAGTTATAGACGAAAGTGCTGCGGGCAATGCTGAAACAACGAATGAAATTGCAACAAAAGTGGAAATTTTTGATGAGGTTTTAGCATTTTCTTATAAATCTAAGAATGATAAGATGCGTAAAGCACCTTTGATTGATACGCGTACAGATGAACTTTTTACACCAAAGGCAAAGATGCAGGAACTGGTTGGCAACGATAAAGAAAAGTATATGGATTTGCTCGTTACGAAGAGACTTACAAAAGCTACTTCAAGAAGTTTTATTTTTTCCAGAGAACTTATAAATCAATATCGCAGGAATTGTAGGAATGAGCTTTATATGAAACTCATTGAAAGCTTGTATATGTTTGGGCATAGAGAGCTGTTTGTTATTGATACGGAGAGTATTGGCTTGATTAGTTTGAATACGCTTCCGCTGGTATTTAAATACAGAAATGAGACTTCGGAAGCAGTTGGCGGTGTGTTGCTTTCATTAAATGGTCCGGCATTGATTCCAGAGGATACTTATGGAATTGTTGAAAATGTAATTAAGAATATGAATATTGTTCTGGAACAGTTGGTTCCTGGACTTAGAATTGGGGTTGTAGATTTAGGTTCAACAATGACTAAAGATGGGAAAATTGCCAAGCAAATCCAGCTTATATCTCTGAAGAATAACAAGCAGATTCCGTTCTGTTATGAATCAGAAGGCATAAAAAAGATTGTGTCAATCTTACAGCTGTTAATTGTAGTCTATAACAATCCGTCTGTTACGGTTGCAATAGATGAATTAGATAGTGGTGTGTTTGAATATCTGCTTGGTGAAATGCTGAATATTATTTCTGAAAAGGGAAAAGGTCAGTTGATATTTACATCTCACAATCTCAGACCATTAGAAACAATTGATAAAGGATTTATTGCATTTACAACAACTAATCAGAAAAACAGATATATTCGTTTAACTAATGTTAAAGGAACTAATAATCTTAGAGACTTTTATTATAGGGATATTGTGTTGGGAGAGCAAAGCGAGCAGGTGTATAATCCTACCAATAATTTTGAGATAGCTTTAGCGTTTAGAGAGGCAGGTGAAGCCTTTGGCTCGTAGGAAAATTGTTTTTGTAATTGTAGAAGGAGCATCTGATGATACAGCGTTGGGTATAGCTTTAAACCAGGTATTTGATAAAGAATCTGTTTATATTCATATTATGCATGGGGATATTACAACTCGAACTGGAGTTGATTCGCAAAATATTGTTTCGAAGGTTGGTAATGAAGTGAAAGCTTATGCTGCAGCTAATCACTATAAAGCTACTGATTTTAAGCAGATTATCCATATTGTTGATACAGATGCAGCTTATCTTTCTGATGATAAAATTCTTGAGGATTTAGCATGTATGGAATTGTCTTATCAGGATGATGGGATTCACACTAACAATGTTGGAAAAGTAGTTGATAGAAATAAGCAAAAGACAGATAATTTATATCGTTTAAGGGGTTGTGGAAATATATGGAATATTCCATACAGAGTATATTATATGTCATGTAATCTTGATCATGTGTTATATGATAAACGAAATAGTACTGACGAAGAAAAAGAAAATGATGCATATGCATTTGCAAAGAAATACAAGGATAATGTGAATGCTTTTTTAGAGTATATGTGTGAATCATCTTTTTCTGTGAAGGGTGATTTTAAGGATTCATGGCAATTTATAGAAAAGGATATGCATTCCATTGAAAGACATACAAACCTGCCAATTTGTCTGTTAGAGGAAATAAAAGATAAAGAATCTTAATACACCTCCCCGCAAGCCAACCAGCTTACGAGGAGCATTTTTAATAGAACATTTTTAATACAGCAATCGTATTTTTTCTATCTCATCTTTCATTTCTTTAACAAATTCATCAGGGGCAATTACTTTTACCCATGAGCCCTGACTTAACAGGAACATTTTGATTCCGTTGCCGTAGACTTCCGCCTCGATGAGATATTTGTTGTCGTAGCGGTCAATTACTTTAGCGGTTGGCAGACGGTCAAGAATAGCCTGGAGTGATGGTCCGGTGAATTCAAATCTGATTTTTCTGAGTGGTCCCGGCCACATGAACTGGCTTCGTTTGCGGAGCAGTCCCTCATCAAATTCAACATTTTTAGGAAGTTCAAGCTTTTCCCTGTGGACAGTCATATCACAGATTCTGTCGATTCTGAAATATGTAGGTGTATCAGATAATGTGTCTTCACATTTGTATGCAATCAGATAGAAGTAGTATTCACTAAACATTATTGATACTGGTATGATTCTGTGCTTGACCCTGTCACGGTTCATTTTGTAATAGCTGATTGTGATTGCACGCTGTTCCTGAATGTAGTTGGAAAGCTTCCAGACATTATCAATCACGCTGTCGCAGTCTGAGCCGACTTCCTCATAATTAAACATTTCTTTGGCAATAAGCTGTTCAAGGCGTTTTTTGTCTGAATAGCTTGTATGCGTTTTCAGTTTTCCGATTATTGTGAGCAGTTCTTCATGGCTGAACGCCTTGCTTCCGATAAGCACTTTAGCTATGGCAAAAAGTTCTTTATTAGAAAACAGATTGTCCATCTCTAATGTGTAGCAATGGTCTGAAGCAGAGTATTTTAATTCAGCATTGCCAAGAATATCGCGATAGTCGGCAAGGAATGCTTTCAAATCGTTAATATCTCTTGTTATGCTTCTTGTTGACACATTACTTTCGTCGGCGAGTGCGGCTACCGAGAGGGACTCGCCCTTTAAAGCCCGAAACAGCAGTTTAAGGACTCTGTCAGCTTTGTAATTCTTATATTCATTATCCATATCCGATGCCTCCTGATATTGATTATACTATATTTTATAGACAATATGGTACATCAGATTAGCGACAAAGCCTGTCATACTAAATTAATTTATAAATATTTTGCTGTGACAGATTTTGTCAGACCGGATTAATACAATGATTTTACAAAAATTAAGGAGGAACGCAAATGCTTACAAGTCAGGAGATTATTAATGCAATTACAAGGGGGATTAATCTGGCAATTATTGATAAGAAGAACTCTGGTGTATCGGACATAAGGGCGCTGCTTATGCTGCTGGATTACGAGGATATTGGTGAAAATGTTTTTTCTGCCGATGAGATTTCTTTGAAGAATAAAATATCAATCAGCGCACAGCTTAAAAGAAGGGTTAAGGCACATGAGATGGCTGTCGTAGATATTTTGGGAGATGATGATGTGGCAGGCTGTATATTTACTCTGGATAGAATTGTATACTGGTATAATTACGGTGAGAATTATACGATAATTCCTTACGAGGCGGTCATCGACGCTGATTATTCCGAAGAGTATGTAACCTTAAAAGTTTTTGGAGAGCTTGTTGAGTCAGATATCACAGAAGAAAATATTGATACTACATTTGACGGATTATTACATGACGGAGAGGTTTCTCTGTATGCCGGTCCATACTGTAATGATGAATATTCTAAATTTATGTATATGTACATCATGGATATCTGTGACTGGCTTATTAAAAATAATGAGGAAGAGCAAAGAATGTATGAAGAATATGAGGAGGAATAATGGATACGGAGGATAAAAAATGGTATATCAATGAGCGTAATAGGCGGCAGTGCAGGGAACATAAGTTAAGAAAATTTACCACCTTATTTCTTATATACTGGGTTGGGTTTAGCCTGACTATTATGTTTTTTTTAAAATACAAGATTAATGAATTGTACGAGCTTAACAGGAAGACACAATTACAGATTGAGCTGCTTAAAGAGCAACTTAATAATTACAATGAGAAGGACATCAGGAAAAGCAACGGTGGAAAGTATAATACCTGGACTGATGAGGTGTGTGATAATAAATAGAATATGCGGATTTATTAGATGGCGTGGGCAAAGGTCTGCGTCATTTTTTATTACAAAAATTTAGAGACTGACATATCGTGTCCAACCTAAATGTTACCATATATGTGTAATCAAAAGAACTTAAACATATATGAAGGAGGACAAAGCTATGTTTTGTAAAAAATGTGGAAAGGAACTGGAAGATAATGTCCGTTTCTGTAATTATTGCGGGGCGGAAGTAGAGAGCAAGGTTGTTGATTTTAATGAGGCGGTTGGCAATAATAAACCAGATAACAGTTATGCCAATGCAGATGGACAGAAATATAATTATGAATACGTTATGCCACAGCAACCGGTTCAGGCATCAGCCGGACAGCCTGTAGAAGAAGATGTATCAATTAATATTGCAGGACATAAGATTAAGGGCAGACTTATAATGAAGATTGCTGCAATAGTGGCTGCAGCATGCTTCTTTTTTCCTATGTTTACAGTGTCATGTGCAGGGGTTAATGTTGGAAGTGTAAGTATGGCTGATTTAACATTTGAAACGGAAGATACAACCCAGGACAGCTATTATGATTATTATGACTCAGATGAAGAAGAAAATGGCACTGTAGGAATGATTGTATTCCTGCTTGCACCTATTTCAGCATTTTGCATATGCATGGTAAAGAATGAAGGAAAAGGTTGGGGAAAGGAGGCAGTTGCTGCATTTGGCTCATCTGCACTTGCGTTGATAAGTCTGTATTTTGTTATTACTAATACAATGAATGACGAATATGGTGGCTATGTTCAGGCAAAACCGATGTTTTCATATTATTTGTACATAATTGCTTGCGTTATAGGTGCGGTTGTGGGAATCATGATTATTAAGGAACATCAGAAAAAGATTACTGCAAATGTTGGAACTGTACAGCATGTGGAGAAACCTAATGTATGGGTAAAGACCGCATTATATACAGTTGGAGAAACATTTGCAATATATGTATTGTTCTTCCTGCTTAGTGCGACTTTTTAAAATGTGATATTATCCCTATGGAATTTTCAATCACATAGTAATATAATATGTAAGCCACCAGTCCTGGGAGGGGTGCTGCGAAAGCGGTACTATCGGAGTCTAGGTTCAATCACTTTATTTTTCCCGTAGAACTTGCGATAGCTGGTGGCTTTTTTATTATTATGGAGTACGGATTTAACATGGAATTACTTGATATTGTTGATGAGAACGGTAAGCCGACAGGTGAGACTGTTGAGCGTAAGACTGCACATAGTGAGGGAATCAGGCATAGAACGGCGCATGTGTGGATTGTAAGAAAGTCTGATGAGGGTGAAGAGGTACTGTTGCAGAAAAGGGCTATGAATAAGGACTCATTTCCTGGAAGATATGATACTTCTTCGGCAGGACATATTCAGGCCGGTGACGAACCGGAGGAATCTGCTATAAGAGAACTGCATGAGGAACTTGGAATTAAGGCTTCTGTTGATGATTTGCAGTTTGTTGATACATTTGTAATCCAATATGAAAAAGAATTTTATGGCAAGATGTTTAAGGATAGTGAGATTGCATTTGTCTATGTATACACGAAGCCAGTCAATATAGATGAACTTACATTGCAGAAGGAAGAATTGGACGGCGTTGAGTGGTTCAACCTAGAATATGTCTATGAAGAGTGCAGAAAGCATAACCAGAAGTTTTGTGCGCCGGTTGGTGGATTAGAGATTGTAAGAAGGTTTGTAAGAGGTACTGGATTATGATTTCAAGAAATATATATAAGCTGGCAGCTGTGTTAATGGCACTGGTAACAGCATTTACAGTGACAGGATTGTCAGGCTGTAAGAGCAGAACGGTGTCTAATGAAGTGACGACAGAGTATGACACACCAGATGATTATAATGATGAAAGACCGGGTGTAACATATGGAAATGTTGATGAGATAAGCTATTATTCACCGACAACCGGAAGTGAACGTAAGGCTTGTGTATATCTTCCAAGAGATTATGATGAATCACAGCGTTATCCGGTTGTGTATCTTTTGCATGGAATGAGCGGAAGTTATTCTGAATATAACAGAATTGGCGCTCTGTATGTTGCACAGAATGCAGTTGATGATTACAACAGGAATCCTGTGATTATGGTGAGTTTTACTGTATTCACAGATGCTGATGGTGGTCAGGAGTCAGACTATGATTTCTCTGAACTTACAGCAAAATATGATGCGTGTGAGTATGATGTTATTAATGCATTGATTCCATATATTAACGAGCATTATTCTACCAGAACGGGAAGAGAGAATACTGCAATAGCAGGATATTCACTTGGCGGAAGAGAATCGCTTTTCCTGTGTTTTGCACATCCTGATGTGTTTGGATATGTAGGTGCATTTGCCCCGGTAGGAGGAGTGGTTGATACAGGAAGTGGAGAAAGAGTTTATGGAAACAGAGGATTTCTTCTGCCGGAATTTGTTAAGGATGGAGGGCAGCAGCCTTTGGTTACTCTTATTGTAACTGGTGACAGTGATCCTTACTGCAAGGAATCTGCTATTAACTATTCAGATTATATGTCAAGTCATGGAATTAACCACATTTTCTATATGAGACCGGGAGCGCATGAGGTCAGTGTATGGAATAATGGATTGTATAATTTTATCAGAAGAATATTCTGATGCTTGAAGTTATGATTCATATGTGAGATAATGTCCCGGGTTAGTCGGGTTAGACATGCTGGCTTCCACACATAAAGACAGATTATGGAGGATTGTTTTATGTCAGATATACATAGCATAGATGTTGAAGATGATCAGTTTGCATATCGTTATGATACACAGCTTCTTATTGACAGAAGAGATGAAGATTTAGATGAGGATGTTATTGCTGATTATATTACAGAACATTTTGAAGGAAACTGCCTGATTGCAGCAGGCGATGAGGATCTTATCAAGATTCATTTCCATACTAATGAGCCTTGGAAGGTGCTTGAGTACTGCAGTACTATCGGTGAAATATACGATATTGTTGTTGAGGATATGATTCGTCAGTCAGCTGGACTTCATGGCTGATAAGCCGCTTGTCATCTATAAACTGCCTGCCGGAGATAAACCGATGGTCATCAATAAGCTGCCTGTCTGAGATAAATCATTCGTCATCAATAAGCTGCCTGTTTGTATAAGGCAGGATTTGACGTGATACCTATAGGTAGTCGTATTGATTATAGATTTATAGGTTGAATTTCAGCGATTTTTGATATTATAAGTGGATTTTATTATGAAATACCCATAAGATAGCATGTAAATGTTGTTTTATGGGTATTTTTGAGTTGCTTTTATTAATTTAGATGATTTTTTTAAGAAATGTGCCTATAAGACAAGCAAAAAAATAAAATTTATAGGAACGACAGGCCATTGAGCCGGACGACAGGCCGTCGAACCAGATGACAGGCCATTGAGCCGGACGACAGACCGTCGAGCCAGCCGACCCCATACATTCAATACATTTGTGAAAATTCTGTTAAATAATTGACACAGATATGCCGATGAATTAAAATGTACATAAGAAGATTTAATATACTAATGATATGAACAATTTTGAATACATTTGAATGATAATGATTAAATAGATGCGGCTATTTATTATAATTGCTAAAGACGGGAGGAAGTTGCCATGAAACACAATTATAAGAGAATTACTGCATTAGCTGGTATGACAGCGTTGCTTGTTTCAATGCCGGTATCAGTATATGCAGGACAGATAAGGAACACATATACTGCTAATCTATCAAATGTTTTGGGGAGTGTTGATGCATCTGCTTTGAAGGGAAATCCAGTTGTTAAGGGAAGTAATATTGTGGTCGATTCTGATACAGATGACTGGAACGATATTACATCAAGAACAGCAGATGCTGCTGGTGTTAAGCTGTGGAAAGCAGCGGTATCATCAGATTATTCAAAGCTTTATTTTATGTATGAAGGAACTGTTCAGACTGAATGGGACTACAGCTATATGGGAAGTAATCCTGTGAGTATTACTTATGCTGATGGAACAACGGGAATATCAGATAAGATTCAGTTTACTGGATGGAAAGACAGTGCACAGGCAAAGAATTCATGGTATGGGGATATAGAGAATTCGGAGACTGTAACTGTTAATAATGCACATGGTAATACAGCCGGACCTTATGTGGTTGAGGCAGCTATTCCTTTTGATTTTTTTGCTAATTCGGATTTTAAGATTACATTTGCAGGAACAACTGTAGATATTAAGGATATTGAAGTATTAGACGGACAGAAGGTTGAAAAAGATGATACAGAAGCTGTGTATAATGGCATTGTTATAGATGGTGAGTTTGCTGACTGGGATGCTGTTAAGAAGTATGATGCAGTATGTCCTAATGATGCACATAATGAATGTATATCTAAGACAGCTATGATGTTTGACGGTGATTATGTATATGTGTATGTGAAGGATGGAACTGGCGGTGATGCTTCAGGAGCCGGAACTCATAGTAATGGCAGGTATTCGATAACTACTGATCTGGGTTACGAACTTGTTTTTCAGCTTGACAGCAAAGGATATGTTAATGGTGTGGACGGTGTTGACTGCAGGCATGTTGGTAATCAGTGGGAGATAGCAGTTCCTAAGAGTGCCCTGCCGGCTTATAACAAGACAATATCATTTGGATTATACAGATCTGAGCCTTTTATATCAGGAACTGCTAATATTAAAGATGATGGATCTTCGGATGATAAGATAATATACGATATCAGGTATGATGGATTGTATGGTGACTGGGAATATTATCCACACACAACTATTCAGTATTCTACAGCCGGAACACATCATAATATGGTGGATTCTGCGGGAGCATTATTCAGTAATGGAAGTACTGTTCTTGGACATGTGTATACAGTTATGCCGGAGCATCTTAATGAAGCTGGAGGAGAGTTTACACAGGCAGTGACATTTAAGTTTAATGACAGCTATAATCAGGTACTATATCCAAGATTTGTAACAGTTGACGAACAGGGAAATATTAACTGGAACCCTAAACGTGACGGACTTAGTGATGGTACATATGAATTCTATATGTTTGACACAAGTGCATGGGGAACATCTAAGAATATTAATGAACTTAATGATGCAGATATATGTTATGGAAAGATGATAGTTACAGTTGGAAGCAACAGGGATGAATGTGAGTTTTATTTTGATCTTGACAAGGTTGCTCAGAAACTTGGCTGTGATGTAAGTGATTTCAAGCAGATTAGTGCACAGTTTGGTAGACTGGGACAGGAATGGATTAATACAGCAGGTGCATCATCTGGAGCATGGCTTGGACTTTTCATATGTATAGCTGGAACATGTGGAGTAGTTGTATATAAGAAAAAGAAAGGCAGCATACAGGTATAAGCAGAATGAATCCTATTATAGTAATTGCAATTATAATAATATGGCTTTATATACTTTCTGTAACGAAGAGAGCAAAGCTTCATGCATGGAGCTTCATGTGGGGAAGTCTTGGACTGTTTGTAATTATGATGATGACGGTACAGCCATTGCTTACAATGCCTCTTGCAAGATGTGTTGCAGCAATGGCAGGTATTGTGGGGGATATAACAGGTGCATTTACAGCATACTTTAAATACGGAATTATATTTATACATACGGGTGCATCGTCAATGACACTGCTTATTGATTTTGAGTGTTCAGGAATCATTGAAATCATGGCATTTCTGTCATTACTAATATTCTTTAATGTGTATAACTGGAGTGAGAAACTGATGATAGGAATTGGTGGCTTCTGTTACATTATGTTATGTAATGTTTTAAGAATAGTAATGATATGTCTTGCGGTACATTTTTTAGGCATGAATGCATATTATGTATTTCATACATTTATAGGAAGAATATTCTTCTATGTACTCAGTGTGTATCTGTATTTTTATGTATTTACGAAACCACAGATTGTTAAGATGAAAGTAGGAAACTTCTCATATGGTAAAAATAATTCTTAATTCATTTCTTTTCTGGGGCGGATGGATAATTATTCCTTTCATTATGGAAATTGTTCCTGCGTTAGGAAGTGTTTTTCTTCTTATAAGAAGGAATCTGAGACATAAAATCCATAAAAAGGAACTTGAGGTTTATCCAGAGATTACGCTTATAATACCAGTATATAATTCGGCAGATACACTATATGGATGTATCAGATCGATTAATGACAGTACTTATCCGAATGACAGGATAAGAATTTTTCTGGTTAATAATAAAGGAAAAGATAACAGTTTTGATATATATGCACAGTGTCAGCAGGAATTTCCAGAACTTCTGATGCAGTGGATGAATTCTGAACAGGGAAAGTCAAGAGCACTTAATCTGGCACTTTATAACAGTGATGGAAAGTACATTATCAATTTGGATAGTGATGGAATGCTTGAGAAGAATGCACTTGTAAATATGATTACAAGATTTGAGAATGATACGGCTATTAACTGTATGACAGGATCTATTCTTACAGTGCCTGAACAGATTAAAAAATACAAAGCAGGACCATCAAGACTGCTCCGTGAACTTGAGTTTATGGAATATGCACAGGCTTTCCTTGCGGGAAGAAGTTATGCATCAGAGCTTAACTCCGTGTATACATTGTCAGGTGCATTTTCAGCTTTCAGAAAATCAGCTGTTCTGAAATCATGGATGTACAATACTGATACTATCTGTGAGGATACACATATTACATTTCAGATGAGGTATCTTCAGAAAGAACGGGTTGAAGTGTGTGAGGATGCACTGTTTTTTGTTGATCCGATTGAAAATGTTAATAAACTATATACACAGAGACAGAGATGGCAGAGAGGGAGTCTTGAAGTATCCAAGATGTTTATGGACAAGTCTTTCAAGGTAAAGAACCTTTTTACTAATATAAGTGTCAAAACTCTTTTGTATGACCATACATTTGCATTTCCGAGACTTATATGGTATCTGGCACTTATATGTCTGATTGTTGTGGGTTATTCTGGGAAAACGGTTATTCTATCTACAGCAATAATATTTGGTTTATATACGCTTATCGGATATCTGTATTTTATTGTTGTAGCATATTTTCTAAGCATTAATAAGGATATAAGAAGATATTACATGAGGCACTGGTGGTGCATACTGTTTCTGCCATTTTTTAATTTTGCTGTCTTCTTTATAAGACTTGCAGGAATTATTAACAGTATTGAAACTGACAGCTCATGGAAAACAATGAATCTGTCAGAGGAGTGCAGGGCATTTGCAGATGTGGTTAAAAGTGATTTCAGTAAGCCTGTTAATGCAATAAAGAAAGTAAGAAATGCACTTAATTATGATGTTGTAGAAGATAATAATAACAATAATCAGAGGGAAGAACATGGAAAAGAAGCTTAATAAGAAGCGTGTTAAGAAGAATAAAAAGCCTAAAAATGTGCTTGTTATCACAACTATTTATGTAATATGTTTCTCGGTTATTGCCGGAGCATTTGCATATACAAGGATTAATAAGTATGAAGAAGGAGTCCTTGAGGTGTGTGCAACACAGCAGGACGCTTATGTGCAGCTTGTTTTAGACCAGATTAATCTTAAAAGCAATCGTGATGATGAACAGATTATTAATGATATTCTTGGAACGATGAATTCATCTTCTAATAAATACTGGACATTTTCTAAGAATCAGTCAATCCTTTTTGTAAAAGATGTTCTTGAAACTAACAGGTATAAAGGTGTTACCACAGCTACATATTATGAGTCAGAGAGTGCCACGGAATTTCTTAATAATCTTCAGAATAACAGAGTTACTCATGATTTCATAGAAATTGATGGAAACAGTTATGTAGCATCAGGGGTTACATTTGAATATAAGAACCAGTCATATAAGCTGTGCCTGCTTACAGGCAGGAATGCAATTATGGATAATAACAGTTATATGCAGATTAAGATTCAGATGGAGACTTATGTTGTTGTGCTGCTGTTAGTACTGATAGTTACAGCAATGCTTCTTGCCCATTCTATGAGAAATCTTCAGGAAAAACTAAATAATTCTGAAAAGACGGCAGCCCGGCTTAATCAGATGATTACGAAAATGAATAAGAGACTATTAGAAAAAGATTTGCATGATACCCGTAATAATGTATGGAAGAAAGAGGCGATAATGCCTTTTATGTATAAGATTATAAAAAGAGATATTTATCCTGTAACTTTTATGCATATTTCGTGTATGAATATGCAGGAACGGGATAAGTTTGTGGCAAGGGCTAATTATATTCTTGATAAAAATGTGCTTAGATTTATATATGATGATACGGATGTTGTGCTTGTTTTTATTGGAATTAATAAAAGGCACGCAAGACAGAATCTGCAGTTACTTGTGGATAATGGAACAGAGATTGCATTTGTATATTCAGTTAAAGGTAAGGCAGATGTTGACAGGCTTGGCATTAAATACACTGTTCAACAGCAGTAATTAAGGAGATATTATGGCAGTTAATATATATAGGGAATACCGGTTAAAATTCTATCTTAATATGAGACATTATATAATTATTAATGATACAAAAGGGGAAATTCACCCACATACATGGGAATTCGCACTTGATATTAAATTTGCAAGAAATTCATTTGTTGAATTTAACATATTTGAAGATGGAATCACACAGTTCCTTGAACAGTATCAGAATAAGACTCTTAATGAGGTGGCACCTTTTGATTCTATGATGCCTACTATAGAGAATGTAACTGATTATTTTGCAGAAGAATTTTTTAAGATTATATACAGTATGGGGGGAATGCTTACAAGCGTCGAAGCCAGCGAAACACCAACAAGAAGTTATATTGTTGATATATCAGAGCAGGACAGGAATGCGCTTCTTAATAAGAAGGCGGATGAAAGAATCATGTCAGATGTTATGGATGCTGTTCTGGATGAAATTATTAAGTAACAAATGTTGTTAAGACGGATCGGAGAAGAAGTTGAAGAAGAAAAAGAAAGCAATTTACCTGCTGTTTCTTATGCCATTCGTGTATTTTGCAACAGCATGTTTTGTTATGTGGCTTGTAAAGACAAGTGGAATATATCCTTCAGGTTCAGATACTATGTATCATGTGTACAGAGGAGATTATGTATATAATGCAATTAAATCGGGCAACTGGTATCCTTTATATGATCCTGCATGGTATAACGGCGTGGAGATTTTAAGGTACTGGTCACCACTGCCTGCTTATGTTATGGCATTTTGCCAGTATCTTGCGAGTGGAAGCCAGTTTGGTGCATATCTTTTTTATATAGGGGGAGTGTGTTTTTTAGGTGCATGTGTATGGCCATTTATCGGAAGAGGCTTTAACAGACCTTATCTGGGAGCATTTATCGGACTCCTCTGGTTCTTTATGCCTAATAATCTGTATGCATTGTTTGTTGAAGGAAATCTGGCAAGAAGTCTGGGCATGATTTTTTTGCCGGTATTTATATATGTAGTATATAAGTACTTTAATACTCAGAAAACAGGGTATCTTTTACTCATAACATTATCCTTATTATTAATCGCAATGTGTCATGCTGGATATGCGGTGATGGTAGCAGCTGTTGCGATTATATATGGAATTATTTACTGTATACAGAACAAACGAATAATTGTTTTGTCTGATGTCATAATATCTATGGTGTTATCGTTTGTTATATATGGTATATGGCTTATTGGTGTATTCAGGATTGGAAAGTCATCTTTATATAATACTGAAAATGTGATGAATTTTTTTCAGAGTATCTGGAAATCTGTTAATCCATTACAGAGATTATTGGATAATAATGCAAGCTTCTATTTTGGTTTTGCTGTAATGTTTATAGCAATATTCGGAATTGTATTTGGATATAAGAAGTCAAGAACAGGATTTATAACCGGACTTGTAATACTTATTCTTACAACAAATGCTTCGTATATTGTGCTTAGGTATTTGCCAGGAAGCCAGTATATGTGGATGTTACGATTCATTTCTATTGCAATATGCATGATACTTATAAGCTTTCTTGTGTGGGATACACTAAAGAAACCGCTGGTTATATTATTGTGCGTATTACTTGTAGCAGACGTTATTCCATCAGTAAGTCTTATTACGGGTTCGCATAATTATGCATCTCCGCAGGATAGGTTTGCATCAAAACAGAATGAAACTTTAATTGCAGAGGCACAAAATGTTACTAAACAGAGGCTTGCAGTTCTAGATGAAAGTACTTTGGAATCGACAGGTGCATGGCTGGTATCCGATTATAATAAACCTGTGTCATCATCATATGGAGCAGGAAGAGAAGCAGCTGATACAATAGATAATATTGTTAATATTAATAATGCACTTGCGAATGGAAGATTCAGATATGTGTTTGACAGATGTCTTGAACTTGGAAATGATTCAGTGCTTGTAAAATTATCTCTGCTTGAACAGTATAATGAGGATTTACAAGACTTTGAGAATGCTGCTAATGCAGTTGGTTATAAATGTATAGAGAAAAACAATGATTATATTCTTTACCATATTGAAACACCTGACAACTGGGGAGTTATCAGCAGTTACAGGGCAGTTGCGATAGGCTCTGGGGCAGCAGCAATATCAATGCAGTTCCCTGCGGTTGAAACAGCAGATTCTGCTAATCTTAATGATTACACATATGAAGAACTGTCGGGATATAAAGAGGTGTTCCTGAATGGTTTTACATATGATGATAAAGAAACAGCAGAAGACCTTGTACTGCGTCTAAGCAGAGCAGGAGTTAAGGTGATTATATATGCCGATGGCATACCAAAGGATAAGCGTACACATAGTCAGAATTTCCTTGGCGTAACATGCAGTTTGATAACATTTCACAATGGATATCCGGATATGGATACAAGAATTGGAACGATATATCCAGATATGTTTCCTCAGGGACATACTACATGGAATACAGTGTATCTTGATGGACTTGATACTGTGTGGGGAACTTTTTATGATAATGGATTGAATCTCGATTTTTATGGGACTGTGAATAACGATAATATTATAATGACTGGCCTTAATCTTACATATTTCTATAGTCTGACTGATGACGTATCTGTTGGACAGTTGCTTAGTAATATGAGTGGTATATCATCAGAGGAACTTCCAGACAGAAAGATAGTTCCTTTAAAGGTGGAATACGGAAACAATGAGATTACAATTACATCTAATAATGATAATGTTAATACAACACTTGCATATCACGATATATTCAGCTCTTCATCGGATATAACACATAGGAATAATCTTATGTATGTGAATAAGGGAACAACTGTTATTAAGATGAGTTATCCGTATCTGTGGCAGGGGGCTTTAGTTAGTGCTGCAGGAGTTGTGTTAATGGTTGTGTGGCTGATTGTTAAAAGAAAAAAATAACAATTAATTTTACAACAAATTTGTTGACATATTTACAAAAAAAGAATACTCTATATATAGAAAATATATGGAGGTGGTAAATGTGGCAATAGCAACTAATATTTTACAATGTCTGATTCCAATTTCTCAATTTAATAAAGGTCAGGCTTCAAAGATATTTGACAGACTTCATGATGAAAAGGAACTGATTGTTTTGAAGAATAATCAGCCATCAGCAGTTATTCTGTCACCAGAGGAATATACAAGACTAACGGAGATTGAAGAGGATTATTATCTTCTGATTGAAGCTACTAAGCGTATTGAAGATAATGGCAATAAAGAAACGGTTTCTATGGATTATGTTATGAGAAATCTTGGGATAGACGAAAAAGAGCTTGAAAATGCGGAGGATATTGATATCGAATGATATGGGGGATTGAGTTTTTACAGGAAGCAGAGAAGGATATGAAAAGGCTCGACCATTCCGTTCAGATTCAGGTTCTTAAGGGGATAAAAAAGGTGAGTAAGAATCCATTGCCTGTAAGTCAAGGCGGTTATGGAAAGCCATTAGGGAATAAAGAAAATACTAATCTTACTAACTTGATGAAGATTAAGTTTAGGGATATAGGAATAAGAGTGGTATACAAGATAGAGTATGTCGATGAGGTTATGAAAATAATTGTTATTTCAGCGCGTACTGATGAGCAGGTTTATAAAGAAGCGTCAAAAAGAAGAAAAGAACATAATATTTAACACAAATGCACTGGGAGCATGTTAGAGATACATACTCCTGGTGCGATTTATTTATGCGCAATTAATTAAAATATTCTTACCGTACAAAAAGATATGCCGTATATCCCACATACATAAGAATACATGCAGCACCTTCCCATCTGCTCATTGTCTTCTTGGTATATGCGAAGAAAAATAATACAATTCCACTGGCAAGAAGTATGATACAGTCAATAAGTGATTCGGAAAGAACGTGAAGAGGCTGTATCGCAGCAGACATACCTAAGATAAATAATATATTAAATATGTTAGAGCCGATTGCATTGCCAAGAGCGAGTCCGCTGTCACCTTTCCTTGTGGCAACTATAGAAGTTACAAGCTCAGGCAGGGATGTTCCGATTGCGACTATTGTAAGACCTATGAAATTCTGGCTTACACCAAAGTTGGTAGCTATGATACAGGCTTTATCTACAACAAGATTACCACCGAATATTACTGCTATAAGACCACCGGCAATATAAAGAAGACTTTTAGGCAGAGGCATTATTTTACAATCCTCAGCTTCTTCCCTGTTTTTAAGTGCTGATATTATCATGCATGTGATGTAAGCTGCCATTCCGGCAAGGAGAATAATGCCTTCAATTCTTGAAAGTCTGCCATCAATAAACATAAAGCAAAGAATAGCAGTTATAATGATATTAACAGGCATATCACGCTTGAGAATGTCACGGTTAGTAGAAAATCCTGCTATAAATGCACAGATACCTACAACGACAAGACCATTAAATATGTTAGAACCAACAACATTGCTGATTGCAATGTCATTACTGCCAGAGAGGGCAGCGTTAATACTAACAGATGCCTCAGGGGCACTGGTTCCCATTGCAACAATGGTAAGTCCTATGATAACGCTTGGTACTTTAAGGATTTTGGCAAGGGAAGAACTTCCCTCCACGAAGAAATCCGCGCCTTTTATTAATAGCACGAAACCGATGAGTAGTAACAAATATTCCATAATAAGCTCCTTTCTTGCGATAAAGGAATGGAATGATATAAAAAGAGACCTTTATCGCATCAAAAATGAATTGATAAAAGTCTCGTTAATTGTAATAATAACCGGCTGTTCAGCGTGATGACGATTACTATTGCACCGGATACGATGCTAACTACTCCCTCTTATTAACATTATACTAATATATATATATAAATGTGTCAATTAAATATTATAATTTGGATTATGAACAGATGAAAACTGACCATAAAAAATTGTCGAATTATGTCGAACGAAAACTGTCAGTCTGATTAGTAATCAGCAGCTTTTTGTATTATAATAGAACATATTTTATAAATATGTAGGAGATGGAAAGTAAGTGCGTAGGATTAAAAGCTTTTTGATTATAATATGTATGCTAAGCATATATGCAGCTTCTTTTTATGGCTGCGGGAAAAAAGAATGGTCAGACAGTCACAATAATGAGGCTGGATTGCCGGAAATAGTCATTGGAAGTGACAACTATCCGCCATATAATTATGTCGATACAGATGGCAATGCTACCGGAATTGATGTTGAGCTTGCTACGGAAGCATTTAAAAGAATGGGCTATAAGGCCAGATTCATATATATTGACTGGGAGGATAAGAAGAATCTTCTTGCAGACAGAACAATTGATTGTGCATGGGGAAGCTTTAGCATGGATGGCAGGGAGAATGAATACAGATGGGCAGGACCTTATATGACCAGCCGTCAGGTTGTTGCTGTGAATATGGAAAGTGATATATATTCTCTTGAGGATCTGGAAGGAAAGACGATTGCAGTACAGACTACAACAAGACCTGAGAAGATATTTCTTAGCAAGTCTGATGAGCGTATACCGGCTATAAGGTCATTAATAGCTTTGCAGAAGAGAGAACTTATATATCCTTTTTTAAGCAAAGGCTATGCAGATGCTCTGGCAGCTCATGAAACTGCAATACGCCAGTACATGGAAGATTATAATATTAAGTTCAGGATTCTTGACGAACCATTAGAGACAGTAGGACTGGGAGTAGCATTTGACAAAAATGATGACCGTGGGATAGAGAAGCAGCTTACAGAAATTCTTAACCAGATGAGAAATGATGGTACAGAGAAGAAGATAATCAGCAGATATATTCCTGATGCTGATAAATATCTGGAGGTGGACAGTTATGGAAAATAATACCATTACCAGAAAGAAAAGAAAAAGAATATGGCCGATTGAGATTATAGCAGGCCTGTTTATAATGATGATTGTGTTTTTTATTGCTGTAAATGTTGATATAAAAACTACACAGGAAACACTTTCAGATACTGCTCATTATATTAATGAACAGTGCAACAGCTTTACAAGACTTAATCTTGCATCAGAAACCAAGAGCCTGCTCAGGGTAATTGAAAGCGCGCAGCAGATAAAACATAATATCACATATGAACGTAGTCTTTCAGATAAAGATATATTTACAGAAGAATTTATCAAAGAGAATATGCAGGAATGTTATCTGACGGCAGTTATAATCATGGATTCAAAAGGTAATCTTATAGTACAGGAATATACAGATGAATATGGTGCAGATGAGCTTAACGAATATCTTGACAGTGCTGCACTTATTAATGTTGTTGATAATACTGAAAAAACATACGCAACAAGAATTGACTGTGAAGATGGTTCATATGTTGACCTTGCAGCATGTGGTATGGCAGATTCAAGTGGGATAGTTGTTGTTTATTACCACACACCGGCAGAGTATGTTAATAATTACAATCTTTCATTTACACATATATTATCAGGTTATGATGACAGGGAAGATGGAAAGATTGTTGTTACAAAGGGAAATCAGATAATAGCGTCTAATGATGACAGTATGGTTGGTGAAGATGTTGACAAATATAATGTAATTAAGAAGATAAAGGAGACCGGTGCAAGTGGAAAAATAGTACATGCTGATAGTAACAGAAGGTGGGGCTCGCATAATTATGGTCTTATGGAACGTGGCAGAGATTATTATGTGTATGTTTATATGCCGGAAAGAAATGTTTTTAAGACAACACCAAGAAATATGCAGTATACATTTGTTGCCTATATGTTTGCTGTACTTGTGCTTAATATGATGCGCTGGAAAACGGTTCAGGGATATGAGCGTGAACAGTATGAAATGCAGCAGCAGTATGCAAAGACACTGCAGGAAAAAAATGAACAGCTACAGGAGGCAGTACGCCGAGAGGAAAAGGCTAATGCTGCCAAGACTGATTTCTTATCAAGAATGACACATGATATAAGGACGCCGCTTAATGGTATAATCGGATTGTTAAGAATTGATGAGAGCCATAAAGAAGATACAGATATGATTAATACTAACAGAAAGAAAATGTTAATAGCTGCTAATCATCTTTTATCACTTATTAATGACATTCTCCAGATGAGTAAGTTAGAGGATGGACAGATAGAACTTTCAAGAGAAATTGTGGATCTTAACAAGCTTGCAAAGGATATTATTACTATAGTTGAACAGCGTGCCTCAGATTCAGGTGTCAATCTTAAGTATGACAAGGTGGCAGAAAAAGTTATGTATCCATATGTATACGGAAGTCCTCTGCATTTACGTCAGTTATTTCTAAATATATACGCTAACTGCATCAAATATAATAAAGCAGGAGGAATGGTTTCAACATATTTTAAATGTATTGGAACACAGGATGGAATTGTTACATATGAATGGACTGTTACTGATACGGGAATTGGCATGAGTGAAGAATTTCTTGAACATATATTTGAACCATTTGTACAGGAAAAGACTGATGCCAGAAGTGTTTATCAGGGAACAGGACTTGGGATGGCTATTGTTAAGAGTCTGGTTGACAAAATGAATGGAACAATTAGTGTCACAAGCAAGGAAGGGGAAGGTTCAACATTTGTAATCAGAATTCCTTTCGAGATTGCAAGCAAAGTTGAAGAAACAAAGGTCGATAAGGAAAAGAGCAGTAATGATATTTCGGGAATTAAGATTCTGTTAGCAGAGGATAATGAACTTAATGCTGAGATTGCACAGACTCTTCTGGTGGATGAAGGCGCTAATGTTACTGTTGTCAGTGATGGTGAGCAGGCTGTCAGGGAATTTACAAGGTGTGCACCACATACATATGATGTGATTCTTATGGATATTATGATGCCAAAGCTTGACGGAATTGCAGCGACTAAAGCTATAAGAGCTATGGAAAGACCTGATGCTGTGGAGATTCCGATAATTGCAATGACAGCCAATGCATTTGAGGAGGATGCCAGAAAATGCGTTGAAGCCGGAATGAATGCACATCTGTCGAAGCCTTTACAGATGGATGTTGTAGTTGGTACAATTGCAGAGTATTATAAAAGATAATTATGCAGGATAAAGAAGCCTCTGCATAATACAATAACTGATAAAAGGGGATAGCTATGATATGTAGTAATTGTGGAGCAGATATAGGAGATAACGAGACTGCATGCCCATATTGTGGTGCTATGCAGTATGAGAATTCTGAACAGAAGTACATGAAAGACCTGTACAATCTGAATGAAGGAATGGAGAAGCTGGATAAGAATACCAGAAAATACATCATAAAAAGTACAATGAAAAGTGTAGGTATAGTATGTGCGGCAATAGCGGCAGCAGTTCTTGCCGGAAGTATGTTTGGATATGGTTCATATAAGAGTATGTATAATTCTTCACATAACAGGAAAGAGATACACCAGTCATTAGATTGGTACAATAACAATATAGGTGAACTTAATTCATTATATGAAAAGCGGGACTATGCAGGCATTTCAGAACTGACAGATAGTTATAAGGGCAGTTCAAGTGTTTTGGAAAAGTGGAGTCATTACAATTTTATTAATATTTATGATTATTATTATAAAAGGGTGGCAGACATCTACATTATGGTTCATAAAGGCGAAAAACTGAGTGATTATCAGTTTGGAACAGGCTTTGAAAAGTCACTCGACATGATATATTTCATTAATAATAAAAACGGATATAATTACCGTAGGTATGAGGGCTGTACGGCAGAAGAAAAAGAAACTGTGGAAGGCTGGGTTGCAGAAGCACAGAATTATCTTAAGAATATTGCAAAGGCGACGGACAAAGAAATTAATGATATGCTTAATGAATTGTATCAGAATGGCTATTATGATTACAAGCTTGGAAAGAGCTACGAAGAGTCATTTTATAAAAAATATAATGAGGGAGGGAACAACTGATGAAATGTAATAATTGCGGCGCACCTATACAGATGAATCAGAAATTCTGTCCTAATTGTGGCTCGCCAAATGTGGAATTTAAGAAGCATATTGATGATATGGAACAATATAATAAAAAGTTTAACAGCACGCGTTCCAAAGTAATTGGTAACAGCAAATGGTTTGTGAATTATATTGCACCAATAACAGCTCTTGTTATAACAATGACTGCACTTACACTGGCTATTATTGGTAAAAATTCAATGATTGGATATGATATAGCAAAAAAAAATCAGCAGAAATATTATTCATCCCATAGTGATGAAATCCAGACAAAACTAAAGCTTCTGTTAGAAGCAGGAGACTATGCAACTCTGTATAGTATGGATTATGTGGGAGATTGTTCAATAAAGGATAATGATGATAAATATGCATGGAATGATTTTTACAATGTCGCAGGTGATTATGTGTATATAAGAAAAGGTATAATAAGTATGATGGAAAGGAATAATTCATCATATTATGGCGACGAATATATGAATACGATTTCAAGGGCTGTTGCCGATATGGAAGATATTGTCAGCAGACGTTTAAATTTATCGTATCATAGTGTATCGAAAGAAAGTATTAAGTATATAAATGATATATATGAAAAGTCACATGAACTGTTAAAGGCATACTGCAATCTGACAGATGAGGACATAGCCGGACTTCCTGATATGTCACAGGCAGATATACTTACACTCATTACAAGGAGGAGCTTTGAATGAGAAAAAAGAAGAAATTTAATATATCACTTCTGGCTTATGTACTGTGTGCAATTATGATTATTATTATAATCCCATGTGTTTCAGATATATCAGGTGATGTATTCAGGAGTAAAGGAAGAATGTCGGGCTATGAAGAAGACAGTCTTTATAATGATTTTATAGAAAATAATTATGAAGGGCTTCTTGAAAAGACAGAATATAACACAGGCATAGGCAAAGATATTGATAAAGATACGCAGGACTACTATACATTTGCCATTGCATATAAAAAAGCTGTTGATTACAGGGTGTATGTGAATAATGGAGAAAATGAGAAAGCAGAACAGGTGGTTAAAGATATAGATAATGCACAGTTTAATAATGTGCTGTTTAAGGAAGCACTTGAAAATGTAAAGAGAATATACATAGTTATTGAGCCATAGCTTTCATGATTTAACGAGAAACAGACCTTCTGTGGACTACCTGATAAGCAGTACTGGCGTTCCATGGAGAAATGAAGGGCAGGATTCACACATGTGTCAGAAAGAGTTTCGCATATAGTAATAGAGGATAATGAAGATGAGTAACACAGGAAAGAATAATATTATGACCGACAGGGTATCATATTATTTTAAATCACAATGGCATATACTTCTGACAATAACAATATCCGGTCTTATATATAACCTCGGACTTCTTGCAGGTCCGTGGTTTGAAGGACGAATGACAGGCTGTCTTGTTAATATACTTGGCGGTAAATCAACATTTACAGATATGCTTATTCTTGTGTTATGTTATGTAATTTCCATTGCAGTAGTGCAGATATCAAGGTATATCAAGAGATTCTATGTAAGAAGATTCGCTAATAATGTTAATAAGAACATGAAAGAGGTTCTGTATAACAGCCTTGTACATAAGAGCAGACCACAGTTACAGGAGGAAGGCGCAGGAGATATTCTTACTAAAGCTATCCTGGATGTTGACGACTGTGCTGAAGGGATGAGAAAGTTCACGACTGAGATATTTGATACGGGTGTTGCACTTGCAGCATATGCAGGAATGCTTCTTTTCTATGACTGGAGACTTGGACTTATATGTATGATATTCCCGCCTATATCTTATATCATTGCAGAGAAGATGAAGGCTGTTGTACAAAAGACAGGTGCAGAATACAAGGTACAGTCAGGAAGACTTAGCACTGCAACGCTTGACAGAGCAGAAAATGCAGTTACATACCGTGTATATGGGTGCGAGCAGGAAAGAAAACAGGCTTATGAAGACAATCTTACAGCCTATGAAAAATCAGCAGTCAGGGCGAATATATGGGGAACAGCATTTCCTCCGATATACAAGGTTATAGCACTTGGCGGAGTTATATTTATATTATATTTTGGAAGCAGGAATGTTCTGGGAACAGGCTGGAAAGAATGGGATATTGCTATTTTAGCTACATATGTATCATGCTTTGCAAAGCTTTCTAAGAAGTCCTCACATGCAGCAAAGCTGTTTAATGCAGTACATAAGGCACAGGTGTCATGGAAGAGAATTAAACCGCTTATGAAGCATGAAAATTATGAAGATGCGGATAACAGTGTAAAGTGTGACTCACTTGAAGTAAAAGGACTTACATTTGCTTATCCGGGAGGCCATGATATATTCGAAAATGCAACATTTGAAGCAGAAAAAGGTGACATAATCGGAGTAACGGGTTCTGTTGCATGTGGCAAGTCAACTCTTGGAAAGGTGTTTTTATGTGAATATCCATATAAGGGGAGCATTAAGATTGCAGGCAATGAACTTTCAGAACTTGATGATGCGAAAAAGGCAGGACTTGCAGCATATCTGGGACATGATCCGGAATTGTTTAATGATACAATTAGAAACAATATTCTTATGGGTGATGATGAGGATGTGGCTAAGCTTCTTAAGGCAGTGTGCTTTGACAAAGAAGTAAATGATATGGAAAACGGACAGGACACTTATGTTGGGGATACAGGTGTGAGACTGTCAGGAGGACAGGCACAGAGACTTGCCCTTGCCAGAACACTCTGCCATAATAAGCCGTTAATTATATTAGATGATCCATTTTCAGCACTTGATAAGGACACTGAAAGAGAGGTATTTGCTAATATTAAAGAATACACCAAGGATTGTATTGTGATTCTTATTTCACACAGATTATATCTGTTCCCACAGATGGATAAGGTTATATGGATGGAGAACGGAAAAACCATAGCTGGTACACATGATGAGATTATGAATAAATGCCCACAGTATGCGGCTCTTTATAATGAACAGAAGGGAGGAGCATCTGATGAAGAATAAAAGTGTTGGCAGAGTTATATTAAACACAATAAAAGAAAAGTGGCTGCTTACAGCAGGGATTGTAATTACTGTTGTTGGTGCAATTGTAACGGCACTGTTTCCACCACTTATTCTTGCAAAGATTATTGATACAATTACATCAGGTACAATGCCGGCATTTTATATGATTATTATGTATTTCGGATTTCTTCTTGTAACAGGTCTTATGGAGAGCGCAAGAGAAACTTTTCTTACAGTATTCGGACAGAAGATTACACACTCATTAAGAAGCGCGTTGATGGATAAATACAGCTGCCTTACAACAAGTGGTCTTACAAGTCAGGAACCGGGAACGGTTGTTTCAAGATTTGTTGGTGATGCTGATACAGTTGAGAATCTGTTTACATCAGGAATTATCAGTATGTTTGCTGATGCCTGCAAGATAATAAGTATTGCTGCTGTTATATGGTTTAAGAATAAAGGACTTTCCATTGTGCTTCTCGTTATTCTTCCTTTCCTGTTTGTATTCACAAGAATTATTCAGAAAAATATGCTGGCAGCACAGATTGATAACAGAAGAGCTGTTGGAAGGGCATCAGGACACGTTCCGGAAACTCTTCATAATATAAGAACAATACATACTCTTGGCAAAGAAAATTATATGGCACAAAGATATGACGAATATATATGCGAAAGCTACACAGCAATTGAAAAAAATAATTTTTATGATGCTGTATATTCACCGGTAATCCTCATTCTCAATGCTATTGTTGTTGCTGTGGTCATGCTTTTTTCAGCATCAGGTAACCAGTCAGTGCTTACATTTTTTGGCATGTCAGCAGGTACAGCAGTTGCGGTAATTAATTATATTTCACAGATATTTGCTCCTGTTGAGAATCTTGGCATGGAGATTCAGACTATACAGTCAGCAATAGCCGGAGTACACAGGATTAATGAATTTTTCGAGCTGGATGAATTCTCAGTTAAGAAGGATTTATACATCGTAGAGAATACTGCCATGGCAGTTGACAGTGATGTGCTTGTTGACTTCAACAATGTAACATTTTCTTATGATGATGATAAAAATGTTGTGGAGAACTTAAGCTTTAGCATTAAAAAAGGCGAGCAGGTTACTCTGTCAGGAAGAACAGGTGCAGGAAAGAGTACAATATTTAAGCTCCTTCTTGGGCTTTATGATCCAGATAATGGAAGCGTATTGATTGCAGGTCAGAAGGCGACAGCCATTCCAGATAGCGAAAAGAGAAAGGTATATGGATATGTCGAGCAGACTTTCCATATGGTTCCTGGAACTGTCAAAGACCAGATTACACTGTATGATACATTGATTACTGATGAAGATGTAATTGAAGCAGCTAAGACAGCAGGTCTTCATGATGCAATCATGGAGCTTGAGAACGGCTATGATACTATATGTAAGTCAGAAGATTTCTCACAGGGACAGTGGCAGTTATTGTCAATTGCAAGGGCTGCAGCAGCAAAGCCTGAACTGCTTCTGCTAGATGAGATAACAGCTAATCTTGATGCTGATACTGAGAAAAATGTGCTTGATGCATTAAACAGGGTAAGCAAGAACAGGACTGTTATATCAATATCTCACAGAACCAATGCAAAAATGGGGAGAATTATAGAAATTGCCTGATTTTGCAAGTGCTTTTCACTGGCTTATTATTTAGGAAAGAAGTATAATGAATAAACATAGAATGTTCTAAAGAGAAAGCTGGTAATATATAATGAAAAAAGCAATAATGAAATATTTATTAATCGGTTCAGTATGTGTGCTGTTTGCTGTACTGGGTATGGTTACATATAAAAAATCGCAGGAAAATAAAATTGTATTTACAATTTCTGACAAAATCTGCGTATCATATGGTGATAATATAGATATATCGAACATGCAGGTGATTAAAAATCAACATTTACATGAAAAGAAAAATAAAACGCATATAACTGTTGAAGGAGATGTTAATACAAGAAAGATAGGCGACTATGATATTGATGTTATAGTAAGAAAAGGAAATAAAAAAGCATCTAAAAAGATTGTTGTTGAGGTAGCGGATGTGGAAGCTCCTGTTATTGAACTTTCAGGTGACAGTGAAATGACAATTGAGGCTGGAACACAATATGAAGAACCCGGATTTAGTGCAGATGATAATTATGATGGGGATTTAACAGAAAAGGTCGAAAAAAATAATGACATAGACACATGTACAAAGCAAGATGTGATTATTACATATTCTGTCAAAGATTCATCAGGTAATGAGGCTGTTGCGAACAGAACTGTTCATATTGTTGATACTACACCTCCACAGATAACTTTAACTCAAGGAAGTACCTGTTATGTTAAATGTGGTACGGAATATATGGAAGCTGGATATTATGCAGAGGATATATGTGATGGTGATATAACAGACAAGGTACAGGTTACAGGAGATGTCAATACAAGTGAGTGTGGCTCGTATACAGTTTCATACAAGGTGTCTGATTCTTCGGGTAATACAGCAGAGGCAGTAAGAACGGTAAGGGTATATAAACCCATGACTGATAATGTTGTTAATCCTGGGAATAAAGTGGTTTATCTTACATTTGATGACGGACCGGGACCGTATACACAGGAACTTCTTGATGTACTTGACCGATATAATGTGAAGGCAACATTTTTTGTGACGAATGGAAAACCTGATTATCAGAACCTGATAGCAGAGGAAGCATCAAGAGGACATACGGTTGCGATTCATTCTGCAAGTCATGATTATTCAAGAATATATCAGAGCGTTGATGCATATTTTGATGATTTGAATGAAATGAATAATATAATTTTTACTCAGACTGGTAAGTATGCTGATATTATCAGATTTCCAGGCGGTTCATCTAATACAGTCAGCAGGAGCTATTGTGAAGGAATAATGAGCCAGCTTGTGTGTGCTGTAGAGGCAAAAGGCTTCAGATATTGTGACTGGAATGTATCAAGTGGTGATGCAGGCTCAGCTAATACAGCGTCACAGGTAATCTGTAATGTGATTAATGGAATAAAAGGCAGAAATATATCTATAGTGTTACAGCATGATATAAAGAAGTTCAGTGTGGATGCTGTTGAAGAAATAATACAATGGGGCTTATCAGAAGGATATACATTCCTTCCTATAACATCAACTACGCCTATGTCACACCATGGAATTAACAATTAATATGTGGAATTAATGAGATAAATGTGTTATGATTTTAGCATATTTAAGGCATGTGATATATTTTAAGAAAAGAGGTGGGCATATGGAAAACTGTTATCTTGGGATGGCAGGGCATAATGTGTTTAATAATAAGGTTAAAGATATTATACATAAGAATGAACATAGTGTTGTTCTACTGGCTCTGGACATAAGTAATTTTAAGTACATTAATGATTTTTACGGTATGGATGAGGGTGATAAAGTAATGCAGGACATAGCGGATTATTATTTTATTAATGAACCACTGTGTCTTGCTGCTCACGGAATTGGATTTGACCAGTTCAGGGGAGCATATAATGTGGATGGAATGACTCAGGAAGATGTTGTTAGTTATATTACAAAAAAGAATGAGAAGTTTGAGGCAGAATTATCAGAACGATACCCACTTGTATACCAGCATGTTTATGTAGGACTTTATTTTTATGATAACCCTGGACTTGATGTGAGAATGGCGGTAGACAGGGCAAATCTTGCGAAGAAATCAACTAAAGGAAGATTTGATATCCATTGTTGCATATATTCTGAAGATAACTGTAATGAATATCTTGAACATATGGATATGTCTAACGAATTTGTGCATGCATATAATGAGAACAGGATTGAGATGTTTTTACAGCCAAAGATTTCAGTGTCTGAAGGAAAAGCTGTGGGTGCTGAAGCTCTCGTAAGAATAAGAAACAGGGAGGGGGAACTGATTCCACCTGTAAGGTTTGTTCCGGTACTTGAACATACAGGAATGATTGAAAAGCTTGATGATATTATGCTGGACAAAACATTTGCATTTCAGCGGGAGTGTATTAATAATGGAATCCGCCCTGTTCCTATATCTGTTAACATATCAAGACAGAGGTTCACAGGCGAGGGCTTGCTTAGTTATGTTATGAATCTTCAGAAAAAATATGATATAGATTCATCACTTGTTGAACTGGAGATTTTAGAGACAACATTTATTGATGCACTGGATGCAATGATAGATGTAATTAATGCATTGAGAAAGCAGGGATTCAGAATAAATGTTGATGATTTTGGTTCGGGATATTCATCACTTAACCAGATTGCCAATATTCCTGCTGATATTATTAAGTTTGACAGAGTATTTGCGAGCAGATCATTAAAGAGCAATAAAGGAAGACAGGTTATAAAGTCACTGATTGAGATGCTTAAGATGGTAGAATATGAACTTGTATTTGAGGGCGTTGAGACAAAGGAAGAACTCGATACAGTTGTATCTTATGGCTGCGATGTTATTCAGGGCTTTTATTTTGACAAGCCGCTTCCGGCAAAGGAATTTATACAGAAATACTATAAGAGCAGCAGGGAGTCTACCTATGGGACATAATAATATTAACAATGAAGAACTGCTTGAATATATTTTAAAAGATTTTAAAAGCGGCGTTCAGCATGGGATTCTTGTGGCAAATCTTACATATATGCTTGCTAAGAGAATGGGACTTACGGATAGTGAGTGCCATGAATTAAAAATAGCTGGAATGTTGCATGATATTGGAAAACTTAAATTATCAGAATACTTATATGGCAGAAATTCGGGTGAATTATCAGTCGAAGAGATGAAATATATGAGAATGCACTCTAAAATCAGCTTTGATGTATTGAAAAATTATGATTATTCAGATAATATAATGAAAGTTGTTCTCTATCACCATGAGTGTTTCGATGGAAGTGGTTATCCTGATAATCTTAAAGGAAAAGATATTCCATTGGGTGCAAGAATTCTTAAGGTGACAGATGAATTTGCTGCGCTGATATCTGACCGGCCGTATAGGAAAGCATTTGACATTGATACGGCTGTGAATATTCTTATTGAAGAGATTAAGAATCTTGATATGAGAGTATTTATTGAGTTTCAGCGAATGATTCACGAGGAAGAAACATTTGAGATAATAAGAAATAGTAAGATAGATTTAGATAGTCTTAGTCTTGAAGATATTCTATCCTTCGCAGATTAGTATTTAATTACAGGAAAGAGGTAAAGTAAGATGGCAGAGTCAATGGTTGGCTTAAAGAGATCGCACAGATGTACAGAGGTTTCATCGGCTGATATTGGTAAGAAGGTTACTGTAATGGGGTGGGTTGCCAAGAGAAGAAATCTTGGTTCACTTATTTTTGTTGATTTAAGAGACAGAAGTGGAATTCTACAGATTCTTTTTGATGAAAATATAATTGGCAAGGAAGGCTTCGACAAGGCATATACACTTCGTAATGAATTCGTAATCGCTGTTGAGGGTGAAGTTATTAAGAGAAGTGGTGCTGTTAATGAGAATTTAAAGACAGGTGACATTGAGATTGCTGCAAAGACTTTAAGAATTCTTTCAGAGTCAGAGACACCTCCATTCCCAATAGAGGAAAATATCCAGACTAAGGAAGATATCAGACTTAAGTACAGATGTCTTGATCTTAGAAGACCTGATATCCAGTCTAATATTATTATGAGAAGCAAGGTTGCAACTCTTACAAGAGCATTTCTTGCAAATGAAGGCTTTTTAGAGATTGAAACACCTATGCTTACCAAGTCTACACCAGAGGGAGCAAGAGATTATCTTGTACCAAGCCGTATTCATCCAGGTAAGTTTTATGCGCTTCCACAGTCACCACAGCTCTTTAAGCAGATGCTTATGTGTTCTGGCTATGACAGATATATGCAGATTGCAAGATGCTTCAGAGATGAGGATTTAAGAGCAGACAGACAGCCTGAATTTACACAGATAGATATGGAATTATCATTCGTTGATGTTGATGATGTAATCGATGTTAATGAAAGACTTCTTGCATACCTTTTTAAGGAAGTTCTTGATGTTGATGTAAAGCTTCCAATACAGAGAATGACATGGCAGGAAGCTATGGACAGATTTGGTTCTGATAAGCCTGATTTAAGATTTGGTATGGAATTACAGAATGTATCAGATATTGTTAAGGATTGTGGCTTTGGAGTATTTACGGGAGCACTTGAGAATGGCGGTTCTGTAAGAGGAATCAACGCAAAGGGACAGGGAAGCATGCCTCGTAAGAAGATTGATGCACTTGTTGATTTTGCTAAGGGATATGGTGCAAAAGGTCTTGCTTATATTGCAATTCACGAAGATGGTTCATATAAGTCATCATTTGCAAAGTTTATGACAGAGGATCAGATGAATGCCCTTGTTAAGGCTATGGATGGTGAAGCAGGAGATCTTCTCTTATTCGCTGCTGACAGAAATAAGATAGTATGGAATGTTCTTGGCGCATTAAGAGTTGAACTTGCAGGCCAGATGGGTCTTCTTGATAAGTCTGATTATAAGTTCTTATGGGTAACAGAGTTCCCACAGTTTGAATGGTCAGATGAAGAAGAAAGATTCGTTGCAATGCATCATCCATTCACAATGCCTATGGATGAAGATCTTGATATGCTTGAGACTAATCCTGGTGCAGTTCGTGCAAAGGCTTATGATATTGTTCTTAACGGAACAGAAATCGGTGGTGGTTCAGTAAGAATCCATCAGGCTGATGTTCAGAGCAGAATGTTCAAGGCACTTGGACTTACAGATGAAGTTGCTAATGAAAAGTTCGGATTCCTGCTTGACGCATTCAAGTATGGTGTTCCTCCACATGCAGGACTTGCTTATGGCCTTGACAGACTTGTAATGCTTATGGCTAAGAGAGATTCAATCAGAGATGTTATTGCCTTCCCTAAGGTAAAGGATGCATCTTGTCTCCTTACTAATGCACCTGATGTTGTAGATGCTAAGCAGCTTGATGAGCTTTCAATTAAGATTGAAGAAGAGAAAACTGAAGAGTAAGATATAATAAATGCCCTGCACTGATTTGAAAGTGCGGGGCATTATTTTATATGATATTTATAAAAATGTTATTTGATAGTAATCTGTTCAACAGATGTATCAGCACCACTTGTGCTTACCCTGTAAAGGACTCCCTGATCTTCATAATATTGGAAAAATGTGTATTTTGATGTGCAGTGAATGTTGGTAATATTGCCTATAGCAATAGTTTCGATCTGTGTTCCATCAATATTCATCCTGTAAAGGCCTGTCATTCCATCTGTGCTTTCTACCTGAAAAAATATTTTGTTTCCATACACATTATAATTAACGACTTTGTTTCCTTTTTCTCCATACAATAATTCAAGAGTTTTGTTAGATGTATTAAGTCTTACAAGTGAATAGTTCTTACTTAAGTCAATATAATATGCATAGCCGTTCTCAACATCTGCAAGATATGAATTGCAATCATATAATACAGAGGTTTTATCAGTTTTGGTATCATAACTTAATATGTTGTGTTTTCCGACAGGATCAGAAAAATATATTGTTCCGTTATGGACGCACGCAGGAGAATATGGTGTGTCAGAAATTTTGGTATCCTTCTTTCCTGCAATGTCTACTTTATGGAAAGCCAGAGGCGTTGTATCACTATAATGCTGGTAATATAACGAGTTACCAGATAAGGCTATTGTTCCGGAAAGACTGTCGTATAATGCTTTCAATGACTCGCCGTTTAAGTCACAGCGGTAAACACCGAATAGCTGTCCCCTGAATATTGTTCCAATGGTTTCCTGCTTGAAATTATTCTTGACATAATATATGTAACTGCCACAGACATTGATGGATGCGACACTGTCATCATTTAATTTCATGGCATTAGTGCAGTCTGAATTCATTACATATAATTTGTTATAATCGTATGGATTGGCAAAATATATTTTGTCATTGTACTCGCAGAACAAACCTCCGTTATTGAGGTTACCTGCCGAATTGCCAATAGCATTATCGTTGTTGTATACGAGGCGGCTGCTTCGTATAGATAGAAATATTAATACTGCAAGTAATAATCCTATAATGGTTATTACACTTATTGTGATGGCTTTTTTCATATGTTATCACTACTCCCTTATGTACATTATTTAAGAACATTTTCTTAAGTATAACATAAAGTACATTTATTGCATATCATTAAAAATGTGATACAATAAGAATAATACATCGCTTTAAAGAGGAGAAGTATATGCTAGATCTTAATGAAATACGAAATAATATTGACAAAATCGACAGTCAGCTTGTAGAACTGTTTGAAGAGAGAATGAAACTGACAACTGAGGTTGCAGAATATAAGATTGAGACAGGAAAGAAGGTTCTTGATCCGGCACGCGAGAAAGCTAAGTTAGAATCTGTCAAGAAGCTTGTTAAGAATCCTGATAATGTGCATGCTATTGATGATCTGTTTGCACAGATTATGGCTAACTCAAGAAAGAATCAGTATATGCTTCTTGAAAAGATGGGACAGACTTTAAGAGAGCCATATGAGGCTATTGATGAGATTAATAAGAAAGATTGCAAGGTAGTATATCAGGGAGTTCCAGGTGCATATTCATATGCTGCCATGATTAATTTCTTTGGCAAGGATGTTGATAATTTCAATGTTCCTACATGGAGAGAGTGCATGGAAGCAGTTAAGCAGGGAAAAGCTGATTATGCGGTTCTTCCTATAGAGAATTCCAATGCCGGAATTGTTGCTGATGTGTATGATTTGTTACAGGAATATAATAATTACATAATAGCAGAAACTTATGTTAAGATTGAACATTTGTTACTTGGACTTCCGGGAACTGACCTTGAAAATGTAACTGCTGTATATTCACATCCACAGGGACTTATGCAGTGTGACAGATTCTTAGATACTCACAAGGACTGGCAGAGAATCAGTCAAGCTAATACAGCACTTGCAGCAAAGATGATTTTTCAGGAGCATAATAAGACTCATGTTGCCATTGCGAGTAAGGAAGCAGCAGAGCTTTATGGTCTTGATATCTTAAAGTCTGGAATTACAGATCAGGAAGGCAATACGACAAGATTTGTTATTGTTACTAATACAAGAAAGTTTGTTAAGAATGCACAGAAGATGAGTATTGTGTTTGAAACAGCTAATGAAGCAGGCACTCTATATAATCTTTTAAGTCATATTATATATAATGGACTTAATATGAATAAGATTGAATCAAGACCTATTGAGGGTAATGTTGAAGGAAAGAGATGGAATTTCCGGTTCTTTGTTGATTTTGCCGGTAACATTGATGATCCAAGAGTTATGAACGCATTAAGAGGTATTGAAGAAGAAGCTGAATCTATTAAGTTGCTTGGAAACTATTAATGTGTTAAAATTATAAAGATGTCGTCAGACAATAAGCTATTAGATAAGTGAGGGAATTAAAGTGAATTTAGAAGAAGCAAAGCTTAAGCTTTCAAAGTACGGTCAGGAACAGATATTAAGATATTATGATGAATTATCAGATGATGAGAAGGCAGCACTTCTTGAGCAGATTGATAAGACTGATATGGAAGTTTTATCGGCAATTGAACATAAGTCTGAGCTTGTTAAGAAAGGTGAGATTACACCTCTTGATGCAATGGAACTAGATGAGATAGAAGCTGATTATGATACATTTAAGAATACAGGTATAAAGGCAATTAAAGCTGGAAAGGTTGGAGCAATTCTTCTTGCAGGCGGAATGGGAACAAGACTTGGTTCTGATAATCCTAAAGGAATGTATAATGTAGGTGTTAACAAGGAACTTTATATATTTGAGTGCCTTATTAATAATCTTATGGATGTTGTTAAGGAAACAGGTACATATATACATTTATTTGTTATGACAAGTGAGAAGAATAATGATGCTACAGTTTCTTTCTTTGAAGAAAAGGACTTCTTTGGATATAAGAGTGAATATGTACATTTCTTCAAGCAGGAGATGGCAGCAGCTACTGATTATGATGGTAAGATATACCTTGAAGAGAAGGGAAGAATGGCTACATCACCTAATGGTAATGGCGGCTGGTATATATCTTTAAAGAAGGCTGGATTAACAGAGGTTCTTGAGAATAATGGAATTGAGTGGCTGAACGTATTTGCTGTTGATAATGTTCTTCAGAGAATTGCAGACCCTGTATTTATCGGTGCTACAATTGAAAAGCACTGTGCAGTTGGTTCTAAGGTTGTAAGAAAGGCAGCTCCTGATGAGAAGGTAGGTGTTATGTGTCTTGAAGATGGCAAGCCTTCTATTGTTGAGTATTATGAACTTACTAAAGAGATGATGGATGCTAAGAATGCAAAGGACGACCCTGCATATAATTTCGGAGTTATTCTTAACTATCTGTTCAGGGTTTCTGACCTTGAAAGAATTGTTGGAAAGAATCTTCCATTACATATTGTTGAGAAGAAGATTCCATATATTGACGAGAATGGTAATTTAATCAAGCCGGAAAAACCTAACGGATATAAGTTCGAGGGTCTTGTTCTTGATATGATTCATGAGCTTGACAGCTGTCTGCCATTCGAGGTAGTAAGAGAAAAGGAATTTGCACCAATTAAGAATGCAACAGGTGTTGATTCAGTTGAATCAGCAAGAGAACTTCTTAAGAAGAATGGTGTTGCAATTTAACATATTTTGTTGTATGTTATTAATAAGTGCTGTACAACTGGCGGAAGATGCCTTATAGGCATTGTGGGATAACCCACAGGGAGTACAGTTTATATTAAGAAAAGCCGACCGCCTGGGCAACGTTAAGCTATAAGCTGCGTTCCCAGGCGGTTTTTTGCGTGAGTAACGAGCGCTACTCGCGAAAAAGAACCATGAATAACGAACGCAGTCATCACATTTAACAGGAGGTCAGTTATGACAATTAAGAACCTTTCAGAGGAATTATCAGGATGTGCTTATCCGGGCAGAGGAATTGTTGCCGGTATGTCAGAGGATGGTAAAAAGGCAGTTTCAGCTTACTTTATTATGGGAAGAAGCGAGAGCAGCCGTAACCGTGTATTTGTACAGGACGGAGAGGGTATCAGAACAGAAGCTTTTGACCCATCAACACTTTTAGTTGCACCAGAGCTTATTATCTATGCCCCTGTAAGAGTACTTGGCAATAATACTATAGTTACTAATGGAGACCAGACTGATACGGTTTATGATGGTCTTTCAGAGGGTAAAACATTTGAAGAATCTTTAAGAGTAAGAAAATATGAGCATGATGCACCTAACTATACACCAAGAATTTCAAGTGTGCTTCATATTGAGAATAATGAATATTCATATGCAATGTCTATATTAAAGAGCCATAATGGTAATCCTGACATCTGTGAAAGACACACATATACATATGATGCAGCATTTGCAGGAGAAGGACATTATATCCATACATATATGGGTGATGGTAATCCACTTCCAAGCTATGAGGGAGAACCTACATGGGTTAAGATATCAGGTGATATTGAAGAATTCACACAGATGATCTGGGATAATCTTAATGCAGATAACAAGGTTTCACTTTTTGTAAGATACATTGATATTGCTACAGGTGAATACGAAACAAGAATTATTAACAAGAATGTAAAGTAATTAAGGAGAAAGAATATGAACGAATTTCAGTTAAAGTACGGATGCAACCCTAATCAGAAGCCTTCAAGAATATTTATGGAAGACGGAAGTGACCTTCCTGTAGAGATTCTTAACGGCAGACCAGGATATATTAATTTTCTTGATGCATTTAACGGATACCAGCTTGTTAAGGAATTAAAGAAGGCTACAGGACTTCCAGCAGCTACATCTTTCAAGCATGTATCCCCAGCAGGTGCAGCAGTAGGACTTCCTCTTACAGATGTCGAGAAGAAGATTTACTGGGTTGATGAAGCAATCGGAGAATTAAGCCCAATCGCATGTGCGTATGCAAGAGCAAGAGGCGCAGACAGAATGTCATCTTTCGGTGATTTCATATCATTATCAGATGTATGTGATGTTGCTACAGCAAAGCTTATCCAGCATGAGGTTTCAGATGGTATTGTTGCACCTGGCTATGAACCGGAGGCACTTGAGATATTAAAGTCTAAGAAGAAGGGTAATTATAATATCATTAAGATTGACCCAGAGTATAAGCCTGAACCAATCGAGAGAAAGCAGGTGTTTGGCGTAACATTTGAGCAGGGAAGAAATGAGTTCGTTATTGATAAGGAGCTTTTATCAAATGTTGTAACAGAGAACAAGGAAATTCCAGAATCAGCTAAGATTGATATGATTATTGCACTTATAACACTTAAGTATACACAGTCTAATTCTGTATGCTATGTTAAGAATGGACAGGCAATCGGTATCGGAGCAGGACAGCAGTCAAGAATCCATTGTACAAGACTTGCAGGACAGAAGGCAGATAACTGGTATCTGCGCCAGAATCCAAAGGTCCTTAATCTTCCATTTAAGGAAGGCGTAGGTCGTGCTGACAGAGATAATGCAATTGACCTTTATATTGGTGATGAGTATGAAGATATTCTCAATGACTGGGAGAGAGTATTCACAGAGAAACCATCTGTATTTACAACAGAGGAAAAGAAGGAATGGCTTGCAGGCAATACTGATGTAACAATCGGTTCAGATGCATTCTTCCCATTCGGAGATAATATTGAGAGAGCATACAAGTCTGGTGTTAAGTATGTAGCACAGCCTGGTGGTTCTGTAAGAGATGATCAGGTTATAGAAACAGCCAATAAGCGTGGAATGGCTATGTGCTTTACAGGAATGAGACTGTTCCATCATTAATACAGAGCCAGTACATAAAATGTTGATAATTACTCATATTCATTGACTTTAGAGGTCTTATTTGTTAAAATTTATTCAATTAATACATGTAACAATTGAAAAAGAGGTGGTTTAAGCATGAAGATTCAAGATTTTGCTGATATGGAGAAGTTTGAATCAATTATGTCTGACTGGGCTGTGGCAACAGGATTAGCTACGGTTGCAGTTGGAGCTGATGGAAAGTATATTTCTGAGTGTTACAACTTTACAGATTTCTGTATAAAGCTTACCAGAGGAAGTAAGGAAGGATGCAGAAGATGTGAGAAATGTGATGCTGAAGGACAAGGTGTATATCATTGTCATGCTGGACTTGTGGATTTTGGTATTCCGCTTAAGTTAAACGATGGTACGGTACTTGGCTCTGTAATCGGAGGTCAGGTTTTACCTGAGCATCCGAATGAAGAGAAATTCAGAGGTGTTGCAAGAGAACTGGGGATTAATGAGGATGAGTATATTGAGGCGTTAGGAAAAGTTACAGTAAGAACAGAGGCAGAGATTAATGCGGCAGCTAACCTGCTAGGAGCAGTACTTAATAATTTTATTAATTCAGAATATAATTCTAAGTACAATGGACAATTGATTACAAAGCTTACAGGTGGTGTTAAGAGCTGTGAAGAGTATGTGAGAGATATCAAGGAGAATACCAAGCAGCTTGATGGCATACAGAGAAAGCAGAATATTCTTGCACTTAATGCATCTATTGAGGCTGCAAGAGCCGGTGAGGCGGGAAAAGGCTTTTCAGTTGTAGCATTAGAGGTAGGAAAGCTTGCTAAGAGTTGTACGGATCTTAATAACAGAATAACCTCAACTGTAGAAAATATATCTGATGTTATACATGATATGGCAGATATAGGTAAAAGATAAAGAATATCAGCGGGTAATTACATATAGCGAATGTCAACTGAAAGATACGGCTTGTTGACATTCGCTATTTTCAGTTCTATAATCAAATAAAAATTTTAAAAAGAGGTATATCATTATGACACCATTAGAACTGGCTGAAGAGATTATTAATGGAAGAAGAATTACAAGACAGGATGATTTGTCATTTTTTCTTAATTGCGATTTGGATCAACTTTGTGAAGGGGCAGACAGGATAAGAAAGCATTTTGTTGGAGATAAGGTTGACTTATGTTCTATAATTAATGGAAGAAGCGGCAAATGTCCAGAAGACTGCAAGTACTGTGCACAGTCTGCACACAATCATACTGACTGCGAAGTATATGATTTTCTTCCAGAAGAGGATATTGTAAAGGCATGTAAACTGAATGAGTCAGAAGGTGTTGACCGTTTCTCAATTGTTACGGCTGGAAAAGCTCTTACTGGTGAGGAATTTGAAAAGGCTGTTCATGCTTATGAGACTATGAATAAAGAATGTGATATTGAGCTGTGCGCATCTATGGGATTTCTTAATGCTGAGCAGCTTCATAGACTTCATGAAGCAGGTGTTACAAGTTATCACCATAATATTGAGACTTCAAGAAGAAATTTTCCTAATATATGCACTACACATACATATGACATGAAGATTGAGACTTTGAAGCTTGTAAAAGCGGAAGGCATGTGGGTATGTTCAGGTGGTATAATAGGAATGGGCGAAGACTGGGAAGACAGACTTGATATGGCAATAAGTCTTGCGGAAGTCGGAGTTGACTCTATTCCTCTTAATGCACTTATGCCAATTAAGGGTACACCTCTTGAGAATGAGAGAAGACTTACTGAGCCTGAGATATTAAGAACAATTGCATTCTTTAGATATATTAACCCAGAGGCTGATATAAGACTTGGTGCAGGAAGAGCACTTCTTACAGGAGACGGAATCAAGGCATTTCAGTCTGGTGCGTCTGCTACTATTACAGGTAATATGCTTACTACTGTTGCATGTGCTACAATTAGAAGCGATAAGAATATGTTAAAGGACATTGGAAGAGAGACAAAATAATGAAATTAACAAAATATTTTAAAAAAGGAATGGCTGTGTTACTTACAGCGACATTTTGTTTTGGATTATCAGCAGGGCTGACAGGCTGTGGGAAAGACACGGCTAAAAAAGATTCTAAGGATATTGATACATTCAGAATAATGATTGCACCGTATCAGGATGCTGATACACTGCTTACAGGGCTTGAGCCTCTTGGCGGCATGATTAAAGATGAACTTGCTGCGCAGGGGTATAATGTAGGCAATGTTGAGATTACAGTAGGAACTTCTTACAGTGCAGTAGGAGAAGCTTTAAGTGCCGGAACAGCAGATGCAGGATTTATTTCTGGCGGAACTTATGTTACATATGATGATGACTGTGATGTTCTGCTTACTGCACAGAGAAAAGCTATTAACAAGGATTCTCTTAATGCCAAGGACTGGAATGACGGAACGGAGGAAGCATTTACAGATAATCTTACAACATATTACCGTTCAATAATTCTTGCAGGACCAAGTACTAAGGGACAGGAGCTTGCTGCCAAGGTCAATGCAGGACAGAAGCTTACATGGGATGATTTGAATGGTGCAACATGGGCTGTAATGGGTGCTTCATCAGCATCAGGTTATATATACCCAAGTCTGTGGCTTTATAATAATTACGGGAAGCAGATAAGCGACCTAGCTAATGTCGTACAGTCTGATTCGTATACAACATCTATGTCAAGACTTGCAGCAGGACAGGTCGATGTTATCGTTGGATTTGCACATATGAGAGCAAAATATGCAGCTAACTGGATGAGCAAATTCGGTGGTACAGATGATTGTTATAAACAGACTGCAGTTTTGGCAGTGACAGATCAGATAATGGATGATACAATATGTGTTAGTAAGAATTCAGATATTATGTCAGAAGGCTTTAAGAAAGCATTTGCAGATGCTTGTATTAATATAGGAAAAAGTGAAGACGGACTTAAAGTTTTGAATGTATTAAGCCATATTGGATATCAGTATGCCCAAAGCTCTGATTATGATGCAGAGCGTGCGGCGCAGAATATGTTAAAGAAATAATTCACCTTTAAGCTGTCTGGGAGGACAATATACATGTTGCAGATAGACGGTGTGAGTAAAGTATATAAAGGTGGAGACAAAGCCCTTGAGAACATCAGCTTTTCGGCTGGACAGGGCGAATTCATATCAGTAATTGGAAAGAGTGGTGCTGGAAAGACCACTCTTTTTCGCTTGCTTAACGGAATGATTAAGCCGACTGCAGGCAGTATTATTATTGATAATCAGGATTTTACAAAGCTTAAGGGAAGAAAGAAAAGAGATATTCAGAAAACAATAGGCACTATATATCAGGATTTCTGTCTTGTTGATACAATGACCTGCTTAGACAACGTGCTTAATGGGGCATTGGCAGATAGAAATGCTTTTCAGGCACTTTTTGGTATATTTACTAAGGAACAGAAGGAATATGCAAGGAAGCAGCTTGAAGCAGTGGGATTATCTGAAAAAATGTATTCATATGCGGCAAAGCTTTCAGGAGGACAGAAACAGAGAGTCGCAATTGCAAGGGCACTTATGCAGAAGCCAGATATAATTCTTGCGGATGAACCGGTTGCTTCGCTAGATCCATATAGTGCAGAACAGATTACTGATATTCTTGTGCAGCTTAACAGGCAGTGCAATATAACAGTTATTATGAACAGTCATTCAGTAGAACTTGCATTGAAGAAATCGGACAGAATTATAGGAATTGCTGATGGCAGACTTGTACTTGATAAAAAGTCGTCAGAGGTAACAGATGAGAATATTGAATTCATATATGGTGGTGCGTATGAAAAGCATGAATAGAATGAAGGTTATCAGAAGAATTACGGCACTGGTAATGCTTTTTATAATAATATTCTGTTTTGCTGTAACAGGCTTTGATATGAATGTAATTATAAAGAGAGGCAGTCAGGCTGTATTATTCATAAAAAGAATGTTCCCACCGGATACAGGATATTGTGGTAAGATTATTGAACCACTTATTAAGACTGTGCAGATGTCAATTGCTGGTACATTTATAGGTGCTGTGTTTGGACTTTTTACTGCATTTTTATATGCAGGCAATCTTATTAAGAAATCATATGTAAGGATTGTGGTGAGAGTTATTGTACAGTGTGTAAGAACAATACCTGTGCTTATACTTGCACTTGTAGCAACATTTATATGGGGGCTTGGTGCGGCAGCAGGAACTATTGCAATAGCTGTATCAACATGGGCTGTAATGGCAAGAATTGGTGGTGAGGATATTGAAGGCTTGTCGATGAAACCATATGAGGCTGTCAGTGCTACGGGAGCAGGAAAGTTTAAGGCATTTTCACGGACAGTTATTATTGAACTGCTGCCAGGATATCTTAGCAATTCACTATATGTACTGGAAGCTAATATAAGACATGCGGCAATACTTGGCTATGTAGGTGCAGGTGGAATAGGACTTCTACTTAATGAAAAGATAAGCTGGCGTGAATACAGCAGGGTTGGAATGATTCTTGTTATGCTTTTTGTCGCAGTGCTTGTGATTGAGGGAATAAGTACATTCCTGAAAGCATATCTTGATGGACGTATTAAGAGAAATACAACTGCAAATGTGATTATAAGTGTATGTATCATGGTATTTTTTGTATACAGTCTCAGTGCAGTTAAAGATGTATCAACATCAAAGCTTGGTATTAAGGTTGTTGGTGCGATTATGCACGGAATTACACATCCGGACTGGGAATACATGTTTATGACCGGAAAGAGTGGTGTTATGTATCTTATGCTTGAAACTATTGCAATCGCAGTTGCGGGAACATGTGCCGGAGCAGTGTTTGCAGTAATACTTACATTGATTAATTCGAGAAAATTCATTCCAGCACCTATGGCTTTTATTGGCAGACTTGTTGTTATGGCAATAAGAACTGTACCTGTGTATGTGTATGGGCTTATATTTATAAGGGTTACGGGACCTGGCAGCTTTGCCGGAGTGCTTACAATGATGATGTGCAGTATTGGACTTCTGACAAAGAGATTTACAGTTGCGGTTGACAACTGGAACATGGCGGCGTGGAATGCGTGCAAATGTGCAGGAACAGGATTCATAGCAAGACTACGGTATGTGGCAGTACCTGAGCTTAAGATTCAGTTTAAGGATGCTGTGATGTACAGGCTGGATGTGAATGTGCGGTCGGCAAGTACATTAGGACTTGTTGGAGCAGGCGGAATCGGCGCCCCACTGATTGTCTACATGAACAATTACAGATGGGACGCCGTTGGCTCAATTCTTATTGTATTATTTGTTGTAGTTCTTCTTATAGAGCTTCTTTCAAAATGTTTAAAGAGAATCCACTAAGCTTTCTTTAACCGGCTGTAGTCAATAACATATATGAAAATGTAAAGAACGATATAAAGAATTATTGCTCCGATTACATCTACTACAGAATGCTGCTTTAAAAATACGGTTGCAAGGCATATAAGGATGCAAAGAATGGAAGATAATGTCTTTGTTATTATATGTCCTTTTAAAGCTTTGCAACGCAGCAATGCAAAATTAACTGCCAGTGAGTTGTACACATGTATACTTGGGAATACATTTGTTGAAGTATCTATTGTATATAGTGCATTGATTATCTTTCCACAGAAGTTATCAGGGATATAATCAGGCCTTAATGTAAGACCATTAGGATATATCATGCATATAGTAAGAGAGAGTGACATACCAATTATGAGTGATAACGCAAACTGTATGAATTCTTTATTATCTGCCTTAAAATACATATATATGCACGCCGCAACTACATATAAAAACCATAATACATATGGAATTATAAAGTACTCACAGAAAGGTATCATATTATCAAAAGGAATATTGATGATATGAAGCCCGGGATAATCACTGTTAATTACTTTTTCAAGAGTTGAAAACCATGGAAGGTATATAAATATATATGCTGCAAAGCATATTCTCCAGCCTTTTCTTTTAAAAAAATCTTTCAATACTGTACACCTCTACATTTTTTTATATTATTAGCAAAATATTTCAAGATTATATCATTGTTGCTGAATAAATGCAATATAATAAGGTTTTGAAGGTTTACAAACCCAATAAATATGTAATATAATGATATGACACATTTGATGCAGGAGAATTATAATGTTACATTTAAGTCATTTAAAGAAAAGCTTTGGTAAGACTGAGATTCTTACTGATGTTGAATATATATTTAATAAAGGTGGAATATATCCTATTCTTGGAGGTCCGGGTGCCGGAAGAACTACTCTTTTTGAGTGCATAGCAGGGGATATTTCTCTGGACTCAGGCGAGGTTAAGACTCAGGAGAAAAGTACATTGTTTTTTGCCGCAAAACAGAGCGTTCTTCCTATGCTTATAACGGGATATCAGTTTATAAGCATGCTGTGTTATATGAATAAGAATAGCGAAGAACCGGAGTACTATTTTGAAAAGGTTAAGCTCTCACAGGAAGTAAGGGATAAGCATATTGGAGATTATAGCTTTGAAGAGAAGAAAAGACTGCAGCTTGCGGCATTTCTTATACAGAAGCCATATGTGATGATGTTTGATGAGGCGCTTGATTATTGTACTGAAGAATATATTGATGATATGCTCGACGTGCTTAATGAGGTGAAGGATGAACATATTATATTAATATCAACAGGGCTTCTTGATATCGCACATAGGATTTCACAGGATGTGGTTGTTCTTAATAATGGAGAACTTAATCTGATTTCATATGAGACGATGCAGATTCCTGAAATTAAGAAGGCTGTATTAGATATACTTGGGGAGGCAGACAATGAGATTATTTAGAAAGCTGTTTGCTGAGAAAATATTAAGATATTATGAGGGAACAGAAGGCGGTATCAGTCTGATAAAGAGTCTGCCTTTGGTGAAAAAGCATCTAAAGGATGATGCATTTGGTGAAAATTCAAAGGGCAGGATGGCAGTAGGAATCATATCGCAGGTGATTATGCTGTTATGGGAGTTTATAAGAAAATTATTGTATGTATGGCTGTTTATGTTTATTCCATATACGATTATGGCACATTTCTTCCCGCTGATTAAGCTTCATCAGGATACAACTATAATTTATCTTTTTGTAATGCTATCAACTATATGTGGAAGCTTTTCAAATACCACGATTTTTGCAATGGGAGACAGGGATTATCTTATGATAAGGGTAATGCTCGTAAGCCCGTACATGAATTTCCTTGGAAAGTTCATATACAAAATAGTGACAGAATTTGTGTTCTATTTTATAATTCTTATGATTTTCCAGGTGCCGGTGCTTAACAGTCTTATGCTGTGTATTCTTACAGTATGTTCAAGACCGATAGGAGAGATGTTTGCAATTATAGCATTTGATCATTTTAGAGGAATATATGAGAACAGAAGTGTGCTTAATGGTACAATTATGGCAATATGTGTTCTTCTTGCGTATGGTCTGCCGGTGCTTAACAGAAGTGTATCAGCAACATGGATATATGCCATTCATCCGTTTGTGATTGTAATTATGCTGGTGCTTGGAGCTGGTGCCATGTACTTCTTGTGGTGGTATAAATATTACAGGGTGATTATAAGAGAAGCAATGCATAATAAAAGAGAATTTTAATGACAGGAGGCAGCTATGAACCAGAAAAGTAAGAGATTTCAGACAAGAATGCTTACATATGGTGTTCTGGTAGTATTCTGCCTGATTGTTATTGGTATTTTTATATACAGCTATATTTCAAGATATCACAGGGGAAAGCTGGATATAAAGTCAAGATATACATTCAGTGTAGATGTTGGCACTGATGATGAGGGCTATTCAGAAAGAAATATCAAAGAACTTTCGAAGGAATGGCTTGATGGATATATAAGCCAGTTCAGGCAGAAATATATTTCATATTCCATGGCTGTAAGAAAATATGGTCTGGATTCAGTCACTATGCTTGATTCTGCAAGTAATACAGTGCTTCTGTCATTTTGGATTGTACCACAGGATACAAATTCTGATTATTTTTCATCATGGGATGGAATAATGGATAATGGGGTACTTAAATGTGAATGGGTTGTGACATTTTATATGGACGATAATTTTAATGGAACATCTACACTTTATGTTACATCTATGATGAGTTCAGAAGATTATGGATTAAAACAGTATTATGCTAATCTTGGTATTGATTCTGGTGGCGATACAGAGGTCACGACTAATTCCAATAAGGACGAGCTTGCTAATTATGCTATAAAAGAGAATTCTTTATATGTTACATATGATGGTGGCGAGAAATATATAACTGTACCTGTATCGTATTCATATCTTTTATATGAAGATAACAGTGCAACAAGCCTGAAACAGGATAGTTATATGATAACAACAGGTAAAACAGCATTTGTTTATGGAGGGAAGACCGCTAACAGTACTAAGGTTCCGGTTACAGTTATTTATTCTGATGATAAGGGAGAAAACTGGACTACATGTGAACTTGATAATATATATAATGCTGATTATTATTATGTGAAGTTCTTTGATTCTGATAACGGAGTTGTTGTATGTGGATATGCTAAAAGTAATGACACTAATGAATCATCAAAGATATATAAGACCTCTAATGGAGGTGAAAGCTGGGACATGGTGGGAAGCGGCCCTGCTACTAATATTATAAAGGGAGTTGTTTATGTTTCTGCGGATGTCGGCTTTTTCTGTTATGATTATGTAGATGGCATGGACAGCAATTTATATAAGACTGATGACGGTGGAAAAACATTTGCAAAGGTGATGCTTGAAGCACAGGAACTGGATAGTTCGGCAGCAAACAGTCAGAACCAGGAAACAAAATCTGACAGCGGAACGACATATGGAACATCAGAATCAACAGAACAACTGAAATGGAATGACGTATACAAAGAAGCATTAGTGCCGGTTGTTGATTCTACGGGATTAATAACTATTTATCTTACACAGGGAAAGAATGGCATGTATAATGATGGTAAAACAGCAGCAAAATACCAGTCTTCAGATAATGGAAGCACATGGAAGTATATAGGCCAGATGGAGATAAAAGATTAAAAATTTATTAAAAACAATTTTAATATTTACATAATATAAATACGCGTGATAATATAATATCTGTAAAGGTATTCTGTTATGCGCGTATTTTGTTTTATGGATTTTCGGGTGCTGCCATGTGTGAATTGTGAGCATGTATGAGGAGAATTCTATGAAACATTTGAAAAGAAAAATTACTATTGGAGTCATATTTTTTATTATTGCAGTGTGTGCAACAGGAGCTGCTATATTTGCAGCAGTGGATGAGTATAAAGTTGAACATAGTATAACCATTGATTTAGGTGGTGGTAAATGCACAGATATATATTATGAATCACAGGAAGACAGGGGACCCAATGCCGGGAAGTGGTTTAAAGATCTGAGGGTAGGTGAATATCTGGCTGATAAATATGGAAAATATCACACAATAAAAGGTTATAATGCTTCTGTACCTAAAGATGGAACAACTGTTTCTAATTATTATGACTGTGTGGGTGTGACTCCATATGTAAGGATTAATGGAGTTTACAGAGAAGGCTATATATTTGAAGGTTGGGAAGTTTATGGTGCAGGGAAATCATATAATGATTTTGGAGCAGCAGGTGTACGGGTTGATATCGGTGCTTATACAGATAAAAACATTACGATAAAGGCAAAGTGGAAGCGCTGTGACTATGATGTTAAGGTTAATATATTTTACTTGTCTGATAATGAAGAGTGGAAGAAGGAAGAAAGCTATAACAGTCATGCAAGAATGAACATAGACATTAATGGTCAGAGAGAGAAGAATTCTGTGTATGAATATTCAGAAAAAATAACAGGAGATTCTATATATTCAATCAGTGTAAATACTAATCCGGGCTGGAAAGTTGATGGGGATTGTAGTGGAGAATTTAGTGGTACTGTACTAGCTGATGTAATTGTTAATATTTATATACGCCCGATAGTTTATGAGGTACATTTGTATGGGAATAAACCACAAGATGCCAGCGGGAATCTGGAAAACAGAAGTGCTGCAGGCTGGCAGTGGGATGAATCGGGGTACTATAAAAGGATGTTTGTGTTTGACAGAACAGGAGAGCTTCCGGAAGTTTCTGATATATATGGAATTTCAGGGTGGACAGGAACATGCTGGAAAAAGAATGATGACACATTAATAATGCCATATAAAAATGCCAGAAATACATTATCTTATACAGATGGAGATATAGTGAATTTAAATGCTGTGTGGAAAGAAAACTCATATAGCATTGGTATTGATGTCAATGGCGGATATGGAAATGATACAATAATTGTAACAGGTTATGAGCAGGATAATCATCTTCCTAATGAACTATTAAGACCGGGATATAATCTTGATTCATGGAATTCTGACAGGGATGGGAATGGAACAAGATATGAAAAGAGTGCTGTTGTTTCAAAGTTGGTGGATGACGATGGAGGTATATATAATATATATGCACAGTGGTCGAAGAAAAAGAGAATATGTCTGAAAGTTTCAAGCAGTACATATAATAAAGAACTTATAAATGATTCTGTGTATAATAATGCCAAGAACTGGTTTGATGAATATGGCATTGGTGGGAGTGATGGAGGAAGGAATGTGCCGGATGATAAATGCATACAGATATGGACAGTTAATGATCAGGTAATAACACAGATTAGATAATTTATTATGCCGCCCATAACAGGTCTTAAAAAGGTTTGGAACTGTTATGGGCTGTTATATTCAGTATATACATTTAAGTATGCATTTTTATGCAAAACATAGTTAAATATTTGCTTGAAAATTATATTTAACTATGGTAACATATTGTAAAGTTTGAGAGAAAAAAGGCATTTTTGTGTCTTTTTTTTTGCGCAAAAGTCATTTTAGCGTCTCTTGGCATATGATTAAATTAAATAAACGAAAGGAATTAAGGTGGCATTCATGAAAGCATTTTTGATACTTGAAGATGGAACGGTCTTTGAAGGAACCAGCATAGGTTCGACCCGCGAAGTTATTAGTGAGATTGTCTTTAACACATCTATGACAGGATATCTGGAGGTGCTGACTGATCCTTCATACGCAGGACAGGCAGTAACAATGACATATCCTCTTATTGGTAATTACGGAGTGTGCTATAAGGATATGGAATCCCAGAAAGCATGGCCAGATGGATATATTGTACGTGAGCTTTCCAGAATGGCAAGCAACTTCAGAAATGAAGATCCTATCCAGAAATTCCTTCTTGATAATGATATCCCAGGTATTTGTGGGATTGACACAAGAGCCCTTACTAAGATATTAAGAGAAAAGGGTACTATGAACGGTATGATTACAACTAATGAGAATTATAATCTTGATGAGGTACTTCCTAAGATTAAGGAGTACAGTGTTAAGGGCGTTGTAAGAAAGGTTACATGTTCAGAAAAGTATGTTCTTCCAGGAAAAGGACCTAAGGTTGCTCTTATGGACTTTGGTGCAAAGAAGAATATTGCAAGATCACTTAATAACAGAGGCTGTGAAGTTACAGTATATCCTGCATATACTAAAGCAGAAGAGATTCTTGCAACTAATCCTGATGGAATTATGTTATCTAATGGTCCTGGAGATCCTAAGGAATGTGTAGAGATAATTGAAGAGATTAAGAAGCTGTATAACAGCAATGTACCAATATTTGCAATCTGTCTTGGACATCAGCTTATGGCACTTGCTACTGGAGCTGATACTCACAGACTTAAGTACGGACACAGAGGTGCTAACCACCCTGTTAAGGATTTAAAGACTGGCAAATGTTATATTTCATCACAGAACCATGGTTATGTTGTAGATGAAAGCACATTAGACAGCAAGGTTGCAGTACCTGCATTTGAGAATGTTAATGATAAGACTAATGAGGGACTTGAATATGTTGGCAAGAATATATTCACAGTACAGTTTCATCCAGAAGCCTGCGCAGGTCCACAGGATACAGCGTACCTGTTTGACAGATTTATGGATATGATGAAGAAGGAGGACTAAGAACATGCCAAAGATTGAGAGTATTAAGAAAGTATTAGTTATAGGTTCTGGTCCAATCGTTATTGGTCAGGCAGCAGAATTTGACTATGCCGGAACACAGGCATGCCGTTCTCTTAAAGAGGAAGGAATTGAGGTAGTACTGGTTAACTCTAACCCTGCTACTATCATGACAGATAAAGATATTGCTGATGAGGTATATATTGAGCCTCTTACAGTTGAAGCATTAAAGCAGATTATCTTAAAGGAAAAGCCAGACAGCATCTTACCTACACTTGGTGGACAGGCTGGACTTAACCTTGCAATGGAAATCGCAGAGACAGGCTTCCTTGAGGAGCATAATGTAAAGCTTATCGGTACAACTGCACTTACAATCAAGAAGGCAGAAGACCGCCTTATGTTCAAGGAAACTATGGAAAAGATTGGTGAGCCATGTGCACCATCACTTGTTGTTAACAACGTTGAGGATGGCGAAGCATTTGCCGCTAAGATTGGTTATCCGGTAGTTTTGCGTCCAGCTTACACACTTGGTGGAAGTGGCGGTGGTATCGCTAACAATGTGCAGGAATTAAGAGAAATTCTTGAGAATGGATTAAGACTTTCAAGAGTTGGCGAAGTTTTAGTTGAGCGTTGTATCGCCGGCTGGAAAGAAATTGAATACGAAGTAATGCGTGACAGCAACGGAACATGTATTACTATCTGTAACATGGAGAATATCGACCCAGTTGGTGTTCATACAGGTGATAGTATTGTAGTAGCTCCTTCACAGACACTTTCAGATAAGGAATACCAGATGTTAAGAACATCTGCATTAAGAATTATTGATGAATTAGGCATTACAGGTGGATGTAATGTACAGTATGCACTTCATCCAGACAGCTTTGAGTACTGTGTAATTGAGGTTAACCCTCGTGTAAGCCGTTCATCAGCATTAGCTTCTAAGGCAACAGGTTATCCTATTGCTAAAGTTGCAGCTAAGATTGCACTTGGTTATACACTTGATGAGATTAAGAATGCAGTTACAGGAAAGACATATGCAAGTTTCGAGCCAGCACTTGATTACTGCGTAGTTAAGATTCCTAGACTTCCATTTGATAAGTTTATCTCAGCTAAGAGAACACTTACAACACAGATGAAGGCTACAGGTGAGGTTATGAGTATTTCTGATAACTTCGAGGGTGGTCTTATGAAGGCTATACGTTCTCTTGAACAGCATGTTGACAGCCTTATGTCATATGACTTTACAGGACTTACAGATGAAGAGCTTCTTGAAGAGCTTGCAATTGTAGATGACAGAAGAATCTGGAAGATAGCTGAAGGTTTAAGAAGACACATTTCTGCAGCCAAGATGCATGATATTACTAAGATAGACTTATGGTTTATTGATAAGCTCCAGATTATTGTTGATATGGAGAATGCTCTTAAGAGAGGACCTCTTACAGAGAGCCTTTTAAGAGAAGCTAAGAGAATTGAATTCCCTGACAATGTTATCGGCGATTTAACAGGTCACACAGAAAGAGAAATCAAGGAATTAAGAGACAAGTATAATATACACGCAGCATTTAAGATGGTTGATACATGTGCTGCAGAGTTCGCAGCTACGACACCATACTATTATTCAGTATATGGCAGTGAGAACGAAGCTGTAGAGACTAAGGATAAGAAGAAGGTTCTTGTACTTGGTTCTGGTCCAATCAGAATCGGACAGGGTATCGAGTTCGACTTCTGTTCAGTTCATTGTACATGGGCATTCAAAAAAGAAGGTTTCGAGACAGTTATTATAAATAATAACCCAGAGACAGTTTCTACTGACTTTGATATTGCTGATAAGCTTTACTTTGAACCACTTACAGCAGAAGATGTTGAATCAATTGTAGATTTTGAGAAGCCGGACGGTGCAGTTGTACAGTTTGGTGGACAGACAGCTATCAAGCTTACAGAAGCACTTATGAAGATGGGAGTTCCTATTCTTGGAACTAAGGCAGAAGATGTAGATGCTGCTGAGGATAGAGAGCTTTTTGATGAGATTCTTGAGCAGACACAGATTCCAAGAGCTAAGGGACAGACTGTATTTACAGTTGATGAAGCTCTTAAGGCTGCCAATGAGCTTGGATATCCTGTGCTTGTAAGACCTTCATATGTACTTGGTGGACAGGGTATGCAGATTGCTGTATCTGATGAAGATGTAGTTGAATTCATGAATATCATCAACAGAATTAAGCAGGATCACCCAATCCTTGTTGATAAGTACCTTATGGGTAAGGAAATCGAAGTTGATGCTGTATGCGATGGTCAGGATATTCTCATTCCTGGTATCATGGAACATATTGAGAGAGCCGGTATCCATTCAGGAGACAGTATTTCAGTATATCCGGCTAAGTCTATATCACCTAAGATTGTAGATATGATTGAAGATTATACAGGAAGACTTGCAAGAGCACTTCATGTAAAGGGCATGATTAACATTCAGTTTATCGTATATAATGACCAGGTATATGTAATTGAGGTTAACCCTCGTTCAAGCCGTACAGTACCATACATCAGTAAGGTTACAGGTATTCCTATTGTTAAACTTGCGACACAGGTTATTATCGGTAAGACGATTAAGGAATTAGGATATGAGCCGGGACTTCAGAAGGCAGCAGATTACTATGCAATTAAGATGCCTGTATTCTCATTTGAGAAGATCAGAGGCGCCGATATCAGCCTTGGACCAGAGATGAAGTCTACAGGTGAGTGTCTTGGTATATCTAAGAGCTTTGATGAGGCACTTTATAAGGCATTCGAGGGAGCTGGAATCAGACTTCCAAAGCATAAACAGATTATCATGACTCTTGCAGATAAGGATAAGCAGGATGGTATTGATATTGCACAGAGATTCGAAGCATTAGGTTACAAGATATATGCTTCAAGAGGAACAGCCAAGGTTCTTAAAGAAAATGGTGTGCATGCAATTCAGGTTAATAAGATTGGACAGGAAGCACCTACACTTCTTGATCTTATCTTAGAGCATAAGATTGACCTTGTAATTGATACACCTGAGAATGGAATTGAGAGAGCTAAGGACGGATTCCTTATCAGAAGATATGCTATCGAGACAGGCGTTCACTGCCTTACAAGTCTTGATACAGCCCATGCACTTATATCAAGTCTTGAGCATGCATTCAATAATCAGGAATTATCTATAGTTGATATTGCCGAGATTGATAATCGTGGTAATAATTAATATGTGATATTTAATGAAGAGGCACTGTGTAAACACGGTGTCTCTTTTTTGCTAAACAGTTGACCGACTTGATATTATTAGGTATAATTTGTAAGTATATATTAAAAAAGGGAAGGTTATGAAATGAACGAAAATCGTAATTCATTCAAGGGCTCTATAGGGTTCGTCCTTGCAGCAGCGGGTAGTGCTGTAGGACTTGGTAACATATGGAGATTTCCTTATTTGGCAGCTAAAGATGGAGGAGGATTATTCCTCGTTATTTACATTGTTTTAGCATTAACATTTGGTTTTACTCTACTCACAACAGAAATTGCTATTGGACGAAAGACAAAGCAGAGTCCGCTTACAGCTTACAGCAAGTTAAAGAGCAAGTGGAAGCCACTGGGTATTATAGCGTGTATTGTACCTATAATGATATTTCCATACTATGTAACAATCGGCGGATGGGTACTTAAGTATCTTCTTGTTTATATTACAGGTAATGGACATGCAGCAGCACAGGACGGATATTTCTCAGGATTTATTGGTCAGACAGCAGAGCCAATCATAATGATGCTCGTGTTTACAATAATTGTTGCGTTTATTATATTCCGTGGTGTTAACAGTGGTATTGAATCATCATCAAAGATTATCATGCCATTACTTATTGTACTTGTTCTTGGTGTATCTGTATATTCACTTACAATTTCATATACAGACATTGATGGCACAACAAGAACAGGTTTACAGGGATTAGGTGCTTATGTAATTCCTAACATGAAAGGAATTACTGTTAAGCAGTTCTGTACAGTTCTTATGGACGCAATGGGACAGCTTTTCTACAGTTTAAGTGTTGCTATGGGTATTATGATTGCATATGGTTCATATGTAAGTGATGATGCTAATCTTGGAAAGTCAATTAACCAGATTGAGCTATTTGATACACTAGTTGCATTTCTTGCAGGTGTAATGATTATTCCTGCTGTATTTGTATTCATGGGAAGAGACGGAATGACAGCATCAGGTCCAAGTCTTATGTTTGTTTCGCTTCCTAAAGTATTTGATTCTATGGGATTTGCAGGAAATGTAATTGGTGCAATATTCTTTGCAATGGTATTCTTTGCAGCCCTTACAAGTGCAGTTTCAATTATGGAAGCTATTGTTTCAAGCTTCATGGATGAATTTAAGTTAAACAGAAACAAGGCTACAGCAATAGAAACTGTAATTGGTATAGCTGTTGCAGTTATCGTATGCTTAGGATATAACAAGCTGCTCTTTGATATTAAGCTTCCTAACGGAGTACATGCACAGGTGCTTGATATTATGGATTATGTCAGCAATAATGTACTTATGCCAATAGTTTCTATAGGAACATGTATCCTTATTGGATGGATACTTAAGCCAAAGACTGTTATAGATGAAGTTGAGAAAACAGGAATTAAGATGGGAAGAAAGGGCCTTTATACAGTTATGGTAAAGTGGGTTGCTCCAATTCTTTTATTCCTTCTTCTTCTTAAATCACTTGGAATTCTTACTATAATCTGATACAGGTAGGATTTACAGCTTACTAATGTTTCTGCAAGAGGTTAATAAATGATTAATAAAAAGTTTTGTATAACAATGTCTGGTTTTGTGATTGCATCCCTGATGTTGACAGGGTGCAGTTCAATGTTTGGTAATCCAATGAAATATGTTATAAGTCAGGATGAGACAAGGCAGGAACAGACTGAATCACAGAATGATACAGGGAATAATGATACTTCTTCTGATGAACAGATTTCATCAGAAGAAGATAATGATAATCAGGGAATATATATACTTGGTACAGATAAGATGTCAGATTATTCAGTATCTGGTATGTTAAAGGCTGTTAAAGAAATTAATGAAAATATAGACGACGATAAGACAAAGGGAATAATACTTATTGGAGAAGAACAGTATATTGATTATATTTCATATTTTATATCATTGACTGTTGAGGATAAAAAGCCGTTGGTTATAATTAAGAATCTTAATGATGATACAAAGCAGGCAGCACTCATATCACAGGTCAAGTCATATATTAATGGAGAGGCAGAATCACTGCCACAGGATTGTGTAGTTAACAAGAATGTATCTGATGTATTTGACATTTCTTCTGTTAAAGCATTGCCTGATGTGGATATTTTTTATGATTATATAGGCGCTGATATAGATGAATTATCCAAGAAAATCTATATCAGCAATGGAATGGTAATAATACCTTCAACAGCTGGTGCTGATATATCAAGTGAAACTTATGAAATTATATCACAGAAGAATATTGCGCCAGTGGTTATCACATGCAGAAAAGATGTTTTAGATACCAAGATTAAAGACAACTCAGCGGATAATATTTATTATACAGATTTAGAACCATATAAGGCACGTTTAATGCTTATGTTTTTACTGAATAAAAATAGCGATTCTGATTCTATAAAAAATGCTTTGATTAAGGCAGATTAAAACATCATTTATTGAAAGAATATCAATATTGTGGTATTCTGTCAGTATAAGATTTAGCTAGTAAAAGATTGGAGAATATAATGGATTCAACAAAGGCACAGGATATTACAAGACATATTTTTAAAGATGAGGATAAGGGCTGTGAATATATAAAGAACCTTGCTTTATCTGACAGTGTTGAGGTACTTACAAAAATTATTCCTGCATTAATTAATGAAGCGGAAGAAAAGAAGAATGTTAATGATGCTGGTTACTTTAGCTGGCTTAATGACATTTACCGTAAAATTGTTATTGAAAAACTTATGAATGCAGAACATTTATGGACTATATACTGCGATAATACAGGTTATCCATATGTTGTAGATAATGATATTGTTGTGCTTTATGATTATACTAATCACCTTAAAGTCGAAGAAAGGCTTAAAAAATATGGCTTCAGTATTTCATATGGCATAGAAGACGGTCAGGGTATTATGTCTGAAGTAGGACATATGTACAGAAATGGAATTAAGAATATCAGATTTATAGATGGCAGGGACAATATGCTCACTATATCAAGAGAAGAAATAGCAACATATGATATGTTTTTTAAGGATGAATATGTTACTAATCCTGCGTTACAGAATGCACTTATTTCTTTCTTTCAGGAATTCAGAAAAGATAAAGTTGATGATAATTCACCAGTTCTTGCATCTAAAGAGACAGATTTAAAGGTAGCACTCCGCAATGCAGATTTAATGGTTCCTTGTACTAAGGAAGAAACAGATGATTCCGTTTCGATTGCACATCCTTATGTGGATATAACTGATAAGGTTGAGCATAAAGAAGGCGAGCAGATATTGGCGCTTCCTGTATTTACAGATGGTATAGAGCTTGACAAATGCTATTTTGATAAACATGAGAATATGTTATATACATATATGGAACTGTTGAAGTCAGTGAAGGAGATAGGTGCATCAGGAATAGTCATTAATCCATTAGGTGTGAGTTATTATGTTCCACTTGATATTATGAAAAAGATAATAGCTGATTAGATACAGCAGAGCATGTGGCGAAGGAGGAAGTTCTATGGCAGATATGAATGTTAATTATATTAATCCATTTTTAGAGGCTGCGATTGCAATAGTTAAAGACGCCTGTCAGGTGGAATTAAAAATAGGAAAGCCATATGCTAAAATGGTTGAACTGACAGAGGGTACGGTGGTAATCCTTATAGGTGTAACCGGAGAGATGAGAGGTCAGGTTGTATTATCCATAGATGAAAAGAAAGCGTGTGAGATTGCTTCGCGTATGATGATGGGCATGCCTGTTCCAGAATTAGACGATATGGCTATAAGTGCAATAAGTGAGCTTGGCAATATGATAATGGGTAATGCTGCAACAGTATTCTCAGTTAGAAATATAGGCATTGATATTACTCCTCCAACTGTTGGACGGGGAACTGGAAAGATAGATACGATGTATACCAAGAACATTGCAATACCATTGCTTACAGGTGATTCGGAAGTATTCATGGAAATGAATATTGCAATGAAAATTGGCTAGAATTATTATGAAACTATAAGACACACTGGTATATGCTGGTGTGTCTTTTTCTAGGATTAAGTATAGGAGGATGTAATGGAAAGAGTATATATTGCAATTGATCTTAAATCATTCTATGCAAGTGTTGAGTGTGTTGAAAGAGAATCAGACCCGCTTACCACTAATCTCGTTGTAGCTGATGAATCAAGAACAGCCAAAACAATATGTCTTGCAGTTACTCCTTCTCTTAAGAAATATGGACTTTCCGGACGAAGCAGGCTTTTTGAGGTAGAACAGAAGGCAAAAGAAATAGAGGAACGCACAGGAAAAAAGCTTGAATATATAGTAGCAGTTCCAAGAATGGGGCTTTATATAGAATATTCATCAAAGATATATTCTATATACCTTAAATATTTCAGCAAGGATGACATAACTGTATACAGTATTGATGAAGTATTTATTGATGCAACGGATTATATGAAGCTGTATAATATGACAGCAAGACAGCTTACCGCAAAAGTTATAGAGGATGTGTATGATACGACAGGGATAACGGCTACGGCAGGAATTGCACCTAATCTGTATCTGTGCAAGATAGCAATGGATATAGTTGCAAAGCATATACAGGCAGACAGCAAGGGCGTGCGTATCGCAGAATTAAGTGTTAATGATTACAGAAAAATGTTATGGGGTCATACACCTCTTACTGACTTCTGGAGGGTTGGACCAGGAATATCAAGACAGCTTGAAAAACATGGGATAAAGACTATGGGTGATATTGCGAGAATGTCCCTTGAAGATGAGGACTGGCTGTATAAGCAGTTTGGTGTAGACGCAGAGATTCTTATAGATCACGCATGGGGATATGAACCGTGTACAATTGCAGATATTAAGAAATATAAGCCCAAGGCGAGCAGCCTGTGTTCAGGACAGGTGTTAAAAGAGCCATATACATTTGAAGACGCAAGAATTGTAGTTGGAGAGATGGCAGATGAGCTTGCACTTGATTTAGTAGATAAAGGCTTTGTGACGGATTCGATTGCGTTAAATGTAACTTATGACAGGGTAAATGTTGATAAAGGAACCTACAAGGGTGAAATCCATGTAGACAGATATGGAAGAGAAGTTCCACAGGGACTTAACAAATCTGTTTCACTTACGACATGTACATCTTCATCAAAACAGTTAAGAGAAGCTTTTCTTGATATATATGATAAATACACTGACAGAAAGCTGTATATCAGAAAGTTAAATCTTACAGTTGCCAATCTTACTAATGAGGGCTTTCAGCAGTTTGACATGTTTACAGACCAGACTCAGCTTGAACGCGAAAAAAAGATGCAGCACGCAATGCTTGATATTAAGAAAAAATATGGTAAGAATGCGGTAATGAAAGCTAATAACCTGCAGAGCAAGGCAACCGCAATTGAAAGAAACGGTCAGATTGGAGGTCACAGGGCATAGCTTATGGGAAAATATGATGATATAATCAATATGAAATGGCCGGTACCGAGTAAAAGACCAAGAATGGATATGGAAAGCAGGGCTAAGATATTCCTGCCTTTCTCAGCATTGAAGGGTCTTGGCAATGCCATTGACGAGCAGAATAAAACCAAAGATAATATGAGAGAATACGAATATTTTGACGAGGAGAATAAGGGAGAAGAATTTTATGAGTAATACAATGAAAGAAAATAAAATGGGTACAATGCCTGTTAATAAGCTGCTTATTAATATGGCTCTGCCAATGATGATATCAATGCTTGTACAGGCACTGTATAATATTGTTGACAGTATATTTGTTGCAAGAATAAGTGAGGAAGCGCTTACAGCGGTTTCAATGGCATTTCCAATGCAGAATCTTATGATTGGTGTTGCGGGTGGCGTGGGTGTAGGTACTAATGCGCTGCTTTCAAGGGCATTAGGAGAAGGAAGGCATGAAGAAGCTGATAAAATGGCTGTGCAGGGTATATTCATAACGGCTTGCAGCTATATAATATTTCTTGCCATAGGGCTTTTCTTTGCCAGAGAGTTTTTTGTTATTCAAGGTGCTAATGAAGTGATAGCTGACTATGGTTATGATTATCTTTCAGTTATTCTTATAGTCAGCTTTGGTTGCCTGTTCCAGATGATATTTGAGAGGTTATTGCAGGCTACAGGAAGAACATTTTACAGCATGATTACACAGGGTACAGGTGCTATAATTAATATTATTCTTGATCCGATACTTATATTTGGTCTGCTTGGTGCACCAAGGCTTGGTATAGTAGGTGCAGCAGCAGCCACGGTTGCAGGCCAGATTGTTGCAGCGATTATGGCAGTGATATTTAATATTAAGGTTAATAAAGAGATACATATTACTTTTAAGGGATTCAGGCCATCAGGAAAAAGAATTGGCAATATCTTATTCATAGGAATTCCATCAGTTATTATGATGGCAATTGGTTCTGTTATGACATTCTGCATGAATAAGATTCTGGTTGTATTTACATCAACAGCGGTTGCTGTATTTGGTGTGTATTTTAAGTTGCAGAGCTTTGCATTTATGCCAATATTTGGTATGAACAGTGGAATGGTTCCTATAATTGCTTTTAATTATGGGGCAAAGAGAGAAGACAGAGTTATACAGACACTTAAGCTTGCAGTAATGTATGCAGAGATAATAATGGTACTTTTCATGATTGCAGTTCAGATATTCCCGGTTCCAATGCTGTCAATATTCAGTGCATCGTCAGATATGATACGAATGGGCGTTCCTGCTTTAAGGACGATATCAATAAGTTTTATATTTGCAGGAATATGTATTATATGCAGTTCATTTTTTCAGGCACTTGGAAGCAGTATATACAGCATGCTTGTATCATTTGTCAGACAGATAATATTCCTTGTGCCATGTGCTTATATTTTTTCCAGAACAGGGAATGTTAATCTTGTATGGTGGGCATGGCCGATTGCGGAGCTTGCTTCAGTTGCATTAAGTGTGTTCTTCTTTGTGAGAGTCAGGAAGAAAAAGTTTGGCTTTATGGAACAGTAATGAGTAATACGATAAATAATGAAGGATGAGGAATGAGTATGAACAGACATATAGAGAAAGCTAAGGAACTGCGTTCACCGCAGAAATGCTATAATTGTGCCGAAACTATTATGATGGCATATGCTGATGATTTGGGATTAAGTGAGACACAGGCAGAGTGCCTTGGCTGTAATTTTGGTGGTGGCATGAAATGTGGAGGAACATGCGGTGCAATCACCGGGGGACTTATGGTACTCGGCGCACTTGGTGTAAGCAGTCCGGGTGCTGTCGGAGCATTTCAGAGAACAATAAGGGACAATCACAATGGAATGACTAACTGTGCTGACCTATTAAGAGATAATGCTTTAAAGGGTGGCGAAAAAAAGGCGCATTGTGACAGTATGATTATGGAATCAATAAGGCTTATTGATGAGCTGGCTGATAAAGATAAATAAAACGCAGTTAAACTATTGATAATATTTATCAATAACAAGTGGTGAATTATATAGTAAAATGTGATAAAGTAAGCGTGGTTAGGGCATTCTAACCAATGCTTGCTTTTTTTGTGCCGTAAAACGATAAAATATCATATATTGACACAAAATTTTGAAGTGGTAATATAATGAATATATGAACGATTGTTCATATAAGAATGTGAAAAAGTGAGTCTGAAGGAGGCAAATATGTTTTTAGAGATTAAGGGAATCAAAAAGCATTATGGAGAAGGCGAAAGCCGGGTGGAAGTACTGAATGGAATAGACATAGAGGTTAATAAAGGGGAAATCGTTGTATTGCTTGGTCCATCAGGTTCTGGTAAGTCAACACTGCTTAATATAATTGGTGGCATTGACGATGCAGACGAGGGTTACATATCAATAGATGGCGAAAAGACAGCAGATATGAATGAGAAGCGTCTCACACAGTACAGAAGAAAGCATCTCGGATATGTTTTTCAGATGTATAATCTTATACCTAACCTTACTGTAAGAGAGAATATTGAGGTTGGTGCTTACCTAAGTGATAAGGCACTTGATACAGATGAGATTCTTAATACGTTAGGACTTTCAGACCATGCTGATAAGAAGCCTAATCAGTTATCAGGCGGACAGCAGCAGAGAACTTCAATAGGAAGAGCACTTATTAAAAATCCAGATATCCTGTTGTGTGATGAGCCTACAGGAGCACTTGATTACAACACATCTAAGGATATTTTAAAGCTTATTGAAGATGTTAATAAGAAGTACGGTAATACTATAATAATAGTTACACATAATGATGCAATCAAGAACATGGCAGACAGGGTTGTCACATTAAGAGATGGCAGAATCCGTAAGAATTATGTCAATGATAACAAGATACCGGCAGCAGACCTTGAGTGGTAAGAGAGGAGTTAAGTATGAGAAATCCTTTAAATAAGCGTCTGCCAAGAGAATTAAAGCATGATTTTGGTAAATATCTTGTGATATTCCTGTTTATGGTTATGATGATTTCGTTAGTCAGCGGATTCCTTGTAGCAGACAACAGCGTTAAGCACTCATATGATGAGGGCTTTGAAAAATATAATCTTGAAGATGGACATTTTGCATTAGATAAAGAGCCTGACAGCTCACTTATTAATGATATTGAGAATAAGACTGACAGCAAACTTTATGACTTAAGATATTTTGAGGAAGATGAGGCTGACAGCGGTGCAACAATCAGAGTATATAAAGACAGAACAGAGATTAATCTTGAGTGCGTTATGGAAGGTGAGATGCCTGCCTCTGATAATGAAATAGCACTTGACCGTATGTATGCACAGAATGCGAAGATTAAGGTTGGAGACACAATTAAGCTCGCAGGAAAAGAATTGAAGGTTACAGGCTTTGTTGCAGTTCCTGATTACAGCTGTCTTTTTGAGAATAATTCAGACATGATGTTTGATTCAACTAATTTTTCTATTGCAGTTATGACTGATAAGGGCTTTGAAAAAGTTTCAAGTAATCATGTGAAATATAATTATGCTTGGAAGTATAACAAGGAAGTTTCAGGTGATAAGGCAGAAAAAGAGGCTTCAGACGATTATCTGGAAAATCTTGGCGATGTTATCAAAGAATATGATGCAGAGCTTATAATGAGTGGAAATACAGATATTATCAGTGTATCTGATTATCTTCCAAGATACACTAACAAGGCTGTTAATTTCACAGGAGATGATATGGGTTCAGATAAGGCAACTATTATGCTTTTTGACTATATTGTAGTGGTTGTAATCGCATTTGTATTCGCTGTTACAACATCTAATACAATCAGTCAGGAGGCTGGTGTTATCGGAACATTAAGAGCGTCAGGCTATAAGAGAGGTGAGATTGTAAGACATTACATGGTCCTTCCTGTTACTGTAACACTGGTTGCTGCTGTTGCCGGAAATATACTCGGTTACACTCTTCTGGAGAAGTTTTTTGTAAATGTGTATTATAACAGCTACAGTCTGTGTACTTACACGACACTGCTTAATGCAGAAGCATTTGTTGATACAACAGTTGTTCCGATTATTATTATGTTTGTTGTTAATCTTATTGTGCTTGAAAAGAAGCTCCGGCTTTCACCGCTTAAGTTCTTAAGGCATGAGCTTACCAACAGAAAGAAAAAGAAGCTTGTAAAGTTAAGCCACAAGCTTCCATTCATGACAAGATTCAGATTAAGGATAATGTTCCAGAATATACCTAATTATCTGACATTGTTCTTAGGAATACTGATTGCAGGTGCACTTGTTGTATTCAGTATCATGTTCGAGCCGCTTATTGATGATTATGCTGATGTTGTTAAGAAGTCACAGATATGTGATTATCAGTATGTGTTAAAAAGTCAGGCAGAAACTGATGTTTCTGGTGCAGAAAAGTACTGTGTGACATCGCTTGATACAACTGATGAAAAATATATGACAGATGATATTATGATATATGGTATTCAGGATAACAGCAGGTATGTTGATGTGGATATCAAGGATGATGAGATACTTGTATCTAATGGTGTAATGGTCAAATACGGACTTAAAAAGGGTGATACATTTAAACTGAAAGATCCGTATTCAGATAATGAGTATGAATTCACAATAGCAGGAAGTTATAAATATGATGCTGCACTTGCAGTATTCATGACAAGAAAAAACTTTATTGATACATTTGACAAGGCTGATGATTACTTCACTGGATACTTCACAGACAAGAAGCTCACAGATATTGATGATAAATATGTTGCTTCAATAGTTACATATGAAGACCTTATCAAAGTGTCTAACCAGATGAAGGTTTCAATGGGCGAGATGATGTATATGCTGAAGTATTTTGGAATTATAATGTTCGTACTTCTTATGTATCTGTTATCTAAACAGATTATTGAAAAGAATGCACAGTCAATTTCAATGACTAAGATTCTTGGCTTCAAGAATGGAGAGATTGGCGGACTGTATATAGTTGCAACTTCAATTATGGTAGTTATATCACTTGTTGTTTCAGTTCCTTTAATCAATGTCATGCTTAAGTGGGCATTCTCATCATACCTGTACATTATGATGACAGGATATATTCCATACATGATAAGAAAAAGCTGCTTTGTTGAGATGGTTATTCTTGGAATTGTATGCTATGCGGTTGTTGCTGTGCTTCAGCTTGTGAAGATTTCTAAGATTCCTAAGACGGATGCTTTGAAGAACGTAGAGTAAGGGTTTTATGGTGTGTTGCACTTCAGACACGCTCCCGCTCGTGGAAGTGCGCAGCGGTACTAAGTTCACTGCTCCCTTCGGGAGTGCGTTCACTAAGTGCCGGCGTACTTCCAACGGTCTGAAGCTGCAACACACCATAAAACAGGCCTGCCTGGGGTGTAGGCTCAGGCTCGTTTCCCTTTGGGAAACATCGCTTCCTTGCTGACCGGAAGGCGTGTGGGCTTGTTCTCCTTTGGAGAACATCGCATTTTTGATGTGATACCTATAGGTAGTCGTATTATTGATGGATTTATAGGTAGAAATATGGGAAAAACATGTATTATTTTGATTTTTATTCTGTAAACACCTATAAGATGGTTCATTAGGACTTGTCTTATAGGTGTTTTTTGCTGGAAATTCGTGGAAAACAGCGGGAGAGTACCTATAAATGCTTATGAAAAATGATATTTATAGGAATGACATTTCCACATGAAAGTCAAGTCCAAATTTGTGTGTAAATTCATCTTTCAGTTATGTGGTTTTATCT
>ERZ1034901.18-NODE-18-length-120924-cov-12.652276_pt1 | contig 120924 bp, 105 predicted proteins | sample MGYA00520628_ERZ1034901 | MGnify/ENA primary metagenome ERZ1034901 (study PRJEB33766, sample SAMN09781783) | gut metagenome | biome: gut microbiome | host: Homo sapiens | place: Madagascar | study: EMG produced TPA metagenomics assembly of the PRJNA485056 data...
GTACTGTCGGCGAAGTGGAAAAACTGGCTTTCCGAATTTATGGAAGCCCCCTTAATACTATTGATCTTGGTTTTAATCTCAATCGAGTTTCCTATCTTATCCGCCCTGATCTGTCCGTCAAATGTGGCCACACCCGGAACCAAAATAAAATCGGGAGCCGAGACAGGAGAACTTAGAGAAAACGATTGATGTTGATCATCAACCTTTAAATTAATATTCGCCGGAAGCGCTGAACCATTACCTTCTTGAATTTGCAATATACCAGGAAGGTCGCCAAGGTTAATGCTCCCTGGATTCAGGTGATCTTGTCCATACGTTTTAGACCAGTTTTTATTAATAGCCTGATAGAGAACAGACCCCAGATTCAACTCATCGCCATTCTTAAGAGCGGCATTCAACGCAACAGTTGACGGGTTTCTACTTTTTGCGGGAGTTTTATCTGCATTTACGGCAGGCTGGAAACCAGCATTTAAATCAATTACATTAGCGTTTACCCCCCCCCCCCGCATAAAAGAATAATAGCTGCAGAACAAGCCATAAAAACAGGCGACTTCCTGTCGTTAAAATGGCTTACCTTATTATTTACCTGATAATCCTTCTTCATGATTTAATATCAAAATAAAAATTAAATTCTGTTGTTGGAGCAAGATGAATCGTATTTATTGATAAATGCTATTCACCTATCTTCATCGATAGCACCAAGGATTCTATCAGTGTAAACAGCAAGTGTCTCCGCAACATCACTTATTTGAAGAAGGTAGAGCAAAAGACTTATACTTAATTGAGTACCAGAGTAATTACATATATATCAACATGCTAAATTGATTCCATCAAAACAATCACATTTCCGTACGGCAATAAGAATGAGCCTCCGTAAACAGATTTGTAACTAAAAGATAATTGAACAAAACATTTTACACATCGCTCTATCGGATTAAATTCGCGCTTAGCGTAAGAGTCTGGAGCAATTAACTTCAATGAAAAACTGCCTGCCTCAGCGAAAAACATACCTGTTAAGGCAACGGGAAACAGAACATGCAGATAAATCGTTGCTTTTAGGCACAGTGACATTTATGGTTGTTTGCAAAAAGCGAAAACCAGCATTTTGAAAATTTAACAGAAAATCCCCGTGCGCCTAGGAGAGTCTTATCCCATTAGTTGAATCAAAAGCCGCTGAAGAGCAAGACAAGGCACTTGCGGGCGTCGCAGCGAAAATATCCGCCCACGTCTGGCGAGTGCCTCAGTCTGATCCGTCTATGCATCAAGTGGAAGAGCCGCCAGCTCGTTCCGTCGATATTTCTGAATTAAAAACCAAATCCCCGTCTTTTCAGCCTGCTGGCCAGAAGAAGCATAAGAAAATACCCTGCGCCGAGAATCGCCGCGAGCGTGCCCGCGGGAATCTGCGCCGGGTAGATGAGCACCTGCCCGAGCCAGTCCGCCCATGAGACGATGGCGCCGCCCAGGAGCGCGGCCGCAAAAAGCTGCGTCTTCACGGTTCTCGCTCCCATCATGAGGGCCATATGAGGGGCGACCAAACCCACGAAGGCGACGGGTCCCATGGCGGCCGTCGAAATGGCGCAGAGAAGCGCGCAGAGCCCGAGAAGCATGAGAGAGGCTTTTCCTAAGGGGAGTCCCCTCGACAAAGCGAAGTCGCGTCCGACCGTGAGGAGCGTCATGCTCCTTGAAACCGCGAGCGCCGCGGCGATGAGAAGCCCGACCCCGAGCGCGAGAAGCCCCGCCGCCTCAGGCGTCGTGCGGTAGGTTGACCCGGAAAGCCACTGCAGAATGAAGTAGTTTTCCATCGTTCCGCGCGAGAGGGAAAGCGTCGTAACGGAGTCAAGGAACGCTGAAAGCGCAATGCCCGAGAGCACGATGATGCCCGGTGAGAAATGGGCACGCCTTGAGAGCAGAAGGAGAACCGCAAGAACAGCGAGGCTCCCGACCAGCGCTCTCAAAGAGCCCGAAGCTCCGACGCTCGCCCCGAACCAGAGCGACCCCGCGACCATCGCGAAGGAAGCTCCCGCCGAAACGCCGAGAATATCGGGCGACGCGAGGGGATTCCGTATGAGGCGCTGCAGAATCACGCCGGCAGCGGCAAGTCCCGCGCCGGCGGCAAGCGCCGTCACGAGCCTCGGGCCTCTGAGGAGCAGTTCATAGTCCCCGGCAAGCCCGAAGGTCCAGCCTTCCCCGCGGCTTACAAGGAAGAGATTCATGAAAAGAACGCCCGCGAGCGCGATCGCCAGCACGGCGACGCCTGATTTCGAAAGCGTTTTCCCTGCCGAAACCAGACTCTCCTTGCCGGTTCCCGAGGCTTCAGCCGAAAGCGAACTCATCTGCCGGCGAACGATCCAGATGAAGATGGGCGTGCCCACCACCGCCGAGACCACGCCCGTCGGAACGATGTCGCCCGTGACGGAGGAGAGCCAGATCGCCGTGCCGTCCGTTGCCGTGAGAAGCGCCGCGCCGATCAGAATGCTCGCGAGGAGCTGCCGGCCGGGCGAGCGGAATCCCGCCGCCCGCGCAATATTGGGGGCAATGAGGCCCGTAAAGTTGATGACGCCCGCTGTCGTGATGAAGGCTGCGACGAGCCAGACTCCAAGAGCCGTGAGCGCGATGAAGACCGGCACGACCGGAAGACCTCTTGCACGCGCCCCTTCGTCGCCGAGCGAAATGAGGGCGAGCGCTCTCGGCGCAAAAAGGAGAATCAGCAGGATGACGGGAAGCGTTCTCGGGAGTAGCCATTCAAGCCCGCTCCAGCCGTTCTGCGAAAGGTCGCCCGCGCCCCAGAGAAAGACATTCTGGATGAAGTCCGCGTGAAGAAGCACCACCGCGGTCGCAATCGCGCCGAAGAGGAGATTCACGACCATGCCGGAAATGACAAGGGTTACGCCCGTCATGTTTCTCGGTCCCGTAATGAGGACGATGAGCCCGAAGGCGAGGAGCGCACCTGCAAATGCGGCGGCGAGCAGCCATTCGCTTGCGGCCTCCGGGAAGAAGGCGGAGAGAACGACGATCGCGAGCCACCCGCCCGACGAGGTGCCGAGCGTGAGGGGCGAGGTCATCGGGTTCTGCGTCAGCTGCTGAAGAAGACACCCGACCAGACCGAGAATGACGCCCCCGAAAATAGCGGCGGCAAGTCTCGGGAGCGTCCCGTATGCGTAGTAGTAGGCGTCAAAGCTCCCGGCCTTCGCCGGATGAAGGAGAAGGTCGAGGCAGTCCGTAAAGGAAAGCGGATTCTCGATCGTAAGCGCAAGCGCGATCCCGACGGCAAAGAGAATACCGGGGATGGCGATGAGCGCGCCCGCGGATTTGAATCCCAATAAAGATTGCTGCGTCATTGCCCGGCTCCCGGAGCAAGGGTGAGAAGCGCATCCGTGATGCGCCTGGCCGTCACGAGAATCGAAGGCGCCCCGCCGTGACTCCAGTAAGGTTCCGCTGCGGCTACGCGGCCTTTTCTCGCAAAGGGCGTTGCGCACCAGAGAATGGAATTGAGGACCTTCTTTTCCATCGCAAAGGGACGGATGTAGACCACGTATGCGTCCGTATAGTCCTTGAGATCCCGGATCCGCACCTGCGTGAGTCCGTAGCTCGCATTAGGACGCTCGAGCGGCTGCCGGATGTCCATCTTCCTCAACACATAGCCGCAGATCGAATTGGGCGTATAGACAAAGAGCGTCGTGAGGCTCGAAAAGCGGATCACCTGTACTTCAGGCGCCGTCCCGAAAGCGCGCTTCACTTTGTCTCTGAGTTCAGCGATCCCTGCCTGGATCCTGGCGATTTCTTCCTCTGCCCGGGCTTCCCTGCGAAAGAGCCTGCCGAGCTCGCGAAACTGAGCGATCGCGGTTTCGGCTTCGCCTTCAGCACTATCTGCCCTGTAGTTTTCAAAGAGAAGGACCGGCGCAATGCCTTTCAGCTGCGGAAGAAGATCCTCCTGCGTAGGCCCGATCAGAATGAGGTCGGGCTTCAATTCCGCGATCCGCTCGAGATTGGGTTCTGCCCGCGTCCCCACGTCGACGATCCCGTCGGGGAGCGCGGGCTCCCTCACCCATTCGGCCCAGGACGCGATGTCTGCGGCGCCGGCCGGGCGGATACCGAGACCCACGAGATTCTCAAGGATGTCCCACTGGAGCGCCACGACGCGCTGAGGAACCTGCGTGAATTCATGAACGCCGCGGGAGTCGCGGATGATGATTGCTTCCCCTTCGCCGGCAAAAGCCGGGGAAAGCGGAATTCCCATGAGAGGAAGAAGAGCCGCGCCGAGAGACGCTTCAACCAGTCTGCGGCGCCCGAGCTTGAAGGAAGACGTCACTCGCATACGACCGCCACCTGGAGAGGTTCCTTGTGGAGCGCCGCATAGGCCTTGGGCGGCATCGGATGCTTCATGAGCTTCACGTCAATTTCAAAGAGCGCCCGGAGGTTCTTTTCGTCTTCGAGCATGTCGGCGGAGCCTTCAAAGAGGACGTGTCCTCCCTTCATGGCAACAATGTGCGTGGCAAAGCGGAGGGCGAGATTGATGTCGTGAATGATCGCGATGACGCCCCGGCCCTCCTCGCGGCAGATTTTCTCGAGAAGCGCGAGGACGCCGTACTGGTGCCGCACGTCCAGCGCGGACGTCGGTTCGTCAAGAATCATCACGGGCGAGGCCTGGGCGAGGAGCATCCCGATCCAGACGCGCTGGCGCTCGCCCCCCGAGAGGTCGTCCGCAAAGGCGCGAGCGAACCGGCTCGTTCCAGTGGCTTCGAGCGCCGCGTCGATGGCGCGCTCGTCCTCGTCGCGCCACCGGCCGAAAAGCCCGCGCCAGGGGTAGCGCCCGAGGCGGACGAGCTCGCGGCAGATGAGGCCCGCCGATGCGGGAAGCTTCTGCGGAAGAAACGCCACCTCGCGCGCGCGGTCGCGCTCGGAGAGTGCAAAAAGGTCCTTGCCGTTCAGCATCACCTTCCCGGCGTCAGGTTCCACAAGGCCGGAGATGACGGAAGCGAGCGTGGATTTGCCCGACCCGTTGTGACCGAGGATGAGCGTCATCTTGTTGGTCGGGATGGTGAGGTGATCTATGGAGAGAATGGTTCTGCCGTCTCGAACCATGCGGATGCCGGAGAGTTCGTACATGGGAAAGCCCGGATGAAAAGTTGGATGGCAAAGTGCCGCCCGGAGATGAGGATCCCCGGGCGGCTTTGAGGCTGATGACTCTGAGTCAGAGCTCAGATTCGGGCATTACCAGTTGTAGGAAAGCGACCCGCGGACCACGCGGCCTTCGCCGTAGTAGGCCGTCTTCCAATCACTGCCAGCGACATAGCGTTTATCCAGGATATTCGAAGCCGTACCTACAAACTTCCAGTTGCGGTTGAATTCGTAGACAACGTTGGCATCCCAGAGAGTTGCTGAATCGACTTTGAATTGCGTATTGGTATCATGCGTGGATCCAAGATACCGAATGCCATTGCCGATAGTGAGCTGAGGGAGTCCGAAATCCGCAAAATTGTAGGAAACCCATGCCGAAACCAGGTGCTTCGGAGATAGCTCCGCTTCATCGTGCCAGTTGCCGTATGCATCCTGATACCACGGCTTAGTGACTTCCTGGAACGTATATGAGGCATTCAGAATCAGACTCTTTGTGAGCGCAGCCTGCATCTGAACTTCGACGCCTGTTGCCTCTTTTTCGGCGACCGGCACCTGCATCAATGCTCCGTCAAGAACGCCTTGAGCAAGTGCATTCTTCTGCTTCAACCGGAACCAAGCCACATTGAAATAACCATCGAGCCATTCAGGAGTGAATTTCACACCGGCCTCGATTTGTTTTGTTTCAATCGGTTCTGCAAGATAATTCCCGAACGTATACACATTGTTTTCAGTTTTTCCAATTTTGACTGTAGATGCATTCGTAAAGAATGCTTCTGAATAGTTCACATATGGAGAAATACCGAATGGACCGAAATACATTGCACCCGCATTCCAGGAAAGCTGGCCTTTATCCATGGAATCTTTGGTGTTTTCAGAACCTGTTTCTTCATTTAACGCATCAATCTTCACAAAGTCGTATCGCAGGCCTCCTTTCAACAAAAGAGTTTCATTCCACGTTGACTGCGCCTGAGTGTAAAGGCCCAGCTGCTGCTTTTTGATGTTGTTATTCCAGACAGGAATCTCGTCGTCAGAAGGCATTCCGGTATGTGAAGGATGGAAAGGATCTGCATTGGCTAATGTAGTACCTAATCCATTTCCGACCCATTTATTTTTGTGATGCTGGTAATCGAAGCCCACCTGAGCAATAGAATCGAAATTACCTGTATACCAATGTCCAGTCAAATTATTATCGAAGGTGAAACTCACCTCAGTGCCATCATTCAGAAGCGTGCCGCGATATAACCCATCAGGGCTCGGCGAACTTGCAGAATCAAACGAGCCATAAGCAGCTGTGGATCGCAAAAAGAGATCCGTGTACTTGCCCGTAAAATTCTGCTTGTATTCAACGTTGTCATTGAAGGCGTGCTTGAATTCCCAGCCGAAAGTCACCTGATCCTTATCGTACCTGTCATGTTCCGGATCTCCGTAATTGGTCCCATACGGAATCATGTGACCATTGCGAGGAACCACAGTGCCCCAAGCAGGCATAAAGGCATTGCTCGGCGTCTTCTTGTCCTTGAGGTAGCTGGCAAGCAGCGTCAGCGACGTTTTTTCAGAGATGTCGATCGTAAAGCTCGGAGCAATGTAAGCGCGCCAGCCGTCAACGTCATCCACGAAGGAATCCTCGCGGTTCGCCATCGCGACGAGGCGATAGCGCTTTGAGCCGTCTTCGCTCGCGAAATCCGAAATATCGAGCCCGCCCTGAATGAACTTCTGGGTGCCGGCAGTCACCGTCACAGAGTGCTGCGGAGTCTTCGTCGGCTTCTTCGTCACCAGGTTGACCACGCCGCCCGGCTGTGAGTCGCCGTAAAGCGATGATGCCGGACCGGAAACGACTTCAACGGCCTCGAGACCGAATGGCTCAACCGTGGTATCAAAATAGCCTTCCTGATATTGAGTCTGTCCGTCAAGTAGCGTCGTTACGGGGAAACCGCGCATACGAATCCAGTTCGAGTCATAGTCGGCACCGTAAGGGTTGACAAAGCCCGGCGTATAGCGAAGCGCATCATCGACCTTGCGAAGGATCTTGTTGTCCAGCTCTTCGTGACTGATGACGTTCACCGTCTGCGGCGTTTCCTCAGTGGAGGTATCAATTTTCAGCGCCTCAGCCGTGACGCTCACGGCTTCGACTGTTTTGTAATCGTCCGCGGCCTGCGCGGAGAGCGCAAAGGCGGCAGCGGCAAGAGCAACGGCGGCAGGGAGCTTGCCGAGAGAGATGTTTTTCTGACCTTTGATCATTTCTTTGGCGTGCGTTGTGAACGCTTTTACAAATAGGAATGAGTCTCATTCTATTTGCGCGTCGTAAACGACCATTGCAGAAGCCGCCAAAATAGTCGTCGATATACGACATGGAGGCCTGAAAATGCTTCGCGCGGGATGGCTTCATACGTTCTGCCGCCCTGTCTTTCTAGGAAACTCAGAAAACATCGGATGTTCGGATGACTTGATGACCGATTTTGTCGTCAGTAAACAACTTTTCTGCATGCGCCCGCTTCCGAGCGGACTTCTGACACCTTCCCAACTATTTTTTCTTTCCTACTTGCAAACGATTCTCATTTGCGATATAGTTCATCTCACTGGAACGAAACGCGCCGCGCACAGGAACCAAGGGGTCGGTTCCGCGGCGCAGAAGAGCTCCTCTACGGTGAAGCGGGGAAACTTCACTTTGAGCTCTTTTTCTTCCGAGAGTCTCCTGCTCGGTTCGTTCCTTGCCTCTGATGGGAGGCCGCGTGTTTCTTGGTCCGCGGCCTCCCATTTTTCTTTTCTGTTCTCAATATGAGCGAGCCGCGGAAGCGCACTGCGCCTGCGGCTCTTTCAATTTCGCGTTTCTGATCATCAGACTGCGGACGTCAGTCCGAAAAGCGAAGCCGCTCGGCGGTCCGGGTGCTCCGCTTCACAATGAAGAAGAAGACGAGGGAAAGCAGCCACGTCCCCGTCATCCAGCCGATGTAGCCGAGGTAGATGGCATCCATGGAAACGCCTGCCGCAAGTCGGCTCACGACAAAGTTGGGGATGCCGGATCCCACGTAGCAGGAGAGATAGAGCGCCGCAATGACGCCCGCGCGCTCGCGAAGCGTCGAATCCTGAAGCAGGAACTTGACGCCCAGGGTCGACGTGGCTCCGGAACACGCGCCGCTCAGGATGAGCGCCGTTAGGAAGAGCGACGGATGCCCCGTTTCAAGGAAGCAAAAGAGCAGCGCGCCGGCAATTGTGAAGCAAGTAACCGCTATCGGGAAAACGCGCGAGGGCTTGAGGCTACCCACCATGAAGCCGGCGGCCGCATTCGGAACAATGAGCCCCATGTAGACGATCGCCGCATACATCGTGCTCGTGGCGCCGAAGGCGGTTTCAGCTAGCTTTGCCGAAAAGCCCTGAAGGAAGCTTCCGAGCCCCCAGGTGCCGAGCATGGCGAAACCGGTCACGAGAAAAATGCGCCAGAGTCTTCCGGGGAGCGCGACCTTCGGAATCAGAACCTCGACCAGCGTTTCAGTACCCGGAGGGATGGTTTCCTCCGCCTTCCAGACGAGCGCAGCAAGAAGCACGCAGATGACGACGAAGCTCATGAACATCACGTCGATATCGACGAGCCCGTAGGCCGTGAGAACGCCCGAGAGGAGCGTCCCGATGGAGAGGCCGACATTGGGGCCTCCGGCCGTGAGCGCCGTTCCGATCCAGGCATGCTTCTTCGGCGAACAGTCGACGATCCACGACATGGCGGCCGACGATGCGAGCCCGCAGGCAATGCCCTGCGTGAAGCGCGCAATGTAAAAGAGCGTGGTATCCGTCATCACCGCATAGCACCAGCAGGAAACGGCGGCCCAGCCGATGGTGATGAGCGTTACCCAGCGGCGCCCCAGGGCGTTCGAGAGGCGCGCGAAGAAGACGAGCGTGACGATGCAGCCGAAGAAGTAGCTCACCACCGTCATGGCAACCTCTGCGGTCGTGAGTCCCATTTCACCCGCCCAGACGCCGATCAGCGGAATCGGAGCGGACGAGAAGATGAAGCAGCAGATGAGAACAAGGGACGCGGCAAAAAGCGTGAAGCTTCTGCGCGAATCGGAAATCCGCGCGCGTCGGCTGAGGTCTACTTCGGACATGGCGCTCTTGGGGAAAGGTCGAGCCTGGGAGGCTGAAGAAAAGCCCATTATGCGCCGCAGAGCGTCTGAAAGCGCGATCCTCAGAATCCTTCTTCGGTTTTGAATCCGAAAAACGAAAAAAACTGTCTGCACCGGCCCCGGGAAGGAGGTGCAGACAGTTTTTAGATGTGAAGGATGAGATCTCAGGCTGCGGGCGACGTTTCCGTCTTGGCAGGCGTGATCGCGGCAACGGGTTCTCCGGCCTCGCGGCTCTGGAAGTAAGTGGCGACGATCGGACCGGTCAGGTTGTGCCAGAGGGCGCCGACAGCCGAGGGCAGCGCCGTCATCGGATTCGCGGCAAAGTGCACGGAGGCGAGCGCCACGCCGAGAGCCGAATTCTGCATGCCGACCTCGAAGCAGAGGGCGCGGCATTTGGCGGCATTCATGCCCGTCATGCGGCCGATCACGTAGCCGAGGCCCATGCCGACGGCGTTCTGGATGGCAACCACGAGGAAGGCGACGAAGCCTGCGTTCACGATGCTCGACTTGGTCGACGCAACCACGGCGGCGATGATGATCACGATGGCCGTCACGGAGATGAGCGGCAGCGCGCAGGTGACATTCTCAACACGGTCGCCGAAGATGCGGTGAATCAGAACGCCGGCGCCGATCGGAACAAGGATCACCTGGACGATCGAGAGGAACATCGCGGTCGGGTCGATCGAGAGCCATTCGCTCGCAAAGGCGTACATCAGGGCGGGCGTCACGACAGGCGCCATCAGCGTCGTGCAGGACGTGATCGTGACGGAGAGCGCCACATCGCCGCGGGCGAGGAAGGTGACGACGTTCGAGGCCGTTCCGCCCGGGCAGCAGCCGAGGAGCATCAGGCCGACGGCGAGGTCGGGCGGCAGATCAAAGGCCTTGCAGAGCACGAAGGCCGAGAGCGGCATGATCGTGAACTGCGCAATGATGCCGATGAACACGTCCTTCGGGCGGGAAAAGATTTCGCGGAAGTCCGAGGTCGTGAGGGTGAGGCCCATGCCGAACATGACGATGCCGAGAAGGAAGGGTACCCAGGGACCAGCAAGTACGAATACTTCCGGAAATAGGAAGCCGAGGACGCCGGTGGCGACGACCCAGAGAGCGAACGTCTTGTTCACGAAGTAACTGATTTTCCGGAGAGTATTCATCATTTTTCAAATTGCAGAGGACGTTGTTGGCGTCCATGCTCCCTGTTGGCGACTAAACCTGAACCCGAATATGGTCATGGCGCGTCTCTTGAAGTTCAAATGGATGGGGATTGAGCCTGCGCATCAGCAGGAGAAAAAGTCCCGCTTGCTGCGCCGCTGAGAAGCAACTTTACGCGAAATTCAGAATTTCGCAATGCAATTTTCTAGATCTTAAGAATTAATTTTCTTGTATATTAAGATCATCGTGATGAAATTCAATTAATACTGCAAAGAATCCCTAGCGGTTTTCCCCAACTCCTGCGCTTGTTCCCGCGCATTTCCTTCACTCCGGATGCGGATGCAAAGCACTCGCCTTCATTCGCCTTGATCCTCATCAAACAATGAAAACTCTGAAGCCGGCTTCATGCTCATTCGTCGCAATCGCTATTGCGAATCGTTCTCATGTGAGGCATACTTCACCTCAAGCAAGACAGCTTGATCCACTACGAGAAGCCAGGGGTCGGCTTCGTGGATCCAGGCCTCCGGGCGGGTGCAATGCCTGCCCCCTGAAGCGAGGCGCTGTCTTGGGGTCTCCTGGAAGGGGATGGCGCAGAAGCGCCATCCCCTCTTTTTTCGCCCTTTTCCGGGGACGAGGAGCCCCGCACGCATGCCGCATGAATGCAAAAAGCCCGACCGCGGCTCTTCTGGAACCGCCCGGGCTCGTATTCAATATCATGGATGTTTGGTCCGGGGGGAAGCCTCAAGCCCGGAGTCAGACTCCGGTCTACCCGCAGGAACGATTTCCCCTCCGCTCCCCGGGCAAACGTCCGCGTCATCGACCCCCGATTCCGCGTGCGCCAGGAGGATCCCCCCGAACCAAAACTGAAGATGAATGAGAATGCATTCGCGCAGCCCTTAATCTTCGGCAATGCGCCTGAGATTCATTCTCAGTAAGGGAGACGGATTGTAACAAACTCTGAGGCGGCTACGGTTTACGTTTGGTCTGCAAAAAGTAAAGGTCCGCCGATTCCTTGGAAAAATCGATGCGGACCCTACGACATTTGCCTCAAGACTTCATGAGCCGGCGGGACCTTCCATAGCGGCTCAGCCGGGATTGCCCATCTGATCAGGCGAGAGTTCGACGAGCCGGAAGATCTTCCGGGCGCGCGGCTTTTGGCCTTCCCTGCTCCGGTCTTCATAGGTGCAGTGCAGAAGCTCGTGCGCGAGATGGCTTCCCGGAGCGCCGAGGAAGTCTTCATAGAGGCGGATCACTTCCGGATTCTCGTGCGAAGCCCGGATCGGCATCCTGGCGTCGATCTCGTACACGGCGCTCTGACGGGCGCCGAGGTTGTTCCTCCAGATGTCGCGGCCGCGAGGCGTGCCGCCTCCTCCGACGCATCCGTTCGGGCAGGCCATGACCTCGACGAAGTGATAGGGGCAGGTGCCCTTTCTCACCATGTCGATCACCTTCGCGACGTTGGCGCATTCATGCACCACCGCCACGCGGATGTCGCCCAGATCCCCGAGATGAACGGTCGTCTCCTTGATCGAGCGCGCGCCGCGGACGTCCTCAAAGGGCGGAAGCGGCTGCGGATCCTGGTTCGTAATCGCAGACATCGTGCGCAGCGCCGCTTCCATCACGCCGCCCGTCGTAGCAAAGAGCTGCGCGCCGCCCGAGGCGAGCGTCATCTGCGGCGTATCGAAGGCCGTATCGGGGAGATCCGCCAGATTGAGGCCCGTACGCTTGATCAGGCGCGTGAATTCCCGGATCGTGAGAACGACGTCGGTATCCTTTTCGCCGGGGTTGCGCTCGAGGAGCTTTCTCCCGGCCTCGTCCTTCTTCGCCGTGCAGGGCATGATCGAAATCACGCGGATCGATTTCGGATCGAGATCCCTCGACTTCGGCATCCAGGTCTTCGCGAGCGCCGAGAAAATCGCCTGTGGCGAGCGGGTCGAGGAGAGGTGCGGAATCATGTCGGGGGCCACCTTCTCAACGTAATTGACCCAGCCCGGGCAGCAGGAGGTGAAGTACGTGAAGGGTTTCCCAAGCGTTCCCGCAGCCTTTGCTTCCCTCAGGCGCTCCAGAATCTCCGTTCCCTCCTCCATGATCGTCACGTCGGCCGACCAGCGCGTATCCATCACGTAGTCGGCGCCCATGCGCTTCAACGCTGTGACGAGCTTTCCCTCCACATTGGTGCCGGGCGGAAGTCCAAAGGCTTCGGCGATCGCCACGCGAACGGCGGGCGCAATCTGAAAGACGGTCGTCACCGAATCGTCGTCGAGCAGGTCGAAGACGTCGCAGCACTGGTCGCGCACGCTGATGGCGCCCGTCGGGCAGACGAGCGAGCACTGCCCGCACTGAATGCAGACGTCGGATGCGCCCCAGGAATCCGCACCGCGGAAACCGACCTGGGCGCCCGTGCCGGTGTCGATGAGCGTGAGCGCAGCTACATTCGGGCCCTGCACGCGGCGGCAGACCTCGATGCAGCGCAGGCACCGGATGCATTTTCTGCCGTCAAAGCGCATGGCGGGCGCCGTGGCATCCTCGCGGCGGTCCGCGAGGTACTTCCCCGAGAGGTGCGAGCCTTCAAGCCCCACCCAGAGGGCGGCCTTCTGGAGTTCGCAGTCGCCGTGGCGCGAGCAGGAGGAGCAGTTTTCGTCATGGTCGGCGAAAAGGAGCTCCATCTGAAGACGCTGGCGGCGGCGCACCTCGGCCGTGCGCGTATGAATGCGCATGCCGGGCTCGATCCTCGTGTCGCAGGAGGTGACGATGTCGTGGCCGCCGTCCGCCCGCTCAATCCCGACGAGACAGATGCGGCAGGTACCGGGACGGTGGCTGAGGGCCGCAAATTCGCAGAGCGTTGGAATGAAGATCCCCGCACGGCGGGCAGCCTGAAGAATCGTGTCGTTGGGCTCGATCACCACGGAGATGCCGTTGATGAATGCGCGGGGCGCGAGCTCCTTCTTGTCTTTATAAATCTGGGAAGCCATCTTGGGGAAACTCCGTCAAAGGGGAAGCGTGTCCTCGCCCGTGGGCTCGGTGCCGGGAATGGGGTCGCGGGTGGTCACGCCGATGAGGCGGTAGCAGCGCATGCAGCGCTTTGATTCCTTCCAGCCGTCCGAATCCGTCATGCCGAATTCGACCTCCTCCCACGGGGTCTCCTCGATGCGTTTGCGGGCGTCGGGCATCGGCACTTCAAAGCGCTCGGCATGCGGATAGCCCTTTTCCGGACGGCACTGTCCGAGAAGATCGGCCTTTCTGATGATTCGCGAAAGGCGCTTTCTCGGGAAGAAGGCTGCTTCCCCGCTCTTCAGATAGGCGTCGATCGAGCGCGCAGCGCCTTCGCCGTGCGCCATCGCAAGAATGAGCGTCTGAGCGCCAACGGCGGCGTCGCCGCCCGCGAAGACGCCCTTTCTCGAAGTCGTGTAGTCGGCCTTCGTTTCAATTGTGTTCCAGCGCGAGAGCCTGATGCCGTCCTCGGGCGAAAAGACGGACGCATCCATCTTCTGGCCGATCGAAGCAATGACGGTGCTGCAGGGAATCACGAATTCAGAGCCCGCAATCGGCTTCACGCCGCGGCGCCCGGACTGGTCGGGTTCGGTCTGGTACATCCGCACGAGTTCGATTCCGACCACGCGGCCGTCTTCAACGATGATGCGCTTCGGGGCGGAGAGGAATTCAAACTCCACGCCCTCGGCGCGGGCGGCCTTGATTTCCTCCGGATCTGCCGGGGCCGAGGCCTCGATGCGGCGATAGGCGACGATGACGCGCCCGGACTTCAGAAGTCTTCTCGCCGTGCGGCAGCAGTCCATTGCAACGTTGCCGCAGCCGATCACAACCACGTCGCCCTGAAGGGGTGCGGGGCCTTCGGGATTCTTCTGGCTGTGCTCGACCTCGAGCAGAAAGTCGAGGCCCTTGAGGTAGCCTTCAGCCGACTGGTCCTCGTCGGGAAGGTTGAGATACTGCCCGAGCGCGCAGCCGATTCCGAGGAAGACGGCGCTATAGCCGTCCTGAAGGAGGCCGTCGACCGAAAAGTCGCGGCCGAGCTTCTTGCCGAAGACATAATTGCCGCCCAGCGCCTTCACGACGTCCGTTTCACCCGCGAGCTCCATGCGGGGGAGTCGGTAGGCGGGGATCCCCCAGCGCGCCATGCCGCCCGCTTCCTCCTCCATGTCGAAGACGTCGACGGCATGTCCCATCTGCAGAAGATGGTAGGCGCAGGTGATGCCCGCCGGACCGGCGCCGACGACGGCAACCTTCTTTTTGTCGCTCCCGAGCGCTTCTTCAGGGGAAAAGAGGTGCGACACCGGCGCGCCCGCATGATCGGCGGCAAAGCGCTTCAGGTCCTTGATCGCAACGGGCGCCTCGACAAAGCGCCGCGCGCAGGCTTTTTCGCAGGGACGCACGCAGACGCGCCCGCAGGTGCCGACGAGCGGATAGCGCTCCATAAGCACGCCTTCGGCGAGCTGCGGACGGCCGTCCCGGATGTAGTCGATGTAGCGGGGAACATTGACGTTCGCGGGACAGGCTTCAATGCAGGGCGCGGTTGCCGCGGACGCATAGCGCTTCTCATTCATGAGGGCCGCGGGATCGCCCGCGGGCTCCGTGGTCTTCAGATCATCGACAAAATGGTCGATTGCTCCGATGAGGGCCGCCGTCGTGGAGGCGCCGATGCCGCAGAGGCTCGTGAGCTCCATCTGGCGCGCGAGCGTGCGGATCTCCTCCCAGTTGACGGTGTTCCCGAGGCCGAGAACGGCTTTTTGGAGCGCCTCGCAGATGAGGATGCTCCCTGCGCGGCAGGGCGTGCAGCGTCCGCAGGACATGCGGCGAACGTTGTCGTAATAGGCGAAGAGAACCAGCGGAAGGGCTTCCGCCCCCTGGAAGATGAGAAAGCCGGCGCTCGAAATAAGGCTCGTCACCGGATTGTCGCGATTGAATTCGCGCACTTCGTCGAGCGGGAAGCCGTCAGGGAGCGCTCCCGAAGGATTGCTTCTCCGATCGAGCCGGCGGCCCTTCCAGAAGCCAAAGAGAAAATTCTCTTCCATTATGTGGGTCCCTCAAAACGTGCAGTCGGCGAGGCGCCTCTGGGCACAGCATCAACCCGGCCGGGGATGCTGACGGGGCAAACGCACTCGCTTCTGCGGTTTCTTCTCTGAGCGCCCGATGGATGCGGCTTTCGGAAGTTTTGCTTCTTCTCAGGAGCCGCCGCGGGGATCCGGGCTGCGTCAGTCTCTTCTTTTTGCGTCGATCATTCTAACTAGTTCTTTTGAAGGAACTGCACGCCTCTGAGTCAAAGTCTTACGGGAAAGCCAGAACTCAATCAGAAGCAAAGGTTTCTTCCTATATTGAGTTTCCGGGTTTTCCCTTATGCCTCAAGCGTGCCTTCAGGCAATACGCTTCTCCTGTCCCCGTTCATCCTTATTCGTAATTTCTCAAGTGCCCGACCTTTCTCCGAGCTTCAGAGAGGCCTCCTCGCGAGAGCGTCTCTTTACTCAGTTGCTTTTCAAGTGGATTCCCGCCGGCGCCCGTGCGCTTCTGCTCGGGAAAGCGCGCTTTGCCGTCCAGATGGCGGAGGCGAAGGTCGCCGTCACGCTCACGGCAGATGCGGAGCCGAAAACTCCGGTAACCGATGGGGATGTCCGGATGGAGCGCATTCCGCTTCATTTTCCGCTCGATAAAGCGGATCGCGAAGCTTGCGGCGAAATGCTCCGGAGCGCCGCCTGCGATGCGGTTGTCGCGGACGGTCTGGAGGGAGCAGTCACTCCGGAAAAGCTCCATGAACAGGTGCGGGAAATTGAGCTCGCTCTGAGCCCCTCAGGCACTGCCGTGGTTCTGCTTGACGGCGCTTCATCGACAAAAACGCTTTCTCCAGAGTTCGTCATCGCGCTTTTTGAGCGCTTCGGCTTTGCGCTTGCCGAAAGGAAATCTGCCGGGGACCCGGGAAGCCTGGTCACCGCGGCACTGGTCTTCGTGCGCGATGCGGCCCGGGTGCGGGCGAGAAAAAGCCTCCAGGGGCTCCTCGAGGAAGATCGGAAGACAACAACCTATAAGCTCGCGCTTATCAAGGCGCTCGCGGAAATCAACCTCGCCAACGCGGCGCGCGTCCGTTATCTCCCGCCTGCCGATATGGATGCCTACCGCCTTCTGACGAAGATCCCGGATGCTCCGCACCAGGCGGCGATTCCGATGGGACTCGTCATCGAGCGCGTCGCGGCGCTCTACTGGCAGATCTACCGCGCGCATGCCCTCAATGAATCCGCGCTGCTTCCTGCTCAGATCGGCGGCGGAAGGCGCCTCGAATTCGAAGAGCCCCTCATAGCGCTCATCCGCCTCTACCAGGGCGACTGGCTTTCCTTCAGAAACGACTTCTATCTCGAAAGACTGACGGCCGGATCCCCGCGCGCCCTCGCCTTCATCGCTCTTGCAAAGGTCATCCGCAAAGCCATTGGCCGCGGCCCCGTCCGCTATGCCGGCAACTCCCTCGGGGACGACACAAGCGCCATTGCCGCGATGAACGGGAACCGCCTCTTCCGGCTTGAAAAGGGAGCCGAAATTGATTTTCGAAAGGAAACGATTACGCCTGACCTCCTCGACCGGGCGGCCGGAACCTTCTACCTTCCGTCAGAGCTCTGGCGGGAGCTCAATGTCTCCGCGCCCTGGCTCACGGAGGCCGTGACGATCCGCTGGGCGAAGCAGTCGTCGGACTTCTCCCGCGGCGTCATTACCCCCGGCGCCGTCATCGACATCATGGCGCTGCCCGAGGACGTGCGCGATACGAACTGGTCGCGCGGGCTCTTTCTCGAACGCATCCGCACGAATGGGCTTGATTCGATCTGGTCCGGCGCGGCGCTCTCCGCCCATACGCTTGCCGTCGACCACATGATCCCGTGGTCGCGCACGCATACGAACGATCTCTGGAATCTGATGCCGGCGGAGAAAAAGGAAAACGGCCGGAAGTCCGATCTGGTGCCGTCGGCCGCCTGCCTCGACCAGGCTGCAGACCGGATCATCCGAACCTGGAAGCTCTATGAGGGCTCTCCCATGGGAACGCTCTTTCGCGCGCAGGCGCAGTCGACGCTCATGGGCCGGACGCTGCCGCAGAAGGACTGGGAAGCGCCGATGATGGACGCGCTTCTTAGGAGCGCTGACGAGACGGCGCTCCAGTACGCCTGCCGCCGCTGGGAGCCCGAGCCTGCGGCAGGCTTCTGACGCGAAGCAGAAAAACAAAAAGAGCGCTCGCTCTCCCGGAAATCCGGAAGTCTGAGCGCTCTTCATCAGGATGTCTGTCCTTTAGTCCGTTCGAACTGAACGGGCTGAAGGTGAGTCATCAGGCCTTCGCCGGGCAGCAGCCTTCCTGCCTGGCATCCGCACGCATGGCGGAGAGGAACCAGAGTTCCTTCGCGTAGCTCGCGAGATAGCCTTCAAAGAGACCCTGCGTCTGGAAGTCGTCTTCCTCGGCAGCCGCATCGCGGATTTCGCGGGCGAGCTTCGCCATCTTCTTCATGTCGGCTTCGACTTCAGCGACGACTTCGCAGGAAGAGAAGAGGCGCGGAGCGACTTCTTCAACAACCGAGAGCTCGATGCTGCCGCGAAGGGTTGCATGCGGCATTTCGCCCTTCATCTTGAGGAGCTCGGCCGTTTCGTCGTAAGCCTCGAAAGCCTTGTCGTAAAGGGCTTCCGTGTATTCATGGAGGGGCTTAAAGAGCTTCCCCGTCACGTTCCAGTGGAGATTGTGGAGCTTCACATTCCAGACGAGAAGAGAGGCAACGTAGGCGTTGAGGCGTTCAGTATTCGTCATTTTGATGGGTCCTGCTGCGATGCATTTAAAACTATCATTTATTTGTTTTCAATGCATCTTGTTTATCGATGAGACCATATTACATACTAAAACTATCGAAGTCAAGTTTTTAATAGTTTTAACTAAAGACGGCTGTCGTTCTTCATTGTCAAATTCAATCAAATAGCTGCCCCAATCTCTCAAATTGAGGCATCTGAAAGGATTCATGGAGCGCCCTCAACCACTGCATTTCCCTGATTCATTGATGTAATGAGACTTTGCTTACGCCATTCACCCACCTTGCAAACTGCCCAATCCTGCTTATCATTTGAACTATGACCTGCTCCGGCGCAAAGCATCTGCCGGACATCCCTTCGACCAAATCTTTCTTCCGATTCATTCCACTGCCATGTCCGACATTGATTCTCAGATTGCCGACATGCTTCAGGCGCTCAAGGCTCTCAACCCTCAGAGAGGATCGCATGAGACGAGCGTGCCGGACTTCTACACGCACCGCCACGAGTGCGAGATGCCGCTTACCTGCTCCTGCGGGGAGCTCGCCTGCTCGCTCATTCTTTCCGGGTCGAAAAGCTCGCTCATCTGCAACCGGGAAATCATTTATCACTCCGGCGAAGGCCTCCTCTCGGGCGCGGCGCTCCCGAGCGCATACCGGGCGCTCAACGCCTCGCCCGAGCATCCCTTCTATTCGATTTCGCTCCGGCTCGACCGGGCGCTCCTTATAGAGCTCGCTGAAAACATGACGGCGGCGGACGCCCAGCCTCAGCCGCCCCAGGCCTGCTTCGTCTTTACGCCCTGGAAGGATCTGCTCGAGGACTTCTCCCGGCTCATTCATCTCGCGGCAAACCCCGATCAGGTAAAGGTGCGCGCACCGCTCGTGATCCGCGACCTCCACTATCTGCTCCTCACGGGCGCAACCGCGCCGCGGCTCCTGCCGCTTCTTCGGGACGCTGCTCCTGCGGGCGCCATCGTGCGCGCGGTTTCGTGGCTCCGGGCCAATTTCGCGACCTCGATTGCGATTGAGGAGCTCGCCCGCATGCACAACATGTCGACCTCGAACTTCCATCGGCAGTTCAAAGGCCTGACCGGCATGAGTCCGCTTCAGTTCCAGAAGCAGATCCGTCTTTTTGAAGCGCAGCGCATGATGCTCGCGCAGCACGCGCAGGTGGCGGAAGCCGCCTATGCCGTCGGATACGAAAGTCCCACGCAGTTCGTGCGCGAATACAAGCGCCAGTTCGGCGACTCGCCCCTGAGGGATGTGCGCCGTCGCCGCACGGCCTTTGCCTCTGCCGACCGCTACGGAATCGAAGCCGATGAAGCCGCGTGAGGGCCGACCCGACTGCTGCCTGAGCTGAGACCACCATTTTTTTCAATAATCCAGACCATGTCCCATTCCACCGTTCGCTTCGATCTTGACCGTCCGCGCCGCATCGGTCTGCCTGAAGCGGTGTTCTGCGCGGGGAAGCCCCGTTCGGTGCTCACTGAGCTTTTCGAGCGGTTCGGAAAGCCCGGCGCGGAACCGATTCTCTTCACGCGCCTCGAACCCGAATTTTTTGCCGGACTCCCGGAAGATCTCCGCAAGCAGTACGACTTTGATTCCCTTTCCCGCACGGCCTGGAACGCGAAGCTTCCAGCCCGTCCGGGCAAAGCAGCGCTCGTGTCCGCAGGAAATGCCGATGCGAGCGTGCTGCATGAAGCCGCACGCACGCTCGAATACCTTGGGTACCAAACGGCATTTTTCGAAGACTGCGGCGTTGCCGGCCTCTGGCGCATTCAGTCCGTGATCGACGAGATCAACGCGTGCGACGTCGTGATCGTCGCTGCGGGCCTCGATGCTGCGCTCGCCTCCGTCATGGGAGGCCTCACCGAGAAGCCCCTTTTTGCCGTTCCCACATCCGTGGGCTACGGCATTGCCGAGGGCGGCATGACGGCGCTTCGCAGCATGCTCGCCTCCTGCGCTCCGGGCGTAGCGGTCTTCAATATCGACAACGGCTACGGCGCCGCCTGCGCTGCCGCGAGAACGCTCAGGCTCCTCCACTCCAATTTCTGAACTCTGCATTTATCCATGACTGAATCCACGATTCTTGCCGTCCGCATTCATGCGGGCTTCAACGCGGGCGCCTTCCTCGCCGGCCTTCTGGCCCTGAACGACCTTCCGGGCGGCATGGCAGGCGCCTACCTGCGCACGCTCTTTCCCAATATCGACTGCGGCCTCGAGTTTGCACCCCATTACGTCAATTCCATCCGAGGCATGTCGGCGCGGATTCTGGCGCCGAAGGAGCACGCCCACCGGCATCCGGCGGACATCCGGGCAATCTACGCTGAGAGCCGCCTCTCAGACGCAGCGCGGACGCTTTCCGACCGCGTCTGGCAGGTGCTCGCCGGGGCCGAGGCTAAAGTGCACGGCATGTCGATGGACGAGGTCCACTTTCACGAGGTCGGCCGCATGGCCAACATTCTTGCGATCGGCCTCTCGGCAGAACTCTTCCTCAGGATGAACGTCTCGAAGATTGCAGCGAGCCCCATTCCGATGAACGAGGGCGAGGTCGAGTGCGCCCACGGTCTTCTTCCCTACCCGGCGCCCGCGATGTTCACGATGCTCGACGGCGTCGCCGTGCGCGCCTCCTCGGGAAAGGGAGAGCTCGTGACGCCCACGGGCCTCGCAATTCTCAAGGGTTTCGGCGCCGAATTCGGCCCCTGGCCCGAAATGACGATTGAGAAGGCCGCGCAGATCTTCGTCTGGGGAAGCGACTATGAGGGCGTTCCCAACGGCTCCCGCTTCTTCCTCGGCTCCCCTGCACCGGCCGCAGCCGAATAAGCGGCAAGTCCATCACCGCCTTCCGACAAAAAAGCCTCCGCCCGGCAGAAACCGGTTCCGGAGGCTTTTCTCTTATTCAGAGCAGAGCTTCAATCAGGTCGGAAGCTGGCGGATTCGGCGCCGGTAGGCGGCGGGAGAACACCCGAACCAGCGCGAGCACGAGCGCGAGAAGTTGCTCGGATCCGAGAAGCCGATCGTATAGGCGATCTCGGTGATCGAGCGCTCGGTATGAGCGAGCGCGTCGTGCGCAAACTGCTTCTTATGCTTGTCGACCAGGTGAACGAAGACGGCGCCTTCCTCCTCAAGGCGACGCTGAAGCGTGCGCGCGGACAGATTAAGGCGCCCGGCAACGTCCGGAATGCGGACGCTTTCGCCGGCTCTCAGGAGCGCCTCGATTTCCTCTTCAACGCGCACGGTGAAGGAGAACTGCCGAACGCGGTTAAGGTACTGACGGACCACCTGCTCGTTGGCCTCGCGCAGCATTGCGTTCTGTGCGGCATAGGGCTCCATCACGTCGTTGTAGGCAAAGCGGATCGAAGCGCGATCGGAACTCTTCGTGTCGACGGCGCAGCCGAAATACTCCTCGAGGCGGGAAATTTCCTCGCGCTCTGCTCTCGGAAGCGGGATCTTCACCTCGACGGGCGTGACCGCATGCTGCGAAAGGGAATTGGCCTGACGGAAGATGAAGGCAAGCACGCAGAGGAGCGCCGCATGGCGTGCTTCATAGCCGTGCAGAGTCTTCAGCGTCAGGGTCGACCCGGAGCTGTCGTGCGCGAGGCTCGCGTCCATCGTCGTCGAAATCACCTTGGCGTAGCGGGCCGTGAGGTCGAGCACCTGCGCGAGCGAGTGGCTCGTGATGATGGCAAGCCCGAGGCCGTGGAGCGTCGGCGCCTGCATTTCCTGGCCGCATCTGAGGCCGATGAGTTCGTCGCCCGTAGCACTGATGAGCGCCTCCCAGAAGCGGCGCACGTTCATCGCGGGAAAGCGCGCATCGGGAACCGTGAGAAGCGAGGAATCCATGCCGACGCGCTTCAGAATGGCTTCGGGCTCCACGCCGTAGCCTCTGGCGGTCTGGCAGATCGAACGGATCCAGCTCGCGAGAATACTGTCGCCCAGGGGCAGATGCGCATCATCATCGGGAACGGGCTTCCCCTCAAGCGGCAGAGGAAGGCGAATCTCTTCAGACATTTCGGGGAAAAACTCCTTTGAGGACGGAATCTTACGTTATCAGAAAAAGCACTGAAAAAGCGTCAGTCTTAACGGAAGCCCGCGAAAAAAAGCCGGCCGAGGAGAACCCTGGGCCGGCTAAAAACGCGGAGGAAAAAATCACATGCTCGAATCTAATTCTTCAGATCCGATCCGGAGCATCAGCCGTAAATGACGCCCTCTTCTTTGACGACGCGGGTGCCGGCCTTGCCCGCGAGAATCTGATCGATCTCGGAAAGGGCGCCGATCACAGCGGTCTTGCCGCTCTTCTCGACGAAGCGGCAGGCAGCTTCGACCTTCGGGCCCATCGAGCCCTTGGCAAAGCCGAATTCGCGCAGCGACTTCGGATCGGACTGAACGATCTTCTTCTGATCGGGCTTGCCCCAGTTGATGTAGGCGCCGTCAACGTCGGTCGCGATGACGAAGAGATCAGCGTCAAGGGAAGCAGCGAGAACGGACGAAGCGAGATCCTTGTCGATCACAGCCTCGGCGCCGACGAGCTTGCCGTCCTTGTCGAAGTAGGTCGGAACACCGCCGCCGCCGCAGCAGATGACGATGTGGCCGTTTTCAACCAGGGTCTTAAGAGGAGCGAGACCCCAGATGCGCTTCGGATCCGGGCTCGGAACCACGCGGCGCCACTTGTCGTTGTCGGGAGCGATCGTCCAGCCGTGCTGCTTGGCGAGCTGTTCGGCTTCTTCCTTCTCATAAACGGGGCCGACGGGCTTCGTCGGGTTCTTGAAGGCGGGATCTTCAGGATCAACCTGCGTCTGCGTGAGAATCGTCGCGAGCGTGGCGGTCTTCGGCACGTAGTTGACGAGTTCCTGCTGGATCATGTAGCCGATCATGCCGACAGATTCAGCGCCGATCACGTCGAGCGGATACATCGGCACCTTCTTGTAGGCATTGTTCTGGAGAGCGAGAAGACCGACCTGCGGGCCGTTGCCGTGGGTGATCACGAGCTCGTTGCCTTCGTAGGCCTTGGCGATCTGCTTGCAGGCGAGGGAGACGTTTTCGCGCTGGTTTTCGCAGAGCATCGGCTCACCGCGCTTCAAAAGGGCATTGCCGCCCAGAGCAATAACAAGACGCATGACTGAAGAATCCTTTCTGGAGAGTATTGGGTTCAAGAGGCCGGAACGGCATCCGGCCTCTGTGAAGAGAAGCTGAGTTCTATCTGCAGCAGACCCACGGATGAATCAGGAAATATCGGTGATGTCTGCTGCTTTTCTTCTTGAACTCAGCGGATCCCCTGCTGGTGCTTGCGGGATCAGTTGACGCCGACGACGGCAGCGAGGAGCGCCATGCGCAGAGCGACGGAGAAGCCGATCGCGCGGAAGTAGAGCTGGTGCTCGGTGTTGTCGATGCCGAAGTCGAATTCGCCCGGGTTGCGCGGCAGCGAGTGATGGACGCCAACGGTCTTGCCGGTCTTCGCCTTGATGTTGCGGAGCATTTCGAGCGAGACGTAGTAGTTGGCCATCTTCTTCTCGAAGTCGGCGCGGTTCGGGTCATCCTTCTTGACGGAGCAGCCCGGCAGATAGATGAGGTCGACGTTCTTGTCGGCGTAGAGCTCTTCGTTCTGCTTCATCGTGAGGTCGAAGTGCTCTTCGAAGTTCGCGTTCATCTTGATGAGCTTCTGGCGAACGACTTCCGGCGTACGGAGTTCGCTCGTGCCCGTGTAGATGATCTTGGCGCCCATGGCGGCAAGAGCGAGGGCGAAGGACTGGCCGGAGCGGGCGCGCGAGAGGTCAGGCGTGGCGATGGCGACGGTGACCTTGGAGAGGTCGCCGAAGGCGCGCCAGCAGGTGTAGGAGTCAAGGAGACCCTGGGTCGGGTGCGTGACGTGGCCGTAGCCGCCCGAGATCACCGGAGCGCAGTGGCCTTCGATTTCCTTAAGGGCGCCGAGGGCTTCCTTGTCGTCCGGGTGACGCATGACGATGACGTCGGCGTATTCGCTCGTGACGCGCAGGCTGTCGGCGAGGGATTCGTTCTTCGCGACGGAGGAGTTGTGCGTCGGATCCGCTTCCGTGATCACGGAGCCGCCGAGGCGGTGCATGGCGTTTTCATGCGAGCAGCGGGTACGGGTGGAGGGCTGGAAGAAGAGCGTGTAGAGAACCTTGCCGCGCAGCAGGTCGGTGCCGGTGCGCATGAACGGTTCGAGCATCTCAGCAGCCTGATAGAGGGAGAGGATTTCGTCGCGGGAGAAATCATCGAGGAACGTGATGTTGCGGCCCTTCATGTGGGTGCCGGCGAGCGCTTCACGGATATCAAGGTGCTTGAAGTTGCTGTCGAGAGCCATGGTGAAAATTCCTTGGAGTTGGCTTGTTTGCTTTGGTAAAGGTGCTTCTCTGCGAGGGAGTAAGGACCGGCTGGATCGGTATTGAAAGGGATGGCTTCAAAGACAGGGGGGAAAGAAGACCATCCCCTTCGCAAGCGATGCGCGGCCGGTCATTCTTCCGGTCGCCCGCTGGGGGTGAGATCCATTAGATCTCAACGTCGCGGTTGCAGTCCTTCGAATAGATGTAGGAGAACGGGCCGCGGCCGATGCCGTAACCGGCCTGAACCGAGAAGGCGCCCATCCAGAGGAAGTCTTCCTTCTTCGTCGTGTACCAGGTATCGTCGAGGAGGTACATGCCTTCGCCTTCATAGATGTAGGCGCCGTGTTCCTGGACGTGCGTTTCGCAGATGTTGTGGGACGCACCCGGATCGAAGGAGAGGATGTGCATGTTCATGTCGAAGGCTTCTTCAACCGGGAGGAAGTCCTTGACGTGAACGTTGGCCATGCCATCGTAGTCGCGGAAGGCAACTTCGTTGATGTTGCCGAAGACGCTCCAGGGCATGAGTCCCTTGGGATGGGGGATGTAGCGCTGCTTGTAAAGAAGGATGCGGCCTTCCTTGCCGTTGACGTTCTTGAAGCCGATGCCCTTGCCCGGAGCGGAGTAGGCATAGCCGCCCTGCGTGAGGACGCGCTTTTCGCCGGCGACGTCGACTTCGAGTTCAACTTCGCCGTCGAGGACGTAGATGAAGGCTTCTTCGTGTTCCTTGGCGCCGTAGGGGTAGTCCGTGTGCGCCGTGGCGCCCAGGGTACCGATCAGCTGCACGAAGCCCGCGCCGATCTTCGGCGAGCAGAGAATCGTCATCTTGGCGTCAACGATTCCGGGAACCGTATTGATCACGCGGCCCTGGGGGGTGATGATCGCAAAGTCCGCCTTGACGACTGAACGGTTGGAAAGCAGGTCCTGAGGATAACCAGGCATCTGAAACTCCTTCAACTGACTGTAAGAGTGGTTGCTTTTTTCGCCTCGAAGCCTTTGGCAGCATCCTTTGTGTTCCGGCCCTGCCCTGGCTTTGATTTGATCTTCGGAAAGCGTGTTCCGTTGAATTGAACTATAGGCGCTAAATGACTTTTCTCATGCGCTCATCGCGTCAAGGTCATGTCATTACGCGTCACGCATATACAGCGTTTCCTCCTATACCGTAATTTGATTTTCATATTTTTCAATATGTTTAAAAATATTACCCGACAAACACCTTATGTTTCTCATGACGTTCGATATCAACTTGTGACATAGCACTTGTCATTTAATGCCATCGAAAACCAAAAAGAAAAAGCGCTGCAGAGGGAAGACGAACTTCCTGCCGCAGCGCCTCAATGTCCTCAAGTTCGAGGACTTTTCCTCAGGGAGAATGGTTAGTCGCGAATGATGTCGGAGTTGGCAATCCAGCGATAGACGCCCGCAGCCATGAAGGCGCCGATGAAGAAGGTGAAGTTGCCGATGCCGCTGCCCGAATCGAGCATCATTGCCGCAACGCTGGCAATGCCCGCGGGAATCAGCGCCGCAACAGCCTTCCAGTTGACGCCGTGACGGTACCAGTAGCTGCCCTCGCGGCTCGTGCTGTAAAGGTCGTGCACGTTCACATGACGGCGCTTGATGAAGTAGTAGTCGATGATCAGGATGCCGTAGACCGGGCCGATGAGGGCTGCGAGCACGTCAACCGTTACGTGAATCACCTCCGGCGAGCTGAAGAGATTCCAGGGCAGGAGCGCAACCGAAAGAACGGAAGCGACGAGGCCGCCCGTACGCCAGGAAATGTACTTCGGGAAGATGTTCGAAATATCGAAGGCAGCCGAAACGAAGTTGGCGACAATGTTGACGCCCACCGTGGCGATCAGCATCGTCAGGCCGAGAATCAGCACGGCAGTCTTGTTGTCGAGCTTGCCCATCACCTCAATCGGGTCGACGATGAGTTCGCCGAAAACCACCGGAGTGCCCGAAATCGTCACCACTGCGATGAGCGAGAAGAAGACGAAGTTGATGGGGAGGCCCCAGAAGTTGCCGCGCTTCATCTGCGACGGGCTCTTCGCGTAGCGCGAGAAGTCGCCGAAATTAAGGGTCGGCCCGCAGAAATAGGACACTACAAGCGCGGCGCCCACAATCATCGTCCAGACGGTTTCGCTCACGCTCATTTCTTTTTCAGTGAGCGAGAAGCTGATGTTTTCCCAGGCAGCTTCGCGAACAATCAGGACCATCAGCACGAGCATGGCGATGTAGACGATCGGGCCCGCCCAGTCCATGAAGCGGCGGATGGCTTCCATGTTGCAGAGGAAGAGCGCCGTCTGGAGCACCCACATAGCGGCAAAGCAGTACCAGCCGAGCGTGGAGAGTCCGAGAATGTTGTCGTGCGTCAGGCTCACGAGATCAGGCCACTCGTAGAGGACCACGATCATGAGTGCAGCACTTGCAAGATAAGTCTGGATGCCGTACCAGACGACGGCAATGCCGCCGCGGATGAGTGCCGGAATGTTCGCGCCGAAGACGCCGTACGTCATGCGCGAAATGACCGGGAACGGCACGGCGAGCTTCTGGCTCGGCACGCCGATGATGTTGGCAAGTCCCTGAATGATGACAATGCCTACGATGAGGGAAACAAAGACCTGCCAGCCTGCCAGACCAAGAGAGAAGAGCGTGCCGGCAAAAATGTAGCCGCCCGCACTGTGAACGTCCGACATCCAGAAAGCAAAGATGTTGTACCAGTTCCAGGTCTGTTTTGAGGGAAGTAAATCCTTGTTCGCGAGAACGCTCTCTGATATTGCCTGCGTCGAAGTTCGATCGTCCATGGTTGGCGCTCCTCGGAAAAGTTTCTTATTTGTTGTTTTTTGCAACACCCGTATTCTCAGAAGAGCGGCGCGTGGGGTCGATAGCTTTAGGCGACAAGAAAATGGCTTTTTGCGTCAAATATGTTTTCAGTTTATTTAATTGATTTACTTGGTGAAATTAGTTAACACTCATCTCAGAACATACCCTTATAAAATTATCTGTGGCGCTTAAAGACATAAAAATGGTAGCTAATGACTTTTACCTATTCTGTATGTCTTCGGATTCAGCTGCCGGGTTCTTGTTTCTGTGTGCATATTCAAGACATAAATTTCGAAGTCTTCCCGTAAACAGGAAAAAGCCGGGAGGAGTCGAACAAACTCCCTTCCCGGCTTTCGAATGAGGCGTCACTCAGAGGAAACGCCTCGGCAGCATGGGATTGTCTTTAGGCGGCAATCGTCATGCGGCGGCCCATCGGCTTCTCGGAAGCGCCCTTTTCAAGGCTCCAGGCGAGATTGCCGCGCACAAGCGTGTGCGTGATGCGGCAGTCGATGCGGCGGCCTTCATAGGCGGAGAACTTGTTCTTGTAGAGCAGATCCTCGGCCTTGAGCACGTAGCTCGACTTCGGGTCGATGAGCACGAGGTCGGCATCAAAGCCGAGCGCGATCTCGCCCTTGCCCTTCAGGCGGAAGCGGCGGGCCGCTCCGGTGGAGAGCGCCTTCGCGAGCGTGACGGGGCTGATGCCGTGCTTCAGAACCGCTTCGTCGAACATGGCGTCGACGCAGTTCTGACAGCCGCTGATGCCGCCCCAGGCGTCGAACGCATTGTCCGAAGACTTGAGGTCGAACGTGCAGGGCGAGTGGTCGGAAACGAGCATCTCGATTCTGCCTTCGGCAAGGAGCTCCCACATGCGGCGCTGGTGAGCGCGGTCGCGGATCGGGGGCGAGCACTTGGCCTTGGGGCCGATCGCATCAAGATCCTCGGTCGCGAGGAGGAAGTAGTGCGGGCAGGACTCAAAGCTCGCGTCGACGCCGCGGGCGCGGGCGCGCTCGACCTCTTCAACCGCCTCGTGGCAGGAGCAGTGCGCGATGTGAATGCGGCAGCCGGCGGCTTCCGCGATCATGAGCACGCGATGCACTGCCTCGACTTCCGTAAAGACCGGGCGGGAGGCGACGTAGTCGGAAAGCGACTTTTTGCCGCTCGCGCGGGCTTCCGCACCGAGACCGTCCGTGATCGTCGCGTTTTCGCAGTGAACGACGAGAAGACCGTCCTTCTTCGCGATTTCGCGGGCGCCCTGATAGAGCTCCCAGTCGGTCACGTTCTTGAAGTCTCCGGGCTTGCCGGAACCGCAGGTGGCGACGAAGGCCTTGAAGGCGGCGACGCCGGCGTCCGCGAGGGGCGCGAGGTCGGCAAGGTTCCAGGGAACGAGGCCGCCCATCGGGGCGTAGTCGACCCAGCACTGGCCTTCGGCGGACTTGAGCTTGATTTCAAGGCTCGGAATATCCGTCGTGCAGGGAATCTGGTTGAGGGGCATCTCGACGAACGAGGTGATGCCGCCTGCAGCCATGGCCTGCGTACCCGTGCGGTAGCCTTCCCATTCGGTGCGGCCGGGCTCGGAGAGGTGCATGTGAGGATCAACCATGCCGGGCAGAACGTATTCGCCGGCAGCGTCGATTTCCTCGCGGGCAGGCTCTTCGATGCGGTTCGAAAGGCGAACGATCACGCCGTCCTTCACGCCGATGTCGAGAGACTCAACGGCTTCGGTGGTAACGACCTGGCCATTGCGGATGATGAGATCGAGCATTTGCTTCTTTCACTCCATTAGAAGTTGAGGCCGAGCTGCTGCTGCAGGTAGAGCGCGACGCAGCAGATGGCGCCGAGGATGAGCATCAGAGGCGTATAGAAGCGGATCCACTTCGTGTATTCGACCTTGGCGATCACGAGGGTGGCGATGAAGAAGCCGGAGGTCGGGAAGAAGATGTCCGTGAGCTGGCCGCCCCAGGCGTTGGCAGAAACGATGGCCTGCTGCGAAACGTCAAGGAGGGAGCCGAGCGGCGAGAGAATCGGCATCGTCAGAATGGTAAGGGCCGTGGCGCCAGGAATGAGCGCATTGAAGATGGCCTGTTCCCAGAAGATGGCGATGGCGGAGAGGGCCGGAGGCGTCGTGGCGAGGAGCTGCTCGAGCCAGTAGACGATCGTGTCGGTAATGACGCCCTTGTCCATCACGACGGCGATGGCGGAGGCAACGCCGCAGAGGAGAGCGCCGACCATCAGGTCGCGCATGCCGGCATTGATGTCGTCGCAGATCTACTGCGCGGACTTGCCTGCGATGATCGCGGCGATGATGCCGATCGCGAGGAAGAGGCCGCCGATCGCTTCAAAGCCGAGGTTCATCGAAAGGATGAGGTAGACGGCGATCGGGAACATGATGAGGCAGGAGACGCCCGCATAGACCTGACGCTGCGTGAACGTCAGTTCCGTGCCCTTCGTCTTTTCAGCTTCTTCCTGAGCAAACTGTTCCTTGAGTTCAAGGTCGGTGTCGTACGTGAGGCTCTTCTTCGGGTCCTTCTTGACGCGGGCAGCGTAGAGCATCACATAGGCGATCGTGACGGCGACGGCGATCACGAGGACGACGGCGCGCAGGCCGGAGCCCGAGAACATCGTGATCTGAGCAATCTGCTGGCCCATGCCGACCGAACCCGGAATCGTGATGCCGAAGGTGAAGCCGATGCAGGGCGAGAGGAGCGCAACCGCGGTAGCGGTCATGCCGTCATAGCCGAGGCGATAGAAGAGCGGGAGGAACACCGGCAGATAGGCGAGCGACAGTTCCGGCACGCCGATGAAGGCGGCGAGCATCGAGAGAACGATCATGAGCACCGGAGCCACGAGGAATTCGGACTGGCCGACCGCGCGGGAGAGGCGCTGAACGCCGAGGTCGATCAGGCCGGCGCGCTTGATGAGGCCCATGCAGGCGCCAACCATGAAGGTGAGGACGACGATGCCGGCGGCGCGTTCAAAGCCGAACGGAATGGCCGTGATGATCTCAAGCCAGCCGGCAGGGTTCTGCGCGACGGCATGATAGGTGTTGGCTACGACGAGGTTCTGTACGCCGTGCGCAGTTTCAACGACCTGGCGATCGTACTGGCCGGCAGGAACAACGTACGTGAGCACTGCCATGAGAAGAATGAAGAGCCCGAGAATAATGTAGATGTCGGGCATCTTGAAGCCCTTCTTCTTGGGGGCTTGCTGCGAAGTATCCTGCTTCGGATTCATTTTGCGGTCCTGGGGGGAGGGTTGATTTTTCCTCAGAATCCGCAACACACAGCTCTGGCGTAATCTGACAGACTATGAGGAAAATGGTTGACACACACAAAGCTTCAAGCCTGTTGATTTTTCCGACTATCCGCTTTGTTCAGAAAGCAATATAGGGTGTTGACCCTAAATCGCACGATGCCGGAGCACGTCAACTTACTGTCAGAATGCGCCACTCATGGTTGTTCCTCATGTCCCCCCGGGGCATAAAAAAAGCGCTTTCCCCTGCCTTCCATGAAGGCGCCGGGAAAGCGCTTTTCCAATGCGGCCCAATGATGGAGCGGGAGCGTCAGGACTTCGATCCTTCGATCAGAATGTCGACGCGTTCGCGCATCGTGTCGGCATCAACTGACCCGGTGTGCTTCCAGATGGGTTCCCCCTTGGCGTCGTAGAAGATCTGCGCGGGCATCTGGTCGATGAGGAATACGTCCTCAATGCCGCGCCACTTGTCGATGTCGATCGTGACGAAGGCGGCGCGGTCGCCGTACTCCTTCTGCATCTGCTTCATGAGCTCTTCCATTTCCGGGCAGCTCGCGCACCAGGTGGCGCCGAAATCGACCACCGTCACCTTGCCGGGAACGGGGAACGGATACTTCGGGTCATAGTTGCTGTTGGCGGCGGAGTCCGCCGCATGCGCGAAGCCCGTCGAAAGAAGAAGGGCGGCGCTCGCTGCCGCACAGATAATCTCGCGTCTGAACATTTTTATGCGTTCCCTCTCAAGAAAAAAAAGATGAATGGATTCAAGCGCTCTTCGTGCGCGCTTCAAGGCGCCCTTCCGCCATGTCGTAGAGCCGGGTTGAAGCGTCAAGACTGAAGGTGTCGTGCGTCACCATCAGAACCGCCCCGCCCTTCTGAGCAATGGCGCGGAAAATATCGACAACGCCCCGGGCGCTTGCCGGATCGAGGTTGGAAGTAGGTTCGTCGGCAACGATCACGTCCGGAGAACACATGAGCGCGCGAGCAATTGCAACGCGCCTCAGTTCGCCGCCCGAGAGCGCGCTCGGGAACTGGCTCCCGAGATCCTTAAGGCCCACCTCTTCGAGAAGCGCCTCAGCCCTCCCCTCCGGCTCCGCCCCTCTCTCTCCTGCCAGGTACCAGGGGAGACGAACGTTCTCGAGGATGGTGAGGGTCGGAATGAGGCCGGCGCTCTGCGGAACATAGCCCACGTGCGCATTTCGAAGGCCCGAGCGCTTCGCGTCGTCAAGCTTCGAGATGTCTTCGCCCATGAGCGAAACACTCCCTTCCGTCGGCGGCAGAAGCCCGACCAGAATATTGAGAAGCGTCGACTTCCCGGAACCGGAGCGCCCGAGGACGGTCACAAAGTCGCCGGAAGCCACCTGCAGACTTGCGCCTCTCAGCGCCCAGAAGGGCCGCCCGCCCCGTTCGTAGCGCTTCCCAAGGCTTCTTGCATCAATCAGCATGGTCATGATCAATCCCCCTCGCGAAGCGTCGTGTAGATGTCGCGCCTGCCGATGCGCCAGGCGGTCGGGAGCGCCGCGAGCGGAACCGTCGCAATGCCGGCGGCCAGGCTCGCGATGAGCGCAAAGACCCAGGCCCCGGGCGCAGGGGTCAGATAGGGAAGCCCGATCGCGCGCGAAATCGCCGTTGAGAAGCTCGTAACCGCAATTGCGCCGATCAGCACGCCGGCGCAGGAACCCGCCGTCGAAATCATGAAGGCTTCCGACATGACGATGCGGATGACGCGGGAACGGGATGCCCCCAGCGCCCTGAGCGTTGCAAATTCACGCTGCCGCTCGCTGAAGGCAAAGAAATAGACAATCAGCATGATGAGGGCTGCGATCACCCAGAAGCCCCCGGCTGCGGAATACATCACCGCAACGATTTTCTGGAGTTTTGCCGACGTGTCGCTCATCATGTTGGAGGCAAAGACGAAATTCACGTTGGCGCCGAGCCCGAGCTCGTCGAAGAGGCCGTCCGAAACCGTGATCGGGTCAACCCCCGGATTCACACGCACGAGAATCGACGAGAGGCTCTTGGCAATTTCATCCTTCTTTTCGGGAGAAGCAATTTCGCCGAGCTTGCGGGCAGCCTCGATCGTCATGAAGATCGACGAATCGAACCCCATGCCGGTCGCTGCGAGTCGGCCGACGATTTTGAACTTCTGGCCGTAGAAAGTGAGCTCCGTTCCGATGTCGCCGAAAATATAGTCGCCGACGATGACTTCATTGCCTTCAAGAGGCTTCTCAGCCGCTTTGCGAAGCCAGGGAGCAACGACGAAATCCGTTTTTTCATCGATGCCGATGAGCTGAACCTTCACCGAGCAGCACTGGGCATCAAGAGATGAGATGAAGAGCTGTCCCGAGGCCTGAGCCACGCCGGGGAGCTTTCTCACCGTATCGAGAAGCTTTGCGTCGAGATAAAAGGTTGACGGCTCCGCCCTCAGAATGACGCTTTCGATCTTTTTGCCTTCCCCCTGCGGCACGACGAGAAGGTCCGCCCCCATGCGTGCGGAAAGAGATTCAATGCCGGCCTGAAGATTGGCCGCAATCATTGAACCCGAAAAAAGCATGAAAGTGAAAACAGCGGCAATGAGCGCGAGGGAAAGCGAACGCAGGGGCTTTTGCGAAACGTTGGCGGCCGCAATGCGAAGCGTCGTGATCGGTGTCATATGAGGATGGCTCCCTTAAAGTAAGCGGCTGAATCTCAGCGTGCAAGCTTTGAGAGGCGCCACATTTCGGCGAGCGCAATGAGCGCGATGAGCGCGCCCGCGACGAGGATGGTCGGCTGCGTCACGGCGTGGCATCCCATCATCGGGTTGGGGCACGGCCCGATCAGGAAGCTCGCAAGGGCCATTTCAAGCATTGCGGTGAAAATAATGCCCGCGAGCGCACCGATCGCAGCTCCCGCAGAAGGCGAGAACAGCATGACGATGCCGAGAGCCGCGATGACAAGGGAAGCGCCCGCCGCAGCACGGGTCATCCAGACGCACTTCATGACCACTTCGCCGTGACAATGCGGCAGCCACCAGAAGAGCGCCGCTGACAGAACAATGCCGACGACAGTCATCACGATGCCGCTCGCAAATGCGGGACGAGATTGCGACATTTCAGGAATTCCTTCCAAAAAGAACACTCCGGGCAAAAAGGATTTTCCCCGGAGAAAACATGCCTGCACTTCAAAGCGCAGACTTTTACTGCTGCTTGGCGGCCTCGCGCTTCAGACGCGCCGCTTCAATGCCCCGGTCCTTGCGTCCGAGACCTTCAAATTCGTAGCCGTTCTGCACCCAGCCCTGAATGCCGTCGGGCATGAGGTACACGTTTTCGTAGCCGAGCTCAATCACCCTGAGGGAAGCCTCAAAGGAGACGTTGCAGAGACGATTGATGCAGTAAAGGATGATGAAGGAATTCTTCTTGTCTGCAGGCAGAAGCTTCTCCCACCCTTCCACATTGGCGTGAATCGACCCCTTCAGATGGCTCTGCTCGTAGATGTCCTCGGGGTTGCAGTCAAAAACGTACACGCCGGGCTTGCCGAGATTCTTTGCGACGCGGGCCAGGGAGAGCGGAATCGGCTGGCGCTGCTGCACCTGAGGAGCGGCGCTTTCCGCCGCCGCTGCGGAGCCCGAAAAGCCCGCGGCTGCAAGAAAAGCCGCACAGAGAGCGGCCAGACAGGTTGTCTTCATCATGGGGTTCCTGGAGAAGAGATGACACTCTGAAAAATGACCTTTCGAGCGTATCAGCAGAAGATTAAGCGGGCGTTATGCAAAACCATTTCCGGCCTCAGAAATGAATCTCAATATCCATAAAAATTAATTTGATAGCTCAAGATAACGAAGCCCCGGAAACTCTTACGAGCTTCCGGGGCTTCTAACTCTTAACTCAGAGTGTCGGCCTTAAGAATTACTTCTTGGCGGTCTTCTGCTGAGCGTTGAGGATCGCGAGAGCCTGGGCCGTGTAGGTCTGGGCTTCGTCAACGAGCTGCTTCGAGAACTTCGGAGCGTGGACACCCCACGAACCGTCGTCCTTCAGCTTGGCAGCGTTGAGGCGAGCTTCCTCAGCGTAGAGCTGGACCTGGGCGCGGTCGGCCGTCGAGAGCTTCGCAACCTTGAGCATATCCTGGATGTTGCTCAGGTCAGCGATAACCTTGGCGTAGCCTTCCTTGACCGGGGTCTGCCAGGCGAGGACCTTGTTGTAGATGGTCTTCTGATCCTTGAAGCGCATGGATTCAGGGAACTTCGACTGGATCGGGCTGTGGCAGCCCATCGCATCGACAACGTGCTTATCCTGGTAGGCCGTACGACCGCAGGACCACATCAGATCGATGTAGGGACGGCCGTCATCCTTCGTAACGTGCCAGCCCTTCGGGCTGACGAGCTTACGATCGGTGGTGCCTTCCGGCGGATTGATGGTCTTCTTTTCCGGATCAACGAGGATGCGCCAGATGTGGGACGCACGAACGTTATCGAAGCCGGCGAGGTCAGGACGCTGGATCGAAGCGAAGTTTTCGCAGGAACCCATCTTCGGCATATGGCAGGAGGCGCAGCTGTTGCGGCTGTGCGTACCGCCCTGCGAGAAGAAGTAGGCAGCCGTGGTATGGCAGTCCTGGCATTCCTTCTTCATGTTCGGCACGGTGTACTGCGAGGCCCAGTCATTAGCGGTGACTTCATGCGGGTCGTGGCAGGTCGTGCAGCGCATGCCCTTCTGGTAGTGCTTCGAGTAGTGCGACTGCGAGCCTTCCGTACCGCAGGCCGGGCAGAAGGACTTGAAGTACACATTGAACGGGGTCTTGAAGTTGGCCTTGGCGTCGTTCTCGTTGTAGACGAAGCGCTGGTGGCAGCGTTCGCAGTTCGACGGCATGCCGGCACCGCGGGCACCGTAAAGGTGAGCACCAGCGCCGTGGCATTCTTCGCAGCCCACGCCCTTCGTCACGACGTGCGAGCGGAGCTTCTTGGCATCGCCGAGGGCGGCAAAGAGTTCATCCTGGCTCTTGAAGTCGAACTTCCAGGTATGGCAGATTTCGCAGTAGGACGAACCCGGCTGGAACATAGCCTGCTTGCGGTTCGAAGCACCGTAGGAGTTCATGCCCCAGACCTTGGAGCTCTGAGCACCGAAGTCCTCAAGCTTGGTCGGGAAGGTCGGATCCCACTCGTGAATCTTCTTCGCAACTTCAGGGGTGATGTGTTCAGCCCAGTTGCGGGAGAACTGGTTGCCGCCGGCCACGATCTTGCCGGTAGCCTTGGAGAGTTCACCGCCGTCTTCGATGTGGTAGGTACCACGGACGAGCCACTTGTCGACGAAGCCGTACTTCGTACGCGGCGTGCCCATCATGACGAAGATGTCGTCCGCATTGATGCCTTCAGGAAGGGCGCCGCTCTGCGACTTGTAGAGCGGACGCTTCAGGTCGCCCTGAACCATCGGTTCCGTCATTTCTTCCGGGAAGCGGACGATCTTGTTGTGACGCGAACGTTCCCACTTTTCGTACTGGGACGGATGGCATTCGCCGCACTTCTTCGGACCGACGAAGTTGTTCGGCAGATCGAGGAAGGATTCGTACGGGAGGCGGTACGTCACAGCAGCCTTGCGGCCGGTGTTCTTGGCGTACTTGTCGCCGCCGCCGAAGTCAACCCACTCTTCCTGGCGGTCGGACATCGTGAACTTACCAACGACGCGGCCTTCCTTGAGGTACTTGAAGTAGGGGTGATTGGCCTTGAGGTAGTCCCAGAAAGCCTTGTCCTGAGCGACGTAGCCATCGAGGGTGCGCGGGAGGTCAACCGAAGTCTGGGCAGCGGGGGTGTCAGCGGCCATGGCGGTGGAAGCCACGAACGCAGCGCTCATGCACGCAGCGAGAGACAGAAGCTTGTGTTGCTTGGTCATTTTTAGCTCCTAGAGGGTCTCTTTAGGGGTTTATTGGATTGCCTGATCTTTCGATTCGGCTTCTTTGAGGTCAAATGCGCGGCCCTCACGGGGGGCGCACCGTCAATCTACTCCTTAATTTCTACTTAAGACAGATTTCAAAACTTTTCCGACTGCGCATTCCTGCAATGATCGTTTACACCCAATAATAGGTATATACGTTGACCTTTAGAATCACATTTTTCATATTTATCCATATATATCAATTTATTATCGAAATACTCATTTTACCGAACAGATCCCCCTCTTACCTCTGAACAGATCTATCTCGTAAGAGGTAATTTCTTTCTTAATTCATCCTTAAACCACCCTTTAAATACATTTATCGCAATCAGTCGTTCCATTTTTCGAAATATATTGAGGTGATTTCGTATTTCAGAAGCACAAATAAAGTGCGCAACCTTAACGTGAATTTGAGAATTATTCTCATTTAAAAATCTGAATTTTCTGGCAATCTAGGGAAAGTCCTAAACTCATTTTTTAATCTTTGTTTATCGATTATTAGAAATCGATAGTTAAATGAAACAAGACGGAATCACGTTTGCGTTCGGTTTTCCCGCTTTCCCTGCAATACGCAAACAAAAAAATCCCGGGCACCTGCTTCTTCTGCAGTCCCGGGATTCGAAAGTCTTAAGAAATGGGCGTGCCGGCTTCAGATGCCGTGCACCTGACCGTTTGTCCGAAGGGTCGGCGACGGATGAGCGGCGCGGCCGTCCATGCCGGGGGGAGTCTGGTCTTCGGGCGTGCCCGAGGGCACGGTGCGCGAGCCGTCGCTGTGAAAGATCTGCATCTTGGGCGGCAGCATGGCGTCGGCTAAGTTTTCTCCCTTTTCGGGCATGCGCGGGAAGGTAATCGTGAAGCGCAGGCCCGTGATGCCGTTTCTTTCAACCGTTACGTGACCCGCATGGCGCTCGGCAATGCTCGAGACAATGGAAAGTCCGAGACCCATGCCGGCGCTCCCCTTTGTCGTCTGAAGAGGCTTGAAGAGCGCCGCGAGCTGCTCGTCGTCGATGTAGGGACCGTTGTCGGCGACGGAAAGCGCCCATGTTTTTTCGTCCTGCGGAACAAGCATCACCTCAATCTTCGGCTCCTCAACGCCTGAAATCGCGTCGGCCGCGTTCTTCATCAGGTTGAGCACGGCGAGCTCTATTTCCCAGGCATCCACTTCAGCCATTGAATGAGGATTGACGCGGACGATGACCTCAGCCTTCGTCTGGCGCGAACGTCTGAAGGTAGTGATGGCGTTCCCCACCACTTCATAGAGGTCCGTCACCTTGCGCGGCGGATAGTCGTGCTTCGCATAGGCGCGCACGCGATTGACGATTTCATTGGCACGCTCGGCCTGAGCAAGAATTTCCCCGAGCGCAAAGGTAAATGCCTTCTCGTCGAACTTTCCCTGCTTCGTGCGCCGGCTGAGGCTTCCCGCAAAATTGACGATAGCGGCAAGGGGCTGCTTCAGTTCGTGCGCGATGATGGTCGACATCTGGCCGACGATGCCGGTGCGCTCGAGGTTGGCGATGTGCTGGCGCGACTGCGAGGCTTCAGCCTCGATGAGATCGCGCTCGGAAAGCGCCCGCCTCAGCTCCCGCGTCTTCACCCGGACGAGCACCGAGAGACTCACGGCATAGGACACGATGAGGAAGGCGACGAGAAGCGTGAGAGCGAGGACTTCTGAATTCTCGCGCATGAAGCGGTTGAAGCTCCAGGTTGCAAGGTGTTCGTAAGGGCCCATCTTGAGCTCGTAGAACATGTCGTAAACCGCACGGTTGACGGCCGGGAGCGCCCATTCACCGCCGTAGGAGAGGCTGCTCGTCGAATAGAGAATCGTGCTCATCGCCTTCTTCCACGTCGGATCCGTCCGCGCGAGCGCGCCGAAGGTCCAGGACGGATAGGCGGGCGTCGTATGAAGGCACCTCAGGGAGTCGTCCGTCCGGGGGGCGAGCACCGCGAGATCCTGTTCAAGGGAAATCTTCCCTTCATTTGCAAGCTGCTCGAGCATGCAGGCGGGAAGAATGCCCGCTGTCTGAGCCCCTGAAAGCACGCCCCGGACGACCGCCTCCGCAGAAAAACCGTAGAAGGTCGTCTTTGCCTGAATGGACGCTGCCGAAAGCCCCTGAAGCTGCATGAGCGCAAGCGGCGCCCGCCAGCCGGCGAGCGTTTCGGAATTCAGCGCGGCGATGGAAACATCGGCTCCGCCGAGAGCGCTCACGCTTCGCAGGCTGCGGCCTCTTTTCGTAAAGAAGACCCCGGCCTGCGCATCTTCCGCACGCGATGCAGCATTCGGCAGGAAGTTTGCGAGCGGCTCATAGCGGCCGGAGGCCTGAGTGAGCGCAAACTGGTCGGCATCGCTCAGGATGAAGTCGAGCTGTTCGCTCTGAGCGCCAAGCTCGAACGAATGATCGTCGAGCCAGAGAATCTCGACGTTGTCGGCGCCGAGCACGTACTGAATTTCCTCGAGCGTGAACTTCAGCCATCTCGTCTGAGCAGAAAGTCCGAGGGATGCCTGAATGCCGATCCGCATCCTGCGCGGGAAATCCACCGTCACGGGAACGGAAAAAAGATCGAGCGGATTGATCTGAGCCCCGCGAACGCTCTCAGGCATCTCCATGGTCCGGAGTACCGGAGTGATCGCAGCCTTCACGTCTCCTGAGGGGGTCCCCGTCGAGGCGCCCATGCCGATGAAGGAGCTTGCCGCTCCCCAGGCGGGAAGCGAAAGCGCGAAGGCAGCCGAGGCAGCAAGGCCCGCTGCAAGGAGCCGCAGGCTCCCCGGACATGAAGCATGCCGGTTCGGAGTGGTCATGAAAAACTGTCCCATGAAGAGGAAAATACCGTTCATCGGCAAAGCTTCCGGCCGCAGAGGCCATAAGCTCCGTCCTCCTATATATTAGGCAAAGTTTCGAAAAAGTCCTCTTCGCATGCCTTCCTCTCCTACCCCTGCACCGCTTCCTTCGCGCCGGCTTGATCCGGAAGAACTTCTCTCAGAACTTCTCCCCGAGGACTGGGCGCTGCCGCTTACGAAGGCGGGGCTTGCAACGCTCGAGGACCTCTACGACTGCGCCGCTTCGCTCGGGAGCACCTGGCACCGGTCGTTTCCCGGACTGGGGAGCCGCCGGGCCGTTGCCCTGATGGAGTGGCTCAGGGACTACGGCCGCAATATCGGAGAAGTCACGCCGCGGTTTTTTCCTGCAGGCGTGCGGGAAAAAGCGGCAGCCGAGAAGCAGCCCGGCTGCGCGGAGTTCGACCCCCTGATCAGGCCGCTCGAGGAAATCTCGCTCCCCCGGCCGCTCTCGGGCGCCGAGGGCATCAACCGGGCACCCGCCATCGGATGCTCGCTTTCTGCATCAAACGACCTCGATGCCATCCGCACGTGGCTTAATGCCCGCGCGGGGAACCCCAATACCTATGCGAGCTACCGCAAGGAAGCCGAGCGCTTTCTTCTCTGGTGCCTCGCCGAAAAGGAAAGAGCGCTCTCAGACATCCGGGCGGACGATGCCGCCGAGTACCTGAGGTGGCTTGAAGACCTGGGGCGGCTCGAGGAAAACGCATTTTTGAGAAAGTGGCGGCTCCCGCAGTCGCGCTGGATCGGTCCCAAGAATGCCGAACGCGCCACCGCCCTCTGGAAGCCCTTCAACGGGCCGCTTTCCTCGTCGAGCCGAAAAAATGCCATTGTCGTCGTGCGGCAGCTCTTTAATTTTTTAAAGCGCACGGGCTACCTCATCTTCAACCCCTTCGACCAGGTGAGCCCCAAGGTGCCGCTCCTCAAGGGCGAAGGCGCTCCGCAGGCTTTTGCCGACCGGTCGCTTACCGATGCGCAGTGGCAGGAAATCGTCTCCCGCCTCGACATGCTGCCCGAAGGGCTTCCGCGCGAACGCATGCGGCTCATCCTCATGATGGGAAAGAGCCTCGGCATGCGGGCATCCGAAATGCTCGACGCCTGCACGGGCTGGATCGTCAGGCGCCGCGTCGGGCTTTCCGTCAGAAATGCCATTGAGATTGTCGGCAAGGGCAGCAAGGTGAGGCGCCTGCCGCTTACGCCCGAGCAGATCGGCATCATTGAGGATTCGCTTCGCGCCCGGGGGATCCCCGGGCTCGCGCAGAGCGACCCCGGGACCCGGCTTCTCATCAATCTCGGACGCGGAAGGAACCCGGGCGGAGCCATGAGCAGAAGCGGCCTCTACCGCGTGCTCGAAGGCTTCTTTGCCCGCGTCGCGGACGACGTGGCCGCAGCCGCACCGATGGATGCCGCAAAGCTGAGGGCCTCCTCCACCCACTGGCTGAGGCACACCTTTGCCGTTCAGGCGCTCACGCGCATGAGCGTCAACGTCGTGCAGGCCGCCATGGGGCATGCATCTGTCGCCACGACGGGGCGCTACCTCGCTCCGGAAGAAGAGGAAATGAGCGAGGCGATGAGCCGCATGAAGGCGCTTTAAGGAAACGCCGAAGAGGCGCCTTCAGCGCTTCGTGAAGACGTCCCGATAGCGAAAGAAGGTCTGCTCCCAGACCTGGCGGCTGTTCAAGGGGTGGTCGGCCGAGCGGCGTACGGTCTCGGCGAAGTCCGCGAACTTCGCCGCCCGCGCGGGCGTCGTGAGTCCGGCGAGCTTTTCGAGCGCCGCCCTTTCGCCGGGTAGAAAGTGCGGTGCGAGTCCCGATGAAACCCGCATGAGATCATGCGCCCAGCGCAGAAGGAGGAGCGAAAGCGCCGGGATCGTCAGATCCGGAGCGAGCGTTCTCACCACAAGGTCGGGCGACAGATCCGGTCCGGCACGCAGAAGATCGAGCGCTGCGGCTTCGGTTTTGGGAGAAAGCCGTTCGTCGTCGTTTGCGCGCAGAGCCGGCATCGGAGCGCCGCCGGCAAAGGCGAGCGCCTCCTCGGCATTCTTCACCTTCCTTGATCTGAGGAATTCAAGCGCCTCCTCGCGCGAGGGCGAAGGCGCACGAACGAGGCGCGAGCGCGACCGGATGGTCGGGAGCACGTCGTCGAGCTTTTCGGCTACCAGAATCCAGGTGAGGCCTTCCGGGGGCTCTTCCATCGACTTGAGGAGCGAAGCCGCGGCTTCAGCACGGACCTTGTCCGCCGGGTAGACGAGAATGATGCGGCGCCCGCCCTGATTGGCGTTGAGCGACAGGAAGTCTGACAGCACGCGGATCTGATGGATGCGGATTTCGCGCGAGAGCTTCTTCTTCGCTTCCGGCCGTTCGTTCTCAGCTGCCGTGTAAGGCACGTCCCATTCGGCGCACATGAATTCCGAGAGCACCTGGCGGAAGTCCGGATGCGTTCCGGCGTGCGTGAGCTGGCAGCCCCTGCACTTTCCGCAGGGCGTGCCGTCGGCGGCGGGATGTTCGCAGAAGAGCGACTTCGCAAAGGCGAGACCGAGCTCGTAGAGTCCCGTACCGGGAGCGCCGTAAAGGAGAATGGCATTTGGCATCCGGTCCCGCATCGCATTCAAAGCTTCCGCGGGCTTCTCAAGCCATGAATAAGGAACTAGAGCCATCCGGCGACTCCCTCGAGAATGCGCTTCTCAACCTCGTCGGGCGTTTGCTCGGCGTCGATGATTAAAAAGCGCTCGGGCGACTTCCTCGCGCGCTCGAGATAGGCGTTCCTCACGCGGGTGAAGAAGTCGACTCCCATGCGCTCGAACCGATCCTCGTCGCCCGCACGGGCGCGAAGACGCTGAGCTGCCTTCTCAGGGGCAATGTCAAAGAGAATCGTGAGATCCGGCTCGAAACTCCCAAGCGTCCAGCGCTCGAGCGCTTCGATCCTTTCTCCGGGGAAGCCTTTTCCTCCTGCCTGATAGGCATAGGTGGCATCGGTAAAGCGGTCCGACACCACCCACCGCCCGGCCTCGAGCGCCGGACGAATCACTTTTTCCACGTGCTCGGCGCGCGCAGCGAAAAAGAGAAGCGTCTCTGCCGTTGCGCCCATTTCGTCCGAGAGGAGCATCGCGCGGATTTTTTCCCCCGGCGGCGTGCCGCCCGGCTCGCGGGTGTGAACCAGGTCGATGCCCTTCTCTTTCAGGAACTTCAGCAGATTTGCGGTCTGGGTGGATTTGCCCGCACCGTCAATCCCTTCAATGCTGATGAAGCGTCCGCGCATCCCTTACTCCTTGGTTCTCTTCGCGCTCGAAATGAAAAATACTGAGCCCGAATTATCGCCGATGCGCCGGGCGGCGGAAATGCCGCGAGCTACTTCTGCGGCAGCGGCGTCGTGCGCTTTCTGATGATGAAATGGTTCACGGCCCGGTTGTGGTCCCTGAGGTTGGTCGAAAATTCGCTCGTCCCGTCGCCGCGCGCGACGAAATAGAGGTACTTCGTTTCGGCCGGATGGGCCGCCGCTTCGATCGATGCGGCCGAGGGCATCGAAATCGGCGTGGGCGGGAGCCCCGCAAAACGATATGTATTCCAGGGGGTCGGCGTTTCAAGATCCCGCCTTCTGAGTCTTCCCGACCAGTCGGGGCCGAGCCCGTAGATCACCGTCGGGTCGGTCTGAAGGGCCATCCCGATCCGAAGCCGGTTGTTGAAGACCGAGCTCACGAGATGGCGGTCGCTCCTTACGCCTGTTTCCTTTTCAATAATGGACGCAAGAATCAGAAGCTCATAGGGGTTCTTCGCCTGACAGCCCGCATTGCGGGAATTCCAGGCTTCGTCGAGAAGCCGTTTCTGGCGGTCGACGGCCATTCTGAGAACGGCGAGGTCGCTCGAGCCGGACCCGTACCGATAGGTTTCGGGTGCAAGGTACCCTTCGAGCGAGGCTCTACCCTCGAGGCCGACCGCTTGGAGAAGCTCCGCTTCCGTCATGCGCGCGGAATCGGGTTCAAGTCCCGGCGCTTCGCTGATAATGTCAAGAACGTCCCAGACGGGCGCGCCCTCTGGAATCCGGAGCTGCTGATCAATGAGCGCAGGGCCTGAGAGCGTCTTCAGAACGGCTTCGGGCGTCATGCCGCGCTCAAAGCGAAAGCGCCCGACATGGATGCGCGAAAGAAGCGAAGGCTCAAAACGCCTCAGGACTCTCACCTTCCAGGGCTCGAGCGTAATGCCGGCCTTCCTTGCAAGGTTGAGGGCTTCGGTCGCGCTCGCCCCCTGGGGGACCGTGATTTCAATGCGCTCCGCGGTCATCGCCGCAGGCTCGCGATAGAGGATGTCCTCAACCTTCATCCAGGCGAAGGCGCCGAGCGCAAGAATAAGCACGACGAACGCGAGGAGAAGGCAGACCCACCGCAGCAGGCGGGAAGACTTCCTCGGCTGAGCCTCCTTCCGGGAGGAAAGCTGCGCCTCATCAGCCGCCTCATCAGGCTTCTTTTCCGTGAGGGGCTCATCCTTTTGAGGATCAGCGCCTTCCGCGGCATTCTTTTCGTTCGCTCTTTCCTTTGAGGCGTCGGCTTCCTCCTGGCGCTTTTCAGGGGCCTGAGGCTCTTCGGGCTCTCCGTTCTTTTTGTCCTTTTCGTTCCCGGCGTTCTTTTCGGCGCTTAAGGCATCTTCGCGACGCTTCTCCGCATCCTCCGCAGAGGCATTCGTCCCGCCCGGCAAAACGGAAGAATCCGCTTTCTGAGAATCTTCGGAAGACGCCTTCGACGAGGCTTCGCACGAACCCTCAGTTCCCGGGATTTCCGGCTGATCCGGACCGGGAGCCGCAGCAGCGGGAAGCTCTTTTACGGAACCTTCGCACTCAGCTTCTTCGGGGGAAGCATCACGCTCCGCGAGCTCCTTCTCGATGCGCTTCTTTTCCTCGCGGCTCTTTTTCGAATGTCTGCGGCTCACTTTTATTGAAACTCCCGGGAGTGGGAAAAGGGAAAACGGGAAATCAGGTTCCTGAAGCACAGACTTAAGGAACCCGGCGGCATCCGAGTTTAGCGAAGAGAAGAAGCGCTCGGCGCGGTCATTTTGTTTCAGCTCTCGGGCGTCGCGCCACACAGAAGCCCGCCGGGCGTCTATTCTTCCGAAAACGAGCCGCAGACGCGGTTCGATGAATCGTTTCTCTTTTGTCTGGAAGGAATCATGCAGAGCTTCACCGCTTCGGCCGAAAGCCTCTCTCCTCTTCCCGGCGTCATGCACGCCGGCGGCATTTCCCTCATCCGCGTTTCGGGCGCCGATGCCGTTCATTTTCTTCATGGCCAGTTCACTCAGGCCGTCGAGAACCTCGGCAGCCGCACGACGCTCGCGGGGTACTGCTCCCCCAAGGGACGTCTCCTTGCCCTCATGCGCGTCTGGATGGAGGGCGACGACGTCATGCTCGCGCTCCCTGCGTCCATGGCCGAAGGGTTTCTGAAGCGGATCCGCATGTACGTGCTCCGCGCGAAGGTCGTCTTCACGCCGCTCGATCCGGCTCCGCAGACGCTCGTTTTCGTCGGGAAGGCCGGCGAAAAGGCTGCCGCTGAAATGGGACTTTCCATTCCCGCACCCGGCGAAGTGAGGGCGGAGGGCGGCGCGACGCTCCTCGGCCTTCCTCCGTCCGAAGGAATTGAAGGCTTCTGCGCAGGCGGCTCGAGAACGCTCGCGCTCTTTCCCGCCGGGACGGAATTCCCCTTCAAGCCCGCGCCCGACGCCTGGCGCACCGCTGCGGTCATTGCCGCAGGCGTCCCGCAGATTCTTCCCGAGACGCGCGAACGCTTTGTTCCGCAGGCAGTCAACCTCGAGCTCGTGGGCGGCGTCTCCTTTAAGAAGGGCTGCTACCCCGGCCAGGAAGTCGTCTCGCGCGTGCAGCATATCGGCGAAACCAACCGCCGCGCCGCGATCGGGCGCATTGCCGCAGCGGAAGACGTGCTCCCCGGCGCGCCGGTTTATTCCGATGGCGACGAAGCGGGATCCGTCATCCTTTCATCCCGCATCGGAAATGAAGCCCTGATTCTCTATTCCGCCACGCTCACGGCGATCGAAAAGGGCGTTTCGCTCGCACCCGACGGCGCCAAACTCGCGAACGTGCCGCTTCCCTACCGCATCCGCAACGTCCTCACGGAAGAAGCCTGACGGAATCGTCTCCGAGCTTTCCCGCATGCGGCGCACTTCGCTTGAAGCGCGCCGCTTCGGGCTGTTAAGCTCCCACACCGCTCTTCGGCCGCTTTTTCCCCGCACGCAGGCCGACACTGTCGGAGTTTTTGAAATTGATGAAGCAATCCCTCTGGGCGCTCTGCGCAGCCCTCTGCTTTTCCTTCATGGCGGCCTTCGTGAAGCTTTCGAGCGGCGAACTGGGCACGCTCGAGATGGTCTTCTACCGTTCGCTCTTCGGCGTCATCACGATCGGCCTCTACGTGAAGCGCAACAACCTCTCGCTTAAAACGCCCTATCTGATGGGAAATCTGCGCCGTTCGATCCTCGGCACCATTTCGATTGCGCTCTGGTTCTACACCCTGGGACTTCTCCCCTTCGGCACGAACATGACGCTCATCTACACGACGCCGCTCTTCATGGCGGTGAACTTCATCGTCCTCGCGATGATGAAGCACCAGCGGGCGCCCTGGGCCCTTGCACTCGCGATCATCGTGGGGTTCGCCGGCATCGCCATCGTGCTGCAGCCGAGCTTCTCGTCGGATGAGCTCATCCCGGCGCTCATCTGCCTCTCCGTAGCGCTCCTCGACCTCGTCATCTACTGGCAGATGAAGGAGCTCGGGCGCCTCAAGGAACCCTCCTGGCGAATCGTCTTCTACTTCACCTGCTGCGGCACGATCTTCGGCCTCGTCGGCGCCTACCTCGTCGAGGGCGGGCTCCACGTGCCGGGCATGAATTCCGTGATCGCCATCATCGGCATGGGGATCTGCGCAACGCTCGGTCAGATCTGCACGACGCGCTCCTACGCCTACGGCAACATGCTCCTTTCCTCCTGCCTCGGCTTCTCCGCAATTCCCTTCTCGGCCGTCATCAGCTGGCTACTCTTCGGCGAATCGACGACGACGCTTGCCCTCATCGGCATGTCGCTCATCATCTGCGCGGGCGTTGCCGCCACGATCACGACGAAGCGCGCGGAGGCGCGGGGCGAAAGTCCCCTCGCGTGATCCCGCAAGCGGGTATTTTCTCGAAGTTTACGGAGCGTTCCGCCGCGCTAAGATTTCAGGCACTGAATGGGCCCGCAGAGAGCGTAATGCCTGCGGGCTTTTTTTCGGTCCATTCAACTCAATCATGGAGATGAACCCACATGTGCACCACCGTCATCGTCGGCAAGCGAGCTTCCACCACGGGTCGCGTCATCCTCGGCCACAATGAGGATTCGGGCGGCCGCGTCATGCATCAGCAGTTCTGGTGCCCGGGCGCGAAGCACGCTCCCGGCGAATTCGTCGAGGGCGAACCCGGCCGCGCCCGCGTTCCGCAGGCGCCCGAAACCCTCGGCACCTACTGGAGCAACATGCTCGCTCCCGCCCCGGGCTCATCCTTCGATCAGGGGCTTGCCAACGAAGCGGGCGTCGTGATGTGCTCCAACAGCGGCGGCACGTCCTTTGACGGCGAACTCTCGGACGAGGAAACGGGACTTGTCGAAGGCGGCATCGGCTTCCTTCTTCGCCGCTGCGTGATGGAGCGCGCCCGCACGGCGCGCGAAGCCGTGGAAATCGCAGCTTCGCTTCTCGACAAGTACGGCTACTGGAGCCCCGCGAGAAACTATTCCTTTGCCGACCGCGACGATGCGTGGCTCCTCAACGTCGTGAAGGGCCACCACTACGTCGCGAAGCGCGTCCCTGAGGACGAGGTGGTTCTCATCTCCAACTACCTCGCGATCCGCAAGGTCGACCTTTCCGACAAGGAAAACGTCATTGCCTCGCCCGACCTCATCGAGTACGCCATCCGCATGGGCCGCTACACGCCGAAGACCCCGGGCGACTTCAGCGACTTCGACTTCTCCCGCGCCTATCAGCCAGTTGAAAACCTCACGGCCTCCACGAAGTCGATCCGCATGCGCACGGGCTGGCAGGAAATCACGGGCGTGCGCTACACGGACGAACTCAACTACCCCGAACGCCTCGTTCCGCCGAAGCTCATGAGCCCGGACGACGTGAAGGCGGTGCTTCGCCTCACGGCCGAGGAAACCTACAGGAATCTCGGCGACGGCAAGGGCGACGCCTTCCACATCAGCGCGGAAGACATTTCCCGCTCGCATACGCGCGAGAGCTGGGTCTGCGAAATCGGCGAGAAGCCCATTCTCAACATCCTCTGGCACTGCGCGTCCTACCAGGATACGGGGGTCTACGTGCCCTGGTTCCCGCTTGCGAAGCGCATTCCGGAAAACTGCCAGTGGACGACGCTTGAGGAAGCCCGCCGCGTGCACTTCCAGATGAAGCCCGAATACCTCGACTTCTCGTTCGGAAAGCGCTACTTCCTCAACGCGCTCTTAGGCGAACTCGTCAACTTCGACCGCGGCCTCATGGCCGGGATCTGGCGTGAAAGGGACGGCCTCGAGGCCCAATACAAGACCCTTGCGGCGGAAGTGGTTGAGAAGGCGAAGACGCTCCCTGCAGAGGAAGCCGAAAAGATGCTCGGCGACTTCACGTGCGAGATGACGGAACGCTCCAACGACCTTCTTCGCGAACTGCTCGCCTGCCTCGACACGGTCGACGCGGAAGTGCATCCGCAGGAGCTTTCGATTACCGACCCTGACGCCACTGCCGAAGTCGTCATCCGCTCCTTCCCGGAACTCGACATTGAGGAGATCGACCAGAGTTCGCTCCTCTGGAGCCTCGGCTTCACCGGCGCCAAGGCGTCCGTCCTTGAACCCGCAAAGCCCCTCAAGGTTGAGATCCGCGGCGACGATCTCGTCGCCACCTTCCGGGCTTTCGACGTCGCGCGCTTCGGCATTGCCGGGTGCCTCACCGACACCTACATCCGCGGCTACATCGCCCACAGGCGCTTCGTCGCCATGGCGCTCGTCCGCTTCAAGGCTTAATTGAATATTTGAGCGCTCCTTCCGGAGCGCTCATCAAAAAGAAGCCCGCAGGTCCGAAAGGATGTCTGCGGGCTTCTTTTCATTCAATCCGGAATGGACAGGCGATCCTCTGCGATCACTTGGCTTCGGTGCCGAACCACTTGTCGTAGATCTTCTGATACGACCCGTCGGCGCGCATGGCGTCGAGCGTCGAATCGAGAAGGTTGAGGAGCTTCTTGTTGCCCTTCTGCACAGCCATGCCGTAGAGGTCATCAGAAACAACAAAGTCGAGCGCGACGAGCTTCATGCTCTGGGAAGCCTTCTGCTTCAAGAAGTACTTGTTGACGGGGCCGTCGTTGAGCATCGCGTAGCAGCCGCCCTTATTGAGCTCAAGGAACGCGTCCGCCGCCGAATTGAAGGTGCGGATGGTGGTTCCCGGAATGCGCTTCATCATGAGCGCGCCAGAGGAGCCGATTTCGGCGCAGAGGGTTTTGTTTTCAAGATCCTTGAGGCTCTTGATCTGCGGGGCGTTGTCCTTCGTCGTCATCACCGTGAGGCCTGCATTCATGTAGGGCTTCGTGAAGTCGACCTTTTCGGAGCGTTCCGGAGTGATCGTGAGCGCGGAAACCGCGCAGTCGATGTTGCCGGAAATCAGCGCCGGAACAAGACCGTCGAGCGACATCGAGACGATGCGGATGTCGATGTCGTTGCGCCTGCCGATTTCACGGATCAGATCCATGTCAAAGCCTTCGTACTGTCCGGTCTTGGAATCAAGATATTCAAAAGGCGGATAGACCGTGAGGGAGCCCACGCGAAGCGTCGGCGCTGCCTCAGCAGCAAAGGAGAAGACAAGGGTTGCAGCTGCGGCGGCCGCAGCAAACTTCTTGGAAATAGCCATTTCAGAGGGCCTCATGTATTTATGAAGCGGATTGTGCAGCTCGACGTGATCCCTCTTTTTATCGTTCACATGCTTCGAGGAACGGGCATTGAGCCTCCTCTCCGCGGGGATTTTTCGCTGAGCCGGACCCTCCTGGGGTTGGCGTCTGCTTCAGTGCCGGACACATGCGGCCTCAAAGCAGTGGTGAAATTGTTGCCGTGAGAGTTACCTCAGCGGCGGAGCGCTTCCGGCACCTTCCGTCCTTTACCTTAATTTCGGACATGGAATATCGAGTGCGGAGCATTCTCCCGAAGCCGGCCTGAAGAAGCCGTCCCGGTCCTCCTCGCCTTCACGGGCGCTTCGGACAAGGAGGAATATTGCACATTTTCCGCTCAAAGGCAAACGTCTCGTCAGGGAGTTGTTCTTCTCGATGGAATCGAGCTTTTTTCCCGTATCAGTTTTATCCGCGGATGAAAGTCGGCCGTGGCAGACGTACGCACGCCATGGCCGCCATGCAAATCAGAAGAGATTCCCTCGCTCTTTCCTATCTGAGAGCCTCAAGCATCAATTCAGCAACTCTTTGAGAAGATGCCGGATTCTGCCCGGTCACGAGCCTGCCATCACGAACGGCAAAGGCTTCGAAATCAGGTCCCTGCGCATAGATGCCGCCGGCTTCGCGCATTCTGGTTTCCAACAAGAACGGCACGACCCGGGTCAATTTCATCTTCTCTTCTTCAGAATTGCTGAATCCTGTAACGTGCAAGCCGCTCACAAGAGCGCGGCCATCCTCCTTTACGGCAAGTGAAAATGCGGCCGGCCCGTGACACACCGATCCGATAACGGCACCGCCCTTCCACGCATCCGACAAGAACTTGCCCAATGCCTCACTCGACGCCAGGTCCCACATTGCGCCGTGCCCGCCCGGGATAAAGATTGCCTGGTAATCCTTGTACGCCAAGTCCCCAAGCCGGCGGCTCTCTTTAAGCTTTGACTGCAGATCTGCGTCCTTGAGGTAGCGTTCAACCGTCGGGGGGTTCTTTCCTGCTTCGGCTAAGGAATGCGGATCAATCGGAATCTGGCCGCCGGGCAAAGTCGCAATGGTGATGCTGGCGCCTTGATCGGCAAAAGCGTAATAAGGCGTGGTGAGTTCTTCAAGCCAAAGCCCGGTTTGCGCGCTGGTGCCGCCGAGAAGTGCATGCGCAGTGGCAATGATGAGAATAGAAACCGTGTTCATGATTTTGTATTTCGTTATTTATTAAGACGTCGTCCGAAGACTCATTTCCTTAAGGCGCGCACAATGCCTTCGAGCCAATCCTGATGGCCGGCCACCATGGGATTGGGATGCGTTTTCGCCAGTACTTTGGCGGGCTCTCCCTTCTGGCTTTCCTGCGTCAATATGCGTACGCGATTGTGCGGGAGTTCTTCAATGAGCCACGCATGAATGACGTCAAGTCGATCCTTCCCCTGGCCGCACCAGCCGTGCCAGGCAAGACGGGCGCATGCTTCGCGCCCGGGCGGCACGCATTCCGTGACTTTTGCATCCACGGGGAAACCGAAAGTGCGGAAAAAGAAAACGTCGCCTTCCTTCAAATCGTCATTGCTGAACCGAATATCGGATGCATTTGCATAGTATTCGGGCCAGCGGTGCGGATTGACGAGCAGCGCCCAAACGTCCTCAACGCTTAAGCCCTGCACGATCACCTCGTTGGATGCGAAGTTGTCGGTCATTCCGGGAAGATAGTCTTCCGGCCAGCGAATCGATTCCATTTTGTCTCCTAAAAAATAAACCTGCATGAAGTCAGGAATTATCAGAAGACGAAGAATAAGTGGTTTTTAATTTGATATCAATAACTTACAAACCTCTCAGTCACTTACCGATTCGTTAGTACATCTTTTTTTGACCTCGAGCCGGCAAGCATTTTTCTCGAGCGGAATCAGTAAAATCAGCGGCGATTCGGTATGCCGAAAGGTATGGAGAAAGGTTGTGCCAAAACTTCAGTCTTCTTATTCTTGTGCTTTGCTTCTGGCGATGGATTTGCTCGGCGGTAAATGGAAGCTTCGGATTCTCTGGCATATTCTCGAGGGCGCCACTCGATTTTCGTCCTTAAGGCGCGCCATGCCCGACATCTCGGAAAAAATGCTCGCCACGCAGCTCAACGATCTGGAAGCCGACGGCATCTTGTCGCGCACCATCGTCTCCGCCAAACCACTGCACATTGAATACGCTTTGGCTCCCGATCAGCAGGAACTGTGCCGGGCATTGGCCGATTTATGCGAGTTCTCGAAAAATTACGCCGCTAAAAACAACATTGCCCTTCTCGGCGGAACGTGCTGCCCGCATGAAACTCCTTCAGGCAAACTCCGCTCCGGGGCGTCTGACCAAGAGTGAGATTGGATCTGGCGGAGATTCCGCTCACCGGGAAGCGTGCTGCAGGCTTTCCGAATCATCGGTGCGTATTCTTCTCACTCACTAAAGCCTTTCGCCAGCAAGCGTCGGAACCTGCGAAAAAATAACTCCTGAAAAGCGACTAAGACTGCATCTCAGTCGCCTTCAGGAGTATCGGCACTTGAAGTAAGTTCTTCAGCGATCCCTTACTTCCCGCTCGTCAGATCCTCAAGGAACTTCACGTAGGTTTCCTTCGTGAAGACGGGCTTGAATTCGCGGCAGATGATGTCGGCCGCCTCAGCGCCGTCCCAGAGGAGATCGATGATCGTCATCGCGAGCACCTCGGGCGACTTCACGTAGGCCGTCTCTTCGTCGAAGACCTTGTAGTCAGCGCCGTGGAGCGTGCCGGAGACGCAGCCCACCCAGGGGTGCACGACCGGCATCAGGTGCGAAACGTCGCCCATGTCGGTCGAGCCCGCGGAGTGCTCGCCCTCGACCGTATTGGCGTCGCCGAAGATCTCATGGGCATTGGCGCGGAGCACATCGCGGAAGTGCGGTTCCGGACGGAGCGGCAGGTACCCCGGCAGATCCGAAATCACGCATTCGGCGCCGAGCGCGGCGCCGCCCGCGCGAAGCGCCCGGTTGATGGCGCTGTTGTAGTGCGCGAGCGCTTCAACATTGGCGGCACGGCAGTAGCTTTCCATCTTGACGTAATCGGGAATCACGTTCACGAGGTCGCCGCCCGCATTGATGATCGGGTGGAAGCGCACGCAGTCGCTGTCGCGGAAGGTTTCGCGGATGGCATTAACGCCCATGACGCCGAGCATGGCGGCGTTGAGCGCGTTGATGCCTTCCTCGGGGCAGCCGGCGGCATGCGCGGCGCGGCCGTGGTATTCGATGAGCTTGCCCACAAAGCCGTTCGACGAGGCGCCGACCGTGAAGTCGCCGTTGGGGTTCTTGGTCGAGCTCACGTGCATCATCATGGCGAGGTCGATGTCGTCAAAGCCCCCCTCGGCGATGATCTGCTGCTTGCCGCCCAGGAACCGGAGCTTCCCTTCCTTTCTGAGGCCGCTGCGGTAGTCGATCTCAACATACTCTTCGGCAGGAACCGCAAAGAAGACGACGTCGCCTCCGAGGAGTTCCATCGCGCCCGTTTCTTTGAGCGCGCGGGCAACGGCGAGCACGTTTGCGATCTGCACGTTGTGGCCGCAGCAGTGCGCGGCGCCCGTGACCGGGTCGCTCGCCTCATGCTTTCTGCAGACGATGGCGTCGAGTTCGCCCAGGAGCGCAATGGTTCTCGCGGAATTCGCGCCCTTGAGGCGCGCCTTCACGCCCGTGTGGCCCCAGCCGTCCTCATGCGCGATGCCGAGCGCGTCAAAGGCAGCCTTCACCTTGGCCGACGTCTTCACTTCCTTGAAGCCGAGTTCGGGTTCGGCAAAGATGGAGTGGCCGAGCGCCTGGGTTTCGGCAAAATTCTTGCGGATGGCTTCGCAGACGCGCTTCTTCAGTTGTTCCTTGTCCATGGCTGGACTCCTTTTGTTGTCATGTCCGGAGCGGGATCCTGTCTGCTCCGGGCTTTATTCCATGTACTTGAATCGTACGCGCGGGACATGCTTGATGCCCCGCGCTCTAAAAAACTGTTTCTTTTCTGTTAGAAGATGCCTTCAAGGTGGAGCATCACTTCAGCAAGCGCCGTCGCGCAGATGAAGCTGCCGGCGGCAACGGCAAGCGCCACCGGAACGATGCGCCACGAGAGGCGCTTGAAGCCTTCCATGTCCTTGCCGAGCGAGAGGCCGCAGTAGGCAAGCACCACCGTCGTGATCGGCAGGAACCCGATCTGCTTCGTGTAGGAAAGGAGCACGTCGCTTCCCGGGAACTGCGGGAGCGAAAGCACCACGGCAAGAATCGACACCCAGAAGACCATCGGGAGGCGGTTGAAGACCGGAAGATGCGAAATAAAGACGCCGGCCGCAGTAATCGCGACAAGAATCAGGGCACCGATGGCGCTGCCGCCCAGCGCGGGATCCCCCGTCTGCATGTTGGCGATCCAGGTATAGAACCCCGTCACGAGCAGAATGAAGAGGACGTCGTACATCTCGTTGAGAATCTTTTTCATTTTTTTCAATCTCGCTGAATTCTGTTGATAAGTGCTTGTTCCCGTGGATCAGGCCGCCCTGGCTGCCTTGCTGCCGCCCTTGTCGCGGGTGAAGAACTCATAGACCTTGATCGTGACCGGGAGAGAGATGAAGAGCGAGAAGTAGATGCCGAGGACCGAGGTGAGGAGGTTCGCGGCTGCCGCGTAGGCGCGCACCGTTTCCTCCCACTCCGGATGGACCGCGATGATCGAGCTCATCGAAGCGGCCATCATGGAGGCGCTGCCGATGCCCGCGCCCATGGCGAGCGAATGCGGGTGGAAGATGCCGAGCTGAGCGATGATGCCCGCGAGGAGCGACACCCAGAGAGCGCCGAAGACCGTGCCGCAGACATACATGCCCATGACGCCGCGGCCTTCTGCAGAATCGAGGCCGAAGCGCTCGGCAATAATGGCGACGTTCGCCTCGCGGTCAATCGAGTAGCAGGCGCCGATCGCCTCGCGCTTCATGCCGAGAAGGAGCGCAACCGGAAGACCGAAGATGAGCGTGCCGAAGAAGTGCCCGAACTCCTGCATGATGAGGGCAAGCCCTGAATCCATGATCATGCTGATGTTGGGGCCGATGTCGAGGCCGATCTTCGTGATGAGGATCAGCACGCCGATCGAGAGCATCTTGCCCGCGCGGTTCATTTCCGGGAGCTTGATGAAGTTCCACCGCGGGAAGCTCGCCACGGCGCCGAGCACGAGCGCATAAAGGAGCGGCAGAAGCACGACGAGTCCGAACTTCAATATGCCGATCCACTCTGATACCAGCACGATGATGAGTGCGAGAAGGTGAATTTTGTAGTTGCGGATGAGATCCATGATGTCTCCCGGATGGGTTGAATGCTTTTGCCAGGGGTTTGAATTTATGGAATCAGAATGGAAACGGGAGCGCCTCAGCCTCTGAGGTGCTCCCGTTCTTGAATCTGTCTTTCGGTTTCAGGTTCTATCCCGCCTGAATCCTCCTGAACGTGCATCTGCGAGGCGAATGAGCTTTCTCCCTGTTGAAGGAGAGCAAGAGGAGGATGTAGAGGAGAAGGAGGTTTGACGCGCGCGCCAGAGGGCTTCATCGCAGCGGATGAAGTTCTGGAACTGAAGTACTGCGGCGGTCATTGCTTTCCCTTTGCCTGAATATCGAAAAATGGGGTTTGCGTCTTTTCTCAAAACGCATGTGAGAAAACATAGCACGCCTGCCGCTAAGTGTGAATAAGCAGAACTGCGCATGTTCTAATTACTCACACAAACCCATCGGGAGCGCCGATGCCGCGGGACTTCAGGTGCCGAGCATTGAGCTTGATCAAAACTCGGAGGCGGCTTCGCTCATGGCGAAACGCTCCGCGCCCGTTTAGGATGAAAAGCACTATGCAGAACATCTTTTTTCCCCACGCGTCCTATTCCAACTATTGGTGGCGCCCGTCTGAAAATCAAGGCGGGTAGCGCGGTCATGCGCACGGAAAAAGTTTAGAAAGCCTTGGCTTCAAGGCCTTCAATCTCATCGAAACCCGCCCGAAAGCGGGTTTTTGCATTTCTGGAGCCCGCGAAAAGTTTCGGATCTCAAGTCTCCAATCATTCGCCCATCGATAAGGACCCTTCAAAATGACGAGCCAAGACGCTTCCAAGGTCATGCCGGACTCCCGAACTGAGACCATCCCCTTCTTTTTCGGTCCCGCCACGCTCCTCATCCCCTTTCTCCTCTTCGCGGCCGCGTCCGTCTATCTCTTCGTCTTCCTGAAGGTCTTCGACCTCATGGCGCTTGCGGGCGCGGGGCTCGCCGCGCTCGTGAGCGGCGCGCTCCTCACGCGTAGTCCCAGGGCCTACTGGAAGGCCGTGCTCGCTGGCGCCGCATCGGAATTGACGGCCACCGTGCTTCTGCTTCTCATGGCGGCCGGCGTCTTCTCTGCCATGATGAAGGCGGCGGGACTCGCGCAGGCGCTTGCTCTTCTGACGGGCGGCGCCATTGCCGGGACGCCCTTTCTCACGCCGGCGGTCTTCCTGATCTGCGCCGTGCTCGCCACCGCAACAGGGAGCTCCATCTCTACGATTCTCGCCGCTTCGCCCATCTTCCTCCCCTTCGGCGCGGCGCTCGGCTGCGACGTGCCGATGCTCGCGGGCGCGATTCTTTCGGGCGCCATCTTCGGCGACAACCTCGCTCCGGTCTCGGACGTGGCGATTATTTCGGCCATGACACAGTCGGACAATGCGGGGCGCCCCATTGATCTCGGCGAAGTCGTCCGCACGCGATTCCCCTTCGCCATGGCGGCGCTCATCATTACGCTTCCCTTCTACTTCCTGGGCTCCGCCGGGAGCGCTCAAGGCGTTGAGGTTTTTGAAGACGCAAACCTCATGAGCCTCGTGATGATCATTCCGGTCGCGCTCCTCATCTATGTCGCCATCCGCTCGAAGGACGCGCTTCACGCCGTCACGCTCGCGACGGTGACCGGACTCGTCCTCGGACTCATTACCGGAATCCTCACGCCCGCACAGATCGTGTCCGTAAAGGACGGAGCCATTTCGGGCGTCATTACCGGCGGCATCGCCAATGTTTCGGGGATCATGCTGATGTGCCTCGCGCTCTTCGGATTTACGGGCGTCATCCACCGCACGGGGCTCGCTGATGCTGCTGAAAAATTCCTCGGCCGTGAAGCCGCTTCCCCGAGAAGCGCCGAGACGCTCCTCGCGGTGGTGACGGTGCTCATCTCCGCCGCGCTCGCAGCCGTCACGAGCGTTGCCGTGGCGCTTGCGGGCCAGCTCGCCGACAGGCTGCTCCGCGACCGCATCGACCCCTATCGCCGCGCCTACCTTCTCGCCGGGTTCGCGAACAGCCTCCCTGTTATTCTTCCCTTCTCGGCCTTTTCGCTCATTACGCTCTCAGCCGCCTCGAGCCTCGGGGACGCCTCTCTCACGCCCTTCACGCTCATGACGGCGACCTATTATCCGGTTGCGCTCTTCGTGGTCTTCACGCTTTCGATCGTCACCGGCATCGGCCGCCCGAAGGCAGAGGCGAAAGAGACAAATCCGTAACCCGCAGGAAACACCAAACAGCATGTCTTCCAAAGAACTCGCACCAGACGAATTTGAACTTTACGACCTGAAGGTCACGGTCGAAGGCGGCAATTTCGTCTGCCGACACCATTCGGACCAGGGCTTTCGCGTTGAAGGCGAAGACCTGATTTTTCCGGAGGGCGGCCGCTTCTCGCTCTACGCGATGGCGGCGCTCCTGCCGCTTCTGCCCGCCAAGGAAAGGTCGACCGCGTCGGCAGACTGGATGACGACGGACGCGCTCATCGCCTGCCCGGATCCCAACTGCGGCGCGCGCTTCAGAATCACGCGCACGGCCAGGCGCATCTTCCGTCACGGCGACTGCACGGTCGTGCCGCTCGAGAGCGAAACCAAAACGAATTTCAGCACTGAGGAGAATTCCAAGTGACCGCAACCATTGCCCGCTATCCACTTCTGCCCGACTATTCCTGCGCCCGCGTCATCAACGGCGGCTGGCAGCTTGCAACCGGGCATGCGCTTGAAAAAGCGCTCGACTATTCCGATGCGGAAAAAGCCTTCGAAACGCTTCTCGACCACGGATTCGACACCTTCGACTGTGCGGATATCTATACGGGCGTCGAGGAATTCTACGGCCGGATCATTCGCTCCCGCCGTGCAGCCGGTCTGAGCCTTCCGAGGATTCATACCAAGTTCGTCCCCGACCTCAAGGATCTCGCGCACATCGACCGCGCCTATGTCGAGCGCATCATCACGCGCTCGCTATCCCGCCTCGGCGTGGAGCGCCTCGACATGGTTCAGTTCCACTGGTGGGATTATGAAGTCCCGGGGATGGTCGATACCGCCGGATATCTCGTGGAACTCCAGGAAAAGGGATTGATCCGCGCGATTTCGACGACGAACTTCAATGCCGAAAATCTTCGCCGTCTTGTCGACGCAGGCATCCCGGTCGTCACCAACCAGTGTCAGTACTCGCTTCTCGATCGCCGCCCGGAAAAAGCGCTCGTTCCGCTTTGCCGGGAAACGGGCGTGAAGCTCATCTGCTACGGCACGGTGGCGGGAGGCTTCCTGAGCGAAAAATGGCTCGGCGTCCCGCAGCCCGACATCACGAAGCTTGAAAACCGCTCGCTCGTCAAATATCTCCTCGTCATTGAGGATACGCTCGGCTGGGATGGCTACCAGGAGCTTCTCAGAATCCTTTCCCGCATGAAGGAGGAAACCGGCCTCTCGATCGCCGCGCTCTCGACCCTCTACATTCTCGGCGAACCGCAGGTCGCGGCGGCCGTGGTCGGCACCCGGAGCTCAAGACACGTCGCCGATACGCTCACACTCGCCGGACGCGAGCTTTCCGCGGACGCCCGCAGCGAACTCGACCAGTTCGTGCGGAAGTTCCCGCAGATCGCCGGCGACTGCTTCGACGCCGAGCGCGAGCCGGGCGGCAAGCACCGCAACATCATGCGCATGAACCTGATGGACAGCGTTACCGGGAAGTAATCGCCGGCGTTCTTTATCCGAAGAGCCATCACGCAAAAAGCCCGCAGTTCGAAAGCTGCGGGCTTTTTGCTGTTTTGCGGGATGAAGGGCGAACGACCGGTTACTTCCGTTCCGTCGTAATCGTCACCACCAGACCGCGGTCGCCCACTTCGACGGGCTGAGGCATTTCGCCTTCGAGATCTCCAGCCTGGGGCATGAAGTTCCCGGTCTTCGAAATGCGGGCGCCGACGATGACCGTCTTGGTGCTAGCGAGCGTCTCAGCGCCCATCGCCATGCGCATGGTTTCGTTGAGTTCGAAGTTGTAGGGAAGATCCTTCACCTTCACCTTCGTGAACGCAACGGGCATCTTGCTGCCGGTGGCCGGACGCGCATAGATGAAGACCGTATCTTCGGGCGAGGCAAGCGCCTTCATCTTGTCGTCGAGGATCACCGTGCCGGCAACGGCATGAAGCTGCGAGGGAGAAGCCGTGGCGGGAGCGGTCTTCGAGAGCTCATTGGCGGGCGAGGCTTCCTCAGCCTTCGCGCCGTCCGCGGCGTTTCTCTGGGAAGCAGTCGGCGAAACGGCCGAGATCGAGTCGTTCACGCCGCCCAGGCGCTTCGCTTCATTGATGTTCGCCTGAATCTGCTCGCGATCGGGGAAGTCGCTAGGAACAGACTTGAGGAGCCGCTCCCAGTAGTCCGCAGCCTGAGCATAGTGTTCGCGGTCCCAGGCGTGAATGGCGAGGAGCGCGAGCGCCTTCCACTGCGTCGGGTCAATCGAAAGAGCCTTCTGCAGGACCTTTTCGACATCAGGCGTAATGACCTTCCCGTTCGCAGCAGCCATCATGTCGGCCATGTCGGCCAGAATGTCGGCGTTGTTCGGCACGAGGGCATTCAGGCGCTTGAAGGCTTCCACCGATTCGTCGAAGCGGTTCATCGAGGCCGCGGTGCGCGCGAGCATGAACCAGCCGTTGGCGTTCCGGGGATCCTTCTCGAGGTTGGCCTTCAGGTCGTCGAGCATCTTCTGCATGTCGCGCTGCGAGTGACCGCGGCTGCCCGGCTGCTGAGCCTCCATCATGGCGATGAACTGCGGGTCCATCGCGGTATAGCGGCCGAGCGCGTAGTAGCCGAGAACCGTTGCGCACGGAATCACGACAAAGAGAATGACGGCGAGAATGCGGGGCATGCGGGAGGACTTGCCGGAGCGCACCTCCTCCTCATGCTTCGTTTCCTCGAGCACGCGGCGCTCAAGTTCGAGGCGCGATTCCTCGTATTCGTCCTGATCAATATGACCGGCAGCCTTCTCGGCTTCGAGGTCCTGAGACTGCTGCTGCAGAATCGCGAGAACCTGCGCGCGGCGGTCTGAGTCGGAGCGCGAGCGCCCGCCGAACCAAAGGGGAAGGCACACTGCAGCGACGGCGATGAGCGCCATCACGGTACAGAGAATGATGAATGTCGTCACTTCCCTTACTCCTTGCTGCCGCGAAGCAGTTCATCGGCAAGCGCCTTTTCCTGAGCGGAAAGGGGCTTCGTCGCCTCATTCACGAGGCGCTTTCTGCGGCGCAGATTGATGTAGAAGGCGATGATGCCCACGAGGAAGAGGCAGACGGGCCCGAGCCAGAGAATCGCCGTGGAGAGCTTGAAGGGCGGCCTGTAGAGCACGAAGTCGCCGTAGCGTTCGACCATGTAGTCGACGATTTCCTGGTTGGTCTTGCCGGCCTTCACCTGCTCGATCACCTGATTGCGGAGGTCCACCGCAAGCTCGGCGTTCGAGTCGGCAATCGACTGGTTCTGGCAAACGAGGCAGCGGAGCTGCTCGGACACTTCAACGACGCGCTTGTGCGCAACCGGGTCGAAGGCCGTGGGAGCGGCTTCGCGCGCTTCCGCCGTTCCCTCAATCACGGGGCCGGCAAGCAGGAGCGCGCAGAGGAGCGGAGCCAAAAGGTTCTTCATCATTTTTCGGCCTCCAGCTGATCCAGAAGGGGCTTGACCTGCTGATGCCAGAGGTCGTCGAGGATCGGATAGCTCACCTTGGCGCGGATGACGCCCTTCTTGTCGATCACGAAGGTTTCCGGCACGCCCGTAACGCCGAGATCGATGCCGATCTTGTTCTTCTCTTCGAAGATCACGACGTCGTAGGGATTGCCCGTGTCTTCAAGAACCTGACGGCCGGCGCCGACGGAGTCCTTGTAGAGGAAGCCCACGATCGGGGTCTTGAGGCCCGTGCGCTTCAGACCCACGAGATAGGGGTGCTCCTCCTTGCAGGGAAGGCACCAGCTCGCCCAGACGTTGAGCATCCAGACCTTGCCCTTCATGTCTTCGGTTTTGAACTTGACCGCGGGATCATAAAGGGTCGACATCTCGAAAGCCGGAAGCGGCTTATTGATGAGGACCGACGGGAGCATGCGCGGATCAAGATAGAGGCCCTTGAAGAGGAACCCCGCAAGAACCACAAAGATCGCGAAAGGAATGAGGAATTTTGCTTTCATCATTTGCGTAATCTCCCTTTTGATCAGGCTGCCTGAATGGCGGGCTTGCCGGCGCTCTCAGCCTTTTCCTTGCGGCGGCGGTAGCGGCGGTCGGAGGCAGCAATCAGGCCGCCGATGCTCATGAAGATGCAGCCGAACCAGATCCAGGTGACGTAGGGCTTCGAATAGACGCGGACAACCCAGCCGCCGTCAGAACTCGGCACGCCGAGGCTCACGTAGACGTCGCCCGTGATCGAATGGCGGATGGCGGCTTCCGTCATCGGCATCGAATTGGAGCTGAAGTACTTGCGCTTTTCAGGATAGAGGTGCTGCAGTTCCTTGCCGTCCCTGAGGAGCGTGAAGTCGCCGCGGTCGGCCGTGAAGTTGGCGCCGCGGGCGCTCGAGACGCCGTTGAAGACGAAGGTGTAGCCGGCAACCGAGACCGTGTCGCCCTCGAACATGCGCACGTCGCGTTCAGCCTGATAGCCCTTCACGAGCGCCACGCCGATGATGAAGACGGCAACGCCGAAGTGAGCGAGAAGCATGCCCCAGTAGGCGCGCGGCTGACGCAGGAGCCGTCCGAGGAAGCCCGTTCCTTCAGGCGCAAAGCGAAGCGCTCCGCGCAGATCCTCGATTTCGCCGAGAACCACGAAGGCAGCGAGCGCGCACCCCGTGAAGACCCAGTTGCTCCAGGCGCCCATGAGGAGCGGAATGGCCGCACCGATGATGATGGCGCCGATGAAGCACCAGGCAAGACGGCGGGCGAGCTGAACCGGGTTGGCATCCTTCCAGCGCGCGAGCGGGCCGACCGCCATGAGGAAGACCATCGGAAGCATCAGGGGACCGAAGACGGCGTCAAAGTACGGAGGCCCGACCGAGATCTTGCCGGCATTGAGCGCATCGAGGAAGAGCGGATAGAGAGTGCCGAGGAGCACGGCGCCCATCGCGACAACGAGCAGAACGTTGTTGACGAGGAGCATCGACTCGCGCGAAATCATCGCGAAGTTCCCGCCAAGCCCCACCGACGGCGCGCGCCATGCGAAGAGGAGGAAGGAAAGGCCAATCACGACGATGAGGAAGGCGAGGATGAAGAGGCCGCGTTCCGGATCGGTTGCGAAGGCATGGACCGACGTGAGGACGCCCGAGCGGACGAGGAAGGTGCCGAGAAGCGAAAGCGAGAAGGTGAGGATCGCGAGAAGCACCGTCCAGATGCGGAAGCACCCGCGCTTTTCCGTGACAGCGAGCGAGTGAATCAGCGCCGTGCCGGTAAGCCAGGGCATGAAGGACGAATTCTCAACCGGATCCCAGAACCACCAGCCGCCCCAGCCGAGTTCGTAGTAGGCCCAGTAGGAGCCGAGCGCAATGCCGAGCGTGAGGAGAATCCACGCGGCCGTGGTCCAGGGGCGCATCCAGCGGGCCCAGGCCGCGTCAAGGCGTCCTGAAAGGAGCGCCGCGATGGCAAAGGCGAAGGGAACGGAGAATCCGACGTAGCCGAGATAGAGAAGCGGCGGATGGAAGACCATCCCGGGGTCCTGCAGGAGCGGATTCAGGTCCGCGCCTTCAGCGGGCGCCGGGAAGATGCGCAGGAACGGGTTCGACGTGAAGAGCATGAAGAGGAGGAACCCCATGCCGACCAAACCCATGACGCCCGTCACGCGGGCCACCATGTCTTCAGGAAGGCGCTTTGCCGAGAAGGCAACCGCGGCGCCCCACCAGCCGAGCGTCACTGTCCAGAAGAGGATCGAGCCCTCGTGCGAACCCCAGCTTGCAGCCACCTTGTAGTACCAGGGCAGCATCGAGTTGGAGTTGTTGGCGACGTTGAGGACCGTAAAGTCCGAAAGATAGAAGGAATATGCAAGGCAGGCAAAGGCAATCGTGCCGAAGAGCGCGTTTGCAGCTGCAGCGGGCCTCGCTACGGCCATGAGCGCGCCGTTCCCGCGGGCGGCGCCGATAAGCGGCAGCACGCCCTGCACGATGCTGAGCGCAAGGCACAGGATCAATGCGAAGTGTCCGATCTCAGGAATCACTTGTATTCTCCGTTGATGAAAATCCGTTTGGGGAGAATTCCTCCTGGAACCCTTCCCGCCCGGGTGGTGAGCCTCTCTTCTTCAGGTTCTGCCGCCTGAGGCGCATCCGCCCCGGGACCGCGAACGAATCGCTGGTCTGACGGGGCGCAGATGCGTACTTAAGCGCAGAGCATCATTACGAAGAAAAGCCTTTGGGGGATTTTCTGATGACGTGCTTCAGCGCCGTCTTCCGAGCGACTGGAGCTGAAGCATTTGCGTCTTCTGAAAACTTGGCCCCCTGATTCTTTTTTAGGGTTTTTCAGTGCATTACGGGTGATTGGCCGGCATCGGATCGCCGCGCGCAATCGCCGCGTCGTGCGCAGCCTTGTCGTGAGCCTTCTTCACGCCGGCCTTGTGAGCGTCCTCAAGGGCCTTGGCGGCTTCAGGCGGCATGTAGTTTTCGTCATGCTTGGCGAGCACCTCGCTCGCGACGAAAATGCCCTGTTCGTTCAATTTGCCCTGAGCAACCACGCCCTGGTTTTCCGCAAAAAGGTCGGGAAGAATGCCCGTGTACTGCACGTTCACGCTCTTTGCCGTATCCGTAATCCGGAAGTTCACCGTAACGCCGTCCTTTTCGCGCGCAACCGAACCGCCCTCAACCACGCCGCCCAAGCGGAACGTGCGTCCGACCGGCGCTTCCTTCGCCGCTACCTGAGTGGGCGAGAAGAAGAAAACGAGGTTTTCATTGAAGGCCTGCAGCGCCATGAAGATGCCGGCGGCGAGAACCACCACGGCAGCGCCGATCAGTGCGAGCTTCTTGGTCTTTGAATTCATGCTGATCTCCTTTACTTGCTCGGGGGTCTCTTATTTTTCAAGCGTGATTTCCGCCGCGCGCGCTTCGCGCATGATCCGGCGGCAGATGGCGCGGCGGCGCGTGATGAGCGACCAGAGCTCGTAGATCACGCCGGCCGTGAAGGCGCCGTATGCGCACCAGACGTAGTAGCCGTGTCCATTCATGTGAATGAAATCGGCAAAGGAATTCCAGTTGCTCATAGCTTTCCCTCCAGAGCCGCCTTCTGCGCCCAGTCGCTGCGGCGTTCGCGTTCAAGAATCATGGTGCGGGCGCGGGAGAGCACAACGGCAACGCCGTAGATGGTGCCGGCCGCAAGCATGATGAAAATGGTGTAGAGCATCACGTCGGCAATCGAGGAGCCGCGCGAGGTGATCGAAGCGCCCTGGTGAAGGGTATTCCACCAGCGCACGGAGAAATAGATGATCGGCACGTTGACGGCGCCCACAATCGAAATCACCGATGCTGCCTGGTCGGCGCGGCGCTTGTCGTCAATCGCGGCATGCAGCGCAATGAAGCCGAGGTAGAGGAAGAAGAGAATCAGCATCGACGTGAGGCGCGCATCCCAGACCCAGTAGGTGCCCCAGGTCGGACGCCCCCAGAAGGCGCCCGAAAAGAGCGCGATGAAGCCCATGAGCGCACCGGTGGGCGCCATGGCCTGAGCCAGGATGAAGGCGAGCCGCGACTGCTTGAGGAGCCCCACGATGCTGCAGACCGCCATCAGGAGGTAGAGCGACATCGAGAGCCAGGCGGCCGGGATGTGGATGAAGATGATGCGGTACGAATTTCCCTGACGGGCTTCAATCGGGCACACGAAGAACCCGAGGTAGAAACCGATGATGAAGAGCACGAGCGCCGCGCCCATGCACCATGGGATGAAGCGTCCTGCCTTGCGGTAGAAGCCTTCTAATGTTGCTTCACTTGCCATTTGACCTTTATCTCCTGCGACTGGGGAAATTCTTTGGGGATGGGATTGTTGTCTCTCACAAACTTACTGCTCTGCAATCCGGAGCGCGGCGGCGACCGCCATCGGGGCGAGCGCAAGCGAGAAGAGCGCGAGGCCGCCCACGATCATGAAGTGCGACGAGGGCGAGAGGCTCATCGAAACCGCCTGCGCGGCGCCGGCGCCGAAAATCAGAACAGGAATATAGAGCGGAAGAACGAGAAGCGACGTGAGGACGCCTCCGGCGCGAAGCCCGAGCGTGAGCGCCGCGCCAACGCCGCCCACGAGCGAGAGGACCGGGGTGCCGAGAAGGAGGCTGCCGACCATGACGACCGTCACGTCGAGCTCAAGGTCGAACATGACGCCGAAAATCGTGGCGAAGATCGTCATCGGAACGCCCGTGACGAGCCAGTGGGCCGCCACCTTGGCAATGACGATGACGGGAAGGGGCTCGGCAGCGACGAGCATCTGCTCGAGCGTGCCGTCCTCATGGTCCGTCGCGAACATTCTCGGGAGCGAGAGGAGCGCAGCAAGAAGCGCCGCCACCCAGACAACGCCGGGGGCAATGGCGCGAAGGATGTTGGTTTCAGCGCCGACCCCGAGCGGAACGAGGGTCACGACGACGGCAAAGAAGAAGATCACCTGAGCGAGATCAGACTTTCTGCGCAGCGACAGCGTGAGGTCGCGGCGAAGAATCGTGAGGAAGAGATTAAGCATGATTCATTCCTCCCGCGTTCAGGCCCTGGCATTCATGGCGTTTTCCGCTTCCGCGGCAGCCGCATCGTCCATGGCGCGCTCAACGGCGGAACGGCGGCGGGGCGCCCAGCGTTCGGGCTCGACAATGTGGAGCTGCGACTTGTCGACGGGCACTTCCTGGTGCGTGACGAGCATCACGACGCCGCCTTCGCGCACGTGCTTCGAAATGAGGTCCGAGAGACGGGCAACAGCCTTCACGTCGAGCGCGGTAAAGGGTTCGTCGAGCACCCAGAGGACGACGGATTCGGAGAGCCAGAGGCGCGCGAGCGCAACGCGCCTGCGCTGCCCCTGCGAGAGCTGCCCGGCCGGAACATCCTCGTATTCAGCGAGACCCACTGCAGCGAGCGCCCTGCGGGCATCCTCGCGCGTCGCCTTGAGCGACGCCACGCGCGCATTGATGAGGACGTTCTCAATGACGGAAAGATCGTCCTTCACGCCATTTCTGTGGCCGATGTAGCAGAGCTCGCGCCAGAAATCCTGAGCCGCCTTGAGAATCGGCGTGCCGCGCCAGAGGATCTCGCCCTCGACGGGGCGCATGAGTCCGGTCATCAGCCTGAGGAGCGTCGTCTTGCCGGCGCCGTTGCTGCCGGCAATGCGCACGAGCGAACCGGCTTCAACAGCAAACGACATCCCCTGAAAGAGCGTGCGTTCGCCGCGTTCACAGGTGAGGCCGCGGACTTCAAGAATGGGCTGGGTCATGGATCCTCTGTCGGCCGGAAACCCTGGTCCGGGCTTCCGGCGATTCGAAAGAAAGTTTTCATTCCGGGAAGATCCGTTTGGGGCAAGTCGCCTCCGCGGACCTCTTCGGGATTATTGCGAGGCAGTTTAGGGAGAGTAAATTAAGAAAGGCTTACAGATCGATACACTCTCCATTGCATCTTATCTATTGAAATCATTGAGAAATTTTTGTGTCTTTCGGGGACTTTCCCGAAGCTTTTCTTAAGTACGGGGAGCGGGCCTTTTATAATGTTCCGCTCCACGTTCATCATGCCGATCGGACGGGATCTCCTGAGATCCCCGTTCTGCGGCCGCCACGTATTCAAAAAATGCGCACTTTCCTTCGCTCCGCTCTTCTTCTCTCGCTTTCTGCCGGCATCCTTTCCGGGTGCGCCGCTGTTAATGAAGAGCACCAGAACTTTGCCAACCGCAAGATTGATATCGTTCCGGTCGTCGGGAGCATCTGGCGCATTACCGCATCGTTTCCAGGCTACGAATCCTCCACCGGCATTGCCGACTACATTTACGAGCGCGCTCAGGCCTTCTGCGGCGAACGCGGCATGGGCATGATGCCTCAGACGGGGTCGAGCTCCGCTGCCGGCGCCGACGGCACGCCCGCCGAGGCCTGGCTTGAGTTCCGCTGCTCCGCTCCCGAAAAGGTTGACCGCGAATACCAGCCGATCAAGCTCCACTTCGATCTTGAGGACGAAGACGAAAAGAAGAAGCGCTGATCCGTTTTCCTGCAACAGCTGATGTCTTCTGAAGATCTGCCGCTTCCGGAGAAGCCCGCGGACGAAGGCGATTCCGCCTCCGTCCCGGAACCCGTCTTCGACGCCGCGGCCGAAGTCCGCACGCTTCCGCATCTCCCGGGGTGCTACCGCTATTTTGCGAAGGACGGCTCGTGCCTCTATGTCGGCAAGGCGCGCGACCTCAGGAACCGCGTTTCGTCCTACTTCAGGCGCACGGGGCTTTCGCCCCGCATTGCGCTGATGGTGGCGAAGATTGCGCGCCTCGAAACGACAGTGACCCGTTCGGAAGCCGAAGCGCTTCTGCTCGAAAACAACCTCATCAAAACGCTTCATCCGCGCTACAACATCCGTCTGCGCGACGATGCGAGCTACCCCTACATCCGGATCGGCGGCGAGGAGTTCCCGAGGCTCTCCTACTACCGCGGGGGCGTCGACCGCAAATCCCGCTTCTTCGGTCCCTACCCGAGCTCAAGCGCCGCACGCACGGCCATCGAAATGCTGCAGAAGGCGTTTCTCCTTCGCACCTGCGAGGAGTCGGGCTTCAGGAACCGCCAGAGGCCGTGCCTTCTCGGGCAGATCGGCCGATGCTCGGCCCCCTGCTGCGGCCGCATTTCGGTGGAAGACTACCGGGCGGACTGCCGGCGCGCCGAGGATTTCCTTCTCGGGCATTCCCGCGAAGTTTTGGACGAGCTCGAAAAGCGCATGTGGGCGGCTTCTGAGGCCTGGGAATTTGAAGAGGCGGCGAAATTGCGCGACCGCATTGCCTCGCTTACCCAGATGCGCCACCAGCAGGCGATTGAAACCACGGGCGGCGACATCGACGCCGACATTGCGGCTGCGGCCGTGCGCGACGGCGCAGCCGCCATCAACCTCGCCATGGTGCGGGGCGGCCGGCACCTCGGCGACCGGGCGATCTTCCCGAAAATCGGCACGCGCGAAGACGGCGCCTTCCCCTCGAAGGGAGAGCTGATCGAAGCCTTCGTGAGCCAGCATTATGCGGATCTGCCGATCCCGGCGCTTCTCATCATCGAGCCCGATCCTTCGGATCCGGAACTCCCGAAGCGCCTCTCGGAGCTTCTCTCCGAACTCGCGCACCGCCGCGTTCCCGTCGTGACGGAACCGCAGGAAACGCGCCGCCGGTGGCTGGAAATGTGCGTTCAGGGCGCAGAGATCGCCCTCATGAGGCACCTTCAGGAAGAAGGCACCCAGCTCGCGCGCCTCAAGGAGCTTATTGAAATCCTCGGGCCCGGGTTCGACCCCCCGAGCGGCGATCCGATGGATTTTTCCGCCGAATGCTTCGATATTTCGCATACCCAGGGCGAAGCGACCCAGGCTTCCTGCGTCGTCTTCCGCGAGGGCCGCATGCAGAGTTCGCTCTACCGGCGCTTCAACATTACCGGCATCGAACCCGGCGACGACTACGGCGCCATGAAGCAGGCGCTCGAGCGGCGCTATGCGCCCGTCGCCCGCGGAGAGGCCGAGCTCCCGACCCTCGTTCTCATCGACGGCGGCAAGGGGCAGGTAGAAATGGCGCGCGAGGTTTTTGCGGAATTCGGACTTGACCCGTCCGTCATCGTGGGCGTCGCCAAGGGCGAAGGACGAAAGACGGGTCTCGAGACCCTCGTCTTCCCGCTTATCGACGGCGAGCGTCGCGAACCGCTCACACTGGGCCTCATGTCAAAAGCACTAATGCTAACGGCGGAAATCCGCGACGAAGCCCATCGATTCGCCATTACCGGCATGCGTGCCAAAAGAGCAAAGACGCGCAATGCCTCGAAACTTGAGGATTTCGAGGGTATCGGCCCGAAGCGCCGCGCTAAACTACTTTCGCATTTCGGCGGCATGAAGCAGCTCAAGAACGCTTCGGCCGAGGACATCGCGCAGGTGCCGGGCATATCCCGCGCGCTCGCATCCAAAATCTACGCACAACTGCATCTGCAGCCGATTGACGCCGGCGGAGAGACCGCCTCCTAAATTTTTCTTGCCCGATGAAGCTCAAGCCCCCTTTCAAACTCAACGTGCCGATGGTGCTCACCTGGATCCGAATAGCACTCATCCCGGTCGTAATCGGAATCTTCTATCTCCCGGACTCCCTCGTTCCGGTTCATCTGCAGAACATCATCGCCTGCGTGGTCTTCGTCGTCGCCGCCGTCACGGACGCGCTCGACGGCTTCCTTGCCCGCCGCTACGAGGGCTGGGCCACGCGCATGGGGGCCTTCCTCGATCCCATTGCCGACAAGCTTCTCGTTGCGGCGGCTCTCGTTGCCCTCGTGGGGCTTGACCGCTGCGACATGGCGATCGCCATGATCATCATCGGCCGCGAAATCACCGTAACCGGCATCCGCGAATGGATGGCCAAGATCGGCGAATCAGGCCGCGTCAAGGTGAACTGGTACGGCAAATTCAAAACCATCGCGCAGATGACGGCCATTCCGTGCCTTCTCTGGTTTGATCCGTTCCTCGGCATTCCCGTCGCGCTCATCGGCGAATGGCTCATCATCATCGCCGCCGTACTCACCATTTATTCGATGTACGTTTACCTGCGCGCCGCCGCGCCCTTCTTTGAGGAAGCCCGCGCCCAGCGCGCCGCACTGAGAGCACAGAAGGCTCAGGCGCAGAGCCAGGGATCCTAGCTTGAAAAAAGCGCATTCCTGATCCACCGTTTTCCATTCAAGAGCGGCGCGCACTCTGGTTACTCCGAAGTGCCGTCGCTTTTTCGTTTCATGAGCGAACAGCAGCACAATCCTCTTTCGGACGAAAAGAAATCCTCTTTTTCGGATGAAGCACCCGGCCCGTCCGGGTCCTCTGCCGGGAACCTCAATCTGCTTGAGGCTCCTGCAAGGCCCGTGCACCTGCCGCCGCCGGGAAAGCCCGCGCTCCTTCCTCCCCCAGCGGAGGAAGAGCCCGCCGCCCCGATGCCTCAGGAAGCAGTCTCCCCTCAGAAAGTACCCGTAAAGGCCGAGAAAGAGGCCGGAATCGCGAACGAACCTCTACCGGCGCCCGCTGCAGCCGAAGAAAGCCGGAAGGCTCCCGAAGCGCCGCAGGCCGCCCCGGAAGCGTCCATTCCTCACGCTTCATTCGCCGGGCTCCTCGGCACGCTCGGGGGCCTCTCCCTCTCTGCTGCGCTCCTTCTTTTTGCAGCGGCCCACTTTCTCGGCTGGAGCCCCGCTGTCAGGCTTTCCTTTTTCGGAGGTCTTGCAGGCGCCGCTTTCCTGCCGCTTCTCCTCCTGCGGAATTCCGGGAAGCTCACCCGAGACATCTCCGCATCAGCGGGCGGCCTTCTTCTGGGACTTCTTCTCGTCGTCATCGGCCAGACCTGGCAGACGGGAGAGGGCGCGGCTTCCCTCATGCTCGCCTGGTCGGGGCTCCTCCTCCCGTGGCTTCTCTGCGTGAGGCGCCCCGTCATCTTCGCGCTCTGGTTCGTCGTCACGCTCACGGGGACTTATCTCCAGGGCTGGCAGATGGCGGAAAGCTTCAGGCTTCTCGAGAAGCTCCTCCCGGCAGCATTTCTCTCCTTTACTGCCGCGCTCGTCTTTTCCGTCATTCAATGGAAATCCGGCAGTTCCGCCATTCGCGCGGCCGGAATTCTCCCTGCAGCGTCCGCAGTGCTCCTTCTCGGCATTCTTCCGGCGCTCGATATTGAATATGGAACTTCCTCCGCCCCTTCGCTTCTCTCACTCGCCTACTTCATCGGAGCCCTGATTTTTTCGGCCGCCGCTTTCTTTTCGAAGCGCCCCGAACTGCGCTCCTTCGCGCTTCTCACGCTCCTCTCCTGGGCGAACGGATTCGCGGTTCGCTTTGCGCGGAGCGCTCATATTGCAAGCGACGAAGGGCTCCTTTACATATTGACGCTCCTGAACGGTCTCGTCTTTCTCGGCTGGATCCTTTTGCGCGCCAGACGAACACGCCTCCGGACGGTAGACGCCGGCGACTCTCCGATTTTTCTCGACTGGATCTGTCGCCGGATTCCTCAGACGGCCGGAGCCCTCATGGGCGCCGCGGCCGCGCTCCTTCTCGCCGCAACCATCTTCGCGCTCTTTTCGCTCTCCGGGACCGCTGCGGGAAGCATTCTCCTTGCCTCCGGCGCCCTCATTGAAATCGCGAGAAGAATTCAAAACTTCCGGCAGAAGACAGTCCCGAACCCCATGCAGTTTTCCGCTCTGCGGACGATTTCCTTTGCTCTTGCGGCTGCCGGCTGGGTCGTCCTTAGCGGAAGCCTTTCGAGCGCATCCGCCGCATGGATTCTCATTGCGCTCGCGCTCATTGGGGCGGTGCTTTTCCGATCCCGCATTGCGCTCGTTGCCGCTTTTCTGGTCGGAGCGCTCGTGCCCGACTTTCAGAATCCCTGGTTCGTGCACATCCCGACTGCGGCTTCCGCTGCCTGCGCGCTCATCATTGCCGTTCTGCTTTTCGCGCGTGAAAAGAGCCCGCTGCAGCGCGAAGCCCTCTGGTGGCTTCCGGCGCTTCTCCTCGCTCAGTGGCTTCTCCCTATTGCCGTTCAAACGAGCATCATCAACAGGGAAGCGCTCCCCCCTGAAGTCTCGCAATGGATTGGAGCGGCCGCGCTTCTCCTCACGGCTGCCGCTGCTCTTCTCAGAGAGAAGAAAAATGCTCTTCGCACGGTGCTCGTTTTTGCGGGAGCCGCTCTGGCAGGCGCCGCATTTTCCGCGAGCGCATCGCTTCTCCTCTGCCTTGCCGCTGCCGCAGCCTGCGCCAGAAAGCGCAGGCTTCAGCCCGGACTTCTTTTCCTCATTCTCTGCCTCGCTCTTCTCGAATGCGTCCGCGTCTACTGGCAAAGCCCCGAGAGCGGCGTCAACCTGCTCCTCAAAGGCGCCGTGATGCAGGGAACTGCGGGCGCGGGACTCCTCATTTCCTGCCTTGCGCTCACGCTTCAGCCTGAAAGGTCTGCAGCTCTGCGCGCTCAGCTTCAGCTGAAGCTTCTCCCGCTTCTCATCCTCATCCTGACGTGCGGAGCGCTCTTCTCCTCTATTGCGGCACGAACGGAAATCGCGGAGGCCGGCACCCGGTACGCCGCGGAACTGATTCCATCAGACCCGAGGGACATCGTGATGGGCGACTTCATGACGCTCAATTACGCGGCTGACGGCCGCGAGGCGCTCGAAGCCTATCGGAAGGAAGCTTCAACCCGGGATAGCGACGCGGATTCAGACGATCCGGTTCATTTCTGCGCTGCCGGGCAGGAAGGCGTTCTCACGATTCTCTCGGCTGCCGGGGATGGTGAAGCCTGTCCTGCGGGAACGACGCTCCGGCTTCCTGCCGACCGGAATTCAAGTTGGCGCATGACGCCGAAGCTTCCGCACCGCTGGTTCTTCCCCTCGGGCGATGCTCTGCGCTTTGAAGCTGCCCGCTTCGCTGAGCTCAGATGTCTCAGGGACCGCTGCCTCATCACGGGGCTCCTCGACGCTCAGAAAAATCCGATTTTGCCTTCCCAGAATTCTTCCGGACAGGAGGCGCCATGACTCAGTTTGAATCCACCGACATCTTCTGCCGCGTCATCGACAATTTCGGCGACGCAGGCGTCTGCTGGCGTCTTGCCCGGCGTTTTCTCGCGCTCGGCGTAAAGCGCATCCGCTTCATTACGGACCACCCGGAAGTGCTCGCAAAGCTCGCGCCGGATGCGGAGAAGCTTGCCCGGGTCATTCCCTGGGACTCCTTTGCGCTCGAGGCGGGGAAGCCTGACTTCGAGCCAGCGGACCTCGTGATTGAAACCTTCGGCTGCCGTCTCCCCGAAAGCTACGACGAGGCGCTTGCGGAAAAGCGCGCGCGTGCGATTGCCGCAGGACTCAAGCCCCCCTTCTACTTCAATCTCGACTACCTCTCCGCCGAAGACTGGGTGGAGGAGAGCCACAACATTACGGGGCTTCACCCGCGGCTCGACCTCCCGAAGCTCTGGTTCTTTCCGGGCTTTACGGAACGAACGGGCGGCCTCCTGATTGAGGACGACTATGAGGCGGCGCGGCAGAGCTTCATGCCCGGAAAGAAGGACTTCCTCGCATCTCTTAATGCAGACCCTGAGCGCGCAGCGCTTTTTGTCTTCTGCTACCCCGTGAACCGCGTTGAAACCCTGGCCGAAGGCCTCGCTCTTTCCGACAAACCCTGGAACGTTCTCATTGCTCCGGGAGAAGCGGGCGACAGGCTCGAAGGGCTTCTCAAAACGATCGGCGCTGAGGGGAATCGCATCCGCGCCGTGCGTACGCCCTTTCTTCCCCAGACCGAATTCGATCGTCTGCTCTGGGCGAGCGATGCCGGGATCATTCGCGGCGAAGACAGCTTTGTTCGCGCACAGCTTGCCGGACTTCCCTTCCTCTGGTCGACCTATCCCACCGAGGACCATGCACATCGCGTGAAGCTCGACGCCTGGCTCGACAAGTTCGTACCCGTACTGCCCGAATCGCTTGCTGATCGATATCGGAAAACGAGCGTCGAATGGCTCGAGGGCGAGCTTTCGCCCGAAGGCTTCAGGGATTTTTTAGAGTTTGCACCAACGCTCCGGCCTTCGCTCCTTGAGTGGCAGAAGAAGCTCCTGAGCCGCGGAGATCTCGCCCGGCACATGCTTCAACGCGCCCAAAGCGCGCTCTAAGGTGAATCTCCGGCGAGGCACTAAACGCATATCCCGTCAATTTGATAGAATTACGTGCTTAAAGTTTTTTCGTCCTTGCGCACTTACAGGCAGAAAGCGTCGGGGACTCGCTCGCAAACTCTGCATTAGAGGAATTTTTCTCAAATGAAAACCGCACAGGAACTGCGCGTCGGCAATGTCTTCATGGTCGGCAAGGATCCGATGGTCGTCGTTAAGGCTGAATACTCCAAGGGCGGCCGCGGCGCCTCCACCGTCAAGATGAAGATGAAGAATCTTCTGACGAACGCCACCACTGAAACCGTCTTCCGCGCCGACGACAAGTTCGAAGATCTCGTCCTTGACCGCAAGGAAGTGAACTACTCCTACTTCGCTGATCCGCACTATGTCTGGATGGACGGCGAATACAACCAGTACGAAGTCGACGCCGACGTGATGGCTGAAGCCCTCAAGTACCTTGAGGACAACATGCCCGCCGAATGCGTCTTCTACGAAGGCCGTCCGATCTCCATCGAACTCCCGACGATCCTCGTTCGCGAAGTCGTCTACACGGAACCCGCCGTCAAGGGCGATACGTCTGGCAAGGTCATGAAGCCCGCCAAGCTCGCCACCGGCTATGAGCTCCAGGTTCCGGCCTTCGTCAACACCGGCGACAAGATCGAAATCGATACCCGCACGGGCGAGTATCGCAACCGCGTCAAGTAATTTGACTGGTTGGGGAAGCACCTCGTCTTAAAGGCACCTTCCTTTGATCTGAAGCCCGATGTCTGAAAGAATTCAGCATCGGGCTTTTGCTTTCCTGGTCGGTTTGAAAAGTTCGTTGAAAACCTCTGGACTGCAACGTTGAGATTCCATCATCATCTCTCAGAACACGTGATGACTCATTCCGGTAGTGGTTACACAACAAAAAGTACATCCCAACATTTGTTAGAACAAAGTATTTATTATTTTTAATTCACTCAATGGAGGATTGATCTCATGGCCTTGCCCAACAACAATATTGCCTACGCCATTAAGTACGAAGGATTGTCGTATGGAATGCACGAGATCGATCTTGCCTCCCTTGGCGAATCGTTACAGGGATTTGCCAAAATCCTTGCTACTACAGGTCATTTCATCTCGACGGGACAGTACGTTAAACAGTACAGTGCTCAAGCTGTTCGTGTCACCACAAAGGCAGAACTCCAGCAAGGGAGCATCGAAATCTGGACAACGCTTCAGATACTCACAGAAAATCCTCTCTTTTCTGGTTCAGGTGGCGTACTGCTGGGCGTATTGATACAGTGGTTGTTCACTCGTAAGGACAAGCGTGAAATGGAACATTTAGCTGCTGCTCTGGATAAAGCGCTTGAACAGAACAAAGAGCTTGCCGAAAACTCTCAAAAAATGAACGCTCAGCTTCTGGATACAATCAACCGAATGGCTGATGGCCTTTCGGCAGCTGCGCGTCAGGCACTTGCACCTGTTGGCAAGTCGTGCAAGAGTATTTCAGTTTTAAATTCCGAACAAAAGATCATCAGCACCGCTAATGAAGAAACAAAATCGGGAATGACCGAAATTGAAAACACCTTCATTCCCACTAAAGAGTACGAAGGAAAGCTATCAGAACTCGACAAGGTTACCGGCGCCTGCAAGCTTACAATCGCCACTGGAGAACGTCTGCCAGGAGTGATCTCGGATCCAGCACTCACGTTGACCAGCAATGTTTACACAAAGGCATTTTATGAGGATTCGACCATCACCCTCATTGCAAAAGCGCAAATTGATAAAGATGGCAACATTGCCAAACTTTTCATTAGTGATGCCTCATTAAATGAAGACCTTGACGAATCCGCAGAAACGATCAGTGGCAAAAGTTAAAGCGCTACTTAATAGTGCAACAGCCCCGTCGTCATGAGTCAAAGCCCCTCAATTGCTGAGTGAAACAAATTTGAATCTTTTCTGATCAACTGATTTAGTCCGCATCAGCACTAATAACCGCCAGGAATTCCATGGATATCGTCAAGGACAATAAAATGTACATGCAGATCGCGCAGATTGCTGCTGAACGCAGCTATGCCAAGCGCCTGCGCGTAGGCTGCGTCATTGTGAAGAACCATTCCATCATTTCCTTCGGCTGGAACGGCATGCCGACCGGATACGACAACTGTTGCGAAATGGAAGTCGACGGCAAGCTCGTCACCCGTCCGGAAGTGCAGCATGCAGAGCTCAACGCCATTGCGAAGCTCGCCGAAAACGGATACTCCTCAAAGGGCGCGGCAATCTTCATTACGCATAGTCCCTGCATCCACTGTGCGCTCCTCATTCAGAAATGCGGCATTTCTCAGGTCTACTATCACGAGCTCTACCGGAGCCGCGAAGGGCTCGAATTTCTCGAACGCGCCGGCATCGAAGTTCACCAGCTGTGACTATTCCCGTCCAATCCTTGGGAGTGGACGGGAGTTAAGCGGAAATCCTTCGATCATCTCAAGAGATTTATCAACTTAGGAAAGCAGTAGACATCTAATGTGTTTGTCTCAACGAAGAGGCAGTTTTGTATATGCAAAATGCGTTGTACCCAGAAAAGTGGCACTTAGTGTACACAAAGCGTTTTGTATCTAGCAAAGTATGGTTTAGTTGAGACAAGGCCTTTTATCTCTACTGAAAAAAACGGAATCCCCTTTTTCTTCGGGAGATTCCGTTTTTTGTAGGGACCGTCAGAGCGGGCCTCCGTGAGCTGAAGCGACCTGAGCCTCGTCAGCCGAGGTGGCGCAGCACCATGTTTTCGAAAACATTGACGCCGAGCTTCAGAAGCGAATCATCGAAATGCATGGTCGCCGCATGGAGACCCGGCGTCGCGCCGACGCCGACGCCGAAGTAGGCGGCCTTCATCTGCGGGCGATGGAGCTTATAGAAGTGGAAGTCCTCGCCGCCGCCTCCGCAGTCGTGAGCGAGATTCTCTTCGCCCGCGGTCTGGCGGATCGCATCCGCGACCTCAGCCGTAAAGTCGTCGTCGTACCAGCAGGCCGGGCAGACGACATTGCGGATGAGCTTCCCCTTCGCACCGTAGGCTGCCGCGGTGCCGTTCACAACTTCTTCCATGCGCTTCAGAAGCGCGTCCATCAGGTCGTTCGTCTGCGCGCGCACGTCGAACGTAATGCGGGCCTTATCGGGAACAGTGTTGGTTGCCCCGGCGTCGGCATGAATCTGCGTGGCTTTCGACGACCACGACATCTTCGGATCAAGCCAGATCGCCTGGACGCCCTCGATCACGGCGCAGGAGACGTCGATCGCGTTGACGCCGAGATGGGGGCGCGAGGCATGCGCGCCGCGGCCCTCGATCTCAACGAAAACAGTGGTCGAAGCCGTATGGCGCACTGCCGGACAGATTTTCCCTGCGGGCACGTCCTGAATCGGACGAATATGAGCGCCGAGAATCATGTCCACGTCGTCGATGACGCCCGCCTTGATCATGGCGGGAGCGCCGTCGAGCGTTTCCTCTGCCGGCTGGAAGAGGAGCTTCAGCGTTCCGCGGCGGACCTTGTCCTTCAGGCGGCTCGCGGCTGCAAGGAGCATCGCCGTGTGGCCGTCGTGGCCGCAGGCATGAATGCAGCAGGGCTTGCCGTCGATTACGAAGGGAAGCGCATCCATATCCGCGCGGAGCATCATCACGGGACCGGGTTCCTTGCCGCGGATGATGCCGAGAACCCCGGTCGTTCCGCCCACATTGCGATGGGTCTCAATCCCGAGCGCTTCAAGCTTCTCTGCAACATAAGCGGCGGTCTTCTCTTCATGGAGCGCAAGTTCAGGCATCTCATGAAGTTCGCGGCGAAGCGCCTGGGGGTCATAAATCTCTGCCATAGGGAATACTCTGAAAGTAATAGCCGATGCACCTCAGGCGCATCATTCTCAAGCGGGAACGAGTGACTGCATAATCTCTCCTTCCCCGCGCCGCGGCGTTTCCCGCCTGCGGTCCGGTTTTCTTTATACGCTTTTTTTCCCGGTCAGATAAATGCCGAACGCTTCTACTCCCGCGGCGCGAGACAGAATGTCGCGCTTGAAAGACATCCCGAGACTTCGCGAGGAAGCGGAAACCATCCGCGTCATGACGGGCGAATACTGCGCGCACTTTCACGGCACGGACGGAAAGAACCTCTGTCCTGCCTGCAGGGAATTCCTTGCCTACGCCCTGAAGCGCCTCGCCTGCTGTCCCTACGGCGGCGAAAAGCCCGTCTGCGGCAAATGCAAAATCCACTGCTACAAGCCCGCTGAGCGCGAAACGGCAAGGCGCGTCATGCGCTGGGCAGGTCCCCGCCTCATGTGGACGCACCCGAAGATGGCCTTCATCCACCTGCTGGACCTGAGACGCGAAGCCCCGGAAAAGCCCCGCAACAAGGCGGCCAAACCCTGACCATCTCCTTTTTCGCCATGTTCCTGCTGATTCTTCCGATTCTCTCCCATGCGCTCATGACGGCGCACCTTCTCTTCAACGGCTTCGGCATCTGGTCCTTCGCGCCGCTCCTCGCGCTGATACCGCTCTTCATCCGGCGCCCCGCAATGATCTGGATAGAGAGCCTGCTCCTCATCCTCTGGGGCATTGAATGGCTTCGCGCGGACTATGCGCTCGTCATGCGCCGCATGGCCTGGGGCGATCCCTGGCTTACTGCCGCCCTCATTCTCGGCGGGGTCGCCTTCTTTTCCTTCCTCTCGGCCTTCGTCTTCAAGGCGCCCCGCCTTCAGCGCTTCTACAGAAAATAACCTTATTTTTCAATAAATAAGCGAAAGGTCTATCGTTTCTACCAAAGCCGGCTAATTGTCGACCAACTGTAACAATTTGTATCTTCGGTTTGACTCTAAGGACATCTATCTATAAAGTCTCGACAATTTGTGCTGAGGAAACGCAGTCATGCGTGCCCGGCTAACTCGTGAGGTTTTCTCCAATCAAAATCCCCCACTGGAAGGAGACAAGTCAATGTCCACGACTGACAACGCCCCTCTGACGATCCGCGACATGATCGAGCCCGCGATCAAGGCCGCCGGCGGCTGGGTCAACACCCATGCGCACGCCGACCGCGCCTACACCCTTTCGCCCGACGTGCTTGAGATGCGCCGCACCTGCACGCTGCAGCAGAAATGGGACGCCCTCGACCGTCTGAAGCGCGAATCGACGGAAGAAGATTTCTACCGCCGCTTCTCCATCTTCTTCGAAAATCAGATCGCTCAGGGCGTTACGGCGCTTGCGACCTTCGTCGACATTGACCCGCAGTCCGAAGACCGCGCCATCAAGGCCGGCATCCGCGCCCGCGAACACTACAAGGACCAGCTCACGGTCAAGTTCGCCAACCAGACGCTCAAGGGCGTGATCCATCCGGAAGCCCGCAAGTGGTTCGACATCGGCGCCGAACTCGTGGACATCATCGGCGCGCTTCCGAAGCGCGATGAACGCGACTACGGCAAGGGCGACGAAGCCTTCGACATCATCCTCTCGACGGCGAAGCGCCTCAACAAGATGGTCCACGTCCACGTCGACCAGTTCAACGAATCCCTCGAATACGAAACCGAACAGCTCTGTGAAAAGACGATCGAGCACGGCATGGAAGGCCGCGTCGTCGCCATTCACGGCATCTCGATCGGCGCGCACTCGAAGGCTTACCGTCAGCGCCTCTACGCCCTCATGAAGAAGGCGGGCGTCATGATGATCGCCTGCCCGACCGCCTGGATCGACACGCCGCGCTCCGAAGAGCTCGTTCCGATGCACAACTCCATGACCCCGGTCGACGAACTCGTTCCCGCCGGCATCACGGTCGCGCTCGGCACCGACAATGTCTGCGACGCCATGGTTCCCTGGAACGCCGGCGACATGTGGCACGAAATGACGACCCTCGCCACGGGCTGCCGCTTCGACTACTTCGATGAACTCGTGAAGATCGCTACGGTGAACGGCCGCAAAGTGATCGGCATCGAATAACACCCATCGCGACCTGGAGCCATAAAGAAAATGTACGTTTCACCCATCGCCAATGACATTCTCGCCGGCCACCTGATCAACTACGGTGCCGTTTCCTTCATGACGGATGCGCCGATGCGCCTCAAGTCGGGCCTCGTCACGCCGATCTACGTCGACAACCGCTCGCTCACGGGCCATCCGGACGCCTGGCGCGACATCATTGAGACCACGTGCTCTCGCATCGCGCAGCTCGGCCTCAAGTTCGACATCATCGCGGGCGTTGAAGGCGCGGGCGTCTCGCATGCCGCTGCTCTGGCCTATCGTCTCGGCAAGCCCTCGATCTTCGTGCGTCAGCGCGCGAAGACCTACGGCGACCACAGCCGCGTTGAAGGCACTTCCGTGAAGGGCAAGCGCGTCCTCATCATCGAAGACCACATCTCCACGGGCCTCTCGCTCCTCTCCGCCGTCGAAGGCCTCAAGGCCGAGGGCGCGATCGTCGAGGACTGCCTCGCCATCACGAGCTTCGGCATCGACGAAACGACGAAGCTCTTCGAGAAGGAAAACGTCACCTGCCACGAACTCCTCGACTTCACGCTCGTGCTCGAGAAGGCCGTGGAAATGGGCAAGATCGACTCTGAGAAGAAGCTCCTCCTCATCGACTGGCTGGCCAATCCCTGGACCTGGGCGGCCCGCAACGGCCTCACCCCGACGGGTAATGAAAACTGATAGAGACGCTTTCTAGCGTTCTTCTTTCTGTACCGCTGCCTGATTCCTCACGGAATCGGCGGCGGTTTTCTTTTGCGCATTCTTCAGGCTTAAAGTCGCAAAATGACTTTTCCGCACGCATTGGATGCGCTCCCGGCGCGTTAAAATTTTCTGTTGAGCCTCCTTCCCCTCAGGCATCGCTTTTTAACCCCTGAAAATTCATGAAGTACCTCATCGTTGACGACCACGCCCTCATTACGGGCGCACTTTCGCTGATGCTTGAAGACCGCGATCCGGAGGCGGAAGTCCACACTGCCGCTACTGCCCGCGAGGCGCTTGATCTCGTGAATCGCGAGGGCGATGCCGATCTCCTGATCCTTGACCTCTCGATGCCCGACGTCACCGGCACCGAACTCATGGAAGAGATCGTCCGCATGCAGCCGATGCTCAAAATTCTGGTGGTTTCGGGGCTTGCCGACCAGGAAAGCATCATGCGCGTGCTTCAGCTTGGGGCCGCTGGCTTCGTCCCGAAGTCGCTCGACACCGAAATGCTCGGAAACGCCATTGATTTCGTTCTCAAGGGCGGCGTCTTCATTCCGTCGAAGCTCCTCACGGAATCGCAGAGGGTCGGGTTCTTCACCCGCACGGCGGCGCACCTCAAGTCGAGCGCCGAAGAGCCCGTGCACCTCACCGAACGCCAGAAGGACGTACTTGCGCTTCTCGCACAGGGCGCTCCCATCAAGCGCATCTGCCGCGAACTTGATCTTTCCGAAGGCACCGTGAAGACCCATGTTGCGGCGATCTACCGCGCCTTCGGGGCTTCGAACCGCACCGAGGCGCTCCTCGCCGCGAGGCGCGCCGGGTTCGACATCGACCTTTGACCCCTCAAATCACGGGCGGCTCCCCGGCTGAAGAGCCCTCCTGAGAGCTCTCGCTCCGTGCGAGCGAAATCGCAGCGGGCTCCACTCTTGCCGCCGCTCGCGCAATGGCGGCATTCAAAGCCACGTCTGATGCGGGCTTCTGGAGGATCACGGGCATTTCCTTCGGCAGGGGCTTCCCCGACTGCTTTCTCTCGCGGAAATCCGCTTCAATCAGGTCTCTCGCGACCGCCGTGAGGAGTACCGTCGGGATTTCCGCGCCGAGTCCGGCTTCCAAAAGACCTGCTGCAGCGAGCCCCGTTACCTCGCCGTCGCCTAAGTTGTAGTCGGATAGAAGAATGAGCCTCCCTTTCCGGGCGCGCGCTTCCTTCACGCGTTCGAGGAGGTCTTCGCTCCACGCTTCCGCGGCAATCACTTCCGCTCCCCAGCTCGCGAGCTTCGCGGAAAGTGCTTCCTTGACGAAGGGATTGTCCTCGAGGAGGAACGCAGCGCCCTCGAGGCGCTCAACCAATTCGCTCGGCGGCGTTTCCTTCTCAAGGTACTTCACCTGCTCGCTCTCGTCGAGATTGAGTCCGAGCCTGAAAACGCTTCCGCGCCCCGGGTGCGAACCGATCGTGAGGTCGATGCCGAGCTGCCGGCAGATGCCCTTCACAATGGAAAGACCCAGCCCGAAGCCGTCGCCGGGATTGCGCTTTCCTGCGGCGCCCCGGTAGAAGGTTTCAAAAATCCGCTTCTTTTCCTCCGCCGTGAGCCCTGGGCCCGCATCGTAGACGCCGAGCGTGACGCGCGAGCGCCCGATCCGGCGGGCGGCGACCACCACTTCAGCGCCGGGCTTCTCGGTATAGCGGATGGCGTTCGTGATGAGGTTCTGGAGCGCCCTGCGCAGCATAAGTCTGTCCGTGGTGACGGTGGCGGGTATCGGCCGGACGCGGAGTTTGAGCCCCTTCTTTCTCGCCACGGGCCCGAATTCGCGCTCGATGTCGAAAAAGAGCTCGGGGATGGAAATCGCTTCCGGATGAAGCTCAAGCCGCCCGAATTCCATGCGCGTCACTTCAAGAACCTGTTCAACCAGCGTGGAAATGGAACTCGAGGTTCGCGTGATCTGTTCGATCACGGGCGCCGTCTGGGGCGTTGCCCGGCGCTTCAGAATATCGAGAAAGATCCCCATCGCCTGCAGGGGCTGCCTCAGATCATGGTTGGCGGCGGCAAAGAACTGCGCCCGGCGTTCGCTTTCCTGCTGCGTTTTCCTGCGCGCGGCTTCTGAGCGCGAAACCTCAACCTTGAGGCGCTGCACGAGCCGCTCGTTCTGGTCGTCGTTCAGAATGGCCGAGAGCATCATCTCGTTGAGCCTGCGCCCGGAATAGAGCACGAACCCCGTGACGACAAGAAGAATGAGCGCCATGATGGTCTGCGAGATGCCGTACTGGGCGGCGACGGAAACCGTCACGGGCGCAAGCGAGAGGAGCGTGAAGGCGGTGAGCGACGGCATCCAGCAGGAATAGACGGGCCAGCTCGCGAACGTGACGGCGACGATCACCGCCACCACCACGACCTGATAGATCCCCGACTGCGGGAGCATCAGGGCCGCGCCCGCGCCGCCCCAGATCAGTCCCGCGCTCGATGCGAGCATCGTCCAGCGGCGGATCCAGAGCCTCACGCGCTCGGCTTTCCTCGGATCGCGCCAGAAGGAGCGCACGAAGACGAGCGAAATCCAGAGTTCAAGAAGCCCGAAGACCGCCCAGATGATGAGCGCTGATCTCGGCGCGTCGGTCGACCAGAAAGCCGCGGCGATGCCCGCCATGCCGATGAACTGCGCGGCAAGCGCGACCGGATAGAGCTTGAGCGACGTGAGAAAAAGCTTCACGAGCGTGCGCGCGGTAATGCTCCGCGACGTCGGCAGGCTCATGAAGGCCTTCAGAAACCCGAATATGGAGCGGCGCGACGAGAAGGTCATGACGGCATTCTCCAGGTGAGCCTCGCGCGCCTGCCGTCGAGCGAAAGGGTTGCGGGAAGCCCCACAGGGAGCGTCGCCTTTCTGTCGATATGCCCGAACGGAAGCCCAGTCACCATCGGAATAGAGCCCGGCAGCCGCGAACGGATGTAGCCGAGCGTGCGTGCAAGCGTCTGGTCGCCCTCAAAGCGCACGGCGTCGTCCGCATTCGTGAAGGCGCCGAAGAGTATTGCCCTCTGTCGATGAAGGACCCCGGACTCAAGGAGCGAAAGGAGCATCCGTTCAACGCGGTACGCCGCTTCCCCCACGTCTTCCAGAAAAAGAATGCCGCTTCCCGTTTCCTCAAACGGAAACCACCGGGTTCCGAGAAGGCTCTCGATCAGGCAGAGATTTCCGCCCCAGAGCGTGCCCGTCCGTTCAAATTGCTTCGGCATTTCCCCAAGGAGCGCAGGTTCTGCTTCCCAGGCGAGCGGACCGGGATTTTCGCCGAAAACGACGCGGAAGCGCTCCGCCATAAAGGGATCGGGATCCGCAAAGCTCATCAGCATCGGCCCCTGCCAGGAATAGCGCCCGGTCATCGCGAGAAGCGCCAGATTGAAGGCGGTGAAGTCCGAGAACCCCACGACCGGAACCCGGGCTGCAGCTATTTTTTGCCAGTCAAGGAGATGAAGAAGCCGCGTCATGCCGTAGCCGCCGCGAAGCGGCATCACAAGGTCGGCATCTTCCGACAAGAGCGCCGTCTCAAAGTCGCGCGCCCGGACTTCGTCTGTTCCGGCAAACCGCGCCGTCTGCTCGAAAACGCCGCCCATGAGGGTCGGAATCATGCCGAGCGATTCGATGGAGGCAATCGCCTTCTCGCGCCGTTCGTGGTCGATCGCTCCCGTACGCGTAAGGACCTGGTACGAAGGCGCCGGGATGATCACGCGGCGGGGAGGATCAAAAGGCTTCAGGGCGTCTGAATCTGCTTCCTTCATCATGATTGGGTTTTCTCCTTTCTTCTGCGGGCAAAAAAGTCCCGCATGAGCGCTTCGCCTTCCTCGCCGAGAACGCCGCCTTCAATGACGGGCCGGTGATTGACGCCCGGGATGTCGAAAAGCCGGAAAGCACCGGCAAGCGCTCCCCGGCGCGGATCTCCCGCACCATAAACGATCCTCGCGCACCGTGCTTCCGAGATGGCCCCCGCGCACATCGGACAGGGTTCCAGGGTCACGTAGAGCGTCGTCTGCGTGAGCCGGTGGTTCCCGGCTGCAGAAGCTGCTCGCCTTAAGGCCAGCACCTCGGCGTGCGCCGTCGGGTCGCCCGTTCTGAGCGTTTCGTTGCCGGCTTTCCCGAGGACGCGGCCGTCCTCTACCACAACCGCGCCCACCGGGATTTCGCTTGCTTCTCCGGCCCTGCGGGCCTCTTCGAGCGCGAGCTTCATGAAGCGGACGTCTTCCTCCGGATTCCCGGAAAGTCGTTTCGGCGCATTCGCCTCGCGGTTCTTCTTCTGAAGGGTCTCCTTCATACGGGCGCGGCGCTCTTCCAGAATCACGCGCGCGGCTTCGAGATCATCAAGAAGCCTCGCGGCGGTGACGCCCGGGCGCGGCTCGAGCCGGATGTTCGCGGCGCCATCCTGCTCTTCAACGAACCCCTCCGCCTTCGCAGCATTGAGCAGTTCCTCAGGCGAAGCCTTAAGCCAATCGCCCGGGCCCGAAAGGAAGTCCCTGAGAGAGTCGAGGAGCGACCCGATGGAAGGATTTTTTCCAACCTCTCCCAGAAGCGCCGCACCCGCAACGATTCTGCGGTCTTTGGGATCTGCGGCAATGAGGGAACTCAAGGGTATGCCCCTGCGAATCGAAAGCTCCGTAAAGCGTTCGATGTCGCTGATGGAAAAGTCGGGATTGAAGAGCACGTACATCAGTGGCGTCTGGTTTCAAAAGTGGTTTTCCGTGCCGGCCATTTTACGTCCCCGGGCTCTATCGTCTCGGCGCAACTTTCGGGTTAATCCTCAGCGAGGATATCTCTGGGGTCGGCCCGTTTTCCCGGGCGTCCCGAAGAGGCGCCTCTCTTTTTCCGCCTTGCAATGCGTTAGTGTTGGGCTTTTCCCGTCCGGCCCTCAATGACGGAGCTCCGGGAAGGCATCACCGATCAACACAAGACAGAAAGAGGAGAAGCGCATGACGACCGATGAACATTCCGAACTCAGCAAGGAGCTTGAGGAATTTCAGTCGTCCATGCCCCATGCCGCCCTCTTTTCGGACCTCGAGGTCCTGCCGGGCGGCGAAGGCTTCCGCTTCATGGGCACGCGCATTCTCGGCGCACTTTCTCTGGAACCCGTGCCTCCCGCGGCCCCGCTTTCCTTCGTCAGCTGCGCGCTCGAAAACGACCGCTTCATCACGATTGCGGCATCGGAAAGCGACCGTGATTCTCCGGACTTCTTCCGGCTCGTCACATCTCTTCCTTTCGAACCCGATGAGTCGGACTTCGATTCATCCGATCCCGCGGAAGCGCTCGCGCTTCGCGCTGAACGCATCGACCGGCTCTCCAGATGCCTTGCGGCAGCGGAAGCGCTTTCCGACCGGCTTCCGCTTGATCTCCTTCAGGATGCGCGCTCGCGTCTTCTTCACGAAATCAGAACGCTCTGCGCTACTGACCATCTGAAGGCTCGTCTCTTTGGCGTCCCGGTCGCGAGCGTCTCCTTCGGACCGCGTTGCATCCGAGCTTCAAGCCTTCCTCAGGATGAGGCGGAAGGCCAGAGAGAGCCCATTCAATTCGTTTCGCCCTGCTTCTCGGGACTCGCAGAAGGCCGCCCCGTCATGCTCATCCGCACCACCATGAGCGACGAAAGAAAAACGCTTCTCTGGATCCGCGATGAAGAAGACTTCCATATGCTCTCGAGCCGCTTCATGGGCTGGAAGGAGGAAGAGCGCGAGGCCTGGTGCCGCGGCATGCGCTCCCGGCTTGAACAGGGAGCCCGCTCTCTGACGGCACCCCGTCAGGCGCCGCTCGAGAAGCTCGCGCTCCATCTTTGCGAGCATGCGGAAAGCCTCTTCGACCTGATGCCGGATGAAACTCAAGGCGGCTCCGGTTCGCAGCGGCTGATCCTCCGGGGCGAAGCCGCACCGGAAGCCTGGAGCGCTGCGCTCGACGGCGTCTTCACCCTCTTCGCGGCTGTGGACGAAACGGTCCGAAACAAACTTGAGGGTTGCGAAGAGCAGTCCTCCTCTTCGTCCGTCTGAGAAGCGCACTACACTCAGTCTCCCCAAACAGCTTCATTCAAAAAGGGAGATTCGCAGTGAGACGCGCTTCAACAGTTCTTACCCTGGCGCTCGTCGCATTCCTTGCCGCCGGCGCCGGCACTTCGCAAGCCTCTGAAGCGAGCGATGCGCTTGCCGACTGTCTCTACAAAAACACGTCCCAGACCGACCGCAATGCCTTCGTGCAGTGGGCCTTCGTCACCATCGGCAAGGCGGATGCCGCCAAAGCGGTGGCTGAAATCCCGCAGGCAAAGATTCGTCAGGTTGAAAAGAACGCTCAGACGGTCCTCACCCGCATCGTGCTGAAGAGCTGCTCCAAACCCGCGATGAATGTCCTCATGACGGACCCGAAGAAGGGACTCGAAAACACGCTCACAAGCCTCGCCTACAAGCTCGCAGCCGATGAGGTTGCAAAGCGCACTTCGCCCGTTCTCAACCTCACGATTACGGACCTCCTCAACTCGTCCGTCACGAATCTTCTGAAGCGTTGATGATTCCCGGATAGAGAATTCAGTAAAAAGAAGAGCTTCCCGCGTGAATTTCACAGGAAGCTCTTCCGTTCAGTGCTTTTAAGCGGCCCCCGGGCGCGACTCAGGAGCCGGCTCCGGGTTCTTCCGGCGCCTTATGCGCTTCATCCCAGGCAGCCTGCATTTCGATCCAGGGGGCGGATCCGGTGCCGAAAATGGTTCCGGCCGTCACGGCCATTTCGCGCGTCATGGGCGCCTTACCCTCAAGAACCGCGAGAAAGGCGTCCTTTGAGAGACCGAACCAGCCGGCGGCGGCAGAGAGCTCCGTATCCTCCAGAATCTGGGCGAGCACTTCGCCCGGATGCTGGATTTTCTGAGACTGTCCGCGCCCCCTGGGCGATTTTCCTCGACCGGCCATGCTTTATCGGGCTCCCTCGAGGATGGCTTCGACGTCTTCAGCGGCAAGAGGCTTCAGGTGCCCCACCGGTCCCTTTCTGCAGCAGTGGCGCGCAATGGCGTCGATCGGGCATTCCGCGGCTCCCAACGCAGCAAGCGTCGTCGGCATGCGCATGAGCTGGAGCCATCCGATGAATTTCGCAATGCCGAGTTCAATCGTTGCCCGGTCATCCGCCTGAGGCTCAACGCCCATCACTCGGACGGCGAAGGAAACAAAGCGCTCCGGAGCGATCGGCGACACATAGCGCATCCAGGCCGGGATCACCACCGCAAGACCGCAACCGTGCGTGATGTTTTCGTTCCAGCCCGAAATTTCATGCTCAATTGCGTGGCAGGCCCAGTCTTCCTCGCGCCCGAGACCAAAGTAGCCGTTGTGAGCAAAGGTACCCGCGAGACCGATCTGGCACCAGGAATCGTAGTCGTCGGGCTTTTCGAGCACCTTCGGACCGAATTCCATAATGGTGCGAAGAGCCGCCTCAGCCTGACCGTCCGTGTATTCCGTATGCGTCGTGTTGGAGAAATAGCGCTCGAGAATGTGCGAGAACATGTCGACGACGCCGGCCCCGATCTGAAGGGCGGGGAGCGTCTTGAAGCGGTCGGGATTGATGAAGGCGGCGGCCGGGCGCAGGCACTCTGCGCCGATGCCCGCCTTCGTGCCGTGATGCGTGATCACGCAGCGGATCGACTGCTCCGACCCCGCAGCGGGGATCGTGAGGACGGCGAGAACCGGGAGCGCCTTCTGCGGCACTGCGCGGCCTTCAAAGAGCTCCCAGCAGTCGCCCTCGTATTCAATGCCCGCGGCAACGGCCTTCGCCGTATCGATCACGGAACCGCCGCCCACGGCAACGATCGCGCGGATGCCCTGATCGCGCACCCAGTCAATCGTGTCGCGCACGAAGCCCATGCGGGGATTGGGCTGCACGCCGCCCTTTTCGATCACGCAGAAGCCCGCGTCCTCGAGGCTCTTTTCGACCGCGTCGAGAATCCCCGTGCGGCGAGCGGAACCGCCGCCGAAAAGAACAAGGACCTTGGCTTTTCCGCCGAGAACGGCAAGCGCCTGAGCGCCGACCTGAAGTTCAGCATCGCGTCCGAAAACGAGACGCGTGGGATTGGAGTAGGAGAAGTTCAGCATATTGGCCTGCCTTCCTTGTGATGGGGGTTAAGTTGCTCGAATCGGAAAAGAAGCCTTCAATCATGAAGGTCCATTCATTACCGGGCTGATGGGGTGCCGGCGCCTCTCAAGAGACGCCGTCGACTGGAATCAAAAAGACAAACTGCGGCAGCCGCCGCGACATTGAGCGATTCGACGCCATCGGCAATGGGAATCCAATAGCGTTCATCCGTCGCCGCGAGCGCTTCATCGGAGAGTCCCGGCCCTTCGGCGCCCATCATCCAGCAGACGGGACCGCGGGCCGTATAGTCGGAGGCGAGGAAGAGATTTTCTCCGCCCCGGGCGTCGGCAGCGAGGAGTCTGCCGGCATAGCGTTCGCGAAGCTGCCTTACCGGACAGCCCTCAATGATCATTACCGAAAAGTGCGCACCCATGCCGGCGCGAAGGACCTTGGGCGTCCAGAGGCAGGCCGCCCCCGGACTCGTGATCACGACCCGCACGCCGGCCGCGGCTGCGGACCGGATCAGCGTGCCGGCGTTTCCCGAATCCTGCACGCCGTCGAGGTAAAGCGCATCGAGACTGCGCCACGCGTCGTCCGGAGGCACTTCCGGAATCGCGACTTCGCACATGATGCCGACCCCGTTCTCGACCGGGGAGATGCTGTCGTAGAGACGGTCGGAGAGCACATACACCTTTGCTTCCTTCGCGTCCGCGAGCTTGTCGGCAAGACCCGCCGCCTCGTTGGTCGAGCGACCGGCCGACAATATGACGGCAGAAACCTTCACGTCCGGGTGCTCAAGCACGACCTCTGCGAGATGAATGCCTTCAATCAGAAGCGCTCCCTCGCGGCGCAGAAACCGGGCATCCGCGGCGAGCCGCTTCCAGCGCTTCACGCGCGGATTGGCATCGCTTTCGATTAAGAGATGAGTCATGCGAAAAATCCTTCCGGCATCAAATTTATTTTGAATAGGCTATTTGGTTTTTGCGCTCTTGGCAATGATGGACTTTACGGGTTCGAAGCTTCTCCGGTGGCAGGGGAGCACGCCGTACTTCTCAATCGCCTCGATGTGCGCCCTCGTTCCGTAACCCGCATGCTGCCCGAAACCATATTCCGGATGTTCGAGGCCGATCCGGGCCATCAGATGGTCTCGTTCCGTTTTGGCAAGAATCGAAGCCGCGGAGATGGCAGCCACCTTTGCGTCGCCCTTCACGATGGTTTCAAAGGGGACGGTGAGGTGCTTCGGCGCCCGGTTGCCGTCGATGAGAATGAGCTCGGGCTTTTTCGAGAGCGCCGCGAGCGCTCTTTCCATCGCTAGGAACGTCGCTTCGAGAATGTTCACGCTGTCGATTTCCTCGACGGAGGCCCAGCCGACGCCCCAGGCGAGCGCGCGCTCGCGAATGAGGGGAGCAAGCGCCTCGCGCTTTTTGGCGGAGAGCTTCTTGGAATCGTTGAGCCCCTCAATCGGATTCTCCGGATCGAGGATCACTGCGGCGGCGCACACCGGCCCGGCGAGCGGCCCGCGGCCCGCTTCATCGACCCCTGCCGTAAGAAGCGGCAGCTGATCAAAGCCCCCGGAGAGAAAGAGGCTCTCACCAAAGTCTGCTTCTTCAGGCGCCTCAGTTGTCTTCGTTCTGCTCTTTGCCATGCTTCGAAGCACATTCCCCAAAAAATCAAAACGGCGTGCCGGGCCCGGCAACCGGGTTCGACACGCCTATCGGAAAAATAACCTGCAGCGCCTTACCAGCGGCGAAGCGCGCGCTTTTCGAGCACGTCCGCAACAAGCGCGCTCGTATCGCGCTTCAAAGCCTCATGAAGCTTCGTGAAGCGCTCAGCGAGCTCCTTCTTCTTCGCGTCATTTTCAAGCGCATCCTCAAGCGCCCAGGAGATCTGGTCGGCGCGGCAGTAATACTGCAGGAACTCCGGCACCACGCTCTCGCCCATCAGAATGTTGGGGAGCGACACGTGGCGAATCAAGGCCTTCTTCTGCATGATCATGCCGGTGAGCGCCGGCATGCTGTAGCCCACGACCATCGGCTTCTTGTAGAGCGCGCACTCGAGCGTGGCGGTGCCGGAGGCAACGAGCACGGCGTCGGCCGCTTCAATCATGCGGTGGCTTTCGCCGATCCGGACGATCATGCGCTGCGCAAGACGCGCGTACTGGCCGACAATGAAGATGATGCGCTCGCGCGCTTCCTCGTCGGCAGCGGGAATCAGCACATGCATGTCGCCGTAGCGGTGAAGGAGCTTTTCCACGGCGCCGAAGAAGGCCGGGGCGCATCCCTTCACTTCGTCGAGCCTCGAGCCCGGCATGATCGTGACGACCGGGAGCGTGTCTTCCGTGAGGCCGTAGTCGCGGCGCGCTCCAATGGTATCGGGCTCCATCGGAATGACGGAGGCGAGCGGGTGCCCCACATAGGTCGCGTCGATCCCGGCGCGGCGGTAGATCTCTTCCTCAAAGGGGAAGACGAGGAGCATGTGGTCGACCGCACGACGGATCTGGTGAATCCGCTCGGGGCGCCAGGCCCAGATGGAGGGGCTCACGTAATGCACGGTCGGGATGCCGCGGCGGCGAAGCTGCTGCTCGATCCCGAGATTGAAGTCCGGGGCATCGACGCCCACGAAGACGCGCGGATTCGAGGCGGCGAACTTCTTCACGAGTTCAGAGCGAAGCCTCAGAAGACGCGGCAGGTGAGAAAGAACCTCAACGTAGCCTCTGACGGAGAGTTCGCGGATGTCGTGCCAGGCATGAAACCCTGCCGCACGCATGCGCGGGCCGCCCACGCCGTACTGCGCGGAGTCCTCGAAGCGCTTCTCGACCTCAGGGAGGGCGAGGCTCGCGATGTAGTCGCCGCTCGCTTCGCCCGCAAGCCAGATGATGCCGTTGGTTTCAAGAGTCGGATTCGGACGATGAGTGCCCATGTTTTTGGTCTCCTGCCAGTTTTGTTGTATCGGGGTCGGGGAGAATTCTTTTCGCCTTCAGAATCAGCGGATGACGCCGCGCGGACTCGTCGTAACGAAGGTAAGGAAGTGATCGAGCTCATTGACGGCGCCGGGGAAGTCCGCCTTGAGGGCCTCAATCTTCACGGCCGCCTCCTTCACCGTGAGATTCTCGCGGTAGAAGTGGCCGTAGGCCTTTCTGAGCGCCCGGATCTGCTCATCGGTGAAGCCCGCACGCCTCAGGCCCACAATGTTGAGGCCCGCGACGCGGCAGGGATTCAGGTGCGAAATCACATAGGGAGGCACATCCTGGAGAACCCCCGAGGCGCCCCCGACCATGGCGTAGGCGCCGACGCGGCAGAACTGGTGCACGGCCGCCTGGCCGCCGAGAATAGCGTGATCGTCGACGCGCACGTGGCCGCCAAGAGCGACATTGTTGGCGAGGATCACGTCGTTGCCGACATGGCAGTCGTGCGCCACGTGGGCGTTCGCCATGAAGAGGTTGCGGCTTCCGACCGTGGTGAGGCCTTCATCCTGCGTCGTACCGATCGACATCGTGCAGTTTTCGCGGATCACGTTGTCGTCGCCCACAACGAGGCGCGTGTCTTCGCCGCGGTACTTCTTGTCCTGCGGGTGACAGCCGATGCTTGCGCCTGCATAGACCACATTGCGCTCGCCGAGAACGGTGCTGCCCTCAACCACGACGTGGCTGCGAAGCACTGTGCCGGCGCCGATCTTCACTTTGGGCCCGACAAGGCAGAAGGGGCCGATGACGACGTCGTCGGCGATTTCAGCTTCGGGAGCAACAATGGCGCTGGGATGAATCTGTGTCATTTCTATAGAAGTTCCTTTGGAGCCATGCTGCAATTGTCTCAGCCGGAAATTTGGATGAGCTTAATTACTGCTCTCCCCGCGGTCCGCGACAAAAGCGCATGCGCCGATAAGAGGACGGCGCATTTCGAGCGCAATCCCCTCCGAGCTTGCCTGAGGGATTTTATACGTCCCGGCGCAGGGCGTTTCGGAATGGAAGCAAAAGGCTAAATCTGAGAGACAAAAGAAAAGGCGGAAGGAGCTATGCGCTTAAGACGCATATTCCCGTTCCGCCTTCTGTCCCGGGCTGTCCGTCCTTTCAAAGGACCTCAAGCCGCCTCGTCCGGAGGTTGAAAGTTATTCCGCTGCCGGAGCAGTCTGCTGAGGAGCAGGACGGTAGGCGCACATCATGCTCGCCGAGGCCGCAACCTTACCGTCCACGCGGGCGACGGCTTCGAAAATGCCCATCCCGAGCTTCGCCTTCAGGAACTTCCCTTCGATCACGAGCTGGTCGCCCGGCTGAACGATGCGCTTGAAGCGGGCGTTGTCGATGCCGGCAAAGTAGAAGAGGCACTTCTTCGGATCCACATCCTTCGGGAGGCGCGCAAGCGCGATGATGGCGCAGGCCTGGGCCATCGCTTCAATGATGAGAACGCCCGGCATCACCGGAGCCTGGGGGAAGTGTCCGGTGAACTGCGGCTCGTTCATCGTGACGTTCTTGATCGCCACGACGCGGTCGAGTTCATCGGAGAGCTCGACAACGCGGTCAATCAGGAGAAACGGATACCGGTGGGGCAGCTGCTCCATGATGTCCAGAATGTTGAGGCTCTTCGGCATGGCTCTGACTTGTCTCTCAGTTGGGGTTGCTTTAAGGGAAAAAGCCGCAGGCAGATCGGATTGGAACCAGATAGCCTGCGGCGGAATGGAATTGTCGCTCGAATCAGCTTTCCTGCGCTTCTTCCTTTCGGATTAGCGCGCGCAGGCTTTCAACTTCCTTTTCAAGGCGCTTCAGTTCCCTGCGCATTTCAGGAAGCCGCGCCGTAATCGCCGCGGCCATCGTGAATTCGCGCTTTGTGAGGGCCGGGAAGAAGCCCGTGAGCTGCGTGGGTTCCGTCCCCCAGCCGGTAATGGCGGTGGCGGGCCCGATGCCGGAGCCGGACGGGATTTCGATGTGGCCGTTGATCATCGCCGCGCCGCCGATCATGACGTGGTCGCCCACCTTGGTGGAGCCTGCAATGCCGACGCAGGAGGCCATCACGCAGTGGCGGCCGATGCGGTCGTTGTGGCCGATCTGAATCTGGTTGTCGAGCTTCGTGCCTTCGCCGATGACCGTGTCCTCGAGCGCGCCGCGGTCGACCGTCGTATTGGCGCCGATCTCGACATCATTGCCGAGCACCGTACGGCCGCGCTGCGGGATCTTCACCCATTCGCCGCGGAAGGGCGCGAAGCCGAAGCCGTCGCCGCCGAGAACAGCGCCCGACTGAATGCAGCCGCCGTCGCCCACGACAGTGCCTTCATAAAGAACGGCATTGGGGTAGATGATGGTGTCGGCGCCGACCGATGCGTTTTCTCCCACGACGACGCCCGACGAAATGAGGGCGCGCGGGCCGATCTTCGCGCCCTTTTTGATGACGGCGAAAACCTCGACCGTCGCCGTCGGATCCACCTCAGCGCCCTCCTCGACGTAAGCGCGCGGATGAATGCCGGGATTGCGCTTCACGGGATAAAAGATCTGAGACGCATAGGCAAAGAAGGCATACGGATCGTCGCAGATGAGAATCGTGCGGGCGGGGAGCTCATCGCCGAAAATCGCCTTTGAATCCTTTTCGCGAAGAACGAGCGCTCCGGCGCGGCTTTCCTTCATCTCGGCCGCATAGCGCGGGTCGGTAAGGAAGCTGAGGTCCTCCTCGTGCGCGTCCCTGGGCGGCATGAAGCGGCCCACCTTCACGTCGGCGCCCGAAATGCGCATGGAAAGACGCCCCTTCGACAGCGTACCGACTTTTTCAATCAGTTCGGCGAGGCTGATAGGCTGATTCTGTGACATGACTTGTCCTTACAAAAATTAGTGTCCCTGCGGGAGCGCTCTTCAGTTCCGGGAGGCTTACTTCTTTGCCGTCTTTCCGGCAGTAATGTCCCGGTCAAGCGCTTCGATCACGCGGCTTGTGAGATCGACGCGGTCGCTCGCATAAAAGAATTCATAGAGCACGAGATCGAACTGCTCCTTCTTCGCGAGGTCCTGGACCACGCGGCCCGCTCGGTTCTGCAGAAGCAGCACCTCTTCGTTGCGGCGCTGATTGAATTCCTCGCGCGCCTCGCGGCTTCTGCGCGTCACGTCGCGCTCCATTTCAGCGAGCGACCGGCGCTCCTGCACGCGCTCGGATTCCGTCATGGAGGGGGCATCCTTTTCAAAGCGCTCGAGCCGGGCCTTGAAGCGCCGGCTGATCCCCTCGATTTCCTCCTGCCGGCGCTGCCCTTCGGCATTGAGGCGATCGCTCGCCTCGATGGCCGTTTTGGATTCGCGAAGAATGCGCTCCATATTGACGACGCCGATCCTGAGGTCGGCAGCCGTTGCGGCGCCGGCCGCAAGGAGCGTGGCAGCCGAGAGGGCTGCAAAGCAGACGCGAAGTGAGCGCATGACGATTCCTTTTATCTCACAGGAAAAAAGTGTTTGAAGCTCTGCCGCCATAAATCCGCTTTCAATATTGAGCGGCAGGACAGGCTCATGAAAACGGATTTTAGCAACGCTTTTCGCCGCTCCCGAAAAGAAACGCTCCGAAGCGCCGGAGAGACGATTCGGAGCGTTTGGGTGGCTGCTGCGGTTTCCGGGGAAGCGCTCTCCCGAGCGCTTCCGCCGGGAATCACCCCGATCAGGCGAGCTTCGGAAGCATGGGAGCGGCTTCGCCGGCAACGCCCACCATTGCGAGCGTCACGAGGGTGGCGAGCTGCGGACCCTTTTCCATCTCGGTTGAATCGAAGAATTCCTTGAGGCTGTGCTCGTTGTGGGTAACGCCGCCCGTGCCGATGCAGACCGACGGAACGCCGATCGAGATCGGCTTATTGGCATCGGTCGAGGAGGAGCGGCACTGCTTCACTTCGAGGCCCATCTTCTGCATGGCGCAGAGGGCCGCCTGCACGACGGGGGAGTCGTCGGGCTGCTGGCCCGCCGGACGGTTGCCGATCTGGGTCTTCACGAGGCGCAGCTGATGCTCGGCATCGGCCTTGGGCCAGCGGGCGTTTTCAAGCTCAACGCCCTTTTCGAAGGCGGCAAGAACGCGCGCCTCGAGGTCCTCGAGCTCCTTGAGGTCAACGGAGCGCATGTCGACGTCCACCTCGCAGCGCGCGGCAATCGTATTGACGGTCGTGCCGCCCTTGATCGTGCCGATCGTGAAGGTGGTCTTCGGATTTTCGGGCGGATCGAAGTCAGCGATGATATTGCCCGCGCGGCACATGGCGTGAATGGCGGAAGGCACCTTCGCGTAGTCGATGTAGGAGTGGCCGCCCTGGCCCTCGATCGCGATGCGCCAGCGGTGCGCGCCGGTGGCGCCGTTCTGCACAGTGTAGACGTCGGCCATGTCGAGCGCCATGAAGCCGTCGATCTTCCTTGAGCCGTCAAAAAGGGCCTTGGCGCCGCGGATGTCGCCGTTGCCTTCTTCGCCGACGGTGCCGACAAAGAGAATGTCGCCCGCCGTTTCAATCTTCGCGCCTTCGAGCGCGCGCAGGACCTGGAGCATCGAACGCAGACCCGAAGCGTTGTCGCCGATGCCGGGACCACGGTAGATCGGGCCCTCCTTCGTCACCTTGAGGTTGGTGCCGGCCGGGAAGACCGTATCGAGGTGCGCGGCAATCGCGAGCACCGGACCATTGTCCTTCCCCGGACGACGGCCGACGACGTTCCCCGAGGGATCCATCACGACGTCCTTCAGGCCATAGGCCTTCATGAGCTCCATGATCGCTTCGCCGCGAACCTTTTCCGCAAAGGTCGGGGATTCGATTTCGGAAATGCGGACCTGTTCGGCCATGGCGCGCTCGACTTCTTGAGCGCAGATGTCGAAAGCCGCCTTGACGGCAGGCATCGACGAGAGCTTCTCGATCTGCTCGATCATCTTGGGTTCAAGTTGAGGCACACGATCTTTGGTTGCCATGGGGGCATGCTCCTGAAAATAAAGTTGGCCGTTCCTGCGCGCAGAGCCTGATTGGCTCCGCAGACAGGATCCGCTTGAATTTGCATTCAGCCGGAGAAGAGCCGATCGGCCGCCTCTCCGGCGCATAGGGATCATAGCGCGGCTAAGATGTTTTAATTAGTTGCCGCTTTCACTGAGATTTTCAACATCGCAGAGCTCTCCGGGCTCGACAAGGGTGTTGAGCCTAAGCAGTCAAAATGCCATTACTTCTGCTTGGCTGCGAAAAAAACGTTGCTGCGCTTTTCGAAGCAAGCCTCTCCGCTGCAAATTTCCCGAAGATTGAACTGAAGCACGGACTTCATGCTTTCCTCTGGTTTAGCTTTTTCCTTATCGCCAAACGGATTTTTTGTACTGATAAAAGATTTTATCTTTGTAATTTTTCCATTATCAATAATGTCAACAGAGGAAATATCTCCCTTCAGAGTAACAGGAAAGTAGGTTGTTGGTATATGCAATATGACCTTGTTTTCCTTATGTGACAGAAGTTCTTTTTCCTTAGCGACCTTCTTGAAGCTCACCAAATAACTCTTGCCATCTTCCGATAAATTCTGCTCAGTAGCTTCAAAATGCTGTCCTTCGATATCGATTGTGGCTTTATTTTGACTATCGGCATCAAAAGCCCATCGATAGGGCAAAGACAATGTCAGACCATCTTCTCCATAAAGACTATGATCAACCGACAGCTGAATATTATTAATTTCCGGAATGAAGCGTGTAATGAATTTTTCCTGAGGCTTAAATCTGCTCATTAAGTAGAGAATCTCTTGATTTGATGCAGATTCTTTATTGAGCACATCTTCAAGCATCTTCGTCAACTCACTTTCATTTTTTCTCCCGTCAAGGATTCCCGCCAATAAAGTCCGGGATATAATTTCAAGCTGCCCGAGGTCGATATTAAGTTGAAGAAGCCTGGCCGCCCTGTCGAAATCACCATACTGTATAGCCGTCAACCCGCCGAAAAGTATTTTCGTCGGCTCATCCGGGTATACCTGCAGAATTTCATCCACTAATCGCATCGCCTCAGCCTCGGGAAGTTCACCAGAGGTGATTCGATACATCTTCAGTTCCGCTTCAAACGGATCGATTCTTAAAAATCCTTTGAAAAAGGAATACTGCTCAAGACAGTATTTAATATCGTCAGCCAAATCCTTGTCTTTCTTTGCCTGCCATAAGGCAAAAGCAGCACTGCCGCGATAAGACCAGTACTCCGGGATAAACTGCAGTCTGCTCTCATTCAGCCTTAGTCTTTGATACCGAGCAATCATGACGCTTTCCGAAGCTGTTTCCAAAAGCAGATCCAGATCTTTTTGAGTGACGCGATATGAATCGCTTAAATCAGAAGACCTAAGAAGATTCCAATATTTTTCCAGAAAACTTTTGCTCAGCTCATTGATTTTCTGGAGCTCCTCTCGTGCAATGTTATATTCCCCTTCCTTTGCGCGAGAATCTGCCGCAAGCACATTATTATACGATTCAACCGTATCAAAAACTTGTCCTGCTAAAGACATGATATTGCCGCTTGATGAAGGATTTAATAAAGTAGCTCCCCCAGTACCTATAGCCAATACTGTCTGGCTCCCTATTTTAAGGGTATTAAACATGGCAATTTGCTTTTTCTCCAACGCATCTTGACGAAGTAAATCCTTTTCCATTTCGTTCAAACGAAAAGCCGTCAATCCGTCAAGAACCTGCTGAATAACATTAATCGTTTCATTATCAGGTATATTTTTTAGATTTATATTATTTATAATTTCATCATACTGATTATCAAGCAGTACTCTATTCCTGTAATGCTGAATAACAGAAAGCGAATACGAACAATAGTTCATTGCCACCATGCTTCTCATAGATGAGTCGTCGAGCTCATTAAAAGGAAGAGAAGCATTCGTGGAAGAGGAGATCAGGGCTGCGGCAATTGCAAAATATAATTTATTCATTTCTATTTCTTGGATAATCAATTATTAAATGAATAATTCAATTTGATTCATCACACAACAAAGGATTGCATTAAAGGGGTATTTTTCAGCGCTTTCCCCTAAAATTCCTCGAGAGAACATTGTGCTTCGCAAATTTGACTTCGAGGCTGCATTACTTTAAGTGCCTCAACGTCATAAAATATCGCAAAACGAACTATAACGAAAGCTGCAGATTGCTCAAAAACAACATTTGTTTTCTAGATAAACCGGGGCGAGATGTCTTTCATTCATTACGAGCAAATCTCAACCTGCAGCGCAAAACGTCTTTTCAGGAATCTTCAAAGGAAAACGGCATCCTTCCGGGTTATCTTGCACTCGCATTCGCCTGACGATTAACACCTTGCATTGAAGAAAGAACAGCACTGGATCTACAGCGTCACAACCCGCCACCATGCTCATCCCTTTTCTTACGCAGAGGCTTTGAATCCTCCGGCGTTCAAGCGAAGAAGGACACCCAAGGACCGCAGACCTAATGACGAGCCGTGCAAGATTGCTTTCTCCAATTTTTCAGTCGGATTTAAGGGCAGTCTGACAAGCTTTAGCCTCAAATCATTGCGCCCAGCGCGCGCATCCAAACCCCCGCGCCCCGCAGATCCCTTGAAATATTTCGGAGACCAGAATTGAAAGCAATTTCCTCCAAAGTGCTCCGGCAGACGCTCCTTGCCTCGGCCGTTCTTTCCTCGTTCACCCTTGCGGATCTCGCGCTCGCGGCTGAAATGACTCCGATGAAGCCGGGCGTCTACACGCAGAAGGTCGTTGCCCACAACGGCTTTATGGAGGTTGAGGTCAAGCTTTCCGCCGACCGCATTGAAGCGGTGAAGATCGTGAAGAGCGATGAAACGCCCTACATCGTCGACGAACCGATGAAGCAGGTGATCAGCAAGGTGCTGAAGGACCAGACGCTGCGCGTGGATACCGTCTCGGGCGCCACCCGTTCAACGGGCGCGCTCCTTCGCGCCATCGGCGAAGCGGTTGAAGCCGCGGGGGGCGTAAGCTCCGAATGGACGCCTGATCCCGTCGTCATCGATCCGGCGAAGCTCCCGCTCGCCGATGCTCCGAAGGCTGACGTCGTCGTGATCGGCGCGGGCGCCTCGGGCCTTGCCGCAGCGGCCGCTGCCGCTGAAGCGGGCGCGAAGGTCGTCGTGCTCGAAAAAGCGCCTCAGGCGGGCGGCTCCCTTGCGCTTTCGAACGGCGTCCTTGCCGCTGCCGGCACGGACATCCAGAAGGCCTCCGGCACCCCGGCTGATCCCGCCGGTCTCGCCAAGCTCTGGCTCGAGGACCAGAAGCGCTCCGTGAGAGGCGGCGTCCCGGGCTATCCCGACAAGGCGCGCGTTGAAGCGCTCGTGAAGCAGAGCGCCGACACGGTCGCCTGGCTCACGAAAAACGTCGGCCTTAAGTTCTCCGCCAACCCGGTCGCCGCGGACGGCATCGGCGCCTATGCGCTCATTCCGGCCGCCTCTGAAGCCGGCAAGCCCGCCGGTGCAGCGCAGGCGGAAGCCCTTCTCAGCTACGTCGAAAAGAAGGGCGGCAAGGTTCTCACCTCCACCTCTGCCTGGAAGCTCATTACGGATAAGAACGGCTCCATCGCCGGCGTTTCCGCTGCCGACGGCAAGAACCGCTTTGAATTCCATGCCCGCGCCGTCGTTCTCGCGACGGGCGGCTTCGGCGCCGACCTTCTGAAGATCACGCAGCGCCAGCCCCGCTGGGCCGCCTTCACGGAAATCTCGAAGGCCGCGAAGACCGATACCGGCGACGGTCTTGCCCTCGCTGAATCCGTGGGCGCCCGCGAAGTCAACGACAGCTGGCTGATCGGCGTCGGCATTGCCCCCGCCTATGCCCCGATGACGCCCGCCATGCTCGGTCCCCGCGGCTGGAAGGGCATCACGCTCGTCAACGAAAAGGGCGAACGCTTCGTGAAGGAAGACCTGCCGGTCCTCGCTGACGCCGTTTCCGAGCAGCGCGACGCCTGGCTTGTGCTTGACAGCACCGAGCACGACAAGGCCAACCGCCTCATGGCGTACTTCGGCTACGAAACGGTCGTGAACGCCAACAACTGGGAAGAGCTCGCCCGGCGCATCGGCGCGCCTCAGGCGAAGCTGCGCGCGACGATGGATAAGTACAACGCCGATGCGAAGCTCGGCAAGGACACCGTCATGGGGCGCGACCCCGAGAACTTCGCGCCCCTCACGAAGGCTCCCTTCTATGCTGTCAAGGTGAAGCCCGTGATCGGCGGCACCATGGGAGGCGTCCTTACCGACCGTTCGTGGCGAGTGCTGAATGCGAAGAAGGCTCCGGTGAAGGGCCTCTGGGCCACGGGCGAAATGGCCAACCGCGCCTTCTACAACCGCGTCTATGAACCGGGCACCGGCCTTCTCATTGCCTATGAGTCCGGCCGCGAAGCGGGCACTGCGGCTGCGAAGGAAGCCCTCAGGAAGTAATCCTCCGGCCTCAAAGACTTCTTAAAGCTTTAAGAGACGGGCGCGGGATTGAGAATCCGCGCCCGTTTTCTTTGCCCAAAGCCCGCCTGGAATTTTTCCACAAGCCTGCGACAACTTATGCACAGAGTTGTTCACAAAAAGTTGTCCTCAGTTTTCTTCACATTCTGAGTGGAGAAAGTTGTGGATAAGTTCTTCTTTCCTTGTGCCTCAGCGAAATATTGATTGCCTAAATTTTAGGCAACTCCATTTCTCCCTGTGCATAACCCTGAAAGCTTCATGACCCTGGGGACAACATGGAAAGAAGAGCTTCTCCCCAGACGCGGACCAGATCCTCGAGGCGCCAGCGTGCATTTGCGGGGCTCGTTGACGGCATCCTGAGCGCCCGGATCGATGCTCTTTGAGATTCGTTGATCTGAGGAAGCGCAAATGTCCGCCACATCTTCTCGCTCATGCTGCCGTTGAGGCAGACAAGTCTGATGCCGGAATGGGCGGCCAGGAAGTCCCCGAGGGGATTCACTTCCGGCTGCAGAATGGCCGAGTCGAGGCTTCCCGTGCGTTCGCAGCTCCCGATAGTGTCCCAGAGCGCAATGCGGTGGTCCTTGAGCGCCTGGATCCGTTCCGCATAAGGGAGCTCCGGCGCGAAGCCGAGGAGCTCGCCCATCACCGGCCAGAAGCGGTTTCTCGGGTGCGCATAGTAGGCGCCGGCTCTGAGCGACGCTTCGCTCGGCATGCTGCCGAGGATGAGGACGCGCGCATTCGCATCTGATGCAGGCGGGAATCCATAAAGTCTCCGGCCCGCTTCCGGCACGGAAGGCCCGGTGGAAATGGTCATCCGAAAAACGCTCCTCTTAAAAAAAACAAATCCCGGAAAGCCAGTCCGACTTTCCGGGCGGAATATTGAGGTTCCTTGATTCGCTGAGGAAATCCCTCAAGTTTCAGGGAAGGAGCATATCGGTGCCCACTTCGCAGACGCCGCCGATGCACCAGCCCATCCCCATCAGGACCACGGCCAGAAGAATCAGGAAAAGAACAAAGAGAATGAGGGTTCCCCACGGTCTCGGACCATGGCCGCCTGTATTCGTCGCATTCGTTGTCATGATGAAATCCCCCTCATCAAAGAGTACCGGCAATCCGGGTTGAAATACGGAATCAACTTTCATCTCTATCTATTCATGTTTTAACACAAATCGGCGAGACGTGACCAAATATTTCCACGGTCTTCAGCAAGCATGTGCGTAAAGCGCACCATATCCGGGCAGACAGGACGATATGATGGCGGATTCCCTCCATTCGACATTTTTCCCCGGGTCGTTTTCCCATGAAGAAAGCGTTTCTTGAACTCCATCTCTCCGTCCTCCTTGCCGGCTGGACAGGCATTTTCGGAAAGCTCATTTCCCTTTCGCCCGGCCTCATCGTCTTCTGGCGCATCGTGATCGCGGGCGCGCTTCTCTGGGGCTGGCTCGCCTTGCGCAAAAAAATGGAATTCGTCCCGACGAAGGACCGCATCGGGATTGCGCTCGTGGGGGCTCTTCTCATGCTGCAGTGGACGCTTTTCTACGCGTCGATCAAGGCTTCGAACGTCTCGATCGCGATCGTCGCCTTCGCGTCGATCGGGTTCTTCACCGCCATCATTGAGCCCATTCTCACGCGCTCGAGGATATCCTTGAAGGAAATCGCCTTCTCGGTCGTGACGCTCGTCGGCATCTCCTTCATCTTCCACTTCGACACCCAGTACCGGCTCGGCATCATTCTCGGCATCATCTCTGCCGCCGCAGCTGCCGCGCTCGCCGTCTTCTTCAGAAAGTACAAGGCAAAGTACCGTGCGGACACCGTCATGAGCTGGCAGCTCGCAGGAGGCTTTGCCGCCTGCCTCATTCTCATGCCCTTCTACCGCCATTTCGGTCCCGCGGAGAATTTTCTCCCCTCCGGGATCGACTGGCTCTATCTTTCGATCTTCGCCTCTTTCTGCACGCTCGGCATGTACCTCCTGCAGATCCAGGCGCTCGAAAAGATTTCGGCCTTTACGGTGAACCTCACCTACAACCTTGAACCCGTCTATTCGATCATCCTCGCGATGATCATCTTCCAGGAAGGACGAGATCTCGGTCCCTCCTTCTACTTCGGGCTCTTCTGCATCGGTCTTTCGGTGCTCCTTCAGACGATGTCCGTGGTGAGGCTGCAGAAAAAGGTCGCGCGGCTTGAAAGCGACCGCAGGGCTCCAGGCGCCTCGGAAGCAGAGCGCCCGCGCGAAATGAAGCTCTGACCGGACGTCTTTCAGTCAAAAATCATGAGGCCTCCATTGGCAATGCGCCAGGGAGGCCTCTTTTTCATTCCCCGCCCGTCGAGCGGTTCCAGTTGTGGATGAAGCGCTTCGCGGTGCCGAGGGCGAACCCGAGCTGATAGAAGCTCCGTCCCATGGAGGCAATGATGCCTTCCACGTCGACGATCGGGAGCTTGTCGAGGATGTAGCCCTCAAGCTCGTCGCGCAGCACGTCCTGGGGAGAGCGGTTTCTCATCTCAGCCACCGCCCGGAGCGTCCTCATGGCTTCGGGCGAGAGCCCGTGAAAAATGCGTGCGAGCGCCTCTTCCTTCAGGCGCGCCTCAATCTGAGCCTGGGCCTCGTTTCTGAGCTCTCCTCCCATCAGGCCTCCTCTTCGGCGAGCGCGCCCGCAAAAAGGTTGGCCCAGCGCGCGGCCAGAATCACAGCGGGCTCGATTTCCGCCGCGCTCGATGCGGGATACCCTGCCTCAAGCGCCGCCGTCAGAATGCCTTCGCCCTCGCGCACGAAGAGCCGTCCGGCCTCGGCAATCACCTCTTCGTCCGTCATTGTGGGAAGAACGGAAATCTGCCGGCCGAAAATGCGCATGAGCTCCTCGGCGAGCCCTTCCGGATGCCAGGGGTCGACGATGTCGAAATGACGGCTTCTTCCGGAAAAGACGGCGCCGAGCCAGAGGACGAGCTTTTCATTCGCGGCATTCAATTCGTCGCCCGTCATTTCGCCCGCGCTCACGGCCGCGAGGCGCTTGGCGAGGTTTCTCAGCGCCTGACGGAAGATCCCGTCCACAATGTCGATGGCTCCGAGGCTCGGAAGCTGCTCCGAGCGGGAGGAAAAGTCGCTGCAGCAGCCTCTTCCCGGGCGGCAGGTACCGCACTTCATCGCGCTTCTCCTTCGTCCGTCCTTGAGGGGGCTTCGCCGAGCGAGTCGCCTAAGAACCTTTCCGCCCAGACGGCCGCCACGCGGTCGATGCGGATCCTGAGCGACTCGACCGAAAGCTCGTCGCCCTCTTTGGCGGCGCTCCGGATCATGGAATAAATTTCCCTGAGGAACACTCTCGCCGCATGCACCATGAGCGCACGGGGGTTCCCCGCATCCGTTCCCTCCGGAAGATCGCGGAAAAGCGCGGGGAGGTTTCTCTTGATTTCATCGACGAGTTCTGGTCCGGGCTTCGGGCCGCAGCCCTTCAGATCCAGATGGATCTTCTCATGCTCGTCCATCAGGATCTGCGCGAGCGTGCGCACGGTGGCGTCGTCCAGTTCCGACGCCTCCTCGGGCTTCAGCTTCCCGCTTCTCACATCAAGGACGTGCTCGAGAACGCCCGTCACGATGCCCGCAAGAAACGTTCTGAATTCTTCCGCGCCGATTGCGGCCTTTTCCCCTTTGAGCTGTGAGCGGGCCTGAGCCGCCACCTCGTTGGCATTTCCTGACATAACTTTTTTCCTTTAGCCGAGTATCCGTTTTGCCCAGCCGAGCATCCAGTCGTGAATGACGGAGGAAGCGAGAAAATCGTGAAGCGCCTCCTCATTCATCACGCCGCCCTTCAGTTCAAGCCAGGCGTCAGCCCTGACAAGAAGCTCCTCGAAGAAGGCATTGACGGCAAGCGTCACGACTGCGGCGTCATCCTCGAATATTGCCCTATCCTCGGGCTCCATGGCGTTGAGGCGCTTCGAAAGAAAGGGTTTCAGGCGCTTCGCGGCGCCGGCAATCGTAAATCCGGCAGGAAGCTCCACGATTCCGCTCTTTTCCTCAAAAAGCGCGGCAAGTCCGAAAACGATCTGCGACACGCGCTCCTCGGTATCTGCGGACCGGGAGAAGTAGATCGCATGAAGAAAGTCGGAGGCGGCGCAGCTGAAAAGCTCCGCCGCCGCTGAAGGATCAGAAAGACTCGGGCGCACCTGCAGCGCACCCTCAGAAAGTTGTTCGGTCATCGGGAATCGTACCGGTAGAAAACAGGGGCTTAAAGCCCGCGGCAGCCTAGTGCCCGCGGGTTCTTTCACGCATTATAGGAAGGCGCGGCGGAGCCACATCCGGGCGGCTGCGCGAAAAGGACCTCCTTTATGCAAAACCGCCTCCCTGCGCCTTAAGTCGGCTATCCTCTGTGAGGTCTCCCGCCCGCTCTCTCTAATGCCCGATGCGTCCTCGCCTCCCCATCCTCATATTCGCTGCAGCGGTTCTTGCGCTCGCCGGCATTGCGCATGCCGAACCCCGGGAAAGCGTCCATTTCGGCCTTCTCAACATTGAGCAGGAAGCGACCTACGGCGACCGGCGCGACAACGTGCAGGAGAGAACGATCGATTATCTCCGGGAAGCCTGTCCCGGGATCGACTTCTCCGTCGAGGTCTACGACATCCTCGGCCTCCAGGCTGCCGTCAGGGAGGGGCGCGTCGACGCCTTCCTCTCGAGTTCCGGATTTTTCGTCGAACTTTGGCACCAGGGCGTGAAGGACCTTGCGACGCTCGTTTCCAACGACTTTCCCGATCCCAACCGCTGCGTGGGCGGAAGCTTCATCGTGCGCGCCGAAGAGCCTCAGGATCTCACGCTCGACGATCTTCATGGAAGAAGCGCCGCAGCGCCCAATCCGCAGAACTTCATGGCTTATCAGATCGGCATGGCAGAAATTGCCCGCCGCGGCTACGACCCCGGCCGATTCTTCTCGCGCCTCGACTTCACCGGGAACGACCTGCCTGAAGTGCTCCGCCGGGTGGCTTCGGGCGACGCCGATGTCGGGCTGGTGCGCGCCTGCATTCTGGAAAGTCTTCTGAAGAAAATGCCGGAGCTCCGTGGGCGTCTCAAAGTGGTCGAACCCGTGAAGGATGCCCCGATCAGCTGCGCCGTTTCAACGCCGCTCTATCCCGGATGGACGGTTGCCGCCACGACGTCGCTTCACCCAGCCTCGGCAGAAGCCATTTCACGGGCGCTTCTCACGCAGCCGCCCTCGGGCGCCGGAGGCTACCGTTGGTCCGTTGCCACCGACTTCAAGTCCGTGAACGACGTCTTCCGGCTCCTCAAAACCGGCCCCTACGCCTATCTCGACGAATGGACCCTCAAGGGGTTCTTCCTTCATTACTGGCCCTGGTTTGCCCTTGCTCTGACGGCACTCTTCTTCTGGGTCCTTCACTGGCTGAGCGTCGAAAAGCTCGTCAAGAAGCGCACGGCGGAACTCCAGGCGGCGCTCGGGCGCGAGGCGCTCCTTCACAGGAAGGCGCTCGGCGCCGCAGAACAATCTGAAAAGCTTCTTCAGCTCGGGGTCGTGAACGAACTCTCCTGCATCTATGCGCACGAGATGGCGCAGCCCCTCACGAGCATCGGATATCTTGCGAGGACGCTCAAAACGCTCTCGGGAAAGGAAGCCCTCAACCGCGACCTCATCCGGCGGTGCTCGGAAAAGATCGCCGAGGATCTTTCGCTCGCCGAAGCAATTCTCACGCGCGTGAGGCGCTACGCCAAGTCGCCGATCCGGCGCAATTCTGAGGTCGACCTCTCGGGGCTCCTCAGCGAAGTTGCGGACTCCGTGAGGCGCCTCAACCCGGGGACAGAACTCGTCCTTGACGCACCACCCGCCGTCGTCGTCCGGGGGGATCAGCTTGAACTTTCGATCCTCATTCTGAACCTTCTCAAGAACGCCGCTTCCGCTGCGCTCGACCGCCGGGTTACGGCCTCTCTTAAAGCCGACGGCGACGATGCGGTGATTGAGGTCAAAAACCTCGGTAAAAGCATCCAGGGATCCCCCTTTGCCGACCGCGTCCTCATCCGCAAGGCTCAATCCTCCCTCGGCGAAGCTCCTCAGGAAGGTACGCCGGGGCAGCCCCGGCCCGACGGCCTTGGACTCGGGCTCCTCATCGTGCAGTCGATCGTGCATGCGCACGGCGGCGTCTTCTCGTGGGAGAGCGGAAAATGCGGCGCATCAGAGAAGGCGGCGGGCGGGGAACCCGGCAAAGCGCATGAAGGATCCGAAGGCGCGAGCGTCATCGTCATGCGCGTAAAGCTTCCCGTGAACGGTCCCGACCCGGGCTCTCCTTCCGCCCCTTTGACTTCAACCCATCCTTAACGAGGCTATTCGAAGCGCGATGATCCCCGAAAACATCGAAGCACTCCAGAAAGAGTCCCTGATCCGCATTGTCGACGACGATGCGGAAATCCGCGAAACGCTTTCCCTCATGCTCGAAATCGAAGGCTGGCGGACGCGTGCCTACCCGGGCGCGCAGGAATTCCTCGTGAACGACCAGCCGTCCATGCCGGGCGTGCTGCTCCTTGACATCGAAATGGGCGGCATGAACGGACTCGACCTTCAGATCGAAATGATGGAACGAGGCTATTCGCTTCCCGTCATCTTCATTACCGGGCACGCGAGCGTCGACGCGGCGGTCGACGCCATGCGGCGGGGCGCGAGGGACTTTCTGCAGAAGCCCGTAAATCCGGACCGGCTCCTCTCATCCCTCACTGCGGCCGCACGGGAAAGCGTGCTTGAGGCTTCTCATGCGCCCGGAACCGAGGAAATCCGGAAGGCGCTCTCGGAACTCACCGACCGGCAAAAAGAAGTGCTCCTCCATCTTCTTGACGAGGAGCACGTGAGAAAGATTGCCGAACGGCTTCAGATCAGTCTGAGAACGGTGCAGGGACACCGCGTGACGATCTACCGGAAGTTCGGCATTCACAGCTTCCGGCAGCTCAAGGATCTGCGCGGAGACATCCGCGCGATCCTTGAGGTGTGAAGGCTAAAAGAAGATCACCTTACGGGCGGAAGCGGCATGATGCTCCGCTCAAAGGCCCACGGATCCGAAACCTCGCCGCACTCGGCATCAAAGCGCATGGCCTTGCGCTCATGGAAGTCGAAGCGCGTCCAGCCCGGGTTCCCCGTCTTTGCAAATCTCACCCACGCGCCGTGGATGAAGCCGGAGAGCGCCTCGGGAGGATTTTGCCCAAGCGACTGCACCGAGCGCGGCGCCTTCAGAGTCTTAAAGACAAAAGGCACGTCGTTCGAATGCGCCGCGCCGATCGGCTCGCCCGTCTTTCCCTTCACCGGGCTCTTCCAGTCGAAGCTGCAGGACCAGACCTGGGCGCCGCCTGCAGCCAAAGCTTCGGTAAGGCGAAGCGCCGGCATCCGGAAGATGATGTCGCTTTGAATCTGCGCGAAGCGGTCGCCGGGCTTCTCGCCCCTGCCGGCATCCTTATAGAGCCGGCTCAGATCCTTCGGCAGATTGGCGCCTTCGAGGAGCTTCTCAACCGCCTTTTCATTCACCTTCGAAATCTGTCCGTTCGGGACGATGTAGTGGCGCCATTCGGACGCCATCGAGCCCGCAATGACGTGAAGTCCCTGCGCGGCGCCGCGCCGGAGCGCCTCGATCGGGCGCATCGGCATCTGGTCGCCGTCCACCCAGCCCTTGAAGAGCGAGGTGTTCCCGTCCGTCATCTGCGCCCATTCGCGGTCGCCCGCGAGCTTTCCGGCAAGGGGCCCGAAGGCGGCAAGGTCTTCAAACGGAACCTTCATCATCGATTCGCGCGTGGGCTCTGCGCCGACGGCATCCGCCACGAGCTTCGCCGCCCGGTCGGCCTGACGGTCGTTCGTCCACTGCGCAATCGCGGACGGGCTCTGAATGATTGCGCCCGCAAGAAGCCCCTTTGCGAGAGGCGACGCAATGACGTCAACGAGGTGCGTGCCGCCCGCAGACTGCCCGAAGGCAATGATTTTCGCGGGGTCGCCGCCGAAGGCGCTGATGTTCTTCTTCACCCACTCGAGCCCCGCGATGATGTCGCGGTTTCCGAGGTTCGAGTCTCCTCCCTCGAGCCTGAGGAAGCCGTCCACATTGACGCGGTAGGCGATCGTGACGAGCACGACGCCGTCTTCGGCAAAGGCCGTTCCGTCAAAGCGCGGATCGTTGGGATTGCAGCGGATCGATCCGCCGCCCGGCACCCAGACCATCACGGGGTGGTTGGTCCCCTCCTTCGGCGCCCAGATGTTGAGCGTAAGGGGGCCGTCGCCCCCGACCATCTTCGGGCCTTTTCCCGGCGTCCCCGGCTGAAGCGGAATGGAGCCCGGACGGAAGCAGTCCGTAATGCCGGGGAGCTTCTCCATGGGTTCGGGCTTCAGGAACCGGCGCACGGGTTCATAGGGATTTTTGATGAAGGGAATGCCGCGGTAGACCCGTACGGCAGGCGACTCCTGCGGGATGTAGCCGCGGAAGGTTCCGGCGGGAGCAGCAGCGAGGCTTGAAACGGAAGCCCCTTCCGGGAGTCCGGCGGGCGCCTTTTCCTCCACCTTCGCCGCACAGCCGGCGAGCCCTCCGGCAGAAACGACTGCTGCGCTCAGGGCGGCCTTTTGAATGAAATTCCTTCTTTGCATCTTTCTCCTCCTTTCGGCGTATCAGCTTCCCTCCCATGGTCGGGCGGCAGGGAAGCGTTCTTCGGTTGATTCATCCTACGAAGAGCGGCGATTCCATGCGCCTCAGAATGAAGGAATTTTGAGATCGATAAACATACGCGCGCATGTTGGGGAAGCATCATTCAGGGCATCAGAAAAGTTCCTCGGGAACTAGACCAAAAGAAGGAGAAAAAAAGATGACCGCGAACTTCAATCGCCGCAGCATTCTTCGCATGGCCGGTGCCGGTACGGCGCTCGCCGCAGCAGCCGGCTTTGCCCGTGCTGAATCGTCCGAAGGCGTCAAGTGGGATGAGACCCACGAAGTCGTCGTGATCGGTTCGGGCGGCGCCGGCATGGCGGCTGCCGTCAAGGCCGCGCAGACGGGCGCGAAGGACATCGTCGTCTTTGAAAAGCTCGCCTTCACGGGCGGCAACACCCTGATCGCCCAGGGCTTCATGAATGCCGCCGACCCGGTGCGCCAGCCGCGCCAGGGCATCAAGGATTCTCCTGAAAACCACATGAAGCAGACGCTGGCTGCAGGCGACTTCCGCGGCGACCCTGAACGCGTGCGCGTCCTTTGCGAAAACGCCTACGGCGCCGTCACCTGGCTCGAAAGCCTCGGGATGAAGTTCAAGGACAACGTCATTCAGATCTTCGGCGCTCTTTATCCGCGCTCCCACATCCCCGCTCTTCCGAAGGGCCAGGGCTACGGCACCGTCCTTTCGAAGGCCGCCAAGGACCTCGGCATCAAGGTTGAGACGGGCGTAGCGATGACGGAAGTCATCCGCGAAAAGGCCTTCGACGGCCCCGTTCTCGGCGTGAAGATCGTCCGCAAGGGCAAGCCCGTCTACGTCCGCGCCTCCCGTGCGGTCGTTCTCGCCGCAGGCGGGTTCTCCGGCAACAAGTACCTGCGCGAACTCCATGATCCGCGCGTGAAGGGTCTCGGCACCGACAACCTCCCGGGCTCCACGGGCGAAGTCGCAATGGCCGCCGTCCGCGTTGGCGGGTATCTGGTCGGCATGGACTTCATCCAGTCCACCCCGGGCGCTCCCGCCGGCAAGAAGATGAAGCTCCTTCTCAACTTCAACGTGAACGGCTCCATCTACGTCGACAAGCGCGGCAACCGCATCGTGAACGAAGGCGCCCGCCGCGACGTGATCCGCGACGCGGTCCTCGGCACGCCTGAACGCTATGCCTACACGGTCTGCGACAACGAAAACTTCATGAGCTACGACGAAGTGAACCGCAAGGCCATTCATGAAGGCATCAAGATCAACGAGGCCTGGACCGCCCCGACGATCCGCGAACTCGCTGAAAAGATGGGCGTCGACCCGACCGGTCTCGAAAAGACGATCAACCGCTACAACGATGAATTCGTGAAGAACGGCGTTGATCCCGACTTCGGCAAGACCGCCGTCAACCTCACGAAGCGCATCGAAAAGGGTCCCTTCTGGGCGTGCTACACCGGCATGACCGTTCACCACACCATGGGCGGCCTCAATACCAACACGAAGGCTCAGGTTCTCGACTGGCAGGGCAACGCCATCCCGCGCCTCTACGCTGCAGGCGAAATCACGGGCGGCATCCACGGCACGAACCGCGTGGGCGGCAACGCCGTTCTCGACTGCTTCGTCTTCGGTCAGATCGCCGGCGAAAACGCCGCGCGCGAGAAGATCGCGTAACCGTCTCTCCCCTTCGGGCCGCGGATGTCCGCAGAAAATGCCCTCATCCGCGGCCTGAAGTCCTGACTTTTCTCCGGGAAGTTCTCCCGAAGAGATGAAGGAGCGTTTCCCCGTTCAAAGCGGGCGAAGCGCTCTTTTGCTTTTCAGGGCAGGAGAGCCGCTCCCAACGCAAAACTTCGACAATTTGGGATTATGATCCTAAAAAAGTTGAACATTTTGGGATTACAATCCCAAAAAAGAAAACTTTTTTAGGTGAATATCATGCCCGCATTGTTCGACTGGCCGTATATTCCGCGCGAACTCGAGGCGCCGCTCAGCGAACCGGGTCCTGCCGGCAGAGCCGAAGTCATCATCGGTCCCAGACAAGTCGGCAAGAGCACGATGCTTCAGAAGCTCGTAGAAGGCAGGCGCCACATCATCCTCACCGGAGAAGATGAGGACGATCTCGCCATCCTGTCGGATCCCAGATCCTATTTGAAGCTCACAGAAGAGTATCCGTACCTCATCATTGATGAGGCTCAGTTCATTCCCGGCATCGGACGCGTCATCAAGCGCATCGTGGACAACAATCGGTCGGGAAGTCGAATATTCGTTACCGGATCGAGTTCTCTCGATCTCGCCGGCGGCCTCAAGGAATCGGCTGCCGGCCGCTTCAACAGCTACCAGCTGTGGCCTTTCTCGCTCCAGGAACTCGCACGCAACTCTTCCTGGATTGAAGTGAAGCGCAGCATGAATGAACGCCTCATCTACGGATCCATGCCCGCCGTCGTGAATGATCCGCGACATGCCGAAGAATATCTTCTCGACATCTCTGACGCCGTGCTCTACAAGGACATCTTCAAACTTGCCGAAATGCGCCGGCCGACTGAACTTACGAAGCTCGTGAAGTACCTGGCGTACAACATCGGCTCCGAAGTTAAGTATGGAACGATGGCGAGCGAACTTGGGATTCAGAACAAAACCATTGAACGCTACATTGATCTCCTCGAGGCATGCTGCATTCTCCGTGTTGTTCCCTCTCTCTCCCGGAATCCTCAGTCGGAAATAAAGCTCGGCAAAAAGATCTACTTCTACGACAACGGCATCCGCAACGCGCTTATCCGGAATTTCTCGCCGCTCCCCGCACGGACGGATTCCGGCGCGCTCTGGGAAAACTTATTCTTCACGGAACGCCTGAAGCTTCATGCCTTCAGACGCGACGGAACGGAAATCTTCTTCTGGCGCACGCGCGCTCAGCACGAAGTTGATTTTCTGGAAGTGCAGAACGGAAAAGTCGCCGCGTTTGAATGCAAAAGCAGTCCCAAGACCAAAACGACTTCCATTCGCGCCTTTGAGCGCGCGTACCCGGATACGCCGGTCACCATCGCCACGCCCGGAAACGTGGAAGAACTCTTTGATTGAAATCGTTCTCAGAGCGCCAGCCGGCAGCCGACGCCCGCTTCCGTGAGAAGCCACTTCGGCCGGGCGGGATCGGCTTCGAGCTTGCTTCGGAGTCTGCCCATGTAGATTCTCAGGTAATGCGGCCGATCGACGTATGCGGGTCCCCAGACGCGCGAGAGGAGCTGGCGCTGTGTGAGCACCTTGCCGCGCGATTCGATGAGGGTCTGGAGAAGCCGGTACTCGAGCTTCGTCAGGTGCACTTCTTCGCCCGCGCGCGTCACGACGCGGGCCGCAAGATCAACCTTCACTTCGCCTATTTCAACGACTGTTCCCGGGTTCCCCGGCTGAACGAGCGCCTGACGCCGAAGCTGTGCGCGCACGCGCGCCTTGAGCTCTCCCATGCCGAAGGGCTTTACGAGATAGTCGTCCGCCCCGAGGTCGAGCGCCTGGATCTTCTGCTTTTCATCGGTCCTCGCGGAGAGGACGATCATCGGAAGCGCCGTCTTCGCTCGTACGGCGCCGATGAGGTCGAGCCCGTCCCCGTCAGGGAGCCCGAGGTCGACGATGAGAAGGTCGGGCTGGCGGGTGAAGGCTGCCGTGAGCCCGCCCTTCATCGTGCCCTCGATGAAGGTGGTGAAGCCTTCATCCTGAAGCGCCGCAGCGATGAAGCGGGCAATGGTCGATTCATCCTCAATGATCAGAACGCGCGGAGAGGAAATTTCTGCACTCATCGTCTTTTCAAGCCTTGTTTGGTTGGGAATTCAGGGAATCTGCCGCTGCATCCGGGGATGCCGCCTCAGCCTTCCCGTCAGGAGCCTTCGGAAGCGCTTCCGCGTCATCCTCATGCTGCGCGAGCACCTTCTCCTCGTCGTCCATCTCCGGCACCGGCACGAGGGGGAGCATGAGCGTGAAGGCGGCGCCGCCCGCGGGCGAGTCGCCCGCAATGATTTCCGCATCGTGCGCGCGCGCAATCGTGCGGCAGATGGCGAGCCCGAGACCCACGCCCGAAACCGCATTCTCGCGCCGGCCGCGTCTGAAGGGATCAAAAAGCCGCTGAGGGTTCCCGGCAGGGAGCCCCGGACCGTTGTCCGAAACGCTTGCCGCCACCCTGTCGCCGCGGCGCCTTGCCGCCATCGTAATCACCGACCCCTTCGGGCAGTACTTGGCCGCATTGTCGAGCAGGTTCGTCATGACGCGAAGCAGGAGCACTTCGTCGCCGTAGAGAAGCGGACAGTCGTCGGCAATCCTGATGTCGACGCGATAGTCCCTGAGGCGCTCTCCCATTTCCGCAATCGCCATGCCGAAGAGTTCGTCGGCCGGGATCCAGGATTTCGAAAGCTTGATGCCGCCCGTCTGAAGACGCGCCATTTCGAGGAGATTGATGACGAGCCGCTCCATCCGTTCGGTCGATTCGAGAAGCTTTCCGGCATCCGTCCGGGCAGCCGCAAGGTCGCCTTTCGAGAGGCGCGCGAGAAGCCCTTCGGCAGACATTCTGAGCATCGTCACGGGCGTGCGCAGATCATGCGAAAGCGACTGAATGAGCGTATGGCGAAGCCTTTCGCCCTCCATCGCAATGAGGGCCTGCCGCGCGTCCTGAGCGGCGTCAATGCGCTGTAGCGTCTGGGCGCCCAACGCAATGAGCGCTTCAGCAAGGTTTCGCGTTACCGGATCTTCCGCCGCCTGAGGCACGCGGAAGCTGATGACGACGACGGCGAGAATGTCGCCGCCCGCTTCCATCGGCACGTACCAGTAGTTTGAGGAAGCGAGCGTATGCGTCCCCCGTCCTGCCGCCTGCCGGTGGTCGAAGCACCAGCGGATGACCGCCGGGTCGGCGCCCTTCAGCACCGCTTCCGCGCGGCTGAATTCGACGTGCTCGGCATCCTTTTTCCGGGGCTCATCATCCTCAGAATCCTCGGGCCAGTCGGGGAGCCAGAATTCGCTCTCGGCGCTCGCCTGGCCGTTGAGCGTGCCGGAGAGGACCTTGAGCGCCTCATCGACGGAAAGCGCCCTTGAGAAGGCGCGCGACGCTTCATAGAGCTGCCGCGTCTGATGCTCGCGCTTGTTGGCGGCCTGAGCGAGCTTCTGCCGACGGGCGACGAGCTGCCCTGCGACCAACCCCACGAGGAGCATCACGAGGAAGGTAATGAAGTACTGAGCGTTTGCAACCGAAAAGGAAAGCCAGGGCTCCACGACCGTAAAGTCGAACGCCACCACCGCGAGCATTGCGGCGAGCGCCGCCGGGCCGCTCCCGTAGCGTACGCCGCAGAAGAGCACCGCGAGGAGGTAGATCATCGCGTGGTTGGTGGGCTCCATGGCGTTGCGCAATGGATAGAGAAGGAGGCAGAGGACGCCTACCGAGGCCGCCGCCTGCCACCAGCCGGAAGTGGAGAGATTGAAGTCGCTCACCATCGCGAGGAGCCGCTGCGCGAGGGACCCCTTAACGCTTCCCTGGGCGGCAAGGAAGATGAGATTGAGTTCAGGCGAGCCCTTCTTCAATGCTCTCGCGCGGGCATTCGTCTGCCAGGTCGAGGCGGTGAGCACCGCCACGAGTGAGAGGTTGTGCTCTCGCGCATACTGCCCGATCTCAGCCGCATAGTCTCCGGCAAGCTTGTCCGTTTCGGCGCCGAGGGACTCGGCGAACTTGAGCACCTCGGTAACCCTCGGGCTGTCGGACGGTATGGATAGCGCCGACTCCATCCAGACCACATGCCAGGGGGAGGAAAGCGCGCGGGCGAGGCGCGACATTTCGCGCACGGCTTCGAGAGACGGATACTCCATTACGAGAAGAGCGCCGTAGGACGTATCCTCCACCGCCTGCCGCGTGGAGAGAAGGCGTTCCGAGCGGATCTGGCTCTCCATTCGGCTTGCCATGAAGCGGAGCGCGAGCTCTCTCAGGGCAATCAGATTGCTTCGGCGGAAATAGTTGGCGCGCGCCCGCTCGATCACCTGCGGGAGATAAATCTTTCCGGCGTTGAGCCTCGCGATGAGGTCGTCTGGCGGCAGGTCAATGAGGCGCACTTCGTCCGCCTCGTCGAAGACCCGGTCGGGAACGGTTTCCGAAACCTCCACGCCCGTCACGCGGGCGACGACGCCGTTGAGGCTTTCAAGGTGCTGAATGTTGAGGGCCGACCAGACGTCGATTCCCATGTCGAGGATTTCCTCGATGTCCTGCCAGCGCCGGGCGTGGCGCGACCCCGGGGGATTCGTGTGGGGCATCTCGTCCACAACGACGACGGAAGGCCGCCGGCGGAGGATCTCGTCGACGTCGAGCTCCTCGGTCCAGACGGCCCCGCGGCGCATGCGCTTTCGCGGCAGGATCTCGAGGCCCTTCAGGAGCCGCATCGTGTCGGGACGGGAATGCGTATCCACCCACCCGATCAGACAGTCCCTGCCGCTCTTTCTCCTCTGGTGGGCTTCGGTGAGCATGGCGTAGGTTTTTCCCACGCCCGGAGCCATGCCGAGAAAGAGCCGGAGCTTGCCGCGGCTCCTGCGCTGAGCCTCTTCGAGTACTGCGTCCGGATTCGGACCATCGCCATCACGCGCCATTCATTCGCCTCGCTCTTTGCGGATTGCTGTCTGCAATCTCGATTAAGGGTTTACTCGCATGAAGTCTACGCGGGAAGAGGCTCACCCGTAAACAATTCACTTCGCCTCCTCTTTAGGGAAAGGCACTTTTTCGGTGATCTCAAGCACCCTGAGGTTGAGCGCGAGCACGTTGACGAGCGGGTCGCCGCCGAAGGCGAGCAGATCCTTTTTCGCCATGCTTCTCACGAGCGCATCGAGATCAGCCGCAGGAATACCTGTCGACCTTGAAACCCAGGGGATTTCATAGAGGGCGCCTGCGAGGGAAATCTGGGGGTCAAGCCCTGAAGCCGAGGCCGTCAGAAGCTCCATCGGAACGGGAGCGCTCGAGCCCGTAAGCTTCTGCCAGCGCTCGGCGCGCTCCTTCACGGCTTTCGCGAGATCAGGATTGCTCTGCGCGTAGTTGGAGCCCGAGGTCGCCATCGGGTTGTAGGGATTCCCGCCCGTGGCGGAAGGGCGCCCCTCGAAGAGCCCCGTACCCGTCCAGTCTTCGCCCAGAAGCCTTGAGCCCGCAACTTTGCCGTCAGCACTGCGCACGAGGCTCCCTGAGGCCTGATCCGGGAAGATCGCATTTCCCGCCACGGTGACGAGCGCCGGATAGGCAAGACCGAGAATGAGGCTGAAGAAAAGGAGGAGCGCAAAGCTTCTTCCAAGCGTCTTCAGAACCCCGAGCTTTTCGCGCGCCGTCGCGGGCGCAGCTGTCATTTCATCTCTATCAGTCATAAGAATCAGAATTCCTTTCCTTTATACGAGGCCGATTGCCGCAAGAATCATGTCGATCGCCTTGATCCCGACGAAGGGAACGATGACGCCGCCCAAGCCATAGACGAGAAGGTTGCGTTTGAGGAGCGTCGACGCCGATTCGGCGCGGTAGCGGACGCCCTTCAACGCCAACGGAATAAGGCACACGATGATGAGCGCATTGAAGATGACGGCGGAGAGGAGCGCCGAAACCGGGCTCGTCAGGCCCATGATGTTGAGAACGGCAAGTCCCGGATAGACGCCCGCAAAGGCCGCGGGCAGGATGGCGAAGTATTTCGCAATGTCGTTCGCAAGCGAGAAGGTTGTGAGGGATCCCCGGGTCATCAGCATTTGCTTGCCGATTTTCACGACATCCATCAGCTTCGTCGGGCTCGAATCGAGGTCGACCATGTTGGCGGCTTCCTTCGCGGCATTCGTGCCCGAATTCATCGCGACGGCGACGTCGGCCTGTGCGAGCGCCGGCGCGTCGTTCGTGCCGTCGCCCGTCATGGCAACGAGGTGCCCTTCCTTCTGGTAGCGGCGGATCGAATCGAGCTTCGACTCAGGAGTTGCCTCCGCGATGAAGTCGTCGACGCCCGCTTCGGAAGCGATTGCCGCGGCCGTGAGACGGTTGTCGCCCGTGATCATGACGGTCTTGATGCCCATGCGGCGAAGCGCTGCAAACTGCTCCTTGATGCCGGGCTTCACGATGTCCTTCAATTCAATAACGCCGAGCGGGCGGCCGTTCTCGGAAACGAGAAGCGGGGTTGAACCGCGGGCCGCAACGGCATCCACCTCGCGGCGAAGCTCCTCGGCGACCCTGAAGCCGGACGCTTCGGCATAGCGCGCGATGGCGTCGGGCGAGCCCTTGCGGATTTCACGCCCATCGGGGAGATTGACGCCCGACATGCGGGTCTGCGCGGTAAAGGGAATGGCGGCTGCGTCCTTGGGGAGCGTGATGCGTTCGGCCTCTTTCCCGAGAAGCTTCTCGGCGAGTTTCACAATCGACTTCCCTTCCGGCGTATCGTCCGAGAAGGAAGAGAGGAGCGCGCATTCAATGAGTTCATTTCTGTCGACTCCGGGCGCGGCCTTGAAGGCGTCCGCGGAGCGGTTGCCGAACGTAATCGTGCCGGTCTTGTCGAGAAGAAGCACGTCGACGTCGCCCGCGGCTTCAACCGCGCGGCCCGAGCGGGCAATGACGTTTGCCGCCATCAGCCGGCTCATGCCCGCGACGCCGATCGCGGAAAGGAGTCCGCCGATCGTGGTCGGAATCAGGCAGACGAGAAGACCTGCGAGGACCGTGTAGCCGATCACCGTTCCCTGGTCGCCGATCTCCTTGGCGAGGATCGAGAAAGGAAGAAGCGTCGCCGTAACGAGCAGGAAGATGATGGTGAGCGCAGTGAGGAGAATCGCGAGCGCCTTTTCATTCGGCGTGCGGCGTCTCTCAGCGCCTTCGACCATCTGAATCATCTTTTCGATGAAGGATTCGCCCGGATCGCATTCGATCCTCACGATGATCCAGTCGGAAAGAACGGTGGTGCCGCCCGTGACGGACGAAAAGTCGCCGCCCGATTCGCGGATCACCGGCGCGGATTCGCCCGTCACCGCAGATTCGTCGACGCTCGCAATGCCGGCGACGACTTCACCGTCGCCCGGAATCACGTCGCCCGCACGAACAACCACGACGTCGCCCTTTCTCAAGGTCGTGCTTTCCACGTCTACGGTGGGAATGTCGGGACTGAGCGCCCGGACATCGGCGAGCGCGTCGGCAGCATTCACCGCCTTATGCGCGATCGTGCTCTTCGTGAGGCCCTTCAAGGCTGCGGCCTGCGCGCGGGCGCGGCCTTCAGCAAGGGCTTCCGCAAAATTCGCGAACAGCACCGTAAACCAGAGCCAGACCGCGGTCCAGCCGGCAAAGGCTGCGGGCTCCCTGGAATAGCCCGTCACGGACGCGGCGAAAATGCCGGTCGTGAGAATGGCGCCCAGCCAGCAGAGGAACATCACCGGGTTCTCGAGCTGAGTGCGGGGCGTGAGCTTTTTGAAGCTCTCCACGACTGCCTCGCGCACGAGCCCGGGCTCAAACAACTTGAAAGTTTCTTTTTTAGACATGTATGCGTATCTCTCAATCTCCGCCCGCCTCTCTTCCTTCGCTGCGCGCTTCTTCATTTGAGAAGCTCAGTGAAGGCATCGAAGCGGGCGGATCGGGGACTCCCAGTTGACTCACTAACCTGAAATGCCGATTGGTCTTACATGAGATCAGGGAAGCGAGACGTATTCGGCAACAGGGCCGAGCGCAAGAAGCGGGAAGTAGGTGAGCGCGCCCACGAGGAGCACCGTCCCGACAAGAAGTCCGCAGAAGAGCATCCCGTGCGTCACCAGCGTTCCGTCGGAAGACGGCACGCGCCTCCCGCGAACAAGGGCGCCCGCGAGCGCAAGCATCGCGAGGATCACGAAGAAGCGGCCGAACCACATGGCGGCGCCCAAGCTCAGGTTGTACCAGGGGGTATTGGCGCCGAAGCCCGCAAAGGCCGAACCATTGTTGTTCGCAGCCGAGGCCCAGGCGTAGATCATCTGGGAGAAGCCGTGGGGACCGGGGTTCGTAATGGAATCCGTGCCGAAGCTCCCGAGGGAGGAAATGCCCAGACCAATGAGAACGATCACCGGGGTCACGAGCATCCCGATGCTCGCGAGCTTCATCACCGGCACGTCGATCTTCTTCCCGAGATATTCGGGCGTGCGGCCCACCATAAGGCCGGCCACGAAGACTGCGACGACGATGAAGATCATGATTCCGTAAAAACCTGCACCCACGCCGCCGAAGACCACTTCGCCCAAGAGCATCAGAAGCATCGGCACGAGGCCGCCGATCGGCGTGAGGGAATCATGCATGTTGTTGACGGCGCCGCAGGAGGCTGAAGTCGTTACAACAGAGAAGAGCGAACTCTGGGAGAGCGGAAAGCGCATCTCCTTCCCTTCCATATGCATGGCGCTTTCAGCGGCGCCGTAGTGCGTGAGGAAGCTGGCGCCGTCCGCCTCAAACCATGCGAGCGTCAGAAGCGCGCCGGCAAAGAGCACGGCCATCGCGCACCAGACGGTCCACCCCTGACGAACGTCGCCCACGGCGTGGCCGAAGGTCCAGCAGAGGCCCGCAGAAATCGCAAAGATCGAGAGGCACTGAAGGAAGTTCGTGAGCGCCGTCGGATTCTCAAAGGGATGCGCAGAATTGACGTTGAAGAAGCCGCCCCCGTTGGTGCCGAGCATCTTGATCGCTTCCTGACTTGCAACAGGCCCGAGCGCAATGCTCCCGTCCTGACCCGTCACCGAATGAAAGGCTTCTGCCGCATTCCACGTCTGAACGCTCCCTTCGCCGATCAGAACAAGGGCGAAGATGAAGGCGAGCGGCAGCAGGAGCCACAAATTGACGCGAACAATGTCGACCCAGAAGTTCCCGAGATTTTTGGTTTCAGATCGCGCAAAGCTCCGGATCACGACGAAGGCGACAGCAATGCCGGTGCCAGCGGAAACAAAGTTCTGCACCGTGAGGCCGAGCGCCTGAGACAAGGGCGAGAGCGTCGACTCGCCGCCGTAGCTCTGCCAGTTCGTGTTCGTGACAAAGGAAATGGCGGTATTGAGCGCCTGATCGGCGGGCATCCCGGCAAACCCCATGGGGTTCCAGGGGAGAACCCCCTGAAGGCGCAGGATCGCGTAGAGGAAGAGGCACCCCATCGCGTTGAAGATGAGGAGCGAAAAGGCGTACTTCGCCCAGCTCTGCTCCGCGTCTTCGCTTAGCCCCAGGCACTTGAGGACCGCGCCGTCGATCCGTGCGATCGGAGCGGGGGCCCTGCCCTCGCAGAGCGGGGTCATCCACCGGCCAAGCGGCTTCGTGACGAGCGCGAGGACGAGGAGAAATAGAAGTAATAGTTCAACCGTTGCGGTCATGATTGATGCGGGATTCAAGCCCCCGAGGCCGGCGCCGCCGGAAAGCCTCTCAGAAGGATTCATTCGCTTCTGAGCTCTTCCGGAAAAACTGCGCGAGCGTACGGGGGTCTTCCCGTTTAATTCACAAAGAATAGGGATAAAGCAGGCTTCATTCGCGCCAGAGCACGGTCAGAAGCCAGCAAAGGAGCAGCAGACACGCTCCCAGAAAGATGTATGCGCCGGTCATGGTTCCTGAAATTCCACTTGAAGGTGCTCCCGGTCATCAGGACCGATTGGACTCAAGAAAGCCCGTGAGGAGCTTGAAGAACCCGAGGCTCAATAGGACGAAGACCAGCCAGATCGCCAGGATGACGATGTCGGACATGGATTTGATTCCTCCAGAGATATGAGACAGGAGGAAGGTTAGAGAGAGCCGCGGCAACGCCGTATAAAAGCGAGGGTTCTCCCCGTAAACAGCGCGTAAATATTTTGGCGGGCGCCGCCTGAGACCGCTTGATTCATGCGCCCGCATCCCCGGAGGATCCGGGGATCTGCTTGGATTTTTTTGCTCTCCGCCCGGGGCTCCGGCGATTAAGGATTAACTTTCCGTCTAAATTGTTCTGTCGGCGTACGTATGAATGCACCTGAGCGCGCTACCCCTACC
>ERZ1034901.19-NODE-19-length-117218-cov-29.258008_pt1 | contig 117218 bp, 104 predicted proteins | sample MGYA00520628_ERZ1034901 | MGnify/ENA primary metagenome ERZ1034901 (study PRJEB33766, sample SAMN09781783) | gut metagenome | biome: gut microbiome | host: Homo sapiens | place: Madagascar | study: EMG produced TPA metagenomics assembly of the PRJNA485056 data...
CGGATGGACTCCTGAGCCTGCTTCTTGGTGCCAACAAACAGGATCTCGCCGCCGTTTGCAGCGGTGTCACGCACGAAATTATAAGCTTCATCCAGCTTCTTCACGGTCTTCTGCAGGTCAATGATATAAATACCATTGCGCTCGGTGAAGATGTACTTTGCCATCTTGGGGTTCCAGCGGCGGGTCTGGTGACCGAAATGCACGCCTGCTTCGAGAAGCTGTTTCATAGAAACGACTGCCATTGTTTTTTCCTCCAATAAATCAAAAATGTTTTTTCCTCCACATGGCCCAAACTGCTTGCCAACACAGGGTTGGAATGACCCCTGCGCACACGGCAAACGAAACCATGCGTGCGTATTGCCGTAGTATAATAACACAAATCCAGCCGGAATGCAAGTGTTTTTTCGCATTTGCGGCTGGATTTTTTTGCGTTTTTCTGTTTTAGCGTGCAGCGCTTTGGTTGGCCGAGCGGTATGCGGCATCTCCCAGCGAGTATTCTTTGCCGAACATCAGATCATACTGCCACAGCCAGTGGTTGCTAAACCAAACCTGCTGTGCATCGCTCAGATTGTTTGTGGTGGGCGTGCCGTCGGTTTCAATGGTCACCCCCAGCGTGCGGCTGCGATAGGCCGTTTGCATCTGCTGCGTAAGGTATTCAAAGAAGTCCGGGCGGTCCAGCCCATACAATTCACTCACCACAGGCCCGATCTCATAAGCGCCCACGGTGCCGAATTCCACCGGCTGCTGCCAGTAATTGCTCCAGATCAGCAGCGGCATTCCGTGCAGCGCAGGGTCCTGGCTGTCGTTTGAGGCGTAGCCCGTGGCGGTGTACACCGAAAGATTGCTGCCGATGGGGTTGTAGTGGTCGCCCCAGAACACCAGGATCACCGGACGGTCGGATTTTTGATAATAGTCCGTCAGCTGGCCCAGCATGGCATCGGCTTCCCACACGCCGGTGGCAAAATCCTCCAGCGCACCCAGCGTTTCCTCGTCGATGCCCTCGGGTGCGCTGAGCACCTTGACGCGGCTTTCATCGTCGTAGTTGTTTTTGGTATAGCTGGTATGATTTTGCATGGTAACGGCGTGCAAAAATACCGGCGCATCGTTTTCGGCCAGCATTTGCTCATACAAAGCCTCAATCTGGCGGGCCATCTCGGCATCCGTGACCAAACCGTTTTTCCAAATTTCATAGCGCTTTTTTTCCGGGTCCTGCATATCCTCAAGGCCCACAAAGCGGTCAAGCCCCAGATTGGGATATGCCGTGATACGGCTCCAAAAGCGCTTGTAATAGCCGTGAATGGCCGCCGTCTGGTAGCCCTGCGTGGTTTTCAGATAATTGGGCAGGCTTTGCATATGGCTGGTGATGTGCTGCTGATACGGCTTGCTGCCCGCCGGGAGGAATTCCTTGGAATAGCCGGTCAGCGCCTCAAATTCCACATCGCAGGTGCCGCCGCCAAAGCTGGGGCTGTAGGCCTTGCCATAAGCGGCCTGCCCCCGCAGGCGGGTGAGATTCGGGGTCAGCTCACGGTCAAATTTCACGCCGTAGGCTTCCAGCTCGGCGGCATCCCAGAAGGATTCATCCATGATATAAAGGATATCCGGCTGCGAAACGGTTTGCTGGTCCTTGCTTTGGCTGCCGTAGCTGCCCTCGAACAGGTTTTTGCGGAATTTGGCCTTTTTCTGGGTGGTTTGCACCAGCTCGGCAATGCTGTTTGCGCTGTAGTTTGCGGGCTGCTGGATCTGCAGGGTTTGGATATTGGTCAAAAATGCCGTAATCACGCCATAGTTGCGGTAATATCGCGCCTGATTCCACATATCGGGCGTTACGCGCAGTTCACTTTGGCTGCGCTCGGAATTCAGAAATACACCGCCCACCAATGCGGCTGCGGCTGCGGCAAACAGCACCGTGCCGGGCACACGCCAATACCAGCGCCGCTTCGGCACCGGGATCCAGAAGGCCACATAGATCAGCATGGCGAAGATCAAAAGGGTCATCGTCATGGAATTTTGCATGGTCAGGCCCGCCGCGCCGGCCACATCGGCGGCCTCGCTCACCTGTGCCAGATCCCACGGAAAAAAGGGCTCGCTGCGCAGCTGCAGCTTAAAAAAGGTAACAGTGGCGGGAATGCATCCCACGCACCCGGTCACCAGCACGGCCAGCGGATGCCAGCGTGTGAGGGAAAATACAAGCCCGTACACGAGCCACAGCAAAATTCCTGCGGCCAAAAACGCTTCTTCGTGATACTGAATGTATTTGACCCACAGGTTTTCCAGTGTTCCCCGCTGGATCCATTCGGTGCAAAGCAGTGCCAGTGCCGCTGTGAGCAGCGAATACACAAGCCCCACAGCGCCTGCCAGCACCTGCTGCGTTTTGGTTTTCATATATTCTATAACTCCTTGTTTTTTTGTTTTCACGGTTCCATTTCACATTTCAGCGAAAATGCGCTAAATTACATTATACAATATCTGTCAAGCCCCTGTGCCTTTTTCGCCGCGTTTTATGCTCGGGGCCCGGCTCGCAGGTGGTCATAACCACATCGGTGCCAATGCATTTGATCTGCTGCCACGGGATCAGCAGATCCGGCTCGCGCCCCAAAAGCCCAAAAAATCGCGGTCGGCCGTGCAGCACCAGCGCCTGCACGCTGCCGCTGACAGCATCGAACTGCAGATCGTCCGCCTGGCCCAAATTATCACCGCTCACCGCCTGGATCACATCTTTTTTGCGCAGCTCCTCCAGATCCACCTTTTCGCCCCCTTTTGCCGCCGCAGCCCGCCCGCAGACTTTACACCGGGCCCCGATATGCGCTATAATAACAAAAATTGATTTTCCAAGGGCGCGCTTCTGCCGCCCTTTAACGGTATTTTATGAGGTAACATCATGTATCAGAATGTGATTTTTGATTTGGGCGGCGTTGTGGTGAACAGTGATCCCCGCAACTGGCTTGTGGACCGATTTTTTAACGAAAAAATTGAAGATGATCTGTATCGTTTGACCTTTGGCAGCGAGATCTGGCAGCGCTGGGCCCGGGGTGAGATCGGCATCAACACGGTGCGCCTTTTGGTAGGGGAACAGGCCAAAGCCGCTGGGCGCTCGTTTGAAGCCCGTGAGGTGCTGGAAAACTGGCAAAGTATGCTGACGAACAAAAACAGCACCATTGACATGATCCGCCGCATGAAGAAAAGCGGCGTTCATGTATATTATCTTTCCAACACGGAAAAGGAAACGCTGGAAATTTTGCAGCAGCGCGATTTTTGGAAATATTGGGACGGCGGTGTTGCCAGCTGTGATATTGGCATCTGCAAGCCGGACCCGCGCATTTATCAGTCGCTGCTGATGCACTACCAGCTGGACCCGGCTTCCTGCCTGTATGTGGACGATAAGAAGGAAAATATCGATCAGGCCGCTGCGCTGGGCATTGCGGGGATTCTGTATCAGAACCCCCGTGCGCTGGCTTCCACGCTGATGGCCTGCGGCGTGCCCATCCGCACCAAAAACCGCCCCGGCCTGCACAAAAACAAAAAGACTGCCGCGAAAGCCCCCACCGAGAAAAAATAATTTTGTTGGCAATCAATGACCGCGAGCCTTTATATCATTTTGCATAGTACCATGCCCCCTGCCCCATCGGATGGGTGCTCGTAAGACAGTAATTCTAAAAAATTACTATTTTACGGCATCTGTCTGACAGGGTTGGAAACAACAACGAAAAGAACGATGTCGAGTGGAAAGACCGGCATCGTTCTTTTTTTACCATCAAACATTGGAATTACGGAGGTTTTGCATGAAGCATTTATTGTCTTGTGAGTTCAACATGGATACCGCTTGCGTGGAGCAGCAGTTCTCGGATGCGCTATGCGCAGTACAGAGGCTTGGCTCAGGTTACCAACTGGGTGAAGCTTAAATTTGCTGCTATGAATTTGAAAAAACCGCCCACTTGGAAATGGAAACGGAAAAATCCTTCTCCGGGAAAGGGGCGGAGAAGGATTTTTGCCGATTATTTTTCTTGGCTGCTATTTTTTCCTTTTCAAACGAAAAAGCCTGCCTTGGCGTGATTGCTGAAACGGACTTCTTCTACAGGCTGATCAACGATATCAGCCATGAAACTCCAAAATAAAAAACAAATAACATAATTCCAGCAGTATTAAAAAAAACTACTAATCTACTTTTTTCAGAAATAATTTTTTCTAATAATTTCTTTTTACAATAATACAAATGTAAAAGTATATTCTTCTTCCTACAGAGCAATAGCAGGATGAAAAGCATTAAAAAGAGTCCTGCATTTAATAACATGGTGAAAACCATATTCATTGAAAAGGAAAACAATTTATTTTCCCACAAGAAAATCCCCATATTATGAATAACATGAAAAGTAATAGCATACCATAAATTTCCTGTGAGGCAGACCAAAACACCTGAAAAAAAACCAACCAAAAGAAATATTAATAATGCCCCCTGACCATGCATTATAGCAAACAGTATCGTCGTTGCTAAAATTGCAAATCCCTCCCCATAAGACTTCAGCTTAGACCATAGAATCCCCCGAAAAATCCATTCCTCTGCCAGAGGCCCCAGTATTACACCTGTGAAAATATCCAAACCGCTGTGTAAACTTTCATCATTCATCATTGCGGTGTCTTGAAATACTTTTGCATACAAAAACAAAAAGGCTGCGCAAAAAACATGGGATAAAAATATTACAAATGCCGTTAATAAACCTTTTTCCAATACGGATAATTCATATTTGTTTTTAGAATAACATGTATCCCGCAAAGACAACCTTCCCCATTTTTTCATTCCCATCCATACGATACCAGCCCAAAATATATAAAAAGCCATATTTTTAGCAGCAATCGGCATTCTTTGCAAAAGTATCAGCGATCCCAAATACGCAATCAACAAGATCCATCCTATTTTGCCGGCAATTATTTTTAATTCACTTTTCATTTGTTCGTCCATCGTGCATATATCCTCCATATAAAAAAGTTGCAAGAAGTAAACTCATTTATTTAATGCATTTTAATCACAATCTCTTAACAACGTGCCAAACCATTACCTCTGCACACCGTCATACCAGATGCTGAGCAATCACAAGAAAGTGGATGAGCTGCACAGGTTGCACAGGATTCAAAATAAGTAAGATTTATCATCATCTGTTAAAAAAAGTTTTAATTGTATTAGGCATAATTGGCACCTCCGATGGTTCAATCATACCATAATAGGAAATCGTATACACTTGAATTTTTCTATTGACAAACACGAAAATAATTTAGTATAATATTTTTTGTTCCTCGCAGGCGTACAGTTGTAATTTATATGCAGCCGGAACATATTTTGGATCTTGAGAAAGAGGGAAAGTCAGAATGAAAGAGCTTTTCAAAAAGTGGAACAGCATCAGTCTGGTTCTGCGAATCGTTGTCGGCATGGTGATCGGCATTTTGCTGGGCATTTTCTGCCCCGGTGCCACATTTCTTACCATGCTGGGCAGCCTGTTTGTGGGCGCTCTGCGCGCCATTGCCCCCATTTTGGTGTTCATTATTGTAATGAGCAGCCTTGCCAACGCCAAAAGCAGCAATCTGGGCAATTTCCGCACTGTGGTGATCCTGTATATGTTCACCACCTTCCTGGGCGCTTTTGTGGCCGTTGTGGCAAGCTTTTTGTTCCCCAGCACGCTGGTGCTGGCCGAAGCAGCCACCAGTGTGGCCCCGCCCAGCGGCGTGGGTGAGGTGCTGAGCAATCTGCTGCTGAATGTTGTAAGCAACCCCGTAGAAAGCCTTGCCAGCGCCAATTATGTGGGCATTCTGTTCTGGGGCATCGTGTTTGGCATTGCCATGAAAAACGCCCACGACGCCACCAAGCAGCTGCTGGCCGATGCCAGCGCCGCCGCCACCTATGCCGTGCAGCTGGTGATCAGTCTGGCTCCCTTTGGCATTATGGGCCTTGTGTTCAACACGGTTTCCACCAACGGTCTGAGCGTGTTTGCCGATTATGGCCACCTGCTGCTGGTGCTGGTCGGCTCTATGCTGTTCCTGACTTTTGTCACCAACCCGCTGCTGATTTTCCTGTCGCTGCATACCAATCCCTACCCCATTGTGTTCACTTGCCTGAAGGAAAGCGCCATCACCGCATTCTTCACCCGTTCCAGCGCCGCCAATATTCCCGTGAATATGGCTCTTTGCAAAAAGCTGGGACTGAACGAGGATAACTACTCGGTTTCGATTCCTCTGGGCGCTACCATCAATATGAGCGGTGCTGCCGTGACCATCACTGTGATGACTCTGGCCGCTGCCTCTACCCTGGGTATTCAGGTTGACTTTGCTTCCGCGCTGCTGCTGAGCCTGCTGGCCACGGTTTCGGCCTGCGGTGCTTCGGGCGTGGCCGGCGGCAGCCTGCTGCTGATCCCTCTGGCCTGCAGCCTGTTCGGCATTCCCAACGAGATCGCCATGCAGGTGGTTGGCGTGGGCTTTATCATCGGCGTGATTCAGGACAGCGTGGAAACCGCGCTGAATTCCAGCAGCGATGTGCTGCTCACCTACACCGCCGAAAAGATCAACGAACGCAAGGCCGCGCAAAAAGCAACCGCCTGATGATTTTTCTATAAAATAAGTCTTGGTAAATGAACCGCCCGCCGAAAAATGTTTCGGCGGGCGGCTTGTTGTTTGGGTTTTCCAAGGCAGCAAAAAGCAGCAGGCCCTGCCGCGAATCACGGCTTAGCCTGCTGCTTTACAATTTACGGTGTTTTATTCCTGCCCGGTATAGGGCGTATAGTGTGCGCGCTCGCCGCCGATCAGGCGCGGACGAGTGCGGGCACACAGAATGTGCGCCTTGCCGATATGATCCAGCGAAAGGCGCACCGGCACGGCCACCCGGCGCAAATGCATTCCGATCAGCGTGCCTCCGATGTCCAGCCCGGCGTGCGCCTGAATTTCCTCCACCGCCACGGGGGCTGCAAAATTCTGCCAGCAGGTGGTGGCCCAGCTGCCGCCCGCATGGGGCCACGGGCACACGGATACAGGTTCATAGCCGTATTTTTCGGCGGCCTCGGCCTCCAGAATAATGGCGCGGTTCAGATGCTCGCAGCACTGTGCCGCCAGATAGAGCTTTTTCTGCTTTACAATGGGGGCAATGGCGCTGTAGACGGCGGCAGCAGCCTGCATACTGCTGTTTTTGCCGATATGCCCGCCCACGATCTCACTGGAAGAACACCCCACTACCAAGATCTGGCCAGGCTGCAGGTTTGCCTGCTCCAGCAGCTCGGTCACAGCCTGCGCAGCCTGCCGGGCGATCATGCTCATTTCCATGGACTCACACATACCAAAACCTCTTTTCTTTATGCGTGCAAAGCGGCTGGTTCCGCTTTGTGTGCGAACACTTTACTGCTGCTCCTGCGGCGAAACGATCTCGACCTTGAAGATATTCAGGGTATCGGCATCCGGGCAGCTGAAAATCGCCTGGCCGGGCTTTTGGCCGGGAATGCTGCCGCCATAGCGCAGGATATCAATATACAAAAACGCCGTGTGCATGGCCATGGGGCAAATTTCGCCGCGCTGGGTATCAAAATCCCAGCTTTGGCCCACGGTGTGCCCCCGGTGACAGCCCGCTGGGCCCTTGCGGTCGATCAGTGTGATCCTGATCTGCGGGCGCTTCGTCATACGATCTCCTCCAAGCAGGTCTCCAGCGGAACGCCCTTGAATTTATCCTGATATTCCGCATTTTTGGCCAGCATATTGCTCACGGTCTCCATGGCTGCCCGGGCCGAAGCGCGCAGCGCCTCGCCGCGCAGGATATGCCCCATGAACACCGCCGAAAAGATATCGCCGGTGCCCGGAAAGCGCACGGGAAGCTGCTCGTAGGGCAAAATGAAATACCGGTCGGCTGCGGCATCATAACCGGCCACGCACCAAATGGGGTTGCCGCCGTCCACCAGCATGCGCGCGCTGGTGATCAGCACCGAGCCTGCGCCCATATTGTGCAGCTTGGCCGCCAGATCATACAGCTCCTGCCTGGTGCAGGCCGTGCCGCAATAGGCTTCGCCCGCAAGATAAGCGGCTTCGGTGTAGTTGGGCAAGATATAATCTGCCTCAGCAATCAGGCTGCGCATAAGCTCTACGGTTTTTTCGCTCACGCCGTTGTACAGCTTGCCCTCATCGCCCATGATGGGGTCGGTAAAAATGCGGGTGCCTTTTTTCTTTTGCTCCCGGCAGAATTGCAGCACCAGCTCGGTTTGGGCAGCGGAAAGGATAAATCCCGTGGACACGGCATCAAACCCAAAGCCCAGCTGTTCCCACACGGCCAGCGTGTTTTTCATGTACCCGGTGGTTTCTAAAATTTCAAACTTACCATAGTCCAGCGTGTTGCTTACCAGTGCGGTGGGCAGGCTGCACACATCGTATTGCATGTGTGAAAGCACCGGGATCATGGCGCTGAGCGCCACCTTGCCGTAGCCCGCCAGATCGTTGATCAGAAGCACTTTTTCTTTAGACATTGGGGGTTCCTTTCGTGTGTTTTGTTCGGAGCCAGTGTTTTTCACAGGTCTTTTTCAGCCGAATGCATCGTCCTGCCTGTCAGCATCAATCTCTGCGGAACAGATCGCGGGTGTAAACCTTTGCCTGCACATCGTCTAAGCAGCTATCGTAGCGATTGGCGATAATGGCATGGCTGCGGCGCTTGAATTCGTTCAGATCGTTGACTACTTCGATACCGGAGAAGGTGGTTCCATTTTCCAGCGTTGGCTCATAAATAATGATAGCAGCCCCCTTGGCCAGAATGCGCTTCATAACCCCTTGAATAGCGGACTGGCGGAAGTTATCGCTGTTGCTCTTCATGGTCAGCCGGTATACGCCAACGACCCTATCAGATTCCTTGCCCGAATTGCCGGTTTCGCATGTGCCGGCAATTTCCAGCACCCGATCTGCAATATAATCCTTGCGGGTGCGGTTAGATTCCACAATAGCCCCCACAAGATTCTGCGGCACACCGGCATAGTTTGCCAAAAGCTGCTTGGTATCTTTAGGCAGGCAGTAGCCGCCGTAGCCAAAGCTGGGGTTGTTGTAGTGGCTGCCGATGCGCGGGTCCAGCCCAACGCCCTCAATGATGTTGCGGGTGTTCAGGCCCTTCATTTCGGCATAGGTGTCCAGCTCGTTAAAATAGGCCACCCGCAGCGCCAGATAGGTGTTGGCAAACAGCTTCACGGCCTCGGCCTCGGTAAAGCCCATAAACAGCGTGTCGATCTCCGGCTTCAATGCGCCCTCCTGCAGCAGGCCCGCAAAGGTGTGCGCGGCCTTCACCAAACGCTCGTCGGCAAGGTCGGTGCCAACGATAATGCGGCTGGGATACAGGTTGTCATACAGGGCCTTGGATTCCCGCAGGAATTCCGGGCTGAAGATAATATTATCGCAATGATACTTTTCCCGAACGCTTTCCGTAAAGCCAACCGGAATGGTAGACTTGATGACCATGATGGCATCGGGGTTATACCGGAGCACCAGCTGAATTACGGCCTCGACGGCGGAGGTGTCGAAGAAATTCCTCTTGGTGTCATAGTTGGTAGGCGCTGCGATCACAACGAATTGGGCGTCCTTGTAGGCGGCTTCTGCATCCATGGTTGCCGTAAGGTTCAAATTCTTTTCGGCAAGATATTTCTCAATGTACTCATCCTGAATGGGTGACTTTTTATGATTGATCAGCTCCACCTTCTCTGGGATGATATCCACCGCCATGACCTGATGATGCTGTGCCAGCAGCGTGGCGATGGACAAACCGACATAGCCGGTGCCTGCAACTGCGATTTTCATACTTTTTCCTTCCTTTATTTCATATAAAATTCTTTGTACCACTGTGCAAACTTTCGCAGGCCTTCCCGCAGCGGGGTGTGGGGCTTAAAGCCAAAATCGCGTTCCAGGGGCGTAGTGTCGGCATAGGTAATGGGCACATCGCCGGGCTGCATGGGCACCAGCTTCTTGTGTGCCTCGAAGTCATAATCAGCAGGCAGCACACCGGCACGCACCAGCTCTTCGGACAGAATCTGCACGAAATCCAGCAGGTTTTCCGGGTTGGAGTTGCCGATGTTGTAAACGGCATACGGAGGAATGGGCAGGCCGTCCTCACCGTTCTTTTTTTCCGGTGCCTTTGCCATCACACGGACAATGCCTTCTACAATGTCATCCACATAGGTAAAGTCACGCTTACAGTTGCCGTAGTTGAAAATTTGAATGGTTTCGCCGTTCACCAGCTTGTTGGTGAAGCCGAAGTATGCCATATCCGGGCGCCCGGCGGGGCCGTAGACCGTAAAGAACCGCAGACCGGTGGAGGGAATGTTGTAGAGCTTGGAGTAGGCATGCGCCATCAGCTCGTTGGATTTTTTGGTGGCCGCATACAAAGACACCGGGTTGTCCACCTTGTCATCGGTGGAGTAGGGCACCTTCTTGTTACTGCCATAGACGGAAGAGCTGGAGGCGTACACCAGGTGCTCCACCGGATAATGGCGGCAGGCTTCCAGAATGTTATAGAAGCCGATCATGTTGCTTTCAATATAAGCATCTGGGTTGGTGATAGAGTAACGAACACCCGCTTGGGCGCCCAGATTCACCACAATATCTGGGCGATACTTTTCAAAAATGCTGTCAATCAGCGCCTTGTCCGCAAGATTTCCCTTGATAAAGATATAGTTCTCGAACTTCTGAAGTTCCGCCAGGCGAGCTTCTTTGATACGAACATCATAATAATCGTTCATGTTGTCCAGACCGATCACCTTGGTATCCGGCTCAGTAGTCAGGATACGCTTGGCAAGGTTGGAGCCGATAAAACCGGAAGAACCTGTGATGAAAACTATCATAACTCTTTTCCTTTCATATTTTGGTGGCCTATATTTTGGTGGACTAATCTAATCCAAACAAAAATCTCATTGTTTTGTTTTTCTTCATCATGGTGTGAATACCTACGCCACCTAATAGGCCTACCAAAAAGTTGATAGTCGTAAATATCATCGGTGGCATCCATGGGCTGTTGAACAAACATATCGAAATATATATCAATTGCTGGTGAAACAAGTATACAGTCATTCCTGCATCAAAATTAAAATCTACTGTGCTTATTGCAAAACGATCATTCATCAATAGCATTCCGCTAACAAATGAACACACACCTGTTAGACTAACAATTGGATAAAGCCATACTTCAATTTCTCTCGTAGCGCTTTGAGTGGCACAGAGATACTGTATAAATATATAGATTAGAACGCTGGTTGCCCCCCTAAAAACGCGTTATAACATATATATTTACTAAAGTTTTCTCTTTGAAACAATATTCCAAGGTAAAAAAACAATGCATACTGCATGGCAGTCAAAATCTGATAGAAGTTCGGAACTCCGTTTCTCACAAGAAATATTCCTATGTATAAGCAAAAGACAAAGATAACTCCCCATACAATGGTTGTCTTTTTCTTTGCGAATATTTTTTTGGAAAAAGCCTGAAAAAAAACAAACTGCCAAAACAACATTAATAAAAACCAAAGTTGACTTGGTGATTTTCCTAAAACATACTTTTCAACCAAAATTTCTGCTTTAGGTTTCCAAAAGAAGCAGTAAAAGGGAGCTACCCATAATACTGTAGATGAAACATACGGAATAATCAATCTCATTATTTTCTTGCGAATAACAACACCGAAGTCTGTATACTTATCCGTTTCAAAAAAAAGATAAGAAAAAATATATCCAGATACAAATGTGAACGCATAGATATGAACCCGATTAAGATAGCCCGCAATATAGTACAACGCCATGCTTGTATTATGTGCTTCTTCTGGCCCCCAGTCTCCACCTGCGCTACAAAGCATACTATGATATAAAACAACAAGTACCATCAAAATATTCTTGATGACTTTCATTGTGGAAAGTTCCTTGCTTTTATAACTTATTATCGATTTCATGTTGTCTTAGTTTTCCTATCGTTCGGTATATCATATTTCGATAAAACAAGAAATTTATCACTAAAACAATCACAATAGAACTCAGTGCAATTTTTACAGCCAAAAGGAACCATGCTATGTAGCTGATTTCTCTCATGTGAATCAATCTACCCAGTATCAAAATAAGTATCGCACTCAGCATATCAACTGCAAATTGTTTTGCTACTTTTTTTATTGGCCAAAAGACAAAGTGTTTTGAATCATAAAGCGCAAGCCAAACGGTTTGGTATGCCATCGCAACCAGCGTTCCAATCGCAACTCCAATTAATCCCCATGCTTTAACCATCAAAATGGAAACCACAATGTTTAAAACTGCTGCAACAATATAATTTTTTTGCGTCTGTTTATAATGGCCTGCTGCGAGCACCATTATATTATATGGAAGCCTCAAACAGTGCATTGCATTTGCTGCCGTTATCAAAATTGCGAATGTCGGTTGAGTATAATTTGCATCTGTAATGCCTAATGTATAGACTTGAACAAACTGGACTATTAGAGCTGCCGTGCAGGCAAACACATAAGTTGTTCCCGTGTGAATAACCCACTCTACCAATGAAAAGAATTCTTTTAACTGCTTCAACTCTTGCTTTGCCCAAAGTTCACCAATCAATGCTTGAATTCCATTTGTCATTGAAAGGAAAAGCGTTTTCACCCCTCGAACGACCAAAGAATATACAGCATAAATTGAAACATTAGACAGTGTAGAAAAAATCGTAAGGACAATGGTATCTGTTCCATCTAAAACAACCGCCGCAATATGTTGTGCTACGCCATTCCATTTTTGCTTTATCGGTTCATCATCATATTGTATCTGCCAATCTATTTTATATTTCCTATTAACATAGAGCCGAAGTGCAATAGGTCTAGCAAGATAAATAAGAGATGATACAAGTTTTACAAGCTGAACTGTTCCTCCAACTGATATTAAAATCACGCACATAACCGTATTCATAATTACCGTAATGGTTTGTGCATTGTACTGAACATAGCCATGCTGATCAGCATTCAGTAAAAGCGCATTTGTGATTCCAAAGTAGTATTGCGCAAATGAGCTGATAGAAATAGCCAAGATTAAGGTGGTTGTGTAAAAGAATCCAAAGCCTTGATTTGCAATAAAAGGATAGATAAAGATAAGCGCCATAACATAGGCAACTAGAATTTGAGCCAAATGCTGAAAGAACTTATTTGCCGAAGCCATCACCTTGCTAATTTCCTTGTTGTTCTTTTCTGCCAAAGGCTTGTATAACGCTGACTCAACAACCGCTCCAACGCCCAATTCCAAGAAAGAGATCACTCCAAGAAATTGAGCTATCGAATTAACCATGCCATTTACTTCTGATCCAAAACTTTGTAAAAAAAATCTAGGCAGTATAAAACCACATACCAGTGCTGTCACTTGAGCAAGCAAAGATGCTATTGTGTTTTTAGCCAACAGTTTTTTTTGCACATCCATTACCTCATACATTTTTTGGGGGCAGTTCTAACATATCCCCGATTTTGTACTCCCACTCCTCCGGCTCGATCTTGTCAAATCCGCTTCCATCAAAGAATGTCAGCTCGCCAAAATAGATTTTCCCGTTACAGTCATATAAATCAACCCGAACATGAGGCAACCCTTTTGCAAGCTTTTCGGCAATTGCAACCATTTTCTCAAATTGTTCAGGCTTTTGAGGATGAACTTCTGCATGGCTATACCCCCATGTAAAATCCATCCAGTTAAAGTCCCGATCAAAATAGTCTGCCCTTGTAGGTTTATCTGAATTGCGATCAGAATTGATCATTACAAATTTCATTACGCCATCAAAGCAATAAAATTTGTAATCCTTAAGATCCCCGCTGGCATCTTCCATGTATTTTTCAGCAATAATCTTTCTGGGGACATCTTTGTAGGGCCATTCACGACCTGTCAGATAATAATTTTGTTTCAAACCTTTTCTTAAGTCCGCCTTGACTTTTGAAATATCCAGCTTGGATTTGTCCTTGCAGATGCACATTCCCAATCCGGAATTATGGTTGCATTTGAGCACAAACTTGTCAGGCAACGCATCAAAATCGATTTCATCCGGGTCATCCCACACACCAAGCAGTGGGATCAGATATTCCTCACCAAGCATTCGGGCAATATAATCCCGAACCTTATATTTGTCTACCATTATGGTATACTCTGGCTTTCTGTTATACAATTTGAGCCATTGAATTTTTTCGTTAATTCTTTTTGGGTCAGACAAATTGAGCGGGTGCCCACTATTCTGTTTAAATCTCATTCGGAGATACAATGCATCCGGCACCCAATCAAAGAAATGATATCGGTCAAAGCGTTCAAACCAAATATTCATTTTTCCCTCCTGCAATCTCATAGCTATATCATGCGCCAACCACATCATTGTGCTTGTAATCCATCAACAAGGATGCTATTCCGGGAGTTTTTCATTTCCTGTTTTGTTTTCTCGGAATAAGATACATACATATAAATAAATATGCATTGCAGCATATCGGTTATCGTAACCATTGCAATATGATTCATAAGATAAGCCATGATAACGACAAACAAAAAATTTTTTACTGCATCATGTTTTTTAAATGTTTTTACAAAGTCAATGATTATATAAACAAATATCCAGTAATATCCCACAATGCCCACAATACCCAAATCAGCTGCTATCTCGGCAAAATTATTATGTGCATAAGTAACTCTATTGGCATTGAAAAATCTAAAGTTATCCATTCCAACGCCCAATATTGGGTGTTTTTTAAATGTTTCCAGTGCAGATTTCAACATCATTACTCTATAGAATGAGCTTGAGTCTGATGTTCCTACTTGCCCTTTTAATGCCGCTACCATCCCCTCCATGCGCCAACCAATCAGTTGGTAGAAAAATGGAATTTCAAGGATCATATAGCAAGCCAGACAAAAGCCAATTGTGATGAGGACCATATTTCTGATCAGCTTTTGCGGTTGGTTTAGCATTCGCATTCCGCAAAGCACAACGATCAACATAACAAAAGCTTTTCTCGAAGCCATAATCACAGCTATATATGTAAATGCCGCCATCATTGCCACAATGATAAGCCTTCTTGGAACGGTTCCTTTCTTTAATTGCGCCAATCCGATCATAATGCCTACCGTGGAAATGATTCCCACCTCGTTTGCATTCCAAAGGCCGGTATCAGCCAGCCCTACTCTTGTCAGGACAAATAAATTTAAATCGAAATTGGTATATAAATAGAGTACCACCACAAGAATCGACAGCATGATAACAAACAGAATCTGATCTACATCGTTCTCATTTTCTATCGTATTTCCTATCATATAGCAAGTCGCCAGCATAACCAGTAAAGTCTTGAGCATATCCACTACAACCGCTTTGTTCACAGCATAGGTAACGGAGATTGCCGATAAAGCTAATAGTCCCAACAGCCAGCAATCGGCCTTTGTAAATTTCAGGCTTATTTTCCAATTACGGTAGAATGCATATGCTGCTGCGAAAAACGCCACGCTTCCCCACCATATGATACTGCTATCCTTCCAGTCAGAATTGAATGCAACCGAAAACAATATAAGCATAGAAAATAGCCATACTTGTTTTCTTTGTATAGATACCGACATTTCTTCACCTCTTACCGCAAATACAGGCCATCCATTCTTTGCTGATTTTTGCAACTGCTGTTCTTTGGCGTATTTGTTTTGCATTGGTTCCGCAAGCTTTTGCCAGCGGTTTATTATTTATCATTTTTAAGATTTCATCCGCCAGCTTTTGCGCATCACCACACGGTGCAATAAAACCATTTTTTCCGCTTTCAATCAGTTCTCTTGCCCCTCCGGGGGAACAATCTGTAGAAACACAAGGAAGTCCTATTGCCATTGCTTCAATTAAAGCATTCGGAATTCCCTCATAGTCTGAGCTTAGCACAAACAGCGCAGCATCTTTAATATAATCTTGAATTCCAGACTTTGCTCCTGGCAAGCGGACTCGGTTTGTAAGGCCTTTCAATTCAATGTAAATTTCCAGATCCCTTCGCAGGCTTCCCTCTCCGTATATTACGAGATCATACTCTGGAATATCGTTTGCTATCATCGAAAATGCATCTATAAGAAGCTTTTGATTCTTTTGCGGCTCTAATCTTCCCACCGAAACTATTTCCTTTTTCTCATGTGAAAAGTCATGTGTTGGGAAAGCCGTCGTGTCCAACGGGTTCAAAATCACAACGCTTTTTTTCTGCACTTGCAGAGGGTAGCATTCCTGAGCACCTTTTGTTTGAAATACAATTTTGTTTGCTCTGTTTTCAACGATTTTCCGATACAGCCGGTCAATTGCACGCCGATTTGTTCGATTCGGATCATTCCGTTCGGAATAAATCAGTGGAATATGTAACCCAAGAATAGCTATAGATGCTAGTGCACACAAATCATTATAAAACGAGATTACTACATCTGGCTTCCACTCCTTGCAGGTTTCTCGAATGATTCTAATTATTGCTAGCTGACCAACTTTCGCTTTTTTTATATCTTCATAGCAACTAACAGCCTCAACATTTTGTGCCAATGGGTACTTACTAATTTTTTCAGTCCTTGTTACCAAAATTCGGGTTTCGCAGTCATTCTTTGCCCACTCATTTACGAGAACGCTTGTAACTCTTTCCGCCCCACCATAAAGCATTCCCGCAGACACAAATAGACATTTCATTTTTTAACTCTCCAACATTTTATAAACATCGATATATTTCATAGCCATCGTTTCTGCCGAAAAATCTTCGGAGCGCTTTTTAGCAGCCATTCCCAACCTTTTCCTCAATACACGATCAGAGTAAAGTTGTTCCATGCCATGAGCAACGCTTTCTACATCTGGTGGAACCAATAATGCATTTTGTTCGTCTGTAAGCATATCAGGAATTCCACCAACCGCACAGGAAATAATAGGCAGCCCTGTTCCCATGGCTTCTATAAGTGTCATCGGAATCCCCTCATACTTTGATGGAAGACAAAATGTATCCGCTTCATGTAGAAATGGGTAGACATTTGCTTGTAAGCCCAAAAAATCAACTTTGTTCTTTATCTTCAAGGACTTTACAAGTTCCTCCATCTGAGGTTTCAATTCTCCCTCGCCAATCAACTGGAGCTTTACATTTTCATGCGCTGCAGCAATTTTTGCAAAAGCACGAATAAGTGTCTCATGGTTTTTTACTTCCATAAATCGTCCAATATGCAAAAAAGTATAGTTTTCGCTAATGTTATATGTTTCTTTCGGAGCACATTTCGACAAATCAATTCCGTTATAGATTGCTGGGATCCGTTTTTCCGGTAAGCCATATACCTGCTGAATTGACCTTCTGACTTCATTACTTAATGCAATCGGCGTAACACTGCAGTGCTTATACATAAACGAATTGATTTTTTTCCCTACGCTGCCTTGTTCTTCTTGAGCCATACTATGCACGGTGTGTACTCTTCTCTTGACTCCTGCTAATACCGCTGCAGGCAGTGCATACTTGGATGCGTAGATATGTGTATGTACTACATCGGGTCTTTCTTCTCTGAACAGTTTTACGAGCTTCACGAAGATCGTAGGATCAAATCCAGGCTTCTTTTCAAGAAACACAATGCGAACCCCATTCTTCCCAAGCCTTTCAGTAATTGCAGTCTGCTCTGAATACAAGCTGACTGCAATCACCGTTTCACCAGCGTTTTTTAACGCTACACAAAGGTTTTCACACATTATTTCAGCTCCAGCAAGTCTAAAAGCCGGTATAACCTGTATAATCTTCATCCGCTCGCTCTCCATCAAACCTTATAAGTAATATATCCTTCTGTGGCATTCTCTCGCGGAATGATCTTTCCCGGGTTGCCCATAACAACTGAATGCGAAGGAACATCAAAATTCACGTAGGCATTCGGCGCAATCAAAACATCATCACCAATTACTATCTTGCCTACCACAACCGCATTTGACCCTATCCAAACTTCATTCCCGATAGTTGGGGCACCATTTCGCTTGCCACGGTTTTCTCTTCCTACTGTACAACCCTTGTTCAAGTTACAATTCTTCCCAATTAGAGCTTGCGGATGAACATTTATATTGTGTGCATGACCAATATAGAGCCCTTCACCGATATCACTTGATAAAATCTCAAGACCATACTTTCTACTTGCACGCAAGGACTTTAACGTGAACAGTACATTTCTTTGAGAACGAATATGAAGTAGGTATCTCAAATCATATCGAGTAATCAGATCAAGCCATGACCTGATTCCCCATTTTTTCCGGTCATTCGGTAATAATCTGCCCTGAATACTGCGTTCAAGTTACTCTACTCCCATCTCTTTAATGATTTGCTTAATAACATGCTCTTCGCTGTAAGATTCGGCTTTTTTGAGGCAATTCTTCTTCATTATCATCATATCCGATTTATGATTTATGGCATAAACAATTTTCGTTTTCAGTTGCTCTGGCTGCTCAAAGTCATAGATTAACCCTGTATAGCCATCTTTTAACATCTCATCACAATACTGCCATCTACGTGCAATGACCGGTACTCCAGCAGAGAGTGCGTCGATAATAGTTCCGGGAATCCCCTCATGCTTCCAATGTGTCGGAAAGAGCAATGCATAATAGTCTTTTAACGCTTCGACGCTTTCATTTGCCGGAATCACACCACGATACCGACAAGCTGCGTTTTGACCGAGTAACTCATTTAGGTGCATCATGTATGCTTCTTCAGCCGGTCCGTAGATATCCAGCGATACTACTTCTCTTTGATACTCGTCATTGATTTCTCGAACTGCTTCTATCGCATCCTCGATGCCCTTTTCCTTCATCACTCGACTAAACGTACACAACTTGTATGGTTCATCGTACTCTTTTCGCAATTCCGTTTCCTTCATCAACCTCAGTTTTTTGAAATTCGGAAGATAGATTGCGTTTTTCACTCCAAGTTTCTGTAATTGATCTGCAAGTTCGATGCTCTCCATCCAGTTTCCCTTAAACGAGGAAACATACTTTTTCCATTTGGGTTTCTCTCCTACTTCTCTTGCAAGTCTACCACCAATGCCGTAATGATAAACATCTTTGTTCATATATCGGCTCATAAAGCTCAAAACTGGGAACAGTACTTTTCGCCCATTTGACGAAAGCAAGACAATATATTTTTTATCTCTTAATATTCCCCTTAAAAACTGTAACAGAAAGGCAAATGGATTCTTCCTGATATAATATGTATCGATTTTATCGACGTCCTCGATTTCATATCTCTTAAGCGCGTCATAAATTGCAATGGTCTTGACCGTTTGACCATCATTAAACCTTTCATTGCCTCCAAAGTGGCCAATAATGCCAATTCTCATTGCTTTTCCTCTTTCAGATTCTCATTTTTTTCCCCATCTCGTCCAAAAAGCTCTGCGGGAAATTAGGGAACACACAGCAATCCGGCGAGAATGTCAGTTCTCCAAACAAAACCTTCCCGTTTCTTTCATAAAGATCCACTCGAACAAAGTCAAAGTCCTTCGAAAGGGTTCGCGCAATCTCTACCATGCGATCAAATGTTTCAGGTTTAGGCGTTGAGCCGTCTCCGGGCAGCTCTTTTTTATGCGGAATCATCCCCTTGATCTGCTTCCAGTTCATATCGAACATATCAAAGCTCAGGCTCATTCCATTATCGCCATCGGTTTTTCTGTCGTAGACTGTCAAAACGAACAATGGTTCGCCATTTGCGCAGTGGAATTTATAATCGGTCAACTGCGCTGCATCTGCCAGAAACTCCTCTGCATAAATTCTATGCGGAATCGTAAGATAATGCGGTTCCATGGAATATGTACCATAGGTCGTTGACAGCCATCGCGACATCTCCGCTTTGCACTTTTCCCTGTCGAGTTGTTTCTTATCTGCTACCAAATAGTTCATCTTGCACCCGTGCGTTGCTTTCAGCGCAAAACTATCTGGAAGGCTGTCAAAATCAACATCCTCAACACTTTCCCAAGGTCCGCCAACCACCGGAATCAGAATATCCTCCAGTCCTTTTTCGCGGATGTAGTCACGAACTGCATACTTATCAGTACACATGGAGGCCAACGGAGACTGCTTATGTAATTCAACGTAAGTGACTTTGTCTGCCAAAGAAGTCGGATTTTTTAAATTGAGAGTCCTGTGGAATCGCAACCGAGTATCAAACTTTTTAGCAAAATCCACGCCAAACATATGGCTCATTGTAACAAGCATTTTTCCGTAGATTACCTTAATGTTCATCTTTCTGTTTCCATCCTTTTGCTCCAATTTCTATCACACAGGAATTTATCAATCTTGCCGATAGAACATGTATTCCTCTCTGTTTTCCTTCATGGGGATATAAAGCGGTGCCTTCGCGTATTTCTGTGAGTTGATCACACTTCCCTTTTATCAATACCAATCCCAGTGCCCTTGACCCAAGCCCAGCAGCCAAGCTCGTACAGGCTGCGAAGCACATTGTGCCCCTCGATTTCATGATAGAGCTGCCAGTGATATTTTGCCTGTTTCAGCTTATTGCTGGATACCGAGCCTGCCCGGCCCACGCGATATGTGCCAAGCACTTCTTCCATACCGTAACAATAATCTGTTTTTTTCAGGATCTTCAGCCACAAGGCAAAATCGTTTCTTTTTTTGATGGGCGGTACTTCAAACTTGCCAAGTGCCTCCTGATCATACATCACAGATAGATTTCCAATTGGATTAGACAGCCGGATCATCTTATTATAATCGGTTTTCTTCGGAGGAATAAACACTGTGTGCAGGTCGTTTCCTGCCTCGTCCATCCAGCCGTAACCCGTTGCGCTAAACTTTGCGCCGGTTTTTTCCATAAAAGCTATCTGCTTTTCCAGCTTCTCCGGTGTCCACAGGTCATCGCTATCCAGAAATGCGATATACTTACCCGTTGCCCGTTTCATTGCCTCTGTTCGTGCAACGGCCGGTCCTCCATTGCGCGGAAGAACATGATAGTGGATATTGGGATATTTTTCCAGATACGGCTTCAGCACTTCTGCCGTATTGTCTGTGCTGCAATCATCCACGATCTGAACTTCCCAGTCTGTAACAGTCTGGGCAATCACGGAATCCAGTGATTGCAAAATGAACATGCCACAGTTGTAGGTGGGCATAATCACACTAACCAACATTTTATCGTTCCTCTCCACACATCAAAGATTACAGCCCAGACTCATTCTAAAGAGTCTGAGCCGTTTTTTAGCGCCGCAAATTTCCTTGGCAGCATAAATAATTATATCATGCCGCCGGGGTTCTGCGATATTTTATTTTTGCCATGATAAGGCATTTTCATTTTCCATCACAATCTTAACCTCTCTGCCTATGCAAGCCGCAAGGCAGCGAGCCGCCGCTTTTCTGCCAGGGCAGGGATTTAAACCACGGTTTTATCGTTGCTTTCCACTTGCATCGCCGTGGTCTGCCCCTCGGCAACGCCCTCGGTGCTTTCGGGCACAAACAAGATCTTCACGGTCGCCAGCATGATCTTGATATCCTCGATCAAGCTGGGATGCGCAATGTACATCAGGTCCATCGAAAGCTTATCATAGGGCGTGGTGTTGTATTTTCCATACACCTGTGCATAGCCGGTAAGGCCCGCCTTTGCCTGCAGGCGGAGCGAAAATTCCGGCATTTCTTCGCAGTATTGCGCAGCAATCTCGGGGCGCTCGGGGCGCGGGCCCACAATGCTCAATTCACCCCGCAGAATGTTGATCAGCTGCGGCAGCTCGTCCACACGGCAGGCGCGGATCACCTTGCCCACCGGCGTGATGCGGCTGTCGTTTTCGCCGCTGGAAAGGCGCGCCACGCCGTCCTTTTCAGCATCCACACGCATACTGCGGAATTTTAAGATGGCAAACTCTTTTCCGTCCTTGGTAAGGCGGATCTGCTTGTAAAACACCGGGCCGTGATCGGTGGCCTTGATGGCGATCGCTGTTACCAAAAATACCGGGCTCAGCACCACCAGCGCCATGGCGGAAACCACAATGTCGATCAGACGCTTTGTCATCAGATATTCCGGCGGCGGATTGTAGCGCCCCACCTTGAGCATGGGCAAGTGGAACATATGGATGGCATACGCGCCGGACATAATGGTATCGCCAAGGCGCGGGATCACCAGCACATTGATGCCATGCTCCACGCAGTATTTCAGGATCACATTGCGATCATGGCTGTGGATACCGCTTAAAAATACGGTTTCCAGGCCGTTCAGCATGGAAAGATCCTGAATACACTCGCTTACCCCGGCCGTGAACAGCACCTGATATTTTTTATCCAGATTATACTGGCCGATCAGGTTTTCCACGCCCTGACGGGTGTCATAGATCACAGCCGTGGGCTGCGGCGGAAACACATTAAAATACCAGCGGTTTGCCAAAAAAGACCATGCAGCAGTCAGCACTGCCTGTGCAATTGCCGCCGCAAGCATGGGCAGACAGTTGGGCATATGCCGGGTGAGCAGCCATGTAACGACATACAGGATCACATCCGACGCACAAATGGCCAGCATCTGGCTGTACATAAGCTCCGAGGCTCGCTGCATGGAAAGCTGAAAGGCATCATACACCCGGCCAAAGGTGATATACAGCACGAAAAACAGCGCAATAACGCCATAGTTACCCTTTTCATAAAAGGGCGTATAAATTCTTTGCGCATAATACAGATACCAGCATAATGCAAATGGGATCGTAACCAGCACCACATCTGAAATTTTCACGATTCTAATCGTTAAACCGTGTTTAAAGGTTGACATTGTTTTCCTCATTTCCCCCGCAGACTTTTTGGGGTCTGCTTCGGTATGGTTTTTTTTGCATAAGCAATTACAATCAAGGCTATATTACCACATACAACTGTAAAATTCAACATTTCCTCTATGAAAACACGAAAAAAGCCCCGGAATTCGAGGTGCATTGTCTGCGCCGAAAATTCCGGGGGGGAATTTATTGCGTTATAAAATAGCAGCTTACAAAAGCCGTGTGTTTTTGTGCAGGCCGGTTACGCTGAACTCTGCCCAGTCGGCCAGATTGACGGCATGGTCAGCCACGCGCTCTAAATATTTGGCCAGCATCAGCCAGTCCAGCACTTCGTCCATATCGGTGGGGCTGGTGGTCAGATGGCTTGCCAGCAGCGATTTGATCTTTACAAAATCCGCATCCTGTGTATCGTCCCACGAGCGCACGGCCTGCGCCTTGGCCACATCCTGTGCGCGAAAGCTTTCCATGGCGGCAGTGATCATTTTCTGCGCGGTATCCGCCATGCGCTGCACCACAGCCAGCCATTCGGGGTGATTTTGCGGCAGCGGCATGGCAAGGCTCAGCTCGGCAATGTCCTGCGCATGGTCGCCAATGCGCTCCAGGTCGGTGTCCATTTTCAGCGCTGCGCTCACTCTGCGCAGATCCCCTGCCACGGGGGTTTGGCGCAAAAGCAGTGTCAGGCACAAATGCTCGATCTGCTTTTCGGTTTGGTTCACGCTCTCATCGGCAGCCATAATGGCCTTGGCCTTTTCTTTATTGCCGTTTTGCCACGCCAGAATGGCACTGTGCAGGGCATCGCCCACGGTTTTGCCCATGGCGCTTACCATTTCGTCCAGATTTGTCAGTTCCTGTTCGTAAGCGGTTCTTACTTTCATGGTCCTTCTCCCCTTTTAGCCAAAACGGCCGCTGATATAATCTTCGGTGCGCTTATCCTGCGGATGGCCGAAGATCTGGCCGGTTTCCCCCATTTCGATCAATTCACCCACCAAAAAGAAAGCGCACTGATCGCTGATACGCGCAGCCTGCTGCATATTGTGGGTCACGATCACCACCGTGTAGTTCTGGCGCAGCGAATCCATCAGCTCCTCCACTTTCATGGTGGAAGCAGGGTCCAGCGCGCTGGTGGGCTCGTCCATCAAAAGCACATCGGGGTTCACAGCCAATGCGCGGGCAATGCAAAGGCGCTGCTGCTGTCCGCCCGAAAGGCCCAAGGCACTTTTTTTCAGGCGATCCTTCACTTCGTCCCACAGGGCTGCACCGCGCAGGCTTCGTTCCACAATCTCATCCAGCTCGGCCTTAGAATGGCTGCCGTGCAGCTTGGGGCCATAGGTGATATTGTCGTAAATGCTCATGGGAAACGGATTTGCCTTTTGAAACACCATGCCAATGTTGCGCCGCAAAGCGGTGACATCCAGCTTGGGGTCCAGAATATTCTGGCCGCGGTACAGTGCTTCGCCGGTGATGCGCACGCCGGGCACCAGATCCTGCATACGGTTGAGGGTTTTCAGAAAAGTGGATTTTCCGCAGCCGGACGGGCCGATCAGGGCCGTGATCTGCTTTTCGGGAATATCCATGGTAATGCCTTTTAATGCCTTGAAATTGCCGTAATACAATTCCAGATTTTTACTTTGGATCACTGCGTTCATATCGTTATACCTCAAGTTTTTTGTTTCAAAGCCTTACGGGCCCACTTGGCAGCCAGATTGATGGCCGTCACCAGCATCAGCAGCACCAGTGCAATGGCATAGCCCACCTGGAAATTGCCTTCCTCGAACACATACAGATACAGCGCCACCGCCAGCGAGGCGCCGCTGCGGCTGTAGGCCGCCAGCAGGCTTTTCGCCACCAGCTTGCCTGCGCCCGCCGTAAACAGCAGGGCAGCGCTTTCGCCCACCACACGGCCAGCGGCCAGAATGCAGCCGGTAACAATGCCGTCTAAGCTGCAGGGCAAAACGATGGTGCGCACAATATGCCATTTGGTTGCGCCCAGCCCCAGCGCGCCCTCGCGGTAGGAGGTGGGCACGGTTTTCAGGCTTTCCTGTGTGGTGCGGATAATGGTGGGCAGCGTCATGATGGTAAGGGTAAGGCAGCCGGAAAACAGGCTGGTTTGCAGGCCCAGCTTTTGGCAGAACACCAGATAGCCCACAAGGCCGTACAGAATGCTGGGAATGCCTGCCAGCGTTTCGGTGGTGAATTCGATCACACGGATCAGCTTTTTATTGGAAGCATACTCGTTCAGATACACTGCGGCCCCCACGCCGATGGGCAGCACGATCAACAGCGTGAGCAGGATCATGTACAATGTGTTAAGCAGAAACGGCAGAATGCCCTGTGTGCCCTTGGTCACGCTGGGCACACTTGTGATCAGCTTCCAGCTGATGGCCGGCAAGCCCTTGATCACCACATAGCCAATGATGCCCACCAGCACGGCCAGACACAGTGCGGCGGCCAGATATACCGCCCCTGTGAGCAGCATTCCGGTGATACGGCGTTTCTCAGTCATCGTCGCGGCCCCCCTTCAGCACCAGATTCAGCACGGCGTTGATGGCCATGATGAACAGAAACAGCACCAGGCCGATGCTGAACAGCGCCTGCCGCTGCAGGCCGCTGGCATAGCTCATTTCCTTGGCAATCGCCGTGGTAAGGAATGTTACACTTGTGAAAATGCCGGGCATATTGGCCACATTGCCTGCCACCATCATCACAGCCATGGCCTCGCCCACGGCACGGCCAATGCCCAGCACAATGCCGGCGGCGATGCCGCTGCGGGCGGCGGTGAGGCTTACTTTAAAATAGGTTTCCACCGGGGTGGCCCCCAGGGCCAGACTGGCCTGCTCATACTCGGGCGGCACAGCGTTCAGCGCTGTAACAGCCACTGAGATCATGCTGGGCAGGATCATGACTGCCAGCACCAGAATGGCCGCCAGCAGGCACGCGCCGCTGCTGAGGCGAAACACATCTGCCACAGCAGGCACCAGCACCAGCATACCGATCAGGCCGTATACCACGCTGGGAATGCCCGCCAGCAGCTCGACCGCTGCGCTGACCACCGCCGCCAGCCTGGGCGGCGCCATTTTGGAAAGAAACACCGCCGTGAGCACTCCCACCGGCACGCCGATGACACAAGCGCCCACCGTGCCGTATACGCTGGTGAGGATAAAGGGCAAAATGCCGTAGCTGGGCTCGGCCGCCGTGGATTTCCATACCCGGCCCAGCAGAAAATTGCTCAGGCCGATCTGTCGAATGGCCGGTAAACCGGCACTGAAAATATAAACCGTGATCAGCAGCACACAGGCCACGGCTGCCATGCCGCACGCGAAAAACAGTGCGTTCATGATTTTTTCTATGGCATCCTTCAGCACACGGCCTGCGCTGCGCTTTTGCAAAAGCACCTGCCGCTCGGGGGCTTGCTTGGTGCCCAAATGCGGGCCAGAGGTTAAAATTGCTTCCTGTTTCATACTTTTTCACCCAATTTCAAAATAGAGCGGCCCTGTTGCTTTAGGGCCGCTCTATCAAACAAGTTTGTTTAGGCCACAGGCACAGCACCGGCGTTGCTGATCAGGCTTGCAGCATCCGCGCTGGTGGCAAAGTCGATGAAGGCTTTCACAGCAGGGGTCTGCTCAGCGCCGTCTTTGGTTACGAACACGAAGGGGCGCTGCACGGTGTAGCTGCCGTCCTTCACGGTTTCTTCGGTGCAGGCAATGCCGTTCACCTTCAAAGCCTTTACGCTGTCGTCCAAAGCAGCCAGAGAAGCATAGCCAATGGCGTTTTCATTGGCCTGCACGGCGGCGATCACAGCACCGGTGGCGGTGAGCTCCTGTGCATATTTGCACTGATCCGAAACCTTCAGAATGCTTTCAAAGCCATCGCGTGTGCCGGAACCAGCCTCACGGCCGATCATAACGATCTCGGCATCCGGGCCGCCCACTTCTTTCCAGTTGGTCACTTCACCGGTGGCGATCGCAGCGATCTGATCGGTGGTCAGATCCTCTACCGTGTTGGCATTGTTCACGATAATGCCAATGCCGTCCAGTGCGATCACGGTTGCGCTCACGCCGGTTTCACCGTCCTTCAAAGCACGGGAGGAAAGGCCGATATCCAGGCTGCCCTCCTGTGCGCCGGTAATGCCTGCGCCGGAACCGGTGGGATCATAGGTCACATCCACGCCGCCGTTCTGCTCCATAAAGGCTTCCTGCAATGCGCCGATCACCTTTTCCATCGAGGTAGAACCGCCGGTGGTCACTTTGCCGCTCAGCTCGGTGGCGGCAGGGGCTGCGGTGGCGGCAGGGGCAGAAGCAGCAGGGGCGGCAGAAGCCGGAGCCGTGGAGGAAGAGGCTGCGCTGGAGCCGCAGCCGGCAAATGCAACACAGGCGAACGATGCTGCCAAAGCGGCAGAGATCAGTTTTTTCATACGATTTTTCTCCTTTTTACACACTCTCAATAAGTATATTTTTGATTTCCCTCTTTGTTTGGGTACGGCCTTAGTATAACGCCCGGTTTGTAAAACTCACAACCAAGGCAAGGCAAAGCTTTGGTAAAAGATTTTGCGCCGAATGTAATGCTTTTGTGCTGTGTGTAAAAACCAGGTAAAATCAGCTTGGTTTTACGCGCTGATGCAGTTTTTCTTAGCTTTGTCAAAGCCGTGTTCCGCAGGCGTGCAAGCAAAAAAAAGCATATACAGCATTGCTTTTGCCGAAAAACAGATGGTTTTCAGGCAGGGCTGCTGTATATGCTTTTTGTATCGGGGGATTTTTATTTACCCCTGTAATATTCGATCATTTTTTAGGCATGATCGGTGGGATCATGCGGGAATTGTGCGGCGGTGTCTCAGATTCCCGCCACGGAATCAATGGGCATCGAAAGCAGAATTCCCTGTGCCTCGCTGTGCATACCGCAGCTTTCGCCGATGCACTTCATAAGCGCCACCTTGTTGGCACAGGCTGTTAAAATCAGCACGATCTCTTTTTCGTCCTGAACGCTCAGGCCCCAAAAGCTGGTGGTTTCCTCGTTGCCGATGCGTCGGCTGCGGATCACCGTGCCGCCTGTGGCCCCTGCGGCGCGCGCTGCTTTCATAACATCATCACTGAAACCGCGGTTTACGATCGCTGCCACCAGAGAGTATTTTGTTTCCGCCATACTGTTTTCTTCCTTTCCGCTGACCGTCAGCAGTTCTTTTCCTGCATCCTGTGCGAGAATGCGCAAAATCAGGTTGTTTGCCCCGTTTAAGGGCATGGTAAAGGCAATGCCGCTGTTTGCCTTGTTGAGCTGCAGCTCACTGCGCAGCTTTTCCATGAGAGGCTGCGACAGGCTTTTGGGCACCATGCTCACCAAAACGCTTTTATCAATGCTGCCAAGGCCCAGCATATCCATGATCTCGCTGGAGGCTGTTCCCTCGGCTTTAAAGCGATATTGCAGCGGCAGCGCGCCCTTTTTAAACATTTCCGCCGCGCGCTCGGCACGCTTCGGGGTGGTGATCAGCACCAATAATTGAACACAGGCTTTTTTCTGTTGCTCCATTTTACTCGCCCTCCTCCAGATCTACGATCATATCGCAATCGTCGGCGATCGCTGCATGAACGGTTTTGGTTTTCTTTGCGGTTTTCAGCTTATACACCAGCCCCATCAGCTGAATGGCGATCAGCGGCGTGAGCGCCACCAGCGCCACCACGCCGAAGGCATCGGTCATCAGGTTGCCGCCAAGCGCCTCGCAAACGCCGATGCTGAGCGGCAAAAGAAAGGTCGAAGTCATCGGGCCGCTGGCCACGCCGCCGGAGTCAAACGCAATGCCGATAAAAATATCCGGAACAAAGCGAGATAGCGCCAGAGCGATCAAATACCCGGGAATCACGAACCACTGGATCGAAATGCCGGTGAGAACGCGAAGCATGGCCAATCCAACGCTGGCCGCCACACCGATGGACATACAAATGTTCATCATTTTCACCGAGATCGCGCCGTTGGTAACAGTTTCCACCTGATGGTTCAGCACCTGAATGGCGGGCTCGGCCTTTACAATATAATAACCGATCAGCGCGCCCACCGGGATCAGGATCCAGCGGAAGGACACCCCGGCCATCTCCCTGCCAAGATAAGCGCCCACCGGGGCAAACCCCACATTGGCGCCGCACAGGAACAGCACCAAGCCGATATAAGTATACAAAAAGCCAATGGCAATTCGCTTGATCTGCAGCCCATGATACCGGCGGGTCAGCATTTGGAAAACAAGAAACACCGCCACGATGGGCACCAGCGAAAGCAAAACCTCTTTGGCATACAGCGGCAGCCCCTGGGCAAACACCCGGGCCACATCCTGCGTGGTGACCACAGTGGCCACATCGGTAAGCGTGTAAGCGGCCTCGGTGGGCCGGAAAAAGCAGCCCAGGATCAAAACCGCCAGAATGGGGCCAACACTGGAAAGTGCCACCAGACCAAAGCTGTCATTGGCGGCATTTTTATCGCTTCGCACCGAGGCAAGCCCCACGCCCACAGCCATGATGAACGGCACCGTCATGGGGCCGGTGGTAACACCGCCCGAGTCAAAGGCCACGGCCAGAAATTCCTTTGGCACAAACAGCGAAACAGCGATCAACGCCGTATAGCAAAGGATCAGCAGCCTTGACAGATTGATCTGATAACGAATGCGAACGATGGCCAGCGCCAGAAACAATCCCACGCCGACTGCAACCGTTAAGATCAGCACCATATTGGGCACCGACGGCACCTGCCCGGCCAAAACCTGCAAATCCGGCTCGGATATGGTGATGATCACGCCCATCACAAATCCCGTAAGCAAAACCGTGATCAGCTTTTTCATTTTTGAGATCTGCACGCCAACGCCTTCTCCGATGGGTGTCATGGCCATTTCCGCACCCAGCTGAAAAAAGCCCATGCCCACGATCAGCATCGCCGCACCGGTCAGAAACATGACAACGCTTCCCAGCTCCATCGGGATCAGAAAAACGCTGAGCATCAAAACGATCCCTGTGATCGGAAGGACCGCAGAGAGCGACTCTCTGATTTTTTCTTTCAGTTTTAAATTCAATTCCATGCCACCTTTCTTTAGAGTGTTGTTTTTACATCGCCCTTTGAAAGCGCGTGCATTTTTTATAAAAAAACCGGTCCGGCACGCAGCAAACCATCGTTTCTGTGCAGCTGCCGGGCCTGATCGTTATGCTTTTATTTTACACTACAAACCGCTGCGCCGCAAGACAGCGGCGGCACCATCCTGCCCCATACAGCGTAACAAAGCCGCCCCTTCTGAGAAAAAATGTACCGCCCGCTTGGCCCTTGTCTGCAGCCGCCATGTCAGCGATGTGCAAACAAAAAGGGCGTTCTCATACCAGTGTATGGGAACGCCCCCGAAAGAGACTTCTTCCGAAAGTCTTATGCTGTTTCAGGCCGGTTCGGCTTTCGGCATGAACACTGTTTTTTTTGGCGCAAGCATCGGGTTTGAATGCCATTGCCCGGTCACCACGGGCAGCGCTCGGCAGCCGTGGTGCGAGGGGTGATCTCCAAGGCATCCGGCACAGAGCCGCTTTCGATCTGCTGCAAAATGGTCGGCACCCCCGGGAAAAACTTTTTAAGGCCAATATCCTTGCAGTGCAGCCCATCAAAGAAATCCATTTCCTCCATGCCCAGCTGCAAAGGATCATAGCTGCCGTACAGCGGCACCTGATTGTCATGGGCATATTGGCGAATCCAGTTTTCCACCTGCAAAAATCCCTGATGGTCGTCCTCCTGCCACAGCAGGAAATCATACAGATACGGGTGCCACGGGCACAAAACCAAAATCACGGTGGTGCCGTTGGACTGCGCATAGCGGATAAAGGCATCAAATGCCTGCTCCTGCTTGGCAGAAAGCTCGGTAAAGCCTTCCATGTGAACGCTGTTGAAGGTGTTGCAGGCGCTCATGGCATTGAACAGGATCTGATCCTGATTCTGTTCGCGGAATTCCTTGCTGTACAGCACACTGCCGTCGCTGCGCTTGATACTGGCATCGTTATCATACACATCGCCGGTAACAGCCTTAAACGGGATCTCGTTGCCTTCGTCATCCGTAACGGCCGCGCCGCTGCGAATGGCCATATAATAATCCATATTTCCCTGAAAATAGGCCGGGTCAGCCAGTGCTTTCCACAGCTCCACCTTGTCAGGCTCTTCGTAGTCGGTTTCCACACCGAGAACCTTGGTTAAAAACTCGTTGTACAGCTCGCTGTCGGCACGGGAATCAAAAGCCTTTTCGCTGCCGTACAACACCCAGGGGTCTACGCTCCACACCAGCACATCCGGGGCTTTGCCTGCGCGCACCATCACATAGTAGCTGGTCATGTTGTCGCGCACATCTGCGCCGGTAACGCCCATGCTGAAATAGCTGTCGTTGCCGATCACCTCGCGGTTAAACTGCAGCACACGGCTGCTGCCGATGCCGATCACACTGGGGCGCTCGTCCTCAGGAACATCCTGTGCGTACAAGCTCACCACGCTGCGTTCGTCCATCTGCTCAAAGTTGGTCACATCGTGGCCGCTCAGCATCAGATCCACCACGGTGCGGGGCCCCAGCGCCCCCTGAAACAGGCCGCTGCGGTCCACTTTATAGCTAAAATATACCATAAAAAGCAAAATAGGGCTGATCAGCGCAAATTTACACAGGATCTTCGTGCCGTAATACAGGCGGCGGAGAATGGTTTTCGCCATGTGGTTCATATCTCTGCCTCCCTTTTAATATTGCTGGTAAATGAATACCGATTGCCCGAATGCGCCATAAAACAAAATGCCAAGGCCCAGCGCATAATAGAGTGTCCACCGGATGGACCAGTTTTGCCGGCGGATCCATGCGGCAATATTGCCGCGGCTTTCGGCAGCCAGCACGGCAACCGTGCCGAAGATCAGCACGATCAGCTTTCGCCCGCCCAGCCCAAAGGCGGAAAGCCCTGCGCAAAAGGCGTTGGGGTCAGCAAAAAAGGTATTCCAGCCCAGCGTGATATTGGTGGTAAGGTAGCTCCAGTCCACTCCGTACAGGGCCGACATGAAAAATGTGAGGGAAAGGCTGAACAGCACATAGGTGCCCACACGCTGCAGCCACACCACTGCAAGCGGGGGCTTGGCGCGGGAGTTTTTGGCAAAGCTTTTCTGCCAGATCACTTCGGCGGCACTCAGCACACCGCTGACAAGGCCCCAAAGCACATAGCCCCAGGCAGCGCCGTGCCAAAGGCCGCTCACCAGAAAAACGATTATCAAATTGATATAATGGCGCACTTTTCCATGGCGGCTTCCCCCCAGGGGAATATACAGGTAATCGCGGAACCAGCCGGTCAGGCTCATGTGCCAGCGCCGCCAGAAGTCCGAAAAGCTGGTGGCCATAAAGGGCGCGTTGAAGTTTTCCAAAAGATCGAAGCCCAAAATGCGTGCGCCGCCAATGGCAATATCGCAGCAGCCCGAAAAATCCATATACAGCTGCATACTGAAAATCAAAATTGCCAGCAGCAGCTGCGGGCCGGTGCTGTTTTCGGGCTTGGAAAAGATCGAAGACACAAAAACGGCCAGATTATCGGCCAGAACCATCTTTTTAAAATAGCCCCACAGCATTCGGAATGCACCGCCTGCACAGCGATCGTACGAAAAGGGGCGCGGGTGCTTGAACTGGCACGACATACGATCGTACCGTTCGATGGGTCCCGTGAAAATGCAGGGGAAAAAGCTTACGAATACGCCATACATCAGCGGATTTTTTTCTGCCGGATACTTGCGGCGATACTGATCCACCACATAGCCAAGGCCGGCAAAAATAAAATACGAAAGGCCCAGCGGCGCAACCAGATCCAGCTGCAATACATTCGCCTTGCCGCCGAGCAGCGATAGAAAAGAGGCAAATATTTCATCAAAAAATCCGAGATATTTAAAATAAAACAAAAATCCGCCGCAGCTTAAAAAGGATGCCGTCACGATTGCCACACGCACTGCACGGCGCTGTATTTTTTCCAGCGCCAGGCCTGCTGCCCAACTGATGGCCGTGGTGGTCAAAAGGATCCACACCAAGGCGGCATTGTCGGGGTTATACAGATAAAATGCATAGCTGGCGATCAGCAGAAAATATGGCCGCAGCATTCGGGGCAAAGCATAGTTGATCACGGCCGCCGCCGCAAAAAAGCCAAGAAACAGCGGGGTGTTAAACTCCATGAAACGATTCCCTCTTTTTCGTTAAAATCATTTGCCGAAACCGGGCAGTGCGTGCAAAAACCGCAGCTTAACAAATCACTCGTATGGCCCGCTTTTGGCCGATTGCCTAAAGGGCGGCGATCAGTGCTGATCCAGCTTATTTTCCAGCTCGCGCACCCGCTTTTCCAGCAGGGCATTGCTTTGCGCCAGCCGTTTCGCCTTTTCCGCCAGCTGGCTGATGGCCACACTGACGCTCAGCAGCACGAGCAGCACAAAGCAGAACAGCAGCACAAACACCAGATTGACCGGAATTTCGATATTTAAAATATCCCGCAGCACATACACCACATAGGGCACAGCCGCAAACAAGATCAGTGCTGCTGCAAAAAACAGCCATAAAAGACTGTATTTCACGCTTAACAAATTCTTTTTCAGCATATAGAAAATCACAGCCAGCAGGCAAACCGAGCCCAAAAGAAGCTCAAGCTGTAATGTAACGCTCATTTGCAGGCACCTCCCTTGCGGCTGAAGGCCAAGCGGTCAACGATCAGGCTCAAGCTCACCTTGATCATGAAATAAATCGGCTTAAAGCCCACAATGCTGGAGGTTCCGCCCTGGCGCTCACGCATCAGCACCGGTGCCTCCCCCACGCGAAAGCCGTTCAGCGTGGCCGAAAGAATGGCTTCGGGCTCGGGATAATCGCTGGCGTAGTGATCGGCAAAAAACGCGATCATACGGCTGTTGCAGGCACGAAAGCCGCTGGTGACATCCAGAATGCGCTTACCGCACAAAATGCGGATGAGCGCACTTTCTATGCGAATGCCCAGCCTGCGCATAAAGCTGGTTTGAAAGCCCTCTTTTTCCAAAAAGCGGCTGCCGATGCACATATCCAATTCTCCCTTGGCCACCGGCTCGATCACCCGGTGCAGATAGGCGGGGTCATGCTGGCCATCGCCATCCATTTGAATGGCAATGTCGTAGCCGTTTGCCAGCGCATAGCGATAGCCGCTTTGCACACCGCCGCCAATGCCCAGATTGATGGGCAGGCTTAAATAATTGAATCCGTTTTCGCGCAGCACCTGTTCACTGCCGTCGGTGGAGCAGTCATTGATCACCAGATAGTCCACATCCGGGCAGGTGGCCTGCAAACGCTCCACCACGGATCGAATATTTTCCTCTTCGTTGTAACAAGGGATCAGTACCAGCGTTCTCAAAAGGTGTACCTCACAAAATAAAAGTTTCGATCTGCCGCAGCAGTTTTTCGCGGCAGTAATAAGCCTCGTAATATGCCTTTGATTTTTTGCCCATGGCAATTCGTTCGCCTTCACTCATGGCGGCCAGGGCCAGCATGTTTTCGGCCAGTGCCTCGGCATGGCAGGCGGGCGACACCAGCCCGCCGCCGCTTTCGGCCACAGCCCGGGCACCCTCGCCGTTCATGCTGGCCAGCAGCGGCTTTCCGGCCGCCATACAGCTGGCGACCTTGGCCGGCACGGTAAGGCCCAGATCGGGTGAATCCGACAGGCTCACCAGCAGTGCATCCGCAAAGCCGTTGATCGCCGGGATCTTTTCCGGCGGAACGCTGCCGTAAAAGGTAACGCTTTTTTCTAAGCACAGCTCCCCTGCCAGTTTTTCCAGTGCCGGGCGGCTCATGCCATCGCCCACCAGCAGCAGATGCAGGGGCTTTTGCCCGGCCTGCCGCCGCTCGTTGGCAAGCTTGAGGGCGCATAGCACCGTATCCAGACTTTGTGCCGGGCTGAAATTGCCCGCAAAAGCCAAATTGAAATACGGCTCGTACTGTGCCGCCAAGGCCGCCTCACACTGCGGCACGGCATAATGATCCTCACAGTACTGCGGGATCACGGCAACGCTTTCCGGCTGCTTGCCGGTGCGCTGTAAAAGGCGCTCACGCAGGCCGCTGCTCATGGCGATCAGTCTGTCGGCCCGGCGATAGTTCCAATCGCTCACGGCCTGTGCGATTCCCCGCAGAAGTTTGTTTTTTACAGGCAGCACACTGTACAGATTTTCCGGCCAGATATCCAGCACATAGCTGCTCACCGGGGCTTTGAATTTTTTCCCTGCGGCCAATGCAGGCCAGTTCATCAGCACCGGGCTGGTGTTGTAGCACAAAATGGCATCATAGCCGCCGGGCAAGCGGTGCAGACTAAACCGCGCAAACAGCGGCCAGCTGCAATAGTTGGCAAAAATGCGCAGCCCAGTGTTTCCTTTACGGCTGATCTCACGGCAGCGGTATACATTGGCGCCCTTGTAGTTTTCGCGCCAAGGGCCCTTGCCGCTGTAGCCCGGGAACCATTCCCCCTTGGGATAGTTGGGCAGCCCGCACAGAACATCCACCTCCAGCCCATCCGCCAGAAAGCCCTCTACGATATCGTTGATGCGGAAATTTTCCGGCCAGAAATGCTGGGTGACTACCAGAATTCGTTTTTTCTGCATGGCTGCCTTTGCTGCTCCTTAAAAAATCAATATTTGCGCCACACCATCTTGTTTACCACACCGGTGTAGCTCTGAATAATTTTAACGACCTTGTCCGAAACATTTTCATCGGTATAGTCCGGCACAGGCATGCCGTAATCGCCGTTTTTGTTCATCTCTACGGCCACATCCACCGCCTGCAGCAAATGGTCGCCGTCAATGCCGGCCAGCACAAAGCAGGCTTTGTCCAGCGCTTCGGGGCGCTCGGTAGAGGTGCGGATGCAGATGGCCGGGAACGGATGCCCCACGCTGGTAAAGAAGCTGCTTTCCTCGGGCAGCGTGCCGGAATCAGACACAACGGCAAAGGCGTTCATCTGCAGGCAGTTGTAATCATGGAAGCCCAGGGGCTCGTGCTGGATCACACGCTTGTCCAGCTGAAAGCCGCTTTGCTCCAGCCGCTTGCGGCTGCGGGGATGGCAGGAGTACAAAATGGGCATATCGTATTTTTCGGCCATTTTGTTGATGGCGGTAAACAGCGAAACAAAGTTCTTTTCCGTGTCAATGTTTTCTTCGCGGTGGGCCGAAAGCAAAATATATTTGCCCTTTTCCAGCCCAAGGCGAGCGTGAATATCCGAGGCCTCGATCTTATCGAGATTCTGATGCAGCACCTCGGCCATGGGGGAACCGGTCACATAGGTGCGCTCTTTGGGCAGGCCGGTATCGGCCAGATAGCGGCGGGCGTGCTCGGAGTAAGCCATGTTCACATCCGAAATGATATCCACGATGCGGCGGTTGGTTTCTTCGGGCAGGCACTCATCCTTGCAGCGGTTGCCGGCTTCCATGTGGAAAATGGGAATGTGCAGGCGCTTGGCACCGATCACAGAAAGGCAGCTGTTGGTATCGCCCAGCACCAGCACGGCATCGGGCTGAATGGCAGCCATCAGCTTGTAGCTTTCGGCAATGATATTGCCCATGGTTTCGCCCAAATCTGCGCCCACAGCGTTCATATACACCTCAGGGTCTGCCAGCTGCAGGTCATGGAAAAACACACCGTTCAGGTTGTAATCATAATTCTGGCCGGTGTGCGCTAAGATCACATCAAAGTATTTGCGGGTTTTATTGATCACGGCTGCCAGCCGGATGATCTCGGGGCGGGTGCCCACAATGATCAGCAGCTTGAGCTTGCCGTTGTTCTTGAAAGATACATTACTGTAGTCAGCCATTTTTATAATTCTCCTTTTACACTGGCTCAAAGAAGGTGTCCGGATGATGGGGATCAAAAATCTCGTTGCAGGTCATCACCGTTACCAGATTTTCGGTTTCGGAAAGATTGATGATATTGTGCGTCCAGCCGGGGATCATGTGTACTGCCTCGATCTTATCCCCGGAAACCTCAAACTCCACGGTTTCCCCGGTGTTGATGTTGCGCTCACGGATCAGGCCGTGGCCCGCCACCACGATGAACAACTCCCACTTGGAGTTGTGCCAGTGCTGGCCCTTGGTGATGCCCGGGCGGCTGATATTGATGCTCACCTGCCCGCAATCGGCCGTGTGAACCAGCTCTGTAAAGGAGCCGCGGTCGTCCACATTCATTTTCAGTGCATACTTGAATTTGTCAGTCGGCAGATAGGTCAGATACAGCGAATACAGCTTTTTGGCAAAGGATCCCTCCGGCATTTTGGGCATCATCAAAGTGGAAGGCTGCTCTTTAAACTGCTGCAGCAGATCAACGATCTCGCCCAAGGTCACCTTGTGCGTTACGGGAACAAAACAATAGCGGCCCTGCGGGCTGGGCACTGTTTCCACACCGTCAAACTCGCAGTGCTGTTCCCTGCCTTCCAGCAGGTCGAACATTCCTTCCACCAGATCGTCAATATACAGCAGCTCCAGCTCGGTGCTGCGGTCATTCACGGTAAACGGCTCATCGTTGGCCACCGCCCAGCAGAAGGTGCTGACAGCGCTGTTGTATTTGGGGCGGCTGTGACCCATCAGATTGGGGAAGCGATACACCGCCACCTTGGCGCCGGTTTCCCGGGCATAGTCAAAAAACAGCTCTTCGCCCGCCTGCTTGCTGCGGCCGTATTCGCTGTTGCCAAAGCGCCCGGCCAATGTAGCCTGAATGGAGGAGGACAGCATGATGGTGGCCTTATTGTTGTGCTTTTTCAGGCAATTCAGCAATTCAGAGGCAAAGCCGAAATTACCCTTCATAAAATCTTCCGGGCTTTCGGGGCGGTTCACGCCCGCCAGATTGAACACAAAATCAGCTTTTTGGCAGTATTCGTCCAATTCAGCGGGGGTGGAATCCAGATCATACTCGAAAATTTCTTCGATCTGCAAATTCGGGCGAGTCTTATTTTTCCCGTCCCGGATATTTTTCAGGTTGTTCACCAGTGCGGTGCCCACCATGCCTTTGGCACCCGTTACAAGAATATTCATTGGCAGCAGCTCCATCAATCGTTGGGAATTCCCTTCAGTGCATTCTGCACATACTCGGTGGTGAGGATTTTTTTCACCGTGCCCTCCACATCCAAACGGGTGGTGTTGTGGCTGGTGTAGGATTCATCGGCCATGGTGTGTACCTCGCCGTTCACCACAAACTTATCATAGTTCAGGTCACGGTTATCAGCTGCCACACGATAGTAGCCGCCCATATCCTCGCTGCGCAGGCGCTCCTCGCTGGTCATCAGGGTTTCGTACAGCTTTTCGCCGTGGCGAGTGCCGATAATGTTGGTGCCGGTGTCGCCAAACAGCTGCTGCACAGCCTTGGCCAGATCCCCAATGGTGGAAGCATCCGCTTTCTGAATGAACAGATCGCCGGGGTTGGCGTGCTGGAAAGCGAACATGACCAGATCCACAGCCTCGTCCAGATTCATCAGGAAACGAGTCATGTTGGGGTCGGTGATGGTGATGGGGTTGCCAGCCTTGATCTGGTCAATGAACAGCGGAATCACACTGCCGCGGCTGCACATGACATTGCCGTAGCGGGTGCAGCAGATGGTGGTGCCGCCGCGCTCGGCTGCCACGCGGGCGTTGGCATAGATCACATGCTCCATCATGGCCTTGGAAATGCCCATGGCGTTGATGGGATAGGCAGCTTTATCCGTAGAAAGGCACACCACACGCTCTACGCCTGCATCAATGGCGGCGTGCAGCACATTGTCGGTGCCGATGATGTTGGTTTGCACCGCCTGCATGGGGAAAAACTCACAGCTGGGCACCTGCTTGAGGGCGGCAGCATGGAAGATATAGTTTACGCCGGGCATGGCATCCCGAATGGACTGGGGGTTGCGCACATCGCCAATGTAAAATTTCACCTTGTTGGCGTTTTCGGGGTGCTTAGCCTGCAGCTCGTGGCGCATATCGTCCTGCTTTTTCTCATCGCGGGAGAAAATGCGGATCTCTTTGAGGTCCGAGTCCAGAAAATGCTTTAATACAGTGGAGCCGAACGAGCCGGTGCCGCCAGTGATCATAAGGGTTTTGTCTTTCAAAATCGTATTGTTCATGGAGTTCCTCCTAAAAAAGCGCAGTGCGCTCTGATTCCCTATCAGCGATTCAGCCGAGCTGCACGGGAATTCGCCAATCAAGGCCCAGCAAATCATATATACTTAAATTGTATCACAAAAGTAACAAAAAACCAATAGATTTCGGGGAAAAAGTGAAAAATCCACAGGAATGCCAAAATATGCGGCAGCCCCCTTGCCGCAGGAAGCTTTTGAAAAATACTGCAAGCTGTGGTAAACTGAAAGCAACACACCATCAGGAGGATGCATTTTATGCGAGCATACGAACGCCTTTTGCAATATGTCAAATTTCACACCACTTCCAGCGAGGAGACCCACACCCACCCCAGCACCGAGCGCCAGTTTGCGCTGGCAAAATATCTTGAGCAGGAAATGCGGGCGCTGGGCCTGCAGAATGTGCTGTTGGACGATCACTGTTATGTGTACGGCACGCTGCCTGCCACCCCGGGCCATGAAGCTGCGCCCGGGCTTGGCTTTATTGCCCACATGGATACCTCCGACGAGGCCAGCGGTGAAAATGTGCAGCCCATCGTGCATCCCGATTATAACGGCGAGGATGTTGCCCTGCCGGCCGGCGTTACGCTGGACACAAACCGTTTTCCGTTTTTGAAAGACATGAAGGGCCAAACGCTGATTACAAGCGACGGCTCCACCCTGCTGGGGGCCGATGATAAGGCGGGCATTGCCGAGATCCTTACCATGGCCGAACGCCTGCAGGCTGAAAATATCCCCCACGGAAAAATCTGCATCGCCTTTACGCCGGATGAAGAAATTGGTGAAGGAAGCGACTTTTTTGATCTGGAACGCTTTGGCGCAGCCTATGCCTACACAGTGGACGGCGGCGATGTGGGCGGGCTGGAATATGAAAACTTCAACGCTGCCTCGGCAGTGGTCACGGTGCGCGGCTTTTCGGTGCATCCCGGCGAGGCAAAGGACGTGATGGTGAACGCGCAGCAGGTAGCCATGGACTATCATCAAAGCCTGCCCGAGAAGGAGCGCCCTGAGCATACCGCCGGGCACGAGGGCTTTTATCACCTTACCAGCATGATGGGCCAGGTTTCGCTGGCAAAGCTGGGGTATATCGTGCGTGACCATGATCTGCAAAAGTTTGAGCAGCGCAAGCAAACCATGCAGGCGCTGGCTGAAAAGTTCAACCGGCAATACGGCCCCGGCACCGTGACCGTGCAGCTGAGCGATACCTATTATAATATGCTCGAAAAAATTCGGCCGCATTGGCACCTGATCGAAAACGCGCGCAAGGCGATCCAAAAAGCCGGGCTTACCCCTGTTGAAGAGCCTGTGCGCGGCGGCACCGACGGAGCAATGCTCAGCTTTAAGGGGCTGCCGTGCCCCAATCTTGGCACGGGCGGATTCAACTTTCACGGTGTGTGCGAGTGCATCACAGCCGAAAAGATGGACAAGGCCGTAGAGATCCTGCTGGGTCTTGCCGAAATTTACAAAGGCTAAAAAAGCAATGGGCAGTGTGATTTTTACATCACACTGCCCATTTTCAATTTCAATCGGTTTCGCCCGTGCCAATATACAGGCCCAGCAGCGGTGCATAGTGTACCGGAGCGCTGCTGTTTGCCCAGATCACTCCCTGCACGCCGGTTTTCAGCCCCAGGCCGTCCAGCCCATACCACATGGCGCGGGTAATGCTGATCCAGTCTTCCCCTTCGCGAATATCCGGCAGCCCCCACGCGGAACAGTATACTGTGTTGGGGGCAATGGCCCAGGTTTCGATCTCGGTGCAGCCCTGTGCCACCTCGGCGCGAATGGCGGCATCACGCGCGGCATAAAGCTGGCTGTAACGCACAATATCATACCCTGCAAACACCAGCACCACCAGCGCCCACGCCCCGACAGCCATGCACACAGTACACAGTGCCCGGCGAACACTCCCCTGCGGCAGCTGCACCAGACAAGCACAGCAGGCAGCTGTGAAAAACGCAAAGGGCCCGTGCGTGCTGCGCAGATAATAAACCGGAGAAAGCACCATGGCAAAGTGTGCTGCCAGGCCCGAAACAAACAAGATGCCGGGCCAAACCAGTGCCTGCCAGCTTTTTTGGCTGCGCTGCACCATAACCGCCAGCACCACGAACGCCAGCAAAAGCGGCCAGCCGTGCCGGAAAAGGATCAGCACCGCTTTTTGAATGCGCAGCACATACACCCACACCGAGGCTGTGATCACCCCGGCGGAGTCATCGGTGCGCACCGAGTTGCCGGGGGCTAAGATCAGCAAAAGATACCCGATGCAGCTGCCTGCAAAAGCGGCAAGCGCCCAACGGGGCAGCGGCCGTTTGCGCAAAAGCTGCCACACAAGGCACAAAGCCATGGCCGCCAGCATGCCGGCGCTGGTGTTTTCATACAGCCAGCCTGCAAACACGCCGCCTATAAACAAAAACGGAGCATTGTAATGCGCGGGTGTTTTTGCAAACAATGTGCGCCACGGCAGCAAAAAGGCCATGCAGCCTGCGGTGCTCCACAAATTGTTGCAGCTGCCGCACATCCAAAGATTGGTTTGGCCAAACACCGGCGACACCAGCCAAAGGCTTAAAAAGGCAAATCCAAGGGAAAGCGCGCTTTGTTTCTGCTGCACATTGCCCAAGCGGCACAACACCCAGCCCAGCAAGGCAAACATTGCCGCATTGCACACATCAAACACCCATTTGGGCGGAATCGTGAACAGCTGCGCAAAAAATTTTACCACTACCCTGCCCGACCATTCCATATAATGGTAATACAGGCTGCGCAGCAAAATAAACGGGCTGGAAAGCACATCACGATCCGCAAAGCTATAGCTAAAGGTAAAATCGTCGGCCAGATACGGCGTAAAATGATTCAGCACCAGCATAACGGCAAATACGAACAACAAAAGGCCGTATCGCACCGTGCGGGAAGATGGTTGGCTTTTTTTCACAGAGAAAGTCTCCTTTTCCAATGAAATAAACAATTTCCAATGCATAAAAACCTTGCCATACGGCAGGAGAATGCGGTATAATAAAAAAGCTGTATCCGAAGTTTCGTTGGATAGAGTGTTCCCCCTTAGAAAAAGAACATCACGCACCAAAGGATTTTTAAAATCAGAGCTTCGGTTTGAATGGCATCGTGACTTAAGCGTTTTTCTAATATTGGGAGCATGAACAATTTTTCAAAAGTAGTCTTCAAAGGCTAAAAATCCATTAGCAAAAAGGCCATTTTTCTAATGGAAACCGCCTCTGAATATAAGCCGGAGCCTTGACCGGAACGTGAAAAGCCGCGTAAAATCAAGGGAATTTCATAGTTGTCTCCGTAGCTCAGCTGGATAGAGCGTCCGCCTCCTAAGCGGAAGGCCGTGTGTTCGAATCACATCGGGGACGCCAGCGCACTATCGCGGAAGGTTTCTCACGAAATCTTCCGCGTTTTTGCTAATAAAAAAGAGACTTGATTGATGAACTTCTAAAAAACAGCGCGTTTATCTAACGAGCGAAAAAAGCCTGATCGAGGCCATCTGCTAAAAATGGCGTAAGGCTCCGTGTCTACCGGTGTATTTGGGTGTAAATCTGTGATAAATCGGTTCGGACGGAAAGAATCTGCTGTAATTCGGATCAACTGGAAGAATTGCTTGAGAACCGGATTTCTAATCGCGTTAGAAATTCAGGCTGAGATATTTTAGATATCTAAAAGCGCTCCCCTATTTTAGCATTTTGGAAGTATTTATGCAACTCGTATGCAGAGCACGAGCTTTCTGTCGAAAATTCACGATCTATCGGCCTCTCAAACGGAATATCTGAAGCTGGCTACAGCCGGACATGGGGCTTTGAAAATATGCAGCCCCAAACAGGAAAAGTGTATAAACGGATTCGCACCAAGCCGGGAGAATGCGATTGATATAAAGCAAAAAGAAACGGCGGGCCTCGGCCCGCCGTAAAATGGTTATTGTGGTTTGATAAACCGGGTATTAGAGAGCGCTCGCCGCTTTATCCGTTGGCCAGGATTTTCTGAGCGCCGCATAGGAAACCAAAAAGTTGGCGAGCCAGCCTGCAGGCACAGCAAGCCAGACAAACGCAATACCAAAGCGCGGCGCACAGATCAAAGCCACAGACAGGCGGATCGCAAGATTTACCATGTTGGCAATAAGGAATGGCCGCATGATTCCAAGTCCGCGAAGAACTCCATCGGTCGCCATTTTAATTCCCATAAAGATAAAGAAGTAACCGATCCATCTCATATAATCCCCAGACACCTGATAAGCCAGAGCTGTTCCATCTTTTCCAAGGAACAGCGAGGAAATCTGCGTGTGCAGCGTTTCAATGACAAGGAAGGCAATGGCTGCAAAGCACACATCCAGCACCAATGCTGCGTGGTAGCCTTTTTTGATACGCTGCGTTTTGTTTGCGCCAAGGTTCTGGGAAACATATGGAGAAACCGCATTGCCGATGGACACAAAAATCAGAGAAAAGACATTCTCCACCCGCATCGTCGCCGCATATCCTGCAAGAGCCTGTGTGCCGAAAGGATTTACCACCGCCTGTACGATCATCATACCGATAGACACGGTAGACTGCTGGAGAACCGATGGAACAGCAATCTGAAGCATCGAGTGCAGCTCCCGCCCGTCAAACCAGGCAAATGCACTCTTATACCGCCGCATCCGATAGAGGAAAATCAATAGTGAAAACACAGCGGAAATCCCCTGGGCAATCAGGGTTGCCAGTGCTGCGCCAAACACGCCAAGCCCCAGACCGGCTACCATCCAAAGATCCATCACAATATTCAGGATGGATGAAAAGATCAGCAGTCCCAGCGGAATTTTTGATTCACCGATGGAAGTGAACATGGTAGAGAGAATATTGTACATGAACAGAAACGGAAAGCCCACAAAATAGACCCGCAGGTACAGTACCGCTTCCTCCAGAATATCGGCAGGGGTCTGTAATCCGCTCATCATCGCATGAGAAAAACAAAAGCCAAAGACACCAAGGATGATACTAAGAAATAAAAAGCTGATCAATGATGTAGACACAATGGTTTTCATTTTGTCATACTCTTTGGCACCGAAATAGCGGCTCACAAGCACACCTGCACCAACACCGGCTCCCAGTGCCACACAAATGAAAACATTCGTCAGGGCTGCACAGGCACCAACCGCCGCCAGTGCGGAGGAACCAACAAACTGACCGACGATAATGGAGTCAGCCATATTGTATACCTGCTGAAAAAAGCTGCCGAGAATCATCGGCATTGCAAAAACCGTCAGCGCTTTCAGCGGCGTATCGGTAATCAAATACTCATCTTTTGACATAACCATATTCCCCCACAACTCCCTGCTTTTCACCCCAAAGCACGAGCATAGCAAGTGCGCTCAGTACCATGATTCGTCCTGTAATGCTTGATATTACCGCCGCACTCAATGCCGTAAATTGACACTGCCGCCTCTGAACGCAAAAAAGCCGAACAAGGGACAGACATCTCAATCTGCGCCTTATCCGGCTGTTGTTTCCACGAACAACTCACCCTCCTGGTGAATATTCAAAATTATAGCATGGGTGTGCGCAAATGTCAATGGATCTCAGTACAGCAAAAAGTCATCAAATGTAGGTGTTACAATGATGTGTTATAGAAAGAGATAAAAAAAGATAGCGAATAGGATAACACAAACAGCACGGTATAGGCAATCCCTAATTCAATTTGCACAGAAGCACGGCGTTACAAAGGCTGCGGTGCGTTATCACACCAACCGGCAGTACATTTACCGCTGGATAAAACGTTATGACGGCACATTGCACTCGTTGGAGGATCGCTCTCATCGCCCTCACAGGCATCCAAATCAGCATACTCCTGAGGAAATCAAGCTGATCCTGAATATGCGTCACCGGAATCCTAATGCCGGTATCGTTGTATTTTGGGTCAAACTTCGTTCAAGAGGATACACTCGTTCTATCTCCGGCTTGTATCGCTTTCTCCGAAAACGAAATTCAATGGCTGTAAAATTGCCCAATCCAAAGAAATACACGCCAAAGCCCTATGAACAGATGTCCTATCCCGGCCAGAGGGTACAGATCGATGTGAAATTTGTTCCCAGAATCTGTATCGTAGGGCAAGAAGAACCGACACAATGGTACCAATACACCTTCATTGATGAATACACCCGTTTTCGCTATCTGGAGGCTTTCCCGGAACACAGCACCTATTCTTCCGCACTGTTTATTCAGCATTGTGTGAAGCGTTTCCCCTACGCCATCGAATGCGTGCAAACTGATAACGGCAGCGAATTCACAAATCGGCTGGTTGGTACTAAAAATCCCAAGCCAACACTCTTTGAAAAAACCTTGGAGCAGCTTAATATTCGTCACAAGCTGATCAAGCCATACACACCAAGACACAATGGAAAAGTAGAGAGAAGCCACCGCAAGGACAATGAGGAATTCTATGCCACCCATCGTTTCTTTTCCTTCGAGGACTTCAAATGACAACTTGCTGTCCGAGAACGAACTTACAATCATTTTCCCATCAGGCCACTTAACTGGAAATCTCCGGACTACTTCCTAAACGCTTTTCCTTATGTGTAACACATCATTGACAAACCTACATTCCCGAATTTTGGTACTAAAAATACTCCATTGCAGCCTCCTTCCGAAACGGATCAAAACTCCTCCCAAGTCCGACCGTTCAGATCATTTGCGATCACATCGGTGTCAGGCATTGTTTTATATCCGAACATATCAGCAAGATTGAAGAACTTGCTTTTTTGGATCGGGTTCTTACTGCTTTTTCTAAAGTCCATCGGGTAGAACTTTTCAACGATGAAATATCTATGGCTAACCGTCCGAAGGTTATAGCCGTAATGATCAGCACGGCGGATTGCCTCGTTGATGCGTTCCATCTCATCTGCGGTAGGTTTGGCTCCGCTTTCGGCACGATAAGTCATGCTGCCGTTATTTTCCACTGCGATGATGGTCTTTTTCAATTTGCCAATGGCACGGATACTCTTGTCCTTATACAAGCCGATATATCCATGCTCCGAGAAATTGCGGGATTCCTGGTCATAGAACAGGTCCAAATCCATATTATCCTGAAAAGTTGTACCGGCTACGATCGCTCGCATCCATTTATAGCCATCCGGTATCAGCTTTTCATCAAAGCAATACTTCTTGAAATCGTCTAAAACGGCGATGATTTCGGTGTCTCTGTCGTCAACAATATCCTCCATAGCGTCCACAAGCTGCTCGAAGGTCAAGTTGACATGCTTGATCGGATGGATAAGCCGGGTTGCATTTTCGCTATTATACTTTTTCAGTTCAACCGCCAGTTCATCAAACAGTTGCGGTTTCATCGGCTTGGGGTCAAGGGTGAGCAAAACCTTGATATCCTCAGCACCGAACTGCTCCAGATGATTCACAAGCTGCTGCTTATAAAATTGATTGTAGAGCTTTGTTTCCACCACTATTTTGAAGCTCTTTTGGCTGATAACCGCATCCGGAACACTATCGTCACCAACGACCTGCAGATCAAAGGTGATCTCCGGGCTTTTGTTCTCTCCAAGAATAAGGCTGTTCAGCATAGAAAAGAACTTATCAGCATTATAGTTATACAAACGAGAGAGCATCAGCATGGTGTTTGAGGTATCCACATTCTCTTTGGAGTGGTATCTCTGAAAATAATGTATCTGCATATCGCACCTCCTAAAACCCATCTGCCGTTTCGTTTGCGTTACCGGGTCAGTTGATAACTCAATTCCAGCAAGGGCTTGATTTCATCTGCCGAGACTGTACCATCGAGAAGAATGCGGCTCATCATTCTTCCACCCGGTGTAATATTCCGCAGATTCGTCTATCATACATACCGGATTTTCTATTTCTGCTGCCATGCCATTCCATAATCTTTTTCCCCGGTGGCTTCGTCTAAGCCGCTATGCTGAAGCTCAAATTTTTCTCTTTGATAAAAGGATATTGCCCGTGTATTCTTTTGGTAAACCTTCAAGCGCAGCTTGTTTCTTTTACCCTTTGCATAATTCAGCAGCATTTTCCCTATCCCCTGCGATCGCATTGCATCAGAAACGAAAATGCCCTCTATATATTCCTCGCTCAGCCCGATAAAGCCCTGTATTTCTTTATCGTGCTCATACACATAAACCTCTGCCTGCGGCAGTGCCTCCTTTACAAATTTGAAATTGCTTTCCCAGTACGAAGCAGGGATAAAATCATGTGCCTTTCTATTTGCATCCAGCCATATCGCTGCGACTTTCTCTATATCTGCTTTTTGTAATTCTCGAATCATAACAATACCTTTCCTCCAAATTGCGAAATTATCTTAGCAAGTTTGGCTCCAAATCACCATTCTGCTCCCTGCGCCCGAATAAACTTTCGGCCTTTTCTTGCGGATATCAGATCAGCCGGAATGTTTTTTTCGAAAATTGAGCGATGTGAAACTCTATTCGCCATTCAATAGGTTCTTCTGCTGCTTCAAAGTGCAGGGCCGAGCAAGCAGCGCCGAGTTTTTCTTGCGGGCTGCTTTGCCCTGCGGTCAACGCCGGGCCGGCTGCCCCGCCGATGATTCCAATACAGGCGATGTCGTTTTGTGCCTTGGGTGCATAGCGATCCGTGCAGGGAGCGATTTCCAACGGCCTATCCCCCTCGGCACAATCACAGAGAGAAATATCCGTATCCGGCACCGGAGAAAGCGTATAGCTCATGGCGGTAAAATGGTTTGGATAACGCCAGCGGTCTGAATTGATCTGGTTTTGGGGCAGTGTCTGCTGCGCCAGTTCCTGAACGGTCAGGGTATATTCGGTTCCGCTGATCGGATGAGAAAAGGTAAACACCTCGCCCTGGGCATGAGCAGTGAAATGCGGCCCGGGCACACGGCATGGCTGCTGCTCCATGGTAAGCGAGAGCGATTTTATTTCCGGGCGGCGCTTGCCCGGCCAGGGAAATGCTGCCCGAAAGATCACCCATCCATAGGCTGTATCCAAGGCATAATGCGCGGCCGCCATTTTTGCCTCCGGTTCGCAGAGCATTCCTTCCGGCAGGCATGGATTATAAGACACCGAACACCCGTGAGAAGTCGGCATCGGCTTTTGGTTTAGCAGAAGCCGGGGCTTAAAATCAAACGAAAGCGGATTTTCCAGTTCCATGTGCAGCTGCTGTTCCCGGGTGAAATTCTCGCATGAATCGTTATCCGGGTGCAGATTCCATTTTTCCATAAAGCGGCGGATATCCTCTGCTTCGGCGCGCATACAAAAATCTGCCACAAGCCCTTTTCCGCAGGCGTATATGGCAGGAACACGCCAAAAACGCCCCGCCCATTCAAATTGCTGCTCCAATCGGATCTCCGTTCCGGCACGATCACGCCCGGAATGCCCCCAAAAGTTTCCTTCAAAATACACCTTCCATTCCGGCATGGGCGGTTCCGCAGCCGGGTTCATGGTCACATCATAATAGTCCTCGGTATATGGGAGCCTGCTGTCATCAAATTCGGTTTGCAGCTCTTGGATATACGCCCAGGGCTGCTGCATGGGGGCCAACTTGAGCCGCGCGGCCACCTCTGCCAGCAGGGCCTGCTGTTTCTGCGTGGGGGGATTTTCCTGCAAAAAAGCCTCAAACTGCGATTCATCCCACATCCATGCCTGTTCCAGGGCTGCCGCATCGCCGCAAGCGAGAAGCAGCCTTAAAAAATCCGCAAAATCCTTTGCCACCGGGTGAACAAAATCAGGCGCGGCATTCATGGGGCTGACAGCAAAAACCATGCCGCCGAAGCCCCGTATAAAGCAAAAGTGGATGCCGTCCACCCCTGCCCAGCCAAAGATGGAAGCGCCTTTCGGCGTGCAGAAATAGGGCGTATTTTCTTCGCGGCGTTCCACCCCCACCGGGGAAAGATCCAACCCGCTTCGCAGAAACTTTTCAAATGTTTTATCCATCATGCTCTCCCCTTTGAAGTGCCAAAAAAAGTTAGACAAAATTCAAATTTTTTCTCCATTGTATCCCCTTGGGCATACAAAAACACCCCATTTCCTATACAGTATACCATACTATATAATAAATGGGGTGTAATTCACTTGATCCGTTTTTTATTCCCTTTCGCATCCGCAAGGATCATCAAATAGAGCTTATGCTGCACAGCCCCCATGTGCCTTACATCGCACTTGTCAGGCCCATCACGGTGAGTGCCGCACTCGCTGCAAGGCTCAGGGTCCACACCGCTGCGATCAGCCTTTCGCGGCGTGAGGGCGGCAGGACCTCCTCTCCTTCCTCTTGGGCGGCCCACAGATAGTGGCCGTGAGCCATAGCCTCCAGCACCCAATACACACAGGTGCAAGCCACTGCAGGGGCAAGTGCCCAGAGGCGTCTGTGCGGGAGCATCCACTGCTTGGATAGGATCACGAAAAACCACCAAAGCAGCACAAGGGGGCGCGCCAGCAGCTCTACTTTCGCATTGGTGCGAACACTGCGTTCATCCAGCTTGTCATCATCGGTACAAAAGGTACCCTCCTTCAGCGCCAAAAGATTGTTTCCCAGCACCGGAATATAGATGGTAAGCATAAACACCATCGGCATACTTCCGCCGCAAAAGGCATCTGCCGCAAACCATGCGATCAGCATCATCCACGGCCAAATCCTCACCAGCATTCTGTTCCGGCGGGCTTCCAAACGGGCCGTTCGTTCGTCCGCTATGGTTTCCATGTGATCGATCTCATAAAACAGGTCCCATCTCCATGTTTTCATTGTGATTCCTCCTCCCAAAACAATTCGTCCAGCGTTTTGCCCAGAGCATGGCAAATTTGAATGCAAAGCTTCAATGTTGGATTATAGTCGCCGCGCTCGATCATATTGATCGTTTGGCGGCTCACTTCGATCTGTCGGGCCAGTTCTTCCTGGCTGAGGCCGAGCGCCTTGCGCGCCAGCTTCATGCGCTCGTTTTGTGCCATGGGGGCACCTCCTTTCCAAAATAGATGTCGTAGATGCCGTGTTCCTTTTGTCAATTATATTTTACATTCGCTCAGAGAAAATGTCAATTATTTGCGACATTTTCAGTGATTGCGACAAAGCACTTGCTCTTTAATTGTGTAAAACGCCCAATGCTTTGTTTGCACACAAAAACCATCAGACTCTCCCCTGCCCACGGGATTTTCGGAAAGATCGGGTTGATGCTATCTGCCGGCCATAACAAAAAGCTGTACAAAAATCAAGCCCGGCGATCGCCTTTGTAAAAGACCTTCGCCGGGCTTATCCTGTTTTTATGGCAGTCTCACGCCGCCCGCACCATTACCGGGCGCAGCGTAAGGTTTCCGGCCCCTTTCACCGTGTACCACTTTCCTTTTTCCAGCCGGATCTTTTCCGAAATGCCGTGCGTAATATAACCCACAATATACCGTTTTCCGGTTTCCACATCCGTAAAGATCACATCGGTGTCACAGTCGCCGCTTACTGTTACGGTTGCCCAAAGGGGCCGGATCTGTTCCGCTTTTTCTGTGCTTTCGCCGCTGGCAAGGGTAACGGTATGCGCTTTTTGCACCATAAAACCCATCACGGTCAAAGCCAACAGCAAAATTGCCGTGCATAAAACAACTCGTTTGGTTTTCATAAAAGCCCTCCGTTACGCCTTGGCTTCTGGGCGGGCAGAGATTTGCCCCTGTGCGTTTTTGATAAATTCCAGATACAGGCTGTACAGCACCGCGCATACAGGCACACTGAACAGCATACCCAAAATGCCGAGCGCCTCGCCGCCCAGCGTGACAGCCATCAGCACCAGCAATCCGGGCAGGCCAACGGATTTACCCACCACTCTGGGGTAGATCAAATTGCCTTCCACCTGCTGCAGGATCAGCAGAAACACCACAAACCACACTGCCTTGACGGGGTCAGCCAGCAGGATCAAAAATGTGCCGAGACCGCCGCCGATCCATGCACCGAACACCGGGATCAGTGCCGTGGCAGCCACAAAGGCCGAAACCGCCCCGGCATACGGGATGCCCAAAATCAGCATTCCCAAAAAGCACAGCACACCGATGATGACTGCCTCGGTAAGCTGGCCAGTCACAAAATTGGTAAAGGTCTGCTTGGTCAGAGCTACAATATGCAGCACACGCTGTGCGTTTTTTTGCGGCAGCACCAGCATCACCAGATTTTTCAGGTGTGCGGAAACAACCTCTTTTTTCGCCAGCAGATACAGGGCAAACACCAACGCCAGCATCACATTGACAAGGCTCGAAAGCACTGAGCCTGCCGCCCCCAAAGTCACGGTGATGATGCCGCTGCCCTCGTTGTGGAGCAGTGTTGTGATCTTCTCCATCAGCAGATCGGTGTCCAGCGCGTATTCCGGCAAAATCACCCCGCGCTTGGCAGCAAATTGCACTACATCGGCCCACCATTGGCCCAGCTTATCGGCGTAGCTGGGCAAATTGCGCACAAACTCGTTGCCGGATTCCCGCAGGCTCGGCAGCATCATAAACACCACGGCAAACAGAATGCCCAGCACCAGCAACGTGCTCAGGGCCAGGCAGATCGGGCGAGCCAGCTTTTCGGGCGCATTTTTGCAAACACGCCGCCATGTGCGCTCCAGCGGGTGCAGCAGAATGTTGATGACAAAGGCAAACGCGCCGCCCATCAAAAACGGCGAAAACACCGCCAGCACTCTGCCAAAAAACTGCAGCACAGCGTTCAGATTCAGCAGCACCCACGCAAACACAAGCGTAAGCAGCAAGGCATGAAAAATATAGCGGGCGGTTTCTTTTTCCAAAATGACCCTTGGCCCGGTTTCAGCGGCAGCTTTGTCAGCCTCTGTGTTGGATGTTTGTTTTATCATGGTTTTCTCCCTCTATCAAGCAGTTTTTGTGTATGATCCTCTGCCTTTAATATAAGCATATCCAAGCCGCGCCGGTCAAGAATTTGGGCCAAAAATTCATAGGCTATTCATAATAAAATATGGCAATTCTTTTGTTGATGGGCATACAGAAATATTCATTCCGACGCAGCCGTTTCAAAAGGGCAGCTCTATGCTGCAGTTTCCGGCGCATGGCAGCCACGCCGCAAGGCTTTCTGCACATAAAAATACGCGCAGCGGGCCGCCTTCGGCGAAGGTGGCCGCTGCGCGCAAAAGCCGCATGGTGATTTACTTTTTATCAAAAAGAATAAACAGCAGGCTGGACAAGCACAGCAGGAAGGGATAGAACAGCAGTGGAATGATATCAAAGGCACTGATGGTATACCCCAGTGTGGCGCAGGCGGAAAGTGCCACCAGCATTTGGGCGCCGTAGGGAATAATGCCCTGGAACACGCAGGAGAAGGTGTCCAGCAGCGAAGCCGAGCGCTTGGGGCTGATGCCGTATTCCCCGGCTACCTCCTTGGCGATGGGGCCTGCCATAACGATGGCCACCGTGTTGTTGGCCGTGGCAATATCCATAAGGCCCACCAGCAAGCCGATGCCCAGCTGGCCGCCCCGCTTGCCCCGGAACATACGGCGAATAAAGGCAAGAATGCTTTCAAAGCCGCCGTAAGCCCGGATCAGGCCGCACAGAGAGGCCACCAAAATGGTTACCAAAATGGTTTCAAACATACCCGACACGCCGCTGCCCATGTTGCCCATAAGCTCTAACGCCGTAACCTTCCCGGCAGCGAGGGTGATGGCCGCACCGGCAGCAATGCCGACGAGCAGCACCACAAACACATTCAGGCCCACAATGCCGCCCATGAGCACCAGCACATACGGAATGATCAGCACCAGATCATGGCCGCCGGAAACCGCGTTTTGCACATCGGTGCCCAGAGATACGGCGATGATCAGCGCCAAGGCTGCCAGAGCGGCAGGCAGGGCAATTTTAAAATTTGCACGGAATTTATCCTTCATCTCCGTGCCCTGCGTAGAGCAGGCTGCGATGGTGGTGTCGGAAATAAAGCTGAGGTTATCGCCAAACATAGCGCCGCCCATGACAGAGGCGATGCACAAGGGCAGATCAAAGCCGGAATTGGCCGACACAGCCACCGCAATGGGGGCCAAAAGCGTGATGGTGCCCACCGAGGTTCCCATGGCCATGGATACAAAACAGGCCACCACAAACAGCACAGCCACCGCCAGCTTTACCGGGGCAATGGACAGCAGAAAATAGGCCACGGCCTCGGCGCTGGAGCGCCCGGTGACCCCCACAAAGATACCGGCCACCAAAAAAATAAGGATCATCGTGACAATGTTTTTATCCCCGATCCCCTGCCCCATCAGCACCAGCTTTTCCTCAAAGCTCACACGGCGATTTTGCAGGCAGGCCACCAAGAGGGCCACCAAAAAGGCCACCACGATGGGAATTTGATAAAAGCCCATCTCGATTTTTAAAACATACTCCAAAATAATGCCCAGCACCAGATACAGCGCTAAAAATACGGCCACCGGCAGCAGGGCCACGGCCCGGGGGGTCGGCTTTTTCTCCATTCGTTCCTTCTCCTTTATAAACACCTGGTTTTTTCGTTATTTTTGATGGTATCATGCGGCGCAGCAAATGTCAACGAATCCGCAGCCGCTGCCCAATTTTATCCTTTTTCTCTTTAACTGCGTTTGCTTTTTCTCTCCATCATGCACCCCTGTGATGCACTGGCGTGTATGGGCAAGCCTGATAAGCGCGCCCTGTAAGCATCGCCGCCCTGCCGGGCATGGCTATCAAAAAATCTCCTGCACCCGATGGGATGCAGGAGATTTTTTATGTAGTTAAAATCGGTTCAGCGGATCGGCAATTAGTTGTCCAGCTCGAACACATCAGAGCCAACCTGCTCTGCCAGCTCATCGCCGGTGGTGGGAACAACGATCTCGCCGGACTGGATGGAAGCCTTAGCCTTCTCAACAGCAGCGATCATGTCCTCGGTCAGCAGGGTCTGGGTGGGGGCAATGTCCACACCGCCATTGCTCATGTCGTACAGGTGTACACCGGCCTCGAAAGCGTCAGCCTTAACAGCCTTGGAAACATCCTGAGAAGCAATGTCAACACGCTTCATAGCGCTGGTCAGCACCACATCGGGAGCCAGGGGGCTCTGGTCAGTATCAACGCCGATAGCAAATACGCCGTTGGTGTTGCAGGCTTCAATCACACCGTTGCCGGTGCCGCCGGCTGCATGATAGATTACATCAGCGCCGTTGGTGATCATCTGGGTAGCAGCAGCGGAACCACCGGCTGCATCGCCGAAGGAGTTAGCATTGAACTGCAGAACCTTTGCATCGGGGTTTGCAGCCAGAACACCGGCAATGTAGCCAACGCCGAACTTGTTCATGCTCTCGGAAACCATGCCCTGCACATAGCCCACCGTGTTGGACTTGGTAGCCATGCCGGCAACCACGCCAACCAGGTAGGAAGCCTGCTCCTGAGCGAACATCAGGCAGGCAACATTGGGCAGATCCTGGCAGGTAGCGTCATCAATGATGGCGAACTTCTGGTCAGGGTTAGCCTCAGCGGCAGCGCGGGTAGCATCGGCCAGCATGTAGCCAACGCTGATGATCAGGTCGTAATCCTCATCGATGAAGGCTTCCAGGTTGGCAGAATAGTCAGCATCGGTTTTGGACTCGAGATAGCTCACCTCAAAAGAGGGGTCCTCAGCGGCCAGAGCCTGCAGGCCTTCCCAAGAGGTTTGGTTGAAGGACTTGTCGTTCACGCCGCCCACATCGGTAACCATGCCGATCTTAACGGTTTTGCCGTCAGCTGCGGGGGTGGAGGCAGCCTGAGATGCTGCAGAGGCAGCGGGTGCGCTGGAAGCAGTGCTGGAGCTGCAAGCCACCAGGCTCATGCTCATAGCTGCTGCCAGAACAAAGGCAACTACTTTTTTCATTGTGTTTTCTCCTTATTGTCAATAAGTTGATCGTACCGATCGGCACGCTGCAAACAGTTTTGCAGTTTACCAATCTTAGTTTATTATACCAGCACCGCCCCTGTTTGGCAAGCCGAAACGCAGGGATACTTTACACGATTTATACAAAATCTTGCTTTTTGGCACCGTTTTTTTGCCGTTTTTGCAATATAAACGCCCTCTTCGGCTGCACACGCAGCCAAAGAGGGCGCTCAGGCAGGCTTTTGCAGGCCTTTTTATTTATGCAGGTTGGCCGGGCCAAAGCTCAAGGGCAGCAGCTCGCCCAAGGTCATGGTGATATAATCCGCCGGGCTTTTGGCGATGATCACCGGCATATCCAGGCTGCAGAATTCCGCCATCACCTGGCGGCACACGCCGCACGGGCCGGTGGGCAGGGTGTTGCTTTCGCCCTCCATGCTGCCCACAATGGCAATGGCTGCAAATTCGCGCTCGCCCTCGCTCACCGCTTTAAAAATAGCCGTGCGCTCAGCGCAGTTGCTGGGGGTGTAGGCTGCGTTTTCAATATTGCAGCCCTTATACACCTTGCCCTGCTTGGTCAAAAGTGCTGCCCCCACCTGAAAATGGCTGTAGGGCGTATAGGCATGGCTGCGTGCCTCAATGGCCTGCTCGATAAGATATTTCTCGTTGATCTGCATACTTATGCCCTTTCTGCCTTATTCGGCCAGCGAAAGCGCGATCTTCATCATGTTGGTAAAGCTGTTCTGGCGCTGTTCGGCAGTGGTTTTTTCGGGGGAAACAAAGCTATCGGAGATGGTGAGCAGGCACGCTGCCTTTTTGCCCAGCACACGGGCGTTGTGGAACAGCGCAAAGCTTTCCATTTCCACAGCCAGACATCCGCGCTCATCGCGCAGTTTTTCCCAGTAAGTAGGCGTTTCATCGCTGGGCTGGCGATAAAACACATCGCTGGAATGAATTGCGCCTTCGATCATGGGAATGCCCAGCTCTTTTGCGCCCTGGCGCAGCTTGGCGCACAGTTCTTCGCTGGGGAAAGTTTCATCGCCTTCATAGCCGCTTTGCACCTTGGCATAGCTGCTCTCCGAAACAGCGCTGGTGGCCAGCACCACATCAAACAGCTTTGCCTTTTCGGTATAGCTGCCGGCGCTGCCGATGCGAATGATATTTTCCACGCCGTATTCGTGATACAGCTCATACGAATAAATGCCGATGGAGGGCATTCCCATGCCGCTGCCCATCACGCTGATGGGTTTGCCGTGGTATGTGCCGGTAAAGCCGTACATACCGCGCACACCGGTTACTTTGCGGGGATTCTCTAAAAAGGTATTGGCAATGAATTCTGCACGCAGCGGATCGCCGGGCATCAGAACGGTTTTGGCAAAATCGCCCTTTTGGGCATTGTTATGCGGGGTGGGCACTGTTACATCTCTCCTTTTATGGTTTTGAATTTATTATCAGTATAGCACAATATATCGATTTTGAAAAGCAATACCTGCCTGCCCGGGGTTTCCACAAAGCCCCTGTTTGTGATACACTGAATACAGTGCTTCGCGAAAAACGGCACATGGCAACCCATTACCCATTCGGAGGGATTTTTTATGATTTCTGTTTCTGTTCCGGCCAGCTGCACCCTTTGCCCGCGCAAATGCGGGGCGAACCGCACACAGGCAGCCGGATTTTGCGGTGCGGGGCCCGCACTGCGTGTGGCCCGCGCTGCCCTGCATCTGTGGGAAGAGCCCTGCATCAGCGGCACGCGCGGCAGCGGCACGGTGTTTTTTTCGGGGTGCAGCCTGCAGTGCTGCTACTGCCAGAATTATCCCATCAGCGCCGAGGGCTTCGGCAAGGATATCACGCCCCAGCGGCTGAGCGATATCTTTTTACACCTGCAGCAGCAGGGCGCACACAACATCAATCTGGTCACCCCCACGCAGTGGCTGCCATGGATCCTGCCTGCGCTGCAAGATGCCCGCAGCCGGGGGCTGCAGATTCCCATCGTGTACAACACCGGCGGCTATGAAACCCTTGAAACCGTGCAGGCTCTGCACGATGTGGTGGATATCTGGCTGGCGGATGTGAAATATGTTTCTGCTTCGCTTTCGGCAGAGCTGAGCGGTGCGCCGGATTATTTTTCCGTGTGCGAAAAGGCGGTGCAGGCTATGATCCACGCCGTGCCAAAGCCGGTATTGGATGAAAACGGCCTCATGCAAAAGGGTGTGATCCTGCGGCATCTGGCACTGCCCGGCCATACCGATGACAGCTTTGCCGTGCTGGACTGGATGGCCACCCTGCCCGCAGGCAGCTTTTTGCTGAGCCTGATGAGCCAGTACACACCCTTTTATAAGGGGGCCGAGCATGGCCTTGGGCGGCGCATCACCACATACGAATACCGCAAGGTGGTGCAGCACGCGCTGAACCTGGGGCTGGATACCGGCTTTATGCAGGAAAAAAGCAGCGCACGTGAGGAATACACGCCGCCGTTTGATCTGGAGGGCGTATAAATGGCCTTGCCTGCTGCCATCCTGTATCTGGCGCTGTTTATTGTGTGCGGCTGTGCGCTGGCCCGGCTTTGCCTTTGCCGGGCCGGTGTTTCCGCCTCGGCCATGGCGGTGGCGGGGCTGGGCTGTGCGTGCGGCACGGCGCTTCTGGCCATGCTGCCCGCCGCGCTGGCACTTTTGCTGGGCTTTCGGCTGCACGCTGCGCTGCTGGCCGGGGCGCTGGCGCTGCTTTTCACGGCAGGGGCGCTTTGGGCCGGGCGCAGCCGCACATGGCGGGTGCAGGCGTGCCCGCGCCGTGAGCTTTTGCTGTTCTGGCTATGCGTACTGCCGTTTTCGGCACTGACCGCATGGCTGCTGCACACCCACATTCTGTGCCCGATTGACGGCGCACTGTGGACAGGGCAAAGCGGCTACGGCGATTTGCCCATGCACCTTGCCTTTATCAAAAGCATTGCGGTGCAGGGCACTTTTCCGCCCGGCTATCCTCTGCTGGCCGGGCAAACCGGCTTTGGCTATCCGTTTTTATGCGAAAGCGTAAGCAGCGTGTTTCTGCTGTTTGGCGCATCGCTGCGCGCCGCCTATCTTTTGCCGGAACTCCCGGCGTTCTTTGCCGTTTACAGCCTGTTTTGGCTGCTGGCAAGGCGAGCTTTGGGCAGCGGCGGCAAGGCATCGCTGGCCTTTTGGCTGTTTTTCTGCGGCAGCGGATTCGGCTTTTTGTATTTTTGCGGCAGCCGTGAAGATTTTTTAAGCATTTTTCACGGCTATTACACCACACCCACCAACTATGTGCAAAAAAATATCCGCTGGGTGAACCCCTTGGCCGATCTTTTGCTTCCCCAGCGCGCCACGCTGTTTGGCTGGGCGCTTTTGCTGGGCTGCCTGTATTTGCTGTGGCTGTTCGCTTTTGAGGGCCGCACACGCCTTTGGCCCGCTGTGGGGCTGCTGGCAGGCAGCCTGCCCCTTGTACACACCCACAGCTTTCTGGCGCTGGTAATGCTGTGCGCCGTATGGTTTTGCACCGCGCTTTTTTCTGCGCGCAGCAGCCGTGCAGCCCTTTGGCAGGCGGCAAAGCCATGGCTTTTGCTGGCGGTGCTGGCCGGGGCGCTGGCACTGCCGCAGCTGTTCGGCGTGATCTTCCGGCAAACCTCCACCGGGCAGAATTTTTTGCGCCTGCACTGGAACTGGGCCAACGAGGGCGATGGATATTTTTGGTTTTACTGCAAGAATATCGGGCTGGTGTATCTTTTGCTGCTGCCCGCCTTTTTGCATGCAAAGGCTGCTGTGCGCCGGTTTTACGCCGGTGGACTGCTGATCCTTGCGGTTTCCGAATGCGTTTTGTTCCAGCCGAACCCTTACGACAACAATAAGCTTTTGTTTGTATGGCACATGCTGGGCTGCATTTTGACCGCCGGATTTCTGGCCGATCTGCTTTCTGCCCTTCGCTGCCGCCCGCTGCGCATAGCGGCGGGGGCGCTGGCCGTGTGGCTGGGCACCTTTGGCAGTGTGCTCACCTTAGGGCGCGAAGCCATAAGCCGGTATCAGCTTTTCAGCCCCGAATGTGTGGCCGCCGCTGCCTATATTGATGAAAACGCTTCTCCCGAGGCACTTTTCTGCACCGGCACCCAGCATTTGAACCCCGTGGCATCCTTGGCCGGGCGAAAGATCCTGTGCGGCAGCAGCCTGTATGTATATTATCATGGAATGCATTATGCCGAGCAGGAAAACGCCGTGCGCATGCTGTACGAGCAGCCCAGTGAATCGCTGCTGTCGGAATGGGGCGTAGACTATGTGGTGTTTTCCGATTGGGAACGCAGCAGTTATGCCGCACAGGAAAGCTTTTATCAGGCCCGTTACCCTGTGTGGTATCAAAACAGCCGCTATGTGATCTACCGCATTTCGTAGCCCTTGCGGAAGCTGCGAAAGCTACAATCGAATAAAATCAAAACCCCCGCCGGGAGCCTTCTTGTGCCATACGCTCCCGGCGGGGGTTCTTTTGGTTTTTATCGGTAATAAAACAGGCTTTTTCCGGCACTCAGTATGCCCACCAGCGGGTGCAGAAAGCCCGTGCGGCTGGAGCGGAACAGCCAGTAATACACCAGCGCCGCCACCTCGCGCAGATAGCACGGAATGATGGCCGTAAAGGGGGTAGGCGCCGCCAGCGCCGTCACCTTGGCAAAGCCCGCCATGGCGGCGTATTGCTTGGCACGGTAGCAGTGAAAATCGTTGGTCACCAGCAGGATCGGCTCCTCTGTGCACAGGCCCGCCTGTTCCATAAGCTGGCGGGAAAAGGCAAAGTTTTCTTCGGTAGAGGTGCTTTTTTCCTCGCTGATGATCTGCTGCTCCGGCACGCCCTTGGCAACGAGATAATCCCGCATGGCTGCCCCCTCGGGCCGAAGCTCATTGCGGCCCTGCCCGCCTGTGACAACAATGGTCAGATCGGGATTTTCGCAATAATAGGCATAGGCCTTATCCAGCCGCTCGCGCAGCAGCCGGCTGGGGCGATCCCCGCGCAGCCCTGCGCCCAGCACCACCACGGCCTTTTCCTGCCCGGTGGGGGCGCAGCCATAGGCATTCCACAAAATAAAGCCCAGCACAAACGCCGCAAAGGCAGCGCCCAGCCCCAGAACCCCCACCGTGATGTGCCCGGGCAGCGTGGCAAAAAACCGATCAAGCTGCGCATAAAACACGGCTCTTGCCAGCACTGCCAGCGTAAGCAGATACAGCGCCAGTGTGCCGAAATTCAGGCTGCTGTGCGTAAGATTAAATCCGCTGTAAACAGACAGCGCACCTGCCAGCAGGCAGAAAAACAGTTGTTTATGCTCCATGATTTATCGTTTTACTTCGCTCCAAACGCTTTTGCCGTCCAGCCGGGCACAAATTCCCAGAGCATCGCACACGGTGTTTGCGATTGCGCCAAAGCCAAGGCGGGTGCCCAGGTCAACACCGGGCTGTACGCCCTGCCCGTAGATGAGATACGGCACATATTCGCGCGTATGGTCGGTGGTTTTCAGATACGAAGGATCACAGCCATGGTCGGCGGTGATCATCAGCACATCCTCCGGCTGCATTCCGGCCATAAATTCGGGCAAAAAGCTGTCAAACTCAGCGGTGGCGGCGGCATAGCCGGGCACATTGCGGCGATGGCCGTACAGCATATCAAAATCCACCAGATTCACAAAGGCAAGGCCCGTGAAATCACGGCTCAGCAGCTGCTTGGTCACGCGCAGGCCATCGGTGTTGCCGCTGGTGCGAATGGTTTCGGTAACGCCCTGCCCCGCAAAGATATCATGGATCTTGCCCACCGCGATCACCTGCCGGCCTGCTGCCGAAATGGCGTCCAGCATGGTGGCACGGGGCGGCTGCAGCGAATAATCGTGGCGGCGGGGGGTGCGCTTAAAGTTTGCGGCGCAGTCGCCCTCAAACGGGCGGGCGATCACGCGGCCCACGCCCACATCGCCCTTGAGCAGCTCACGCGCCTTGGCGCAGATATCATACAGCTCGTCGATCGGCACCACCGCTTCGTTTGCAGCGATCTGGAACACACTGTCGGCGCTGGTATACACGATCACTTTGCCGGTTTTCATGCTTTCCTCGCCGTAATCCCGGATCACATCGGTGCCGGAATAGGGCTTGTTGCACAAAACGCCGCGCCCTGTCACACGGGTAAATTCCTCCAGCAGCTCCTGGGGAAAGCCATTCGGAAAGGTGGGCAGCGGCTTGGGGCTTTCCACACCCGCGATCTCCCAGTGGCCAATGGTGGTATCCTTGCCCATGCTGGCTTCCTGCAGGCGGGCAAAGCTGCCGACAGGCGCTTCTTCGCGCTGGCCGCAGCTTACGCCCTCGATATTAAAAAGGCCCAGCTTTCGCAGGGTGTCTGCTTTAAAATGAGAGTCCTTTGCAATGGCGGCCAGGGTATTGGTGCCCGCATCGCCAAATTGCCCGGCATCCGGTTCTGCGCCGATGCCAAAGCTGTCCAGCACGATCAAAAACACTCTTTTTGCCATAAATACACGCTCCTTTTTTATTTTTTATCATACCGCCGATTTGTGAACAAATCAATTCACGCCAAACAGCTTTTTGGCAATGTCTGCGCTGCGCTTGGCATCCTTGGCATAATAGTCTGCGCCGATCATCTCGGCGTATTCGGGGGTAAGCACCGCGCCGCCCACCATCACCTTGCAGGCAAGGCCGCTTTCGTGCAGGGCGCGAATGGTTTCCTCCATGCTTTTCACGGTGGTGGTCATCAGTGCCGAAAGTCCCACCAGCGGTGCGCCGCTTTCGCGCACCGCCTGCACAACGGCCTCGGGCGGCACATCACGGCCAAGATCCAGCACGGTAAAGCCGTAGTTTTCCAGAATGACCTTAACGATATTTTTGCCGATATCGTGAATATCGCCCTTCACCGTTGCCAAAACGATCTTGCCCTTGCTCTCGCTGGCCGAGCCCTCGGCGGCAATGGCATCCTTAACCGCCTCAAAGGCGCTTTGGGCGGCGGCGGCGCTTTGCAGCAGCTGCGGCAAAAACACTTTTCCGGCTTCAAAGCCTTCGCCCACACGGTCCAGCGCCGGGATCAGATGCCCGTCCACCACTTCCAGCGGCTGCATGGTTTTGAGCATTTCGGCTGCGGCGGCCTTGGCCTCGGACTTTAGGCCCTTTTCAATGGCAGCCCCCAAGCTGCCCCCCGCCGCAGCCTGCACCGCCGGGGCGGCCGCACCGGCAGCCTGCAGCGTACTGACGGTGGTCATACCCGCATAGGCATTCACATAATCCATGCTTTTGGCATCCCGGTTCGTAAGCACGCGGAATGCCGCCCGGGCTGCCATCATTTCGCTGCTGGAGGGGTTGATGATGGCAAGATCCAGCCCTTCGTACATGGCCAGCGTAAAGAACGCCGTGTTCAGATAGGTGCGGCAGGGCAAACCGAAGCTGATGTTGGAAACGCCCAGCACCGTGCGCACCCCCAGCTGCTGCTTGCACATACGAATGGCCTTCAGCGTTTCCACCACAGCCTCCTGCTGGGCGCTGGCCGTCAGGGTGAGGCAGTCGATATAAATATCCTCCCGCGGGATCCCGGCGGCCAAGGCAGCCTCGGTGATGCGCCTGGCAATGGCAAAGCGCCCCTCGGCCTTGGGCGGAATGCCGCTTTGGTCCAGCGTAAGGCCCACTACGGCAGCGCCGTATTTTTTGCAAAGCGGCAGAATATTGCGCAAAACGCTTTCTTCGCCGTTCACCGAATTCACGATGGGCTTGCCGTTGTAGGCGCGCAGACCCCTTTCAAGCGCGGCGGGATTGCTGGAATCCAGCTGCAACGGCAGGTCCACCACGCTTTGCAGCGCTTTCACGGTTTGCTCCATCAGGCTGGGCTCGTCAATATCCGGCAGGCCCACATTCACATCCAGCACCTGTGCGCCGCGGCTTTCCTGATCCACGGCCTGCGCCAGAATATAATCCATATCGCGCTCCCGCAGGGCCTGCTGAAAGCGCTTTTTGCCCGTGGGGTTGATGCGCTCGCCCACCACGGTAACATCGCACACATCCACGGTTTTCACAGGGGTACACAGCAGGCTGCGCTGCAAAGGCTTAGTATCCTGCGGGGCTTTTCCCTTGGTGATCTGTGCCAGATAGCCAATGTATTGCGGCGTTGTACCGCAGCAGCCGCCCAGCATGCAAATGCCCAGCGGCAGATACTGCGCCATGGCATCGCGGAACATTTCGGGGGTGATATCATAGCCCGAGCCGTCGGCCCGGGGCAGGCCCGCGTTGGGCTTGACAAACACCGGGAAATTTTTCGGCACGCTTTGGCAAAGGCGCTGGGCCAGCGGCAGGATCTCCACCGGGCCAAGGCTGCAGTTGATGCCCACGGCATCCGCACCAAGGCCCACGGCGGTGGCGGCAAAGCTTTCCACGGTGCAGCCCGTAAAGCTGCGGCCGTTTTGCTCAAAGCTCATGGAAACCATCACCGGCAGAGCGCTGTTTTCCTTTGCGGCCAAAATAGCCGCTTTTACTTCATACAGATCGGTCATGGTTTCCACCACGATCACATCGGCCTGTGCGCCCGCGATCACGATCTCCTGAAAGCAGCGGTAGGCATCCTCAAATTTCAGTGTGCCCGCAGGCTCCAACAGCTCGCCCAAAGGGCCCACATCCAGCGCCACCAGCGCGCCCGTGCCCTGCACGGCTCTGCGCGCGCAGGCAAGCGAAGCCGAGATCACCTGGGCCACACTATAGCCGCTGCCCTCCAGCTTTTTGGCCGAGGCTCCAAAGGTGTTGGCGTATACGATATCCGCACCGGCCTGCACATACTCACGGTGGATGCCGGTAAGCATTTCCGGCTCGGTGATGCTTAAAAGCTCGGGCCTTGCGCCCAATTTCAGGCCCCTGGCCTGCAGCATGGTGCCCATGCCGCCATCCAAAAGCACATATTTATCACGGGTAAAAAGATCATTCCTGTTCACAGCTGACTCCCCTTTTTCGATATTGGCAGGTTTTCTGCAGCACGCAGTGGGCACATCCGGCGCGGTAGCCGGTGACGGGCTTTTGCGAAATGCCCAGAATGGCCGTCACGCTTTTGCGCGGCAAAAGCAGGCCGCTGCTGCCCACGGTAAGGCCGATTTTCCGCCCGGTGTCCAGATAGGCGGCAAACACGCTTTGCAGCGCAAGCGGGCAGTCGCCGTATCCCGGGGAATACCGCCCCGTGATATACAGGCCTCTTGCCTGATATTCCCGGCGCAGCTCCCGCTCGATCTCATCGCAAAGCTGCTCGATCAGCGTGCTGGCGGCTGCATCGGCCGCCACGGCAGCGGGCAGCTCGGTGGCCGAAAGGCGCTGCAAAAGCCTGTCGGTGCCGCTGCCCAGCGTTACGGCCAGCAAAACAGCGTTTTCGCATCCCTGCAAATGGCGGGCAAGGTCGCTGCCGGTGTTTTGCAGCGGCAGCTCGGCCACGGGGCATTCCATCCACACCGCGTGCGGCTGGGCTGCCGGGCGCAGCAGGGCTTCGGCCTTTTGCAAAAGTGCCTCGGTGGCCGGGTCGGCTTTTTGCGTGCAGCCCATATAACGCAGCGCCTGCGCGGCATCCAGTTCCTTTGGCAGCGGCGGTTGCAGAATTTTCATAGGCAATTACAAAAGATCGCGAATGCCGCTGTAGATCTTTTCGGCCACATCGGCATTGTTCATGGCGTACAGGTGAATTCCGTCGGCACCGCCCTCGATCAGATCGCGGATCTGGTTTACGGCATACTCAATACCGGCTTCGTACAAGGCGGCTTCATCGTCCTGATAGCGGGCAACCATTTTGGTGAATGCCGCGGGCAGGCTGGCGCTGGAAAGCGCCACGGTGCGCTCGATCTGGTTCTTTTTCACAATGGGCATAATACCGGCCGACACCGGCAGATCCACCCCGTGCTTACGGGCCAGATTGAGAAAACGGTAGTATTTGGAGTTGTCAAAGAACAGCTGTGTGATCAGATGGCTCACACCGGCTTCGGCCTTCTTTTTCAAATTTTCCACATCCTCGGCCAGGGTGTCGGCCTCGGGGTGACCCTCGGTGTAGCAGGCCCCCGAAATGCCAAAGCTGCCGTAGTGAGCGCGCAAAAACGCGGCCAGATCGCTGGCATGGGCAAAATCGGGGCTTTCTGCGCGCAGAGGGCTGCGGTCACCGCGCAGCGCAAGGATATTCTGCACACCGCTCGCAAACAGCTTATCGCAGGTATCCGTCATGCTCTGGCGGTCGCTGCCCATACAGATCAGGTGCGCCAAAGGCTCCACCCCTACCTGATTTTTCAGAAACGCGGCGATATCCACACTGGAAACACCGCCTGCGCTGCCGCCTGCACCATAGGTAACGCTGATAAAATCCGGGTGCAGCTGGCCCATGCGCAAAAGGGTCTTTTGCATTTTCTCATAGTTTTCCACCTGCTTCGGGGGGAAGCATTCAATGGAAAAAACACAGGGTTTTTGTGCAAACATTTGTCGAATATACATACTTTTTATACCTTTCCTGTTCCTCTGTATTTTTAGCGGTGCGCCGTTTTATTTTAAAAGGCGCATTCGCTTTTCACGCAGTCGGCGGCGGCGGTCGGCGGTTTCTGCGGCATCCACCTGCCAGCCCTTTCCCTCTTCCCAAAACAAACAATCTCCCTCGGCGGCCTCGGCGGGCAGATCCTCGCGGGGCAGCTGCTGTTCGTTTTCCTCCTCATCGATCAAACGGGCGATACCGTTTTCGCAGGCATCCAAAACAAAATATTTCATGCGGCATCCTTTCCGGCCGTGCAGGCATAATGCACTTGCCCCTCCTGCTCCCACACGGCAATGCTGCCCAGCTCATCGGTGCGCAGCACCTGGGCCCCCACAGCGGCAAAATTTTGCATAGCCTCCTTGTGGGGATGGCCGTAGCTGTTGTCCTTGCCGCAGCTCACCACCACCACCTGCGGGCTGACGGCCTGCAGAAATTCCAGCGTGTTGGAGGTGCTGGAGCCATGGTGCGCCGCCTTATACACATCGGCTTGCAATTCTTTTTTCTTTGTGGCCAGCAGCTGCTTTTCCACCTCTTTTTCCCCGTCGCCCGTGGCCACAAGGCTCAGGCCGTTTGCATCAAAGCGCAGCGCCGTGGAGGTGTTGTTCAGGTTGTCGGTTTTTACGCCGTCGCCCAAAATTGTGATGCAGCCGTTGCCCAGACTGTAGGTATCCTCGGGCGAAGCGCAGGTGGTGGGAATGCTTTTCTCTTCCAGCACATCCAGCACGCGCTCGTAGGTGCTGGTGGTGGGCTCGGGGCCGTTGTCAATGTTGGGCAGGATCATCTGCCCGATCTCGTATTGCTTCAGCACCGCTGCCATGCTGCCGATATGGTCGGCATGGGGGTGCGTCATAAACACATAGTCCAGCTTTGTCACGCCCAGGGAATCCAGATAATCCAAAATGGCTTCCTTGGAATCGCGCACACCTGCATCGATCAGTGCATAGTGGCCCGCGCTTTGCAAAAGCACACTGTCGCCCTGGCCCACATCTATAAAGTGCACGGCATCCATTACCGTTTCGGGCACTGCGGCGGACTGCTGGGGCACGCGGTTGCCCACAGCGCCGCCCAGCTCATCCCAGCCGGGGATCAGCCCCTGATCGGCCAGCACATCCACCAGCAGACACACAGCCGCCGCAATGGTGAACAGCCACCAGCGCAGATTTTTTACCGGCGCTTTCCTTTTGCGCGAGCCGCGCCGCCTTTTTGCTGCCATCGCTTTTGTTCCTTTCCACTCGGTAAATTGATTTTGGTTTTGCCCTTATGCGCTCCCTTCGGCTGCACCGGCTGTGCGGCGTTTGTGCGAATGGGCACATCGCGGCGCATACGGCGGGCCGCTGTGGGGGCCAGCAGCGGGATCAGATCCTCTCGATGGGTCAGCTGCAGGGCCTTTGCCACTTTATCGGCGTTTTTGGGCTCATAATAGGTCAACAGTGCGCGCTGCATGGCCTTGCCCTCGGGTGTTTTTTCCACAAACACCGGCTTGAGGGTGTAAGGGTCCAACCCGGTGTAATACATACAGGTAGACACCGTGCCGGGCGTGGGATAAAAATCCTGCACCTGCTCGGGGCGCATATGGTTTTTATACAGATATTCGGCCAGATACACGGCATCCTTCAGGGTGCTGCCGGGATGGCTGCTCATGAGATATGGCACCAGATATTGCTTTTTGCCCGCCTTTTTGGTGAGCTGATAAAATTTATCCTTGAATTTGTTAAACACTTCCACCGGGGGCTTGCCCATATAGGCCAGCGTGGCCGGGGCGCAGTGCTCGGGCGCAACCTTCAGCTGGCCCGAAATATGATGCTCCACAAGCTCCTTGAAAAAGGTATCATCGGGGTCGGCCATTAAGTAATCATAGCGAATGCCGCTGCGGATAAACACCTTTTTCACACCGGGCAGCTGGCGCAGCTTGCGCAGAATGCCCAGATATTCCCTGTGGCTCACCAGCAAATTGGGGCATGGGCGCGGGGCAAGGCAGTGCTTGCCGCCTGCACACATTCCCTTTTGCATCTGCTGGGCGCAGCTGGCCATGCGAAAGTTTGCCGTGGGGCCGCCCACATCGTGAATGTAGCCCTTAAACTCCGGGTCCTGCGTGATGCGGCGGCCTTCTTCCAAAATGCTGGCCTCGCTGCGGCTGGTCACACGGCGGCCCTGATGCAGCTGAATGGCGCAGAAATTGCATCCGCCAAAGCAGCCGCGATTCTGAATAATGGAAAACTTTACTTCCTCAATGGCCGGAATGCCCCCCAGCGCTTCATAGCTGGGGTGATAGCGGCGGGTAAAGGGCAATTTGTACACTTCGTCCAGTTCCTGACGGCGCAGGGGCACCGCCGGAAGATTTTGCACCAGATACTTTTCGCTTTGCTTCTGCACCACGATCTTGCCGCTCACACAGTCCTGATTGTCCATCTGAATGCGGCAGGCCTTGGCATAGGCCACTTTATCCTCGCGCACCTTGCGGTAGCTGGCGCATTCCACATACGTATCGGGCAGGTGATCAAAATCCGTGAGATAGCAGGTTCCCTGCACATCGGTGATGCTGCTGGCAGGCTCACCGTTTGCCAGCCGTCGGGCGATCTCACGGGTTTGATGCTCGCCCATGCCAAAGCTGACGATGTCTGCGCCTGAATCCTCCATGATGCTGGGCAGCACATCCTCTTTCCAGTAATCATAGTGGGCAAAGCGGCGCAGGCTGGCTTCCAGCCCGCCCAGGATCACCGGCATATCGGGATAAGCCTGCTTGGCAAGGCGCGTATAAACCGTGGCGCAGCGGTCGGGGCGTTTGCCCGCCTTGCCGCCGGGGGTGTATTCATCCTCTTTTCGGCGGATCTTGGCCACAGAATAGTGTGCCACCATGCTATCCACATTGCCGCCGCCGATGAAAAAGCCATAGCGGGGCTTGCCGTATTCCTTAAAGCTTTCACAAGTGGTAAAATCCGGCTGCGAAAGCATACCGATGCGAAAGCCCTCGGCCTCCAGCACGCGGCCAATGATGGCCGCGCCAAAGCTGGGGTGATCCACATAGGCATCGCCGGTAACCAGCACAAAATCCACATCCTGCCATCCCCGGGCCAGCATATCGGCGCGGCAAAGGGGCAGAAACTCGTTATACAGTTCCATCAGATCCTCCATTTTAATCCATCGGTGCGGGGGGTGTTGGGGTGTCCTGCGCCATTTTGCGCTCGATCCACTGCTGGCGGTTGATCAGCACGGGGCGGGGCTTGGCACCCTCGTAGGGGCCAATGATGCCCTCCTGCTCCATTTCGTCCATAATGCGGGCCGCGCGGGCATAGCCCAGCTTGCAGCGGCGCTGCAGCATACTGGTAGAGGCCTGCCCCATATCGATCACAGCCTCCACGGCCTGCTCAAACATGGAGTCATGCTCGCTGCCGCCATCACTGTCACCGCCGCTGTTTTTGCCGCCCAGCTCCTGTGCGGCAATGCGCTCGGTGTTGGCCATCATGGCTTCATCATACTGGCTCGTGCTGCTCTTTTTGATAAAGTCCAGCACGGCGGTGATCTCTTCATCTTTTACATAGGTGCCCTGAATACGCGTGGGCTTGGGCGCGCCCACCGGCAAAAACAGCATATCGCCCATGCCCAGCAGCTTTTCTGCACCTGCCGTATCCAGAATGGTGCGGCTGTCCACCTGACTGGACACTGCAAACGCAATACGGCTGGGAATGTTGGCCTTGATCAGGCCCGTGATCACATCCACGCTGGGGCGCTGTGTGGCCACGATCAGGTGCATACCGGCAGCGCGGGCCTTTTGGGCAATGCGGCAGATATAATCTTCCACTTCCTTGCCGCTCACCATCATCAGATCGGCCAGCTCGTCAATGATAATGGCAATATACGGCAGCTTTTCCACGCCGGGCGTTACCGCGGCCATTTTGTTATAGGTTTTGATATCGCGCACATTGCTTTCGGCAAACAAATGATAGCGGCGCTCCATTTCGGCCACGGCGCTGCCCAATGCGCCCGCCGCCTTGCGCGGCTCGGTGACGACCGGCATCAGCAAATGCGGAATGCCGTTGTACTCGGCCAATTCCACCACCTTGGGGTCGATCAGGATCAGGCGCACATCCTCGGGGCTGGAACGATATAAAAAGCTGATGATGATGCTGTTCACGCACACGGATTTGCCGCTGCCCGTAGAGCCTGCAATCAAAAGATGCGGCATTTTGCACAGATCGGCCACCATGGCGGTGCCTGCAATATCCTTGCCCAGCGCCAGCGTGAGCGGCGAAGTGGCATTGGCATAATTCTGCGATTCAAAAATTCCCCGAATGCTCACGCTGGTTTTGGTATCGTTGGGCACCTCGATGCCCACCGCAGGCTTGCCGGGAATGGGCGCTTCAATGCGCACGCCTGCCTTGGCCAGATTCAGCGCAATGTCATCGGCCAGGCTGGTGATGCGGCTGATCTTCACACCCGCCTGCGGCTGCAGCTCGTAGCGGGTCACCGAGGGGCCGCGGCAGATATCCAGAATGCGGGTCTTAACGCCAAAGCTATCCAAACTATTCACCAGAATATCGGCATTTTTGCGCATTTCAGCCGCCGCCTGGGAATCATCGGTCTCACGCTGCTGCTCCAAAAGCTCCAGCGGCGGGAAATCATAGGTATAGCTGGTGCCCTGCTCCAGCGTGGCCTCGGGCTGGCTGCTCATGCTGCCGTTTACCGTGGCTTTGTGGATCAAATGCTCCACGCCCCCCGCCGGGGCCGTGCTTTCATCAAACACCGGCGCCTCAGGCTGCACGGGTGCCGGTGCTTCGTTTGGCTGCACCGGCGCGGGCTCAGGCGCAGGCACCGGCTCAGGCTGGGCAGGCACCTCGGCCATGATCTTATCCGGGCTTCCCAACTGCTCCCAAAGCTCGCTGTCCGAAATGGCGGGCGCTTCGGCTTCAGCTTCGGCCTGTTCCAGCGCCTGCGTTTGCGGCTCTACAGGCAGCGGGATTTCAAACTCGCCGCCCAGCTCGGCCGAAATATCCGGCTCGCCGTGCATATCCTGCACCTTGGGCGGTTCAATGGGCACTTTGGGCCGCCAGCGGTGGCTGAGGGCCTCGCGCAGCGGGTTCAGCCCAAAGGTGCCGCCGGGGCCCACCTCGATATGCTGGCTTTGCGCCACCGGCATTCCCTGCACGGGCTGCTCTGCCTCGGGCATAGCGGGGGCGGCAGGCTGGGCAGGCGGGGCAAAGCTGTGCGCGGCGTTTCCTGCCTCGGTAACGGTTTTGCGCGGGGCCGCCACGATATCGCTAAAGTTCGGCACAATGCGCGGGGGCTCCTGCTGCACAGGCTGCTGGATGGGCTTTGGCTGTGCCGGGGCCTCGGCAAGGCGGCTCTGCACCGGGTCGGGGCCAAGGTCCACATCAATATTAAACGCTGTGCGGCGGGCTGCCAGTGCAGCCTCGCGCTCTTTGCGGGCAGCGCGGCGCTCATCGTTTTGCCGCTGCAGCTCTTCGCTGCGGCGAACGGCTTCTTCCCGGCGCTCACGCGTGTCGGTGATATGCTCCTTGCCGCTTTCCATGGCGCTGCGCGCAAGCTGTGCCAGATAGGCCATGCTGATGGGGAAGGAAAAATAGATCAGCAGTGCCAGCGCGATCAAAATCAGGATCAATGCCACCACCTGGCCGCAGAAGGTTGTTAAGCTGGCGCCCAGCACCACGCCCATCACACCGCCGTGCCAGCCGCCCTGAGTGGCGGCCTTGTAGCTGTCGGCCACCACCTCCAGCACATTCATACCGGTGTAATCCGTGCCGGCAAGTGCGGCGGGCAGGCCGCAGAACAGCGGCAAAAACAGCACGGCCTGCACATACATTACGCCGCGCCCGCCCTGAAAGCACTGCCATGCAAGGGCCAGCAGCACCGCACCGATCAGATACAGCGATGCGCCGAAAATGCCGAACATAGCGCTGCGCAGCCCGGCCCAAAGCGAATGGCCCGGCACAAACGCCAGCAGAACAAACATCAGCCCTGCCGCGCCCAGCGCTGCGCCGCGGGCAGGGTCTTTTCGCTGCTTGCGGCGGCTTTTTGCACCGCTTCGGCTGCGCTGGCCGGAGCCTGCACGCGCCTTTGCAGATTTGGAAGTTTCGGAATTTGCCATAGTTCTCCTCTTTTTCAGGTTTATTCAGGCACACCGCAAAGGGTTTGCGGTTTTCAGGGCAGCACCGCTTCTCTCTTGGCCGCTTTCGCAGCGCATAATCCCGCCGGGCGGAATATGTGCGGTGGTGCCTTGGGCTCTATACTGCCTGTCCATACGAAAGCCGCGCTGTTTTCCGCGCGGGCAGATTGTTGTTTTACAAGCCGAAAATCCGCCGGTTTTGGCGGTTTTCAGTGTTTTTTTACAGGCCGTGCTCTACAGACTCCGGCCCATAAAGATACAGAATATAGTATAACACAAGCCCCTTATTTTGTAAAATCCAAATCGGTTGAAATCGTGCTGCAAATCCTTTATACTGAATTTGATCCCACTGTGCAAAATTCTTTGGGGTGCTGCTGCCCGCGCAAGGCGGCAGCGCTCTGTGAAAGTGAGTTTTTCTATGTTATTTTCCAAAAGCATTTCCGTTTCGGGGCGCTTGGTTCACGCGGCCTCTGTTTTTTATCTGCTTTTGCCCGCGGTGCTGTTTGCGTTCGGCTGGCTGCGCGCTATTTGGCTTTTGCCTGTGCTTGCCGTGCTGGCACTGTGCGGCTTCACGCTGGTGCGAAGCTATTGGCAAAAAGGCGGCAGCGTGAAGATTTCGGTGTGGTATATGCTGCTGTGTGCCGCTGCCGTTTTGGTGTGGCTGGCGTTTTCCGGCATTGGCGGGTTTTCTTACCAGAATTTGGACTACTATGTGCGCAACCCGATCTTAAACGATCTCACCCGCTTTTCCTGGCCGCTTCGTTACGATCTTTCGGCGCAGCCGGATGCTGTGCAGGCGCTGTGCGGCAGCGATCCTGTGGGCTTTGTGTACTATTTTGTATTCTGGCTGCCCGCTGCGGCGCTGGGCAAGGTGTTTGGTGCGGCACAGCTGTGGCTGTTTGTGTGGTGCTTTGCGGGCCTTATGCTGGTTTTGCTGCAGCTGCAGCTGTATCTGCAAAAACAATCGCTGCTGATCCCGGTGGTTTTTATGGGCTTCAGTGGGCTGGACTGTATTCCGTTTTTTGTGCAGGAGGGCTTTGTGAAAACCGGGCACATGGAATGGTGGTCACATTTTTTTCAGTATTCCAGCAATACCACCCTTTTATATTGGGTGTTCAATCAGGCGATCCCCCTGTGGCTGATCGTGGGGCTGCTGCTCAATCTGGGCAGCCGAAACGGCGGCGCGGCGCTGTGCAGCCTGAGTTTTCTGTATTCGCCGTTTGCCACCTTTGGCATGATTCCGATAGCGCTGTGTGCCGTAAAGAAAAACGGCCTTGGCCGCACCCTGCACACCGCCGCCAACTGGCTTACCCCCGCCCTGATGCTGGGGGTGTGGGGCAGCTTTTATCTTTCTAATCCCGGCAGTCTTGGCGCAAACGGATGGATCTTTGCGCTGGAGGGCATTTCGGCTGTGAAATGGTATTTCCCGTTTGTTTTGCTGGAAGTCGGGGTGTATCTGCTTCTTTTGCGCAGGCAGCTGCTTTGCTATGACTATTTATGGATCTGCGCGGTTGAATTGGTTCTGATTCCTTTATACAAACTCACCGATGCCAACGATTTTTGTATGCGGACATCGATCCCGGCTCTGCTGATCCTGTGCATTTCCGTTATACGCTATTTACTGGAGCATAAAAACAAAACCTGCCTTGCGCTGGCCCTGTGCCTTGTGATCGGCATGGCCACTCCCTGTGCCGAGATACTGCGCAGTGTAAAGTTCACGCTTTCCGGCAAGCCGGATGCCAATTTGGTCGGTGATAGCTTTGCGGCCATGACACTGGACAAATACGAATACGCCGAGGATCTTGTAACCACGGTAAACAACCAGTTTTTTGCGCATGACTGGCAAGACAGCCTGTTTGAAAAATATCTCGGCAAATAAACTCCATGTACGCCGCCCCGGCCTTTTCTGTGTGCCGGAGCGGCAATTTTTATCTTTCGGCCTGGATCTCTTTATAAAGGTATTGCAGCACATCGGCAATGCCGCCCAGCTCGTCGATCAGCCCTTCGCGCACGGCCTTTTCGCCGGTAAGCACCGTGCCCATGTCCATCACCAATTCGCCTGTGTGCATCATCAGCTGGGTAAAGCGGCGGGCTGTAATGTTGGAATGCCCGGTCACAAAGCTGGTGATGCGGTCCTGCATCTGGTCAAAGTAGCGCATGGTTTGCGGCACCCCCAGCACGGTTCCGCTGTGGCGCACCGGGTGCACCATCATGGTGGCGGTGGGCACGATAAAGCTGCGCCGGGCACTGACTGCCAGCGGAATGCCAATGGAATGTCCGCCGCCCAGCACCAGCGCTGCGCTGGGCTTGCTCACCCCGGCGATCAGCTCGGCCAGCGCAAGCCCGGCCTCAACATCGCCGCCCACGGTGTTCAGCACCACCATCAGGCCATCGATGGCGGGATCTTCCTCAATATCCACGATCTGCGGGATCACCTGTTCATAGCGTGTGGTTTTTTGATTGTCGGGTGCGCTCACATGGCCTTCGATCTGGCCCACCACCGTCAGGCAATGGATCGAGTATCTTCCCTTGGTGTGCGCCACCGATGCGGTTTCACGCATATACTCCAGTTCCTGATTTTCTTTTTCTGCCAGCACCTCCTGTGCCGAGCAGCGCTGTGTTTGTTTTGGCATAATTTCCCCCTTGGCCGCTTGATCACTACGCCCTGAATGCGGCATTTTCCGGGCACAAAAAAAGTTTTGACCGTATTTGCCAATTTTATAGCACAATGATTGATTTTTATTTGACAATCTTTCCTGTCCTGCGCTATACTCTTTATTAAAAGTAATGCCCGCAGTTTTTCTCCTTCGGCAAGGCTGCTGCGGCGTTGCCCAAACCGAAACTTAGGCTCTGCGCCTGTTCGCACAGCCCCGCAAAAAGGAGAAATGCAATCATGCCCGCTCAAGGAAACGCTTCTTTGCCTGTAATCAAACGCCTTCCCAAATATTACCGTTATCTTTGCATGATGCAGAAAAACGGCATCACGGAGGTTTCCAGCAAATATCTGGCCGATACGCTTGGCACCACGGCCAGCCAGGTGCGGCAGGATTTTAACTGTTTTGCAAGCTTTGGCCGACAGGGCATCGGCTACGAGGTGGATAAGCTGGTAGACGAGCTGGGCAAGCTGTTGTTCGGCAGCGGCGAGCCCCTGCCCAGCATCATGGTGGGCGCAGGCCGCTTAGGCTCGGCTGTTTCGCGCTTTATCACCAACGAAACCAGTGGCTACAAGCTGCTGGCCGCTTTTGACGGCAACGCTGAGCTTGTTGGAAAGGACTTGAACGGCGTTCCCATTTACCACACAGACGATCTGGAAAAGTTCTGCCGGGAAAACCATGTGGCAATGGCCGTGCTCTGCCTGCCCCGCACGGGTGCCATTGCGCTGGCCCCCACGCTGGTGGAAGCCGGTGTGAAGGGCTTTTGGAACTTCAGCCACTACGATCTGGTGGTGGACTACCCGCAGCTTGTGGTGGAAAATGTTCACCTTGGCGACAGCCTGATGAGCCTGAGCTACCGCCTGCGCAACGAGCAATAAACTTGTAAGGAGCTATTTTTTCATGGCCAAATTATATTTTCGCTACGGCGCGATGAACAGCGGCAAAAGCACTGCGTTGATGCAGGTGGCGCACAATTATGAAGAGCGCGGTATGCGCGTTTTGGTGCTCAAGCCCCGCATTGACAGCAAGGGCGGCGATCAGCTGCTGAGCCGCCTTGGCATTTCGCGCAAGGTGGACCATCTGATCAGCGCAAGCGACGATGTGTTTGCCCTGCTGCAGCGCGAGATGAGCACAACCACTCCCCCCGCCTGCATTTTGTGTGACGAAAGCCAGTTTTTCACCGCCGTACAGGCCGAACAGCTGTTTCGCGCCACCTGCCTGCTGAATGTGCCCGTGATCTGCTATGGCCTGCGCACCGATTTTTCTATGCGCGGCTTTCCCGGTTCTACCCGCCTTTTAGAGCTGGCACACACCGTGGAAGAAATGAAAACCATTTGCTTTTGCGGGCGCAAGGCGCTGTGCAATGGCCGCAAGATCAACGGTGAGTTTGTGTTTGAGGGCGATCAGGTGGCCATTGATCAGGTGGGCGATGTGGAATATGTGAGCCTGTGCCCCCAGTGCTATTTCCGCGAGCGCGAGAAGTTTTATGCCAAAATTCATAAATAATTGCGTTTTATCCGCTGATTTTTTGAAATTCTGATTTTTCTTTTCCAATTTTTCAACTTTTTTAAAAAATGTGTTGACATTTTCTATGTGTGTGCTATAATATCACTTGTTCGGCGGGCACACAGCCAACCGGAACAATCAATATGCGGATGTGGCGGAACTGGCAGACGCGCTAGATTCAGGTTCTAGTTCCCTTAAAAGAGTGTGGGTTCAAATCCCTTCATCCGCACCAAAGAAAGCACTTAAAGTCGAAAGATTTTAAGTGCTTTTCTTTTTGTATAACCCACTTTTGAATCCACTTTCATTTTGGGATTCTATAATATTAGTTCTATCATATATGTTGGGATCGGGGCAAAACCCGATCCCATTTTTTTCGTTTTAAACGGTTTTCCCACCTTGACATTTACTCCTGTAACGCTTACACTTTAAAGTAATAAATTATTCAGGGCACTGCCGCACGGTTTCAGGGGCCGGGCGGCAGCCGGTGCGTCTGGGATGTTTGGCGCCAGGCACGGTGTGCCCAAGGAGAATCGAATCGTTTTCCGGAAAGGTGTTTTTTATGAAACAATCCAAAAATACCAAAAGCTTTGCCAGCCGCTGGGGCTTTATTCTGGCTTCGGTGGGCTCGGCCGTTGGCATGGCCAATGTGTGGGGATTTCCCAACAAAATGGGTTCAAACGGCGGCGGTGCGTTTTTGCTGATCTATCTTTTGTTTGTGGTGATCTTTGGCACGGTGGCACTGCCTGCCGAGTTTGCCATGGGCCGCCGCGCAGGCACCGGCACGCTGGGCGCTTATGAAAGTGCCTGGGCCACCCGCAGCAAAAAAGCCGGAAAAGTGGGCGGTTTGCTGGGCTGGCTGCCGCTGGCGGGCTCGATGTGCATTGCCATTGGCTATGCGGTGATCGTAACCTACATTTTAAAAGCCCTTGTGGATTCTGTTTTGGGCACACTGATGCACGGCGATGCCGCCGCATGGTTTGGCGCTATTTCAGGCCAGCCCTACTCGGTGATCCCCTATCACATCATTGTGGTGGTGGGCACACTGCTCACACTGTTTTTGGGCGCACACAGCATTGAAAAAACCAACAAGATCATGATGCCCCTGTTTTTTGTGATCTTTGTGATTTTGGCTGTGCGTGTGGCGCTGCTGCCCGGCGCGCTGAACGGCTATCCCTTTATGTTCCATCCCCACTGGGAAATGCTGGCCGATCCCATGATCTGGATCTGGGCCATGGGGCAGGCATTCTTTTCACTTTCCGTCACCGGCAGCGGCATGATCGTGTACGGCGCATATCTTTCTAAAAACGAGGATGTGGTGGATGTTGCCCAGCACACCGCTTTGTTTGACACCATTGCCGCCGTGGTGGCCGCGCTGGTGATCATTCCGGCCTGTTTTTCGTATGGGCTGGATGTGGGCGCAGGCCCCAGCCTGTTGTTTGTAACGCTGCCCACCATTTTGCAGGATATTCCCATGGGGCAGCTGTTTGCCATTATTTTGTATGCCGCCATGATTTTTGCGGGTATCAGCTCGCTGCAGAACATGTTTGAAGCCGTGGCGGAATCGCTGCTGCACAAATTTCCGCGCCTTGGCCGCACCGGTGTGCTGGTGCTTTTGGCCGTGATCTGCCTTGGCTTTGGCATTGGCATGGAAACCATTGACAAATGGGGCCCGTGGATGGATCTGGTTTCCATTTACATTATTCCCATTGGCGCAACGCTGGGCGCTGTTTCGTGGTTCTATGTGTTGAAAAAAGAGGATCTGATGGATGCCGTGAACACCGGCGCTTCCAAGCCCCACGGAAATTTGTGGTATAGCATCGGCCGCTATGTGTATGTGCCGCTGGCCGCCGTTTTGTGCTGCGTGGCTCTGTTTAAGGGAGTAGCATTCTAAAAAGAAGTATGATACAATAGAATGGCACCGCATGATCTCGGTTATGCGGTGCCATTTTGCGGCCATTTGCCGCATACTACATCACTCGGAGGGTTTTTCCCATGAACTATGCTTCGATCAAATACTGTGACATTGCCAACGGCCCCGGCGTGCGCACCAGCCTGTTTGTTTCGGGCTGCACCCACCATTGCAAGGGCTGTTTTAACGAGATGACTTGGGATTTTGCTTACGGTGACCCCTTTACCGAGCAGGTTGCCGAGGAAATTTTGCACAGCATCGAGCCGGATTACATTCACGGCCTTTCCCTGCTGGGCGGCGAGCCTATGGAGCCTGCCAACCAGCGCGCTCTGCTGCCGCTTTTGCGCAGCTTTAAGGAGCGTTTTCCCCGCAAAACCGTTTGGTGCTACAGCGGCTATACCTATGAACAGCTGACGGGCGAAAGCCGTGCCCGCTGTGAGGTGACCGATGAAATGCTGCACCTGATGGATGTGCTGGTGGACGGTGAATTTGTGGAAAGCCTGAAGGATATTTCGCTGCGCTTTAAAGGCAGCAGCAACCAGCGCATTCTGGATCTTGCCAAGACCCGTGCCGCCGGGCAGCCGGTGCCCTGGCAGGGGGATGCGCTGTTTGCCACCCACAGCTTTGAGCCGGAGCGATAAAACACGATCATAAGGAGAATACGATATGGATATTTCGGTAGAGATCAAAAAGCTGCGCCCCGAGGCACAGCTACCCACCCGCGGCAGCCAGCAGGCCGCCGGGTATGACCTGCACGCCTGCCTGAGCAGTGATTTGGCCATTGCCCCCGGCGCCACCGTGCTGGTGGGCACCGGCCTTGCCTTTGCGCTGCCGCAGGGCTATTTTGGCGGTGTGTTTGCCCGCAGCGGCCTTTCGGTAAAGCAGGGGCTGCGCCCGGCCAACTGTGTTGGCGTGATCGACAGTGACTATCGCGGCGAATGCATGGTGGCGCTGCACAACGACAGCGCCGAAACCCGCACCGTGTGCCATGGCGACCGTATTGCACAGCTGGTGGTTTTGCCTTATCTGCCCGTAAACTTCTGCGAGGTGGACGAGCTGGATGCCACCCAGCGCGGTCAGGGCGGTTTTGGCAGCACGGGTCGTTAAATTTTTTGTTTTTTTCTCTTATCCCCCGCCGGTTGCACCGACGGGGGATTTCGACTATAATAAGAGCGTACAGGCAGCACTGCCGGCCCCGCGCTGAGCGCCCCCGCCGCGCTGCCCTCAAAAATTAAGTTGATGGGAAAGGCGTGCCTGTTCCATGGAAAAAAAGGTATATAAAAAAGGCGATGCCCAGCGTGCGCGCACCGCTGCGGCCCCGGCGCGGCCAGCCAAAGCACCGGCTGCCCGGCAGGCAGCCCCCCGTTTCCCTGCACCGGCAGCACCGGCGCGGCGCACGGTTTCCACAGCCAAAGCCACTGTTCGCACGGCCAAGGCCGCTGTTCACACAGCGCCGAAACGGCGGCGCAAAAGCCGCGTTCTGCCGGTTTTGCTGTGCTTTTTGCTGATGATCTTGCTCACGGGCACCGGCGCTGTGCTGCTGCACCGTGCTTTAGCCGCCCGCACTGCTGACACCCCTGCCGAGGCCCCCGCCTTTTCGCAGCCGCCTGCCCCAACCGAGGCACCGGCCGCCCCCAGCGAGCCGCCCGCTGTCTCTGAGCCCGAGCCCGAGCCGGAGGCCGAGCCCACATTGGCTGATACGATCCGCACCGCCGAGGCCAGCGATCTTTCCCAGTGGCCGGAGCTTGCCGATGCCCTGCAGGGCAGCACCAACGCCAGCTTTATGGCCATAGACCTTGCCGGCGGGAAAACGCTGGCCTGCCAGCCCGACACGGCGCTGTATATTGCCAGTGCCATCAAAGCGCCCTATGCGCTGTATGTGTGCCGCCAGCTGGATGCTGGCAATGTGTTTGAGGATGAAGCCATTGAGTACCAGGAAAAGTTTTACGATGAGGGCTCGGGCAACATTAAATCGGCCCAGCCCGGCACCATGTATCGGCTGGACTATCTTTTGCAGGAAAGCATTCTGCACAGCGACAACATTGCCTACCGGCTGCTGGTGAACCGCTGCGGCAAAGAGGATTTCAACGCCATGCTGGATTCGCTGGGCATCACCGAGGGAATGCACTTTACGGCCACCAACATCTGGCCCAAGGCCACCCCGCGTGAGCTGGCGCTTTGCTGGAACGAAATTTACAACTACATACAAAGCGATGCCCCCCACAGTGCGCTGCTGGCACAGATCTTAACCAATTCCTCGGCCTACAGCCCCATTCGCAAGGCCTTTGTTTACCAGCGCACCGTGGCGGCAAAATATGGCTGGGATCAATCCAGTTATGTGGATGCCGGCATCGTGTATTCGGCCGAAGGGCAGCCGCAGTATCTGCTGGCGCTTTTAACCGAGAACGGCGAGTTGGAAAACGGCGGCGCTTTGGCGATCACCACAAAACTGATCAGACAGATCGATGCCGCCATGGCATCGATGCAATAAGGAGGATTTTCTATGGCAAATATCGGCGTTTTGGGTGCAGGCACCTGGGGCACAGCTCTGGCCCGCATGCTGGCTGTAAACGGCCACAACGTGACCATGTGGAGCGCACTGCCCCAAGAACTTATTGAGCTGAAAAACACCCGCAAGCATAAAAACCTGCCCGGCTGCACACTGCCGGAAAGCATTTCCTACACCCCTGACATTCACGAGATCTGCCAAGGGCGCGACATTTTGCTGTTTGCGGTGCCCAGCCCCTATGTGCGCACCACCGCCCGCGCTTGCCTGCCCCATCTTGCCCCGTTTCAGGTGATTGTGGATGTGGCCAAGGGCATCGAGGCCGGTTCGCTGATGACCATGAGCCAGGTGATCCAGAGCGAGGTGGACAGCCAGCCCGGCCTGCAGGGGGTGCGCGTGGTGGCGCTTTCCGGCCCCACCCATGCCGAGGAGGTGGCGCTGGATCTGCCCACCGCCATTGTGGCCAGCAGCGAGGATATGGCCGCCGCCGAAAAGGCGCAGGATATTTTTATGAACCCGAATTTCCGCGTGTACACCAACAACGATGTGATCGGCGTAGAGCTGGGCGGCGCTGTGAAAAATATTATTGCGCTGGGCTGCGGCATTGCCTGCGGCCTTGGCTATGGCGATAATGCCCGGGCGGCGCTGATCACACGCGGCGCAGCCGAGATCAGCCGTCTGGCCCCTGTTTGCGGCGGCAGCAGCGGCACCATTGCGGGTCTGGCCGGTATCGGTGATCTGATCGTGACCTGCACCAGTGTACACAGCCGCAATTTCCGGGCCGGTGTGCTGATGGGCCAGGGCAAAACCAGCGAGCAGGCCGTGGCCGAGGTGGGCATGGTGGTGGAGGGCCTCAACGCCCTGCCCGGTGTGAAGGCACTGGCCGCCAAATATCATGTAGAAATGCCCATTGTGAATATGGTAGACGCCATTGTAAGCGGCCATGTGCCCGTGCGCGATGCCGTGGACAAGCTGATGGGCCGCCGCAAAACCACGGAATTTTCCCATTCCTGATCGTAAAATTGCTGTATGAAAGATCTGATTTGTGCTTATCTTTTGGCCGTTAATGCGGCTGCCTTTCTGCTTTGCGGATGGGACAAGCGCTGCGCCAGGCGCGGGGCATGGCGTGTGCCCGAGCGCACACTGCTGCTTTCGGCTGCCGTGGGCGGCAGCGTGGGCTTTTTGCTGGGTATGCGGGCGTTTCACCACAAAACCCTAAAGCCGAAATTCCGTTTTGGCGTGCCCGCCATACTGGCCCTGCAGCTGGCTTTGGCCGCCGTTTTTCTGTGGAAAGGAGCGCCTGTATGATCGCCCTGCTTTTGATGCAAAAGATCCTTGCCATGTTTTTGATGATGCTCGTGGGCTTTGTGCTGGTGCGCCTGAAAACCTTTCGCCCCGAGGAAAGCCTTGTGCTGAGCCGCATTGTGGTGCTTTTGGTGATGCCGTGCGTGGCCATTAAGGCGTTTCAGATCGATTACACCGAATCCGTGCGCAACGGCCTTTTGCTGGCGCTGCTGGCCTCGCTGATCGTTTTCGGCATTCTACTGCTTTTGATGCCCGTGATGGAAAAAGTGCTGGGCATGAATGTCATTGAGCAAAACTCACTGGTGTTCACCAACTGCACCAACCTGCTGGTGCCGGTGATCAGCTCGGTGCTGGGCGAGGAATGGGTGGTATACACCTTCACCTTCGGCACATTGCAAAATCTGCTGATCTGGAGCTACACCTATTCCCGCATGAGCGGGCAAAAAGGCTTTGCCTTAAAAAAGCTGCTGAACCCCAACATGATCAGCCTGTTGATCGGCGCTTTGCTGTTCTTTTTGGGCATTCGGCTGCCGGGTGTGGTGCTGGATGCCTGCGGTATGCTGGGAAACACGCTGGGCCCCCTTTGCATGATCGTGGCGGGCATGCTGCTGGGCGGCATGGATCTGGCCGCCTGCCGCCGCATGATCACGCCCCGCTTTTGCTTTACCGTGTTTGCGCGGCTGATTTTATGCCCGCTGCTGGCCATTCTGCTGTTTCATGCACCGTTTCTGGCCCATGCGCTTCCCAACAGCAAGCAGGTGCTGCTGGTGGTGCTTTTGTGCTGTGCCGCCCCCACAGCCTCGGTGATCACGCAGATGGCGCAGGTGTACGGCGGCGATTCGGCGTATGCCAACCTTTTGAATGTGGCCACCACCATCTTGTGCATTGTCACGATCCCTCTTTCGGTGGCGCTTTATCTGGCCCTATAAAAATCCATTTCAACGCGAAGCGGCGCATCCCCAACAAGCAGGGATGCGCCGCTTCTTATATGCCACATAGAGAATGGTAAAGAAAGGCCCGGCCGCACACAGCCGACTGCATCAGTCGGCTCTTTGCACCAGCTGATAACCGGGGGTCTGGTTTTCGTAATCCTCACGGCTGATAAAGGCATACTGCCACAGATAGCTGTTTTCCAGGCTTGGTTCGCCGCTGTAATCAATGATAAACGGGCTGTACACCTCGGTGCGAAGCGCCGTCAGCAGCTTATCCCCTGCCGCAGCCAAGGTTCCCAGGCTGGTATCCTCAGAGGTATAGCGGTAGGTGTGCAGGGCACAGGGCATGGTTTTGCCGCCGGGCAGGCACAGCCAGCTTTTGGCCTCCTGGCCGCCATAGTCGGTTACGATCACATTGTCAAGGCAGTCAAGCTCCAGCATATAGGGGGCATAGCGGAATTTATCCGTGCTGGAAAGCCTCCAGTACTCCTCGTCGGTCAGCTCCTGCAGTTCGCCGTACAGCTGCGGCTCCTGTTCGCCGGGGGCAAGGCGCATGATCTGTGTGCTGCCCGGCTCCTGTGTGTTGAGCCAGTACAGCGCATCCGAGCCATAGGCGCTGCTGCCCTGTATCTCCTGATCGATCCTTAAAACCGTGCTGCCGTCAGCACTCACCCAGCAATCCGCAATGTCCCCCTGCTTTGTATAGCAGCACAGTACCAGATAGCCGCCTGTCACGCCTTGGATATAGCCGTAGCTGCTGCCCTCGATGGCCTGTTCGGCGGCTTCTCCGGGGTGCTGCACCGGTTCATATTGCCCCGTGGCAGGGTCGATCCGGATAAAGATCTTTTCATCGGTAAAATAGTTGATCAAATCGGCATAGAAATAGCTGCCGTCATAATACAGGCTTTCCGCCGGCATGGGATAGCCCTGCTTTCCCTGTGTTTCCGCAGGCTGTGTGATGCTTTGCGAAAAAATCTGTGTACGGGTTTGCCCGTCCAGGCTGTAAGCCCAGATGGTCAGGGGAAATTCATCGGTTTCGCGCGCATTGCTGCGCTGGCGCTGGTTATAATCGGCTTGTGCCACATACAACGTTTCACCATCGGCCAGCAAAAACACATTTTTTCCATCCGGAAACCATGCGGGGCAGCTTTCCGAGTTGTGGCTGCAAGTGGTATCACAGCACAGCGGATGCATAAAAGCGGTGTCGGCCTCGATGTAATACAGCATCGTGTTTCTGTTGTTCACCATGCTTTCGGTAAGATACACCCCCGCCGGGGTGGAGGTGATGCTCTTCATCTGCTGCAGCTCATGGATCGGCTCGGCCGCCGCCACCATAAAGGGGGATGCCTGCGCCGGTTCACCGCTGGATTCCGCAATGGGCCCGGCGCACCCTGCAAACAGGCTGAATGCCGCACACAGCAGTGCGAATTTTTCGTTCATGAATTCACCGCCCTTTCCAGTTCATCGGGGGTAAAGCTGCACACGCCCATCCAACTGCTTAAATAAATGCTGTTTTCGTCCGTATTGGCCCGCAGCGTGCAGTATACATACAGCTGGTACTCCTCGCTGTACAAAAAGCAGTAGTCCACATAGTCCGAGGAATCAGTTTCCATGATGGTTCGCAGCGCGGCCATGGGCTTTGGCTGGGCAAAATCCTCCTGGGGCAGGCCCAGCAGCTGCAGATAATTTTGCATCAGCTGTTCGCAGAGCGTGTGTGACTGCATATTTTCCAGCACCGCGCCGTACTCGGAAAGCGGCAGCGGCTGGCTGATATTCAACCGAACCAGCTGCCCCGTGGCGGGCTCCCACGAAGCATACAGATAGATGCTTTCACTGCCCTGATATACGCCGTACTCCTGGCAGGCGAACCATGTGGTATAGCCGCCGGTTTGCTCCCCCTGATACAGGCTTTCGGGCAGCGGCGGCAGCACGGTGCCCCGGGTAACAGCTTCATAGCCCGGCTGCACGGCATCCAGAATTTCGGCCACGGTTTTTCCGGGATAATCATAGCTGGTCTGGCCGCCGGGCTCTCCGGCCAAAAGAACGTGCTGCTTATTCCGGTAAAGGCTCATTGCCAGCGGGTTTTCGCGCATTTTCAGGCTTTGCTCGGTTTCGGCAAAGGTGCTTTGCTCGGTTTGGCCCAGCAAGGTTTCATCCTGCTGCTTTTGCTGGCGGTATATGGGCAGCACGACCACCGCCGCCGCAGCCGCCAAAACCGCGGCAGCCAGCAAACCAGACAGTGCTTTTCCGGCTTTTTTCATGGGTCTCCCCCCTCTTTTCCAGCCGTTTTCCGGCAAATTCTTATGTGTTTTCGATCAGGCGGTAGTTGGGCACACCGTTCTGGTAATCCTGCCGGGAAATAAATGCATACTGTGCCCGGTAGCTTTTTTCATCATTTATTTTTCCGTACTGGTCCATGCTGAACCGGCTGGATTCCTCATTTCGCAGATACGCCAGCAGGGTATCTTCCCCTACCGGTGCCAGAATGGAAAGCGGCACATCCCGCACTGCATCATCTACCTGTATCCGGCTGATCAGCGTTATCTTTTCGAGTGTATCCCCTTGTGTAATGCCCAGCCGGTAACAGCTTCTGCCAAAAAACATATTGCCAAGCAGGTCGCTGCTCCAGGAGAAATATAGATCAGAAGAAGAATCGTTTCGTTTTCCTACAGCCTGCATCCGGCGGCTTTCAGGGTCATAGCGAAACAGTTCCTCGGAATCTGACTGATAAGCCGCATACAGCCCGCTTGCCGCCGCGTGCCAATATTCATATTTCTGCCCATCCAAATAAGTTTTGCTTGTCAGCATCTGGTCTACGCTTCCGTCTGCCTTCAGCACATGATGGCGGAAATATTCATCCCAGACCACCAGATAATCGTCCCAGCCGCCCATCAAGTTCTGAAATACGGCGTTGTTCTGCTGCTGCATGGCCTGCGCGGGGGCATCGTTGCGCTGCCACACACCGCTTTGCGAGTCGATCTCGACCAATGTTCCCCGGCTGTGGGGATAGTTGGACAGAAGTGTGCTGACGGTCAGCTTTTTGCCATCGTATAAAACCGCGCCGAAGGAAGCACCGTCGGTTTTTCGTATAAGTTCTTCTCCCCAGACATCCCCGCCGGAGAGTTCCAGCATTTTCTGCGGCTCTGTACCGTTCAGATTCATTTGTGTTATGGTGAGCTGTGCAGGCTCCCGCTGCAGTTCCAGCAGATAGAGTCTGTCCTGCTGCACAAAGGGGATCACTCTTTTGCCGCCCGTATAAAACGCCGGACATTCGGTGCTGCTGTGCGCACAGCCGGGTCTGGCGCACAGAACCGACAGAACCTCTGATTTTTCATCTGCGTAAACCAGATTTTTGCCCGTTCCGCTGCTGCGGTTTACTACACCGTAAGCCCCCGCCGGGGTGCCGTACCAGAATTCCTGTTCCTGCGGCGTATACTCGCCCGACAACAGCGTTTGATATGCGCCGGTCGGTTCGGCGGCGGCAAAGGTGCACTCGGAACTGCCGCTGACGTCTGTGCCGTATAAAACCTGCTGCAGTTCCTGCTTGGTCAGGCTGCACACGCCCAATGTGAGCAGGATCGAGCAGCCCGTTCTTTCTTCATCCGGCGGCTCTGCCACCATGGTGCAGAAAAGATACAGCTGGTATTCCTCGCTGTACAACATACAGCGGTCGTCATTTTCCGCCGCCAGCGAGCGGTAATACTGCGTCAGCTCGGTTTCCGGTACTTCCGAAAAATCAGACCTGTCAAAGCCGAGATATTGCAGATAACCGGCAGCCATCTTTTGAGCCGCCTTGTTTTTTCGGATAGAATCTACGATCTTTTCTTCCAGCTTGCCGGGGTTGGATACGCTGTATGTGTGTGCAATATACACATATTGCCCGGTTTTTCTCTCGCGCGCCGCATCCACCGCCTGATAGCTTACTCCTTCTACCCTTTTTACCAGTGAGCGAAACTCTGCCCCCAGCCAGTTGCCGTGCGGGTCAACGGTATGCGCGCCGCTGGTGTACAGCCAATACCAGCCCTCGGTTTCAAGCGGCAGAAGCACATCTTTTACGGCTGCATCATAGCAGGGCTTCAGCTGCGCCATATAGTCATCCGCTTCTTCGGGCGGGTCTCCGTTTTGCTGCTGGTCACGGTCTTTTTCCGTAAGCGTCTGCTTATTGTGATACAGCGCCATAGCCAGTTCATTCTGCTGCATTTTCGCACCTGGGGCATCGCTCTGCGTAAATTTTTCCATGGCGTTCACTGTACCCGCCGCCGTTTCATTCTGCCGCTTTTGCAGGCTGTACAGCGGCAGGATCATAACAGCCGCCAGCACCCCGGCCGCCGCCAGCAGAAGCAGCCCTGTCCGTATGCCTTTTTTTGCTTTTTTCATGGCCCCCCCTCTTTTCCAGCCGTTTTCCGGCAAATTCTTATGTGTTTTCGATCAGGCGGTAGTTGGGCACACCGTTTAAATAATCCTCTTTTGTGATCAGCGCATACTGGGTGGCATACAGCCTTTTGTCGTTGATCCTTCCGTAGCGGTCCATGCTGAAGCGGCTGGTTTCCTCGCTTCGCAGCGACACCAGAAGCGTATCGCTGCCCACCAGCGCTCTGGTTTTCAGCGGCATTACTTTGTTGTAGCCATAGAAGCTTGTGTAAAGATCGCTTTGAAGCGTCAGCCTGCTAATCTCGCCCGGCTGCTGCGGGATAAACCAATAAGCAGCCACATCCTGCGCTTCGGTCAGATTTTCCCGCACGATTACATTGCCCAGCACATCGCCGGTAAGCGAACGGTAACCGGCGCTTTCCGCCCCGGCGATCGCCCCCATTGGCTCCATCTGCTTCTTTTCGACATTGTAGCGATACAGTGTATCCGATGGGTCCTGTATGGCATACAGTCCGCTGGGCACGGTGTACCATTCCGAAAACACCTTGCCGTTCAGATAGGTTTTGCTGGTGAGCATCTGGTCCACGCTGCCGTCTGCTTTCAGCACATGGCGGCGGTCATACCCATCCATCACCAGCAAATATTCTCCCCATCCGCCCACCAGATGGTAAAACACTGCCCCGTTTTGCTGCTGCATGGCCTGCGCCGGGGCATCGTTTCGCCGCCACTCACCGGTTTTCACATCAATTTCCACCAGTGTACCGTGCGCACGGGGATAATCGTCTAAAAAAGTGCCGATCACAAGCTGCTTGCCGTCATACAGCGCGGCGGTGAAATCCGCATACAGGCCGCTGTTTTGTATTCTGTCTGCATCCTCGGGCCACAGCTGCTGCACGGACAGCTCCAGCAAGGTGCGTGCCTTTTGGCCATCCAGCCCCAGTTCCTTCAGCTTCAGCACCCCGTGGTTTTCCGTGTATTGCAGCACATACAGCTTACCGCCCTGCACAAACGGAATGTCAATTTCCTCGGGCGGGTAAAACGCCGGGCAGTCTGGCGAGGCGTGGCCGCACTCCGGGTCGCTGCACAAAACCCGCAGCACCGCCGAGGCCTTGTCAGCATACACCATCACGCTGCCGGTATTGTCCGGCTTTTTGATGATGCCGTAGGCCCCCGCCGAGGTGCCGCACCAGAAATCGGAAAGCAGGCTGGCATAAGAGCCGTCATACAATACGCGGTATCCCTCGGCGGGCTGTTCTTTGCCAAACGAAAAATCCGTGCCGCCCGCCATGCTTGCCCCGCCGTGCAGCACCTGCTGCAGCTCCGCTTCGTTCAGGCTGCACACCCCCAGCGCCAGCACTGAGCGGAAGGGCGCCTCCTCGCCTGCGCTCTCTGCCGTTAGGGTGCAGAACAGATACAGCTGATATTTTTTGCTGTACAGTGCGCACCAGCTGCTTTCCTGCGGGCGCAGAGTGCGGTAATACTCGGTGAGCTCGGTTTCCTCTACGGGGAAAAATCCGCCCCCGCAAAGCCAAGATATTCCAGATACTGCCCGGCAATGCTTTGTGCATCGTTCTGTTTCGGCACACGGGCGCTGCCGGTGCAGGCGGCATCGTCGGCGGTGAAAGTGTAGGTGATATACACAAACTTGCCGGTTTTGCCTTCCCGCGCCATGTTCAGCGTTTCCACGCCTTCGCCGTCAGCGTCCCGCACAGCCGAGCGAAACTCGGCCCCCATCCAGTTGCCGCCCGGAGCCGTTTGGTGTGCCATGCCGTTGTACAGCCAATACCAGCTATCCGGTGCCAAAGCGGGCGCTATGCCCTGCACGGCGGCATCGTAGCAGGTTTTTAACTCTGCAATGTATTCCTCGCACGATTCCGGCGGGTCAAGGAAGTCCTGCTGCTTTTGATTTTTTTCCGAAAAACTCTGCCGGTTTCGGTAAAGCTGCATAGCCAGTTCGTTTTGCTGCATTTCCGCACTGGGGGCGCTGCCCTGCTGGGAAAAATCGGTTTGCTCCACGCCGCCCACGGCTCGTTTGTTTTGGATGCCTCTTGCGTGGCACAGCGGCAAAACCAATAGGCACATCAGCACCAGCAGCACGGCCAGGGCCGCAGCCGCAAATTTATAGTTGCTTTTTTTCATGCGGTATCACTGCTCCTTGTTCGGCGGCTGCGGCAGGCAAAAGCTGCACCGCGTACCCACGCCGGGCTCGCTTTCAAAGTGCAGTGTACTGCCGTGCAATTCCGCAATGCGCGCACACAGGGCAAGGCCGATGCCGCTGCCGTTCATGCTGCGGGCACGCGATTTATCCACCATGTAAAAAGGCTCGGTCACCCGCTGCAGCTGCTCGGGGGTCATGCCGCAGCCATTGTCGGTGACGGTGATCTTTACCCCATTCTTTTCGGCTTCTGCGGTCACAGCCACCCAGCCGCCCTGTGCAGGCAGGCTGCGCAGCGCGTTTTGCACAAGATTCTGCATAAGATTTGTTAAAAGTGCCTCATCTCCCAGCACCCGGCCGCCCATGGGGTCGGCCCATTTCACGCGCGGCGGGTTTGCCAGCGCCCCGGCGGCCTCACGCCAGATGCTTTCCAGCGGCACCGGCAGCATGGGCAGGGTTTGCTCGCGGTTGAGCCGATACAACAGCAGCAGCTTCTGGCTAAGGGTTTCCAGCCGCCTTGCATCGTGATAAATGGCATCCGCAGCCGATTGCAGCGTGGCGGCATCGGCATCGGCCTCCCGCAGGATGTCGGCATAGCCGATGATGCAGGTCATGGGCGTTTTGATCTCGTGGGTGAAGGCCGCAATAAAATCATCGCGCTGGGTCACCGAAAGGCTCAGCTGGTCGATCTGGCTTTGCACCACATCGGCCATATGGTCAAAGCTATGGCTCAGCTGGGCAATTTCGTCGCTGCCGTGAATGTTGGTGCGGGCCGAAAGCTCGCCCCCGGCAATGGCACGGGCCGTTCGATTCAGCCGCGCCAGCGGGCGCGTAAGCACGCTGCCCACGATCACCGCCGCCACCGCGGCCAGCGAAACCACCAGAAGCTCAATGCGCATAAACCACGCCGCCGAACGGTCACGCCGGGCAAACACATCGCTCACGCGGCGGGCCATCACCAGCTCCACCTCGTAATCTTTATAGGGCACTGCCGAGCAGCTGAGCAGCCAGTATTCCTGGCCGATCTGCGTGAGCAGCTGCACATCCGCGCCGTTTTCGCGGCACTGGCGGATCAGGGGCATATAGATGCTTTCGTTCACGCTGAGATCCAGCGAGCTGAAAGCCATCAGCTCGCCCTGATACAGTGCCAGCTGCGACTGTGCGCCGTAGCTTTTCAGGCTGTCGGCATATTGAAACAGGCTGCTGCTCACCGCGCCCTGCGAATCGGGCGAATCTTCGTCCAGCATCATCTGGATCAGTGCAGCCTGGCGCGAATGCTCCTGCGCGGCGGCGGTTTTGGCCTGCCGAATGTTTTCATCAAAATCCTGCTGCAGAAACAGCACACACCCCAGCGAAAGCACTGCGGCAATAAGCAGGATCACGGAAAGTGAAAACTTGAGCGAAAGCTTCATACTTCCTCCTTTTTCAGCTTATAGCCCACGCCGCGCACGGTTTCGATCTTGTCGGCCCAGCCCAGCTTCTGGCGCAGGCGCTGTATGTGCAGATCCAGCGTGCGGGTGTCGTTTTCCGGTTCACCGCCCCACACACGCTCGTATAAAACGCTTCGGTAGATGGCCACCCCACGGCTGCGCATCAGCTGCACCAGCAGGTCATATTCCCGCGGGGTCAAATGTACGGGCTGGCCGTTTTGGGTCACCTGCACGGCCAAGGGGTCTACCTGCACCCCAAAAGCCTTCAGGCTTTTGGCCCCGCGCCCGCTGCGCCGCAGCACGCTTTCCACCCGCGCTAGCAGCTCCAGCGGTTCAAAGGGCTTTACAATATAGTCGTCTGCGCCCAAATGCAGCCCATACACACGGTCTTTCAGGCTGCTTTTGGCCGTGATATAGATTACGGGAATGCTTTTGGGCAAAATATAATCAATAAGCGTAAATCCGTCAATTTCCGGAAGCATCACATCCAGCAGCACCAGATCGAACATCTGCTTTTCCAAAAGGTCGGCTGCCTCGGCACCGTCCTTTGCCTGCACGGTCTCATAGCCCGAGCGGCGCAGCGAAAGTGCGATCAGTCCGCGAATATTGGCTTCGTCCTCCACGATCAGGATCGGTTTCATGATCTCCGTCACTCCTTTTTGTTCCGGGCCGCAGCGCCCGTGTTTTGAGAGCGGTCTGCAAAAACGACACTTTTATTTTGGTCCTGCTTTCTTATCACAATTTTATCATAATCTCCCAATGTTTCCAAATGGTATCCAAAGTAAAAAAATCACGCATTTCAAACGCCTGTTACGGCATGAAATGCGTGATTTCTTTTATTTACAGCTGCTGCAGCCTATTTTGAGGGGCATTGGCTGAAGCTTTGCACCATTGGAGTTACAGCTTTGCAATAATGGCATCCACATATTCTTCGGTGAGCGCACTGCCATGCAGATCTTTGGTAAGGTGCTTGCCCTCCTCCAAAACCTCATCCACGGCTTTGCGAATGCGGGCAGCCGTTTCGTTTTCGCCAAGATATTCCAGCATCATGCAGGCCGACCACAAAAATGCCGTGGGGTTTGCCAAATGCTTTCCGGCAATATCAGGCGCACTGCCGTGCACAGCCTCGAACATGGCATAGTCCTCGCCAATGTTGCTGGAGGGCACAAGTCCCAAACCGCCGATCAGGCCGCTGCACAGATCCGAGATCAGATCACCATACAGGTTCTGCATCACCATAACATCGAATTGGTTCGGGTTCATCACCAGCTGCATACAGGTGTTGTCGATGATCTTATCATCCGCTTCGATCTCCGGATATTCTTTGGCCACCTCGCGGAAGATAGACAGGAACATACCATCCGACATTTTGAGAATGTTTGCCTTGTGCACACAGGTCACCTTTCGGCGGCCATTCTTGCGTGCGTATTCAAACGCCGCACGGGAAATTCGCTCGCTTGCCTTGCGGGTAACGATTTTGATCGCGTGCACTGTGTTTTCATCGATTTGCTCTTCCTTGCCCACATACAGTCCCTCTGTATTTTCGCGGAAGATCACAATGTTCACATCTTTAAACGGAGTTTTCACTGCATCGTTCGACTGAACCGGACGAATGTTGGCATACAGATCGTACTTGTTGCGCAGCGTCACATTCAGCGAACGAAAGCCTTTGCCCACCGGGGTGGTGATGGGGGATTTCAGCAGCACCTTGGTGCGCTCAAACGAAGCGTACGCCTCGTCCGGGATCAAAGCGCCGTTCTTCTTCCATTCGTCTTCTCCCACATTGTATACTTCGTATTCCAAAGGCGCTTTGGCTGCCTGCAGGATCTTCAAAACATTATCCACCAGTTCCGGGCCGATGCCATCGCCGCGAAACACCGTTACTTTATGGCTCATAATACTTCTCCTTTTTCACTTACAGAACGATTGCTACGATCAAGTTATACACCGCACAGCAAACCACGCTGACCGGGCAGGCCACGAACAGAAGCCGGTTGAACAGCTGGTTTCGCTCTTCCTCTTTTCCGCACGAGCCCAAAATCAGGCTGCCGCCCGAAGAGAAGGGGCTGATGGCGCTGCTTTGTGCGCCCAGGATCGTGCAGGCAAACAGCGCTGCCGGGTTCAGCCCGGTAGCCGCCGCCAAGCCAGGAATCAGCGGGAAAAGCGCTGGGGCCACCACGCCGGTCGTAGAACTGAAGAAACTCATAAATGCTCCCACAAAGCTAAATGCCAGCGGAATCAGCGGTGTGGGCACATTGGAACCGATCCAGGCAGAAAGTGCATCGATCGTGCCGGCCTTTACCGCAACGGCGATCAGCATACCTGCACCAGCGATCATTAAAATCGTATTCCAGGGCACGCGGGCAATGACTTCTTTCTGGGGTGCCAGGTCAAACAGCAGGGCCAAAATGGTAAAGCAGAATGCTACCAGGCCCACATCCACTTTGCTTGCAATGCTGCCGATCAGAGCGTTTGCAGGCATTGCCATCTTCAAAAGCGGGAACACCAGCACGATCACCATCATGATCAGCATCAAGCACAGCGTGGTTTTCTGCTTCTGGTCGAAAGCTTCCGGCTTTTTAAAAGTAACACCCTTGCCGATGTTTCGGTTCGACTTCAGACCAAAGCGTAAAATTGCGATCAAAATAAGAGAAAATACAATGGCAAATGCAAAAATCACCATTTCGTCTGCAAAAGAATTGGGTGCAGCCAGGCTGGGCTCTGCTTCATAGGCAGTATCAATGAGGCCCCGGAATACCACGCCCAAGGATGCCGTTGGGAAGTTGCCGCCTGCCAGTGCGCCGCAGTTGATGGCAACGGCACCCGTCAGTTTATCCATATTGGATTCCTCGCAGATCATCAGCGTGATCGGGGCCAGGAATGCCAGCACGGTGAAGTACGCTGCTCCCATCACCGAGAGAACCACTGCCGCAAAGAATAGCGCAAACGGCAGCATTCCCGGGAAGCGGCGGCACATATACAGAAGGCTGCCCGACATTTTTTCCAGTGTTCCGTTGGCTGCTGCAAAATTATAAAACAGCGAAACCGACAAAATCACGAACATGGTGCTTACAGGCCAGCAGGCAATCAGCTCCTTAGGCTTTAAGCCCATACCGAAACAGCCGATAAAATAGGCAAATGCAATGCAGAAAAAGCCCGTGTTGATCTTGGTTTTATATCCCAATACCACAGCCACCGCAATGGAGGCAACCAAAATAATACTCAGCATGATGCAGCCTCCTGTTCAATGCCCAGCAGCTGTGCCGGAATGGTGTGTGTCATGTGGAATACCTGTTCTTCGGGGATGCCGTGATCCAGCAAATATTGCATATACTCTGCCAGTGCCAGTTCCCAATGAGGATTTTCGGTTTGGCCGCCGTCGGTATCCACCATCACATTCTTATATCCCACTTCACGAATCACGGACAAATTATCGGCCAGATTGCTTTTGTATTTGCCGCCGCCCATGTTTTGTGCATAGCATCGTTCCAAAATCACATCATAATCCTTCACTAGGCGAATTTGATCTTCCAGGCTCATGCCCACGATCCACCATTCCGGATGGGTGATCACGATATTTTTTACGCCGATCTTTCGTGCTTCTTCCACCACGGTAAAAATTTCGTTCGGAGCAATATGAGCCGTGCCCAACACTGCATTATGATCTCGCACCAGCTCCAGCACATCGCGCAGTTCCGGTACAATCTTGCCATCCTTGACCACTTCTACGCATCCGCTCAGATCCTGATGCATTTTTGCCATGTGGTTCTTGGCCGACTGCGTGGGCAGCCAGACCACCTTTGCTCCCAGCCGCAGCGCAACATCCACAGCCTTGGGATTGATGCCGCCCACCACACGATTGAGCGTAATGCTGCCGAACATAGTAAAGTTGTTGGTTTCACCATGCACGATCTTGTTGTGGCGGTTGCACAGATAAGCACGATCCATCGTGGTTCCCTGATGGGTTTTGATCACAATGGCACGCGCTCCCACCCGGATGGCAGCTTCCATAAGTTCAAAATCATCATACGCGCGCAGGCGCAGATCGGGATTGGTGTGAACGTGCATATCGATCACGCCCTTCATCAGATCCTTTGTCATACTCGTTTCTCCTTTTTCGTATCTGGTTCGGTTCTTCTTATAACCTCATGCAATTCCGTGCCGCGCGGCTTTCACGGCGTTGCATTTTTGCTGTTTTTATTTTATACTAAGTTTAATATAGGAGAAAGCCAAAATTTCAGATATAGCATATCGGAAAATCCGATGGCTATGCAAAACGAGGACTGTTTCATGGATCTGAAAGAATTAAAATACCTTGTAACCGTTGCCAATGAAGGAAGTATCTCACGCGCAGCCGAAAAACTTTTCATGGCACAATCCAGTCTGAGTCAGGCAATACGCATTTCAGAGCAGGATTTGGGAACCCCCATTTTTGTGCGCACCGCACGCGGCGTTCGCCCCACTGCTGCCGGAGAAGCCTTTATTGCCCACGCCCGGCAAATTTTACAGCAATATCGTGCAGCCTGCAGTGAAGCAGCCGATATTGAAGGGCTAAAAAGCGGCACGATCCTTTTGGGAGTCAGCACCTATCGCGGCACTTATTTGCTGCCCCCTGTTTTAAAGCGTTTTCGCGCTCTTTATCCGGGCATCCATGTTCAGATCAGTGAAATGGACAGCATCGATTTAGAGGATCAACTGTTGGAGGGACTTTTGGATCTGGCTCTGATCGCTGCCCCGCCTGTGCGTATCCAGCACGACACAGATTTTCTGATGCGGGATGAAATTATGCTGGCCACCACCGCCGATCATCCGGTTATGGCATTTGCACATATCTGTAAAGAGGAACCGCAGCAGTTATGGATCGATTTAAAGGACACTGCGCCATTTGAATATATTTTGGGGCCTCCGAACACCGTTTTAGGGCGGGTGGCACGGCAGGCCCTGCGTGATGCAGCCGTAGAACCGCTTGGATCAGACACTTCCCTTTCTGCTTCCTTTGCCGCTGCCATGGCACGCGAAGGCATGGGGCTCGCTTTCACCTATCGCTCCTGCCGTGTTGTGCGCGATCCATTTCGCTATCTTCGTGTAAATCAAACCGGCTGCTATTTAGATCTTGCACTTGCTTGGCCGATCGGGAAATACCGTTCACAGGCAGCTTTGGCATTGGCTGATCTTTTTTCGAGGATGGTTCCGGAATTATTGCAGCGCTGAGATGCCGCATCCTGCTCGCCGCAGTTTTTGCACAACCCCACATAGCCCTATAAAACCAAACCGCCGCACGGTGCCAAAGCGCTCGTGCGGCGTTTTTTTTACAGTGTAGCTGCCATAACAGCCTTGATGGTGTGCATACGGTTTTCGGCTTCGTCAAACACAATGCTTTGACTGCCCTCAAACACCTCGTCGGTCACTTCCATGGCATCGCGGCCAAAGCGCTCGCCCATTTGCTTGCCAACGGCGGTTTTATGGTCGTGGAAAGCGGGCAGGCAGTGCATAAAGCGGGCCTGCGGGCCTGCATTGTCCATCAGGGCCTTGTTCACCTGATAGGGTGCCAGATCGGCAATGCGCTCTTCCCACACCTCCACAGGCTCGCCCATGCTCACCCACACATCGGTGTAGATCACATCCGCGCCGCGGCTGCCCTGCATGGGGTCTTCGGTAAGGCGAATGGTTGCGCCGGTTTCGGCAGCAATGGCGCGGCACTGGGCCACCAGCTGCTCATCGGGCCAATATTTTTTGGGGGCACAGGCCGTAAAATGCAGCCCCATTTTGGCGCAGCCCACCATCAGGCTGTTGCCCATATTGTAGCGGGCATCGCCCATGTAAGTAAAGTTGATGCCCTTCAGCTTGCCGAAATGCTCGCGGATGGTCAAAAAATCGGCCAGGATCTGGGTGGGGTGAAACTCGTTGGTAAGGCCGTTCCACACGCGCACACCGGAATATTGGGCCAGCTGCTCTACGATCTCCTGCCCGTAGCCGCGGTACTCGATGCCGTCAAACATACGGCCCAGCACGCGCGCGGTATCGGCAATGCTCTCTTTTTTGCCGATCTGGCTGCCGCTGGGATCAAGATAAGTGGTTTGCATTCCCAGATCATGCGCGGCCACCTCAAAGGCGCAGCGGGTGCGGGTGCTGGTTTTTTCAAAAATCAGCGCAATATTTTTGCCCCGCAGGGTATCGTGGGGAATGCCGGCCTTCTTTTTTGCCTTGAGGTCCGCTGCAAGATCCAGCATTGCCTCGATCTCTTCGGGGGTAAAATCCAGCAGCTTTAAAAAGTTTCTTCCCTTCAGATTCATTTGAAATCCTCCAGCTTTTCCTCGCAATACTTGCAGCGATACACCCGTTTTTCTCTGTCACGCAGCACAAAGATCTGCTTTAAGCCGCGCTCTTCGCTGGTGATGCAGCGGGGATTGTGGCAGGTAGCCACCCCCACCACCTCCTGCGGCAGCGAAAGATGCTTTTTTTCCACCAGCTTGCCGTCTTTTACCACAGCCACGGTGATGTTGTGATCCAAAAAGCCCAAAAGATCCAGATTGAGCGGGATCAGGCCTTCTACCTTGATGATATCCTTTTTGCCGTATTTGCTGCTGTTGGCGTGGGTGATGATGGCCACCTGCCCCTCCACCTTGTCAAGCTGCAGCATATCGTAAACCAAGCGCCATTTGCCGCTGGCGATATGATCGATCACATAACCTGCTTCGATTCCACTGATGTTGATCATACTTCGGGCACCTCCAAACCAAGCAAGAACATGATGAGCGCCATACGGATATACACGCCGTACTGCGCCTGCTTAAAGTACATTGCGCGCGGGTCGTTATCCACTTCCAGGCTGATCTCGTTTACGCGGGGCAGCGGATGCAGCACGATCATATTCTGGGGGGCCAGCTTCATTTTTTCGCCGTCCAGAATATAGCGGTCACGCAGGCGCAGGTAATCTTCTTCGTTGAAAAAGCGCTCACGCTGCACACGGGTCATATACAAAATGTCCAGCTCCGGCATAACATCTTCCAGATTGTCCACTTCTTTATACGGAACATGGTTCTTTTCCAGCACATCCTCACGCACAAAATCCGGCAGGCGCAGCTCTTCCGGGCTTACACACACAAATTTTACGCCCGGATAGCGCACCAGTGCGGTGATCAGGCTGTGTACGGTGCGGCCAAATTTCAAGTCGCCGCAAAGGCCGATGGTCAAATGATCCAAGCGGCCCTTTTCGCGGGCAATGGTGAGCAGATCCGTGAGGGTTTGGGTGGGGTGCTGATGGCCGCCGTCACCTGCATTGATGATGGGCACCGGCGAAAACTGGCTGGCGACCATGGGCGCGCCCTCCTTGTGGTGGCGCATGGCAATAATGGTGGAATAGCAGCCCACTACCCGCACCGTATCGGCTACGGTTTCGCCCTTGGAGGCGCTGGAGTTGCTGGCGCCGGAAAAGCCGATCACCGTACCGCCCAAGTTGAGCATGGCGCTTTCAAAGCTTAAACGGGTGCGTGTGCTGGGCTCGTAAAACAGCGTGGCCAGGCGCTCACCGTCTGCCACATGGCGGAATGCCTTGGGGTTCTTTTCGATTTTCTTGGCCACATCGATCAGGCCGTCGATCTCTTCTACCGACAGATCCAAGGGGCTTAGCAAATGTCGCATTTTATACCTCCCAAATTGCCCAAGAAGCCGTTTTTGGCGGCATCGCTCTATTCCTGCCGCAAAAGCGCTTCCAAGTTCCATGCTTTACGCCAAAAGTGCTTTTTGGCCGCACTTTCAATCGTATATTCCTATTGTACTCCTATGCATAGCATTTGCCAACCCGGCAGGCGACATTTTTACAAAAATCAGAAAAAAGGCCGCCATACCCAAAGCGGCATGGCAGCCTTTGCAAGCAAAGCACACCCCACGCCCCTGCCCGTTTGGCTGGGGGCTTTTGCGGATATGCCCAAAGTTTTATTCGTTATTCTGCACGGTTTCTTTCAGGGTTTCCAGATTTTCCTTTAAGGTTTCTTTCAGTTCGCTGGCCGTGGGCACAGAGCCCTCCGCCCCGGCAACCAGATATTTATAAATCTGCAGCTTGTTATCCTCATACAGGCCCAGCTGCTGATAAAGCTCGCGGTAGTAATTGAACAGCTCCAGCTTGGTTTTTACCATAGAGATGGGCTTGATCTGTGTGTGGCAGATGCTTTGCGGATTCTGCACATAGTTGTACACCGGCTCGGCCAGCGAATAAAAACGCTGGGCATACTCGATAAAGGAAAGGTTGAACAGAAAATCCTCGCTCCAGGCAAGCTCTTCGCTGCACTGCAGATCGTGCTGGCGCACAATATCGGCGCGGTAGAGCTTGTTCCACATCACACCGTAGTAAAAGCTGGCGGGCTCTTTCATAAGGCCCTCGGCAAACTGCTGCTTGGTCAAAAATCCCTCGGGCAAAAAGCCGTAGGTGGTCACTGTATCGGGCAGAAGCGGGGCTTCGGGCGCAAGGCCGGAATCATTTTTGCGGTTTGTCAGCTTATCCAGCAGCTTTTCCGCTTTTTCGCTGGGCGGGTCGATGCGGTTGTAGTGCGCGATCACCATATCCGCGTTGTATTGCACGGCCTTTTCCACCATCAGGCGGGTGGCATCGGGCTGCAGATAATCATCGCTGTCTGCAAACTGCAGATATTCGCCCTGCGCCAGCTTCAGGCCCAGATTGCGCGTGGCCGACACCCCGCTGTTCTTTTTATCCACCAGCACGATGCGAGGCTCTACATCGGCAAACATTTGGCAGATGGGCAAGCTTACATCGTTGCTGCCATCGTTGAGCAAAATAATTTCGATATTCTGATAGGTTTGTTTTCGTATGCTTTCGATGCAGCGGGCAATATGTGCCTGTGCGTTATACACCGGCACAATGATGCTGACAAGCGGTTCACGGTTCAAAAGCGTGCCCTCCTTAATGGTTGTATGGAGTATCTGTTGGCTGCGTTTCCTGCAGTAAGGGTATTATACCATGAGGCAAAGCGAAATAGTATACGGTTCCTGCAAAAACCGGTCCCCGCGCCCCGGCTCAAAGCCGCCGCCAAGGCAATGTGCGGCGTACAGCCGATGGTGCTATTATACCCGTTTTTCCGGGAAACTTGCAAGCAAAAAGCGCCGCCTCCAAGTGGAAGCGGCGCAGATTTTATGCTTGGGAAGAATTACAGCTCAGCAAAGTACTTAATGGTACGAACCATCTGGCTGGTGTAGCTGTTCTCGTTGTCATACCAGGAAACCACCACGACCAGGCTGGTGCCGTTGTCGAGGTTGATTACATCGGTCTGGGTTGCATCAAACAGCGAGCCATAGGTCATGCCGACGATATCGGAGGAAACGATCTCCTCGGTGTTGTAGCCAAAGCTCTCGTTGGCAGCAGCCTTCATAGCGGCATTGATGCCCTCAACAGTAGCCTCACCCTTGACAACAGCGGTCAGAATGGTGGTAGAACCGGTGGGGCAGGGAACGCGCTGTGCAGCGCCCTTCAGCTTGCCCTTCAGCTCGGGGATCACCAGGCCGATGGCCTTGGCAGCGCCGGTGCTGTTGGGAACAATGTTCTCTGCGGCGGCACGGCTGCGGCGCTTGTCGCCCTTGCGCTGGGGGCCGTCCAGAGTCATCTGGTCGCCGGTGTAGCTGTGAATGGTCTGCATTTCACCAGCCTGAATGGGCATATAGTCATTCAGGGCCTTGGTCATGGGTGCCAGGCAGTTGGTGGTGCAGGAAGCTGCAGAAATGATCTTGTCATCAGCAGTCAGGGTGTTATGGTTCACATTGTACACGATGGTGGGCAGGTCGTTGCCGGCAGGAGCGCTGATAACAACCTTCTTTGCACCGGCGTTGATGTGAGCCTGTGCCTTTTCCTTGCTGGTGTAGAAGCCGGAGCATTCCAGCACTACATCCACGCCGATCTCGCCCCAGGGGCAGTTGTTGGCATCGGGGAAAGCATAGATCTTGATCTCCTGGCCGTCCACAATAATGGAATCCTCAGTGGCTTCCACAGTGTGCTTGTTCTCACCGATCTTGCCCAGGAAAGAGCCCTGAGTGGTATCGTACTTGAGCAGGTGTGCCAGCATTGCAGGGCTGGTCAGGTCGTTGATGGCCACAACATCATAGCCCTCGGCCTCGAACATCTGGCGGAAAGCCAGGCGGCCAATACGGCCAAAACCATTGATTGCTACTTTAACAGACATAATTTTGCCTCCCAAATCATAAAATCATAAATTTTTATTTCTTCGGCTTTTATTATTGTAGCTCATTCTGCCCAGAACTGCAAGTGCATTTTCCCTAATTTGTTAAAAAATTATCGTTTACTTTCTATTCCCAAAAATTTCCCCGCAGTTTTATGAGTATCCGCAAATTATACGGGCAGAACTATGATTATATCGGCAATATTCATGGCGATACCCCCGGCCCTTTGCCGGGGTGCGGCATGGCTTTGATTTTTCTGCACAGAAAGGGGCTGATTTTGCTGGATCAAACCCAACTGGCCGAGCAGCTGGCCGCCTGCGCGGTGCGCGGTGTGCCGCCCACGGCACGGCTGCGGCGGCTTTTGCGCCGTATGTGGCGGCAGGCGCTTTGCTGCGCCCCCGCGCCCGGTGTGTGCTGCGATATTTCGCACTGTGCGGCACAACTATGCCTGCTTTTGGGCCAGTTGTGCCCCCAGCCGGGCCAATGCACAGCCTTCACCGGGCCCGGTGCCGGGCTGTGCGCCGCAGCGGCGCCGGGTGAGCTGGGCTGCTTTCTTTTATGGTTAGCGGGCAGGCTGATGCCGCCCACGCCCGGGCCGGGGCTGCAGATGCGCACATACGAAGCGGGCCGCTTTGCGGGCATTGCCCTCTTTTCGCCCTGCCCTGCAGCAAAAAAGCCGCCCCGCAGCCTTTGCCGCAGCGCAAGGCGCTGGGCAGCTGACCGGGGCGGCCAAATGCTTTTTATGATATCTCGCAGCGGGCTGTGCGCCGTGCTGCTGCTGCCAAAGGGGCCCGCTGCCGCTCTTCGGCCGCCGCGCTATGCACTGTGGGCCTACGACCCATGCTCTCCGCCGTTTTCACTGCTGCCTCTGCGCTTGATCCTGCCGGACTGAGCGCAGGGCCATGCAAAGCCCCAGCAGGCCGATCACAGCCAGCGCAAGGCCCTGCAAAGCCTCCTCTGCCGTTTGGCCGGCAGCGGGCACCAAAAGCGACGCCGCGCCCTGGCAGCTGCACAGCAGAAATGCAGCCAGCCCGGCAGCACACAGTTTGCGGGCGCTGACGCTGCCCGGCAGATACACCTGACGCAAGCACACGGTGGCAAACAGAAGTGCCGCCAAAGCCGAAAGCAAGTGCAGCGTGTTGCCCACACGCACAATGCTGCTTTGGTGAAGCATAAACCGCATGGGAACCAATAGATACAGCGATGCACACGCCCCAATGCCCCACAGCGCGCTGTGCGCCGGGGCTTCGGCATGGCCGCCCTTGCGCCACACGGCCAATCGGATCAGATAAACCGCCGTGCCCAGCTGCAAAAGCGCATGAACGGTGTGTATGGACAAAGCAAAGCCGTGCCGATACAGCTGTGCAGCCGATGCCCCGGCCAGACAAACCGCCGCCAGCACCATAAGCGCCCACGGGCTGCCCCCCTGAGAGAACTGTTTTTTTTGGGGAATGGCCCACACCGCCGGGGCCATGGTAAGCAGGGCTGCCGCTGCGGCGGCATAGCGCAGCCAGCAGCTGCCCTGTGAAAAGCCGGTGGAAAGATCGGTAAACAGCAAACGATCGGCCGCATAGGCGATGCCCAGCAGCATATACAAAACGGCCAACGGCCAAACGGAAACTTTTTTCATAGCAAGATCCCTTCTGCATGACATATCGCAGGCTCTGCGTGCATAGATATTACAGCAAGGGGTACAAGCCCACGGCTTTGCAGCACGCTGAAAAGCGATACTTTTCATTTTACATATTTTTTCTGCAAATGCAAGTCGAATTTTGTCTTGTACCGGCAAGGAGAGTTTATGAAACAAGTGGTGCTGTATGCTTTGTTTCTGTTGCTGTTGGTGGGGCTTTTGCCGTTGATATGCCTTTTGCCGCAGGCAAGCGCCGCCGCTGCCGAGGCTTTTTCCGGGCCTGTGCTGCCCGCAGCCGAGTCCATGCCCGGCGCACCGCCCGAGGCGGCCTGTTCCGAGGCGGCCTGTTCCGAAGCGGCACCGTCCTCCCCTGCCCCGGATGCCGCGCCCGCCGAGGGAACGATTTTGCTGCAGGACAGTGACACCGGCGCACTTTTGACCCCCGCCGTGCAGGAATATCTGGTGGGGGCAGCGGCCAGCGAAATGCCCGCCACATGGCCCGAGCAGGCCCTTTTGGCGCAAATGGTCGCCAGCCACAGCTTTGTGCTGTATCAGAAAGAGCACTGTGAAGACCCCGCTGCCGGGTGGATCGGCGTTGCGCCTGCGCGTATGCAGGGCTACCTTACACCCGAGGTGCGCGCGGCACGCTGGGGAGAGCACGCACAGGAATTTGAAGAAAAGCTGCAGGCCCTGGCCGCACAGGTTTCCCATGTGCTGCTGCTTTATGATGGTCGCCCGGCAGCGGCCTGCTACCACGCCATCAGCCGGGGCCGCACCGAAGCAAGCCAGAATGTGTGGGAGCAGGCCCTGCCCTATCTGCAGGGGGTGGACAGCCCGCTGGACAAAAACGCCGAGGGCTTTGCCCAAAGTGTCGAGTTTACCCCGCAGCAGATGGCCGATGCGCTTTCGGCCCAGTTGGGCATTACGCCCGGCGGTGAGGCCAGCAGCTGGTTTGGCGAAACACAATGGTATGACACCGGCTATGTGCGCAGCATTGAAATATGCGGCCAAAGCGTGGCAGGGGTAAAGCTGCGGCAGGCACTGGGGCTGCGCAGCAACTGTTTTTCGATCAGTCTGTCGGACGGGAATTTTTTTGTTTCCACACACGGCTACGGCCACGGCGTGGGGCTTAGCCAGTGGGGTGCGCGCCTGATGGCCGAGCAGGGCGCGGGCTGGCAGGAGATTCTGGCCCATTATTTTCCGGGAACAACGATTGGGGAAGCCCTTTGAGACAGCGCCATGCTGTGCCGTCTTTTTCGGTCACAAGTCTGTCCCCGATACGGCTCTTTGCCGTTCTCATGGTGCGTGAGGAAATCCCACGCTCATCGACTGCCTTTTCCAGTTCTGCGCTCGGCATATGATGTTAGTGATTTTCCGCCTTTGCTTTATTTAATATATCAAGAATTTCTCGAAACGATTTTTGCAATCGAGGATCATCATACATTTTCTTTGCCGTATCCAGCAATTCTTCTGCCTGATTATATTGCTCATTTATAATTGCTGCTATTATATCAAGTATGGCTATGTTTCCGCCGTAGATTTTGTGATGTCTATATTGTTGAAAAAGTCCTTGGTTTTCGTTGTATACTGTAATTGCTTTTTCATACTGGGCAGTTTCAAAATAGCTCAAGCAAAGGTTGATTTTATGAACTACATTAACAGAAGAGCCGCTCAGCCGCTCATGGGACAATTTTTCCAGCATGGGAATTGCTATATCAAATTGTTTTACCTCGATTTATCCAGCAGCCAAATTTAATTCTAAGATATTTCTTAATGTTTTCCCTTTTGCGGTTTTTAGCAAATTTTCTATACCTTCAATGTATTCCTGTGGCTTTTCTTCACTCAGCAACTTTGCAATTTTCTTGACTTTGTTAAAATAAATTAGATTGTAACATACATTGATTAACACAGCGCCTAATACAATGGCAACCGCTGCAATCCAATAACCATGCATAAAAGCTGCATCATCAATCCTAAAAATAATTTTAAGGACTAACAAAATCAAGCCGAAGCAGACTCCTATCAAAACTATTTTTGCAGCTCTTTTCAAATTGAGTACCTCCATCATACTTTTTTTGCAACTTGCTGGCGGCGGACGGTTTACCAAAACCGTTTGCAGACGGCAAGTCCACAAGGGATAGCCGCTTTAGCGGTGCAAGGGGGTGTAGCCACCTTGACGGAAGGTCGTAACGAAACATGTTCGGTCGGGCAGTTTTCTTCTGCTGATCGGAAATGAAGCGCCCCAGGACGCACATACTCCCAATAGGAGAGTATAGAAGTGCGCCCTTTCGTTCCTAAAGGGATTTTATCAGTTCGCCAAACTGGAAGTTGTCAGATGCTTTTATAAAACTTTCGCAATAAGGAGGCTAGTTCTTCCGGAGATTCCAAATTCACTTCGTGACCGGTTCTCGGAATTTGTTTGAATTGGGAATGCTTCATAATATCTGCAAGTTCGATAGAGGCTCTTTTGTTGGCTTTATCTTTTTCTCCACAAACGACCAATACAGGGCAGGAGACTTGGTTCAATGAACCACTAAAATCAAGTTCCACCATGCTGTCACACAGACTTATAAAATCGAGTTTTCCAAAGCCGGTTTGTTGAAACATCGACTGTGGCATAAAACGAAATAGTGCATTTTGCAGTTTTAATAATCTCTTTGGCATTTTATACTGCGCTGCAATCAAAACTAACGCCTTTACTTTTTGGGGATAGTCTATCGCATAGTTAAGTGCCAACACTCCACCCAAGGAAAGACCACACAAAATGATTTCCTCATTTTCTGCATCACACAATTCCACAAAAGCAGAGTAGAGGGTGGAATATGTTACCGCTTTGCCTTTGACCATTTCCGACAAATCCAAGCATACGCTATGATCCAACACTTCTGTTGCTTCTATCACCTTGTTCCAACTGCCTGCATTTTGTCCCAATCCATGCAAGTATAAGTATTTCATCTGCTCTCTCCACAATTTTCGATTTGTTGCTCACTTTTCGTATTTAAATTATACCATAAAACTTGTGAACAGTTCTACCGCAACTTTGGACTATATGAGAAAAGTCCGAACAGTTTTCTGCCCGGACTTCCTCGCTCAATCATAAATCAATTCCGCTTTCACAATCTCCTCTGCCTGTGCCTTGCAAGCGTTCATCTGCCGCACCCATTCCATTTGATTATCGGCTTTCAGCCTTTCGGTCACGCCGTTTTGCTCTGCCAGTGACCGCACGATCAGCTCCATGCGGTTTCGTGCCGCTTCGTCGATCTCGGCGCAATGTTCAAAGAGCCTATCGGATAGCACCAGCTCATTGAACAGTATCGGGCGGTGCATTTTCAGATACACCTTGCGAGGTCTGCCGTAGTGTCCGAGGGGCTTTGTCTTGCGGATAACGATGTTCGGGATAAGATAATCGCCGTTCTGTGTGTAAGTGATATTCATGCTGATTGCACTCCTTTCATCATTGCCAAAAATCCGGGACGGTCAAAGCAGGTGCCGCTAATGCCATCGTCCGTGAAATGGACAATGTTTGTAAAGCCCTGCCGTGCGGCGAAGTCCTCCAACATTGCTTTTTGGTTGGAAATGGAGTTGCTCTCACGTTGTTGGTCATCATCTTTGCCAAAGTCATCACGGCTCAGGCACTCGTACAGTGGGGTAATTTTTTCATTTCTCATGGCTGTATCTCCTGAAATAAAAATGCTCTAAGCGATTGCTTCACTAACCATGACAAAATCATGATTAAGAAGTCACTTAGAGCATATATCACCCGATGCAAAAAAATATTTTTTGCTGTGCGTGTGCTGTGTTATAATAAAGTTGTTCTGCACCGCCGGTTGAAGGAGAGGCCCGGCCATGATTTTTTCAGGTGCAGCGCAAGTTAAGGCAATACCACATAATTCTAAGCGCCGATACGGTGAGCGAGGTGCGGCAGATGCTAAGCCAAAAGCACAGATAATGCTTTGTGCATGATCGAGCATTTTGGGGACGCAGATGCCGTGCTGCAGCCGCCGGAGCGGTGCTTAAGCCGTAAGGCGGGAATTGTGCGGTGTTGCCATAAGGAAAAGAGGGTATTATTTGTATGCAGCAAACTTTTAAACACTGGCAGATCGCACCCGACACCTATGCCATTCAGTGCCCGGGCTACCTGCCCGGCCCCGGCCGCCTGCCGGGCTGGGGCTATGTGATCTGCTATCTGATCGTGGGCCGGGAAAAAGCCATTTTGCTGGACACCGGCTATGGCAATGCCGATTTGAAGGCCGAGGTGGAAAGCCTGACCGACAAACCGGTGCTGTGCCTGAATTCTCATGTTCACCCCGACCATTCGGGTGGAAACCAGCAGTTCGGCACCGTGTATATTCTGGAGGGAGAACGCGAAACCATCGCGCCCATGTATTTTCCGCAGCCGCCCGAGCGTGAGCGCTGCGACATGGTAAAGGCCCTGCCGGATTATCGCTTTGCCTTTTTGCAGGAGGGCTCTGTGCTGGATCTGGGCGGGCGCAGCGTAGAGGTGCTGCGGCTGGAAGGCCACACCCCCGGCAGCATGGTGCTGATCGACAGCCAGACCCGGTTTTTATTCAGCGGCGATGCCATTTTAAAGCGTGTGCTTTTGATGGCCGGGCAGCCGCTGAGCCAATACCGCGCCGCACTGGAGCGCACCAAAGCACACGGCGGCTTTGTGGATATTTACGGTGCGCACTGGTATGAGCCGCTGGGCGCCGATTACATTGACAAGGTACTGGCTTTGATCGATGATTTTTCTCCAGACCGCTGTGAATCGGCCCCTTGGATGGAGGCCAACAACATGATGATGTTCTGCCATGGCAATGCTTTTGAAGAAAAAGACTTTGCTGCCATTGGCTTTGGCGAAAAGGATATGGCGCTTATGCTGCGCTGAGCCTTATGCAAAAAGCTGCTGCACGAAAATTCGTGCAGCAGCTTTTTGATCTGATCAGTTCTTGGTGTTGTAGCCGTCGGGGTTGTTTTTCTGCCAGTTCCAGCTGTCACGGCACATTTCATCAATGCCGTACTGTGCTTCCCAGCCAAGCTCTTTTTTGGCCTTGGCAGGGTCGGCCCAGCACTCGGCAATGTCGCCGGGGCGGCGCGGGTCGATCTGATAAGGCAGCTCCTTGCCGCAGGCCTTGCTGAATGCCTTGATCACATCCAGCACGCTGTAGCCGTGGCCGGTGCCCAGGTTGCAGATGAACAGGCCGCAGCCGGTCTGCAGCTTTTTGATGGCAGCCACATGGCCGCGGGCCAGATCGACCACATGGATATAATCGCGCACACCGGTGCCGTCGGGCGTGGGATAATCGTTGCCGTACACATGCACCACGGGCAGCTTGCCCACGGCCACCTTGGCAATGTAGGGGCACAGGTTGTTGGGAATGCCGTTGGGATCCTCACCAATCAGGCCGGATTCATGCGCACCGATGGGGTTGAAGTAACGCAGAAGGGCCACATTCAGCGTGGGATCAGCCTTGCACACATCTTCCAGAATGCGCTCGGTGAAAGCCTTGGTGGTGCCGTAGGGGTTGGTGGTGCCGCCCACCGGGAAATCCTCACGGATGGGCACACTGGCAGGATCGCCATACACCGTTGCGCTGGAGGAGAACACAAAGTTTTTGCAGTTATAACGGCGCATCACATCCAGAATGTTCAGGGTGCAGTTGAGGTTGTTGGAATAATATTCAATGGGCTTGGAAACGCTTTCGCCCACAGCCTTATAGGCCGCAAACTGGATCACAGAATCAATATCGGGGTTTTCGGCAAAGATTTTTTCCACCTGTGCCTTATCCGTCATGTCGGCTTCCACAAAACGGAAGTCCTTGCCTGCGATCTGCTTTACACGGCGCACAGCCTCGGGGCAGGAATTGTAAAAGTTATCCGCCACCACAATGTCATACCCGGCTGCGAGCAGCTCAATGCAGGTGTGGCTGCCAATATAGCCGGCACCGCCGCTTACCAAAATTGCCATAATGCACACTCCCATCTAAAATTTGTATAATCGTTGCAATAAATCCATAATGCTTTTTGTTTTCTGACCATATACTAACACTTAAACCGTATTCAGTAAATGGAGAATTGAACCATAAGGCTCACCATTTGTGCCTTTTGAAGCTTTACAGATTTATTATACACCCATTTGACATTTCTGAAAAGGGCGTTTAGAGTTGGCATTTGCCGCCGGATTGGGGTATAATCAAAAAAACATCTTTCATTAAAGGAGAACGCTTTTATGCTGTATGATCGACTGGACAATCTGGAGCAATACACCGGCCTATTTGAAAATCTGGATACCTGCATTGAATGGATCATGGAAAACGGGCTGGACGATCTGCCCATGGGCCGCACTGAGATTCAGGGCGAAGATATCTATGTGAATGTGATGGAATGCCCCGCCGCCGAGGATTCCGCCGTGGATTTTGAGACCCACAGCAAGTATATGGACCTGCAAATCGTTTTGGACGGCAGCCAGCTGTTTCAGGTAGCGCTGGAGGATGTGGAAGAAGCCGAGGCCTACAACGAAGAAAAGGACTATGCGCTGTACAAGGGCACCCCCAGCTGCGCCGGTGTGCTTGACCCTGAGCGTTTTGCCGTATTTATGGTGGAGGAAGCGCACAAAAGCAACATTCGCACGGCAGACTGCGAGAGCAGCATCAAAGCCGTGTTTAAAATTGCACGGTAAGCATTTGCCGCCCACATAAAAAGCAACCGGCGAAGGCAGTTTTGGCTGCCTTCGCCGGTTTTTTGCGCCGGGCATAGCAGGCTTATCCGGCACGCAGCATTTTTTTGGAAAACCGCTTCAGCCGCTGCAGCAGCCCCGTTTTTTCTCGGATCGGCTCGGCAGGAATATGCGGAGATTCCCGGATAAAATCATCCTGCGAGTCAAAGTCGGCCGCGCTGTGCTTGCGGCAATATGTGCCGTCGGCCAGCATGAGCGATGCCTTTGCCGTGTCGCGAAGCTGGGAATCCAGGATCCATCTAAGTTGGGCGCGCAGCTGGACATCCCGCACCGGGCAGGCGATCTCTACACGGCGGTTGAGGTTTCTTGTCATCAGATCGGCCGAGGAAATAAACATTTCGGCGCTTTCCCCGCGGCCAAACAGGTAAATACGGGCGTGCTCCAAAAAGCGGCCCACCACATTGGTTACATGAATATTTTCCGTTTCTCCGGGAACGCCCGGCAAAATGCAGCAGATACCACGAATGATCAGCTGCACCTCCACCCCGGCGCGCGAAGCCTCGGCCAGCTTGTCGATCACCTCGCGCTCGGTGACCGAGTTTGCCTTGATGCAGATATAGCCGTTTTTCCCCTGCTCGATCTGGCGGTCGATATGATGCAGCAGCATCGTTTTGATGCCGAACGGTGACACGCACAGCTGCTTGTATTCACCGTCCAGCTTGTTGACCAGCATATTGCGGAAAAACGCCGCCGCATCCTCACCGATCGCATGATCGGCCGTCATAAAGCTAAGGTCGGTATACATGGCGTTGGTTTTTTCGTTGTAGTTGCCGGTGCCGACCTGCGTGATATACCCGGTTTTGTTGTGGCTGCGCAGCGTGATCAGGCAAATTTTGCTGTGGCATTTAAAGCCCTCGGTGCCATAGATCACCTGGCAGCCCGATTCCTCCAGCATTTTTGACCATGTCAAATTGTTTTCTTCATCAAAACGGGCACGAAGCTCCATAAGCACCAGCACTTCCTTGCCGTTTTCTGCCGCGCGGCAAAGCGCCTGCGCAATGCGTGAGGAGGAAGCCAGCCGGTAGATCGTGATTTTGATGGAAAGCACCTTCGGGTTTTCTGCGGCTTCATTCAGCAGCCGCAGAAAAGGCTCTACTGAATCGTAGGGATAAAACAGCAGGCGGTCTTTCTGCTGGATCTGCTGGATCATGGGCTGGCTGGGATACAGATCCTCTGCCCAGCGGGGGCGGTAGGGCGTATACAGCAGCCGGGCAGAAATTTCTTTGGGCAATTCTCCCGCCAGGCGAAACACATACCGCATATTCAGCGGGCAGCGATCCACAAAGATCTGGCGGTTTTCCACCCGGATCACCGAGGACAGCAGCTTTTGAAACTCCTGCGATACCGGCACACTGAGTTCCAGCCGAACCACGGCCAGATGGTCGCGCTGCTTCAGCAGCTTTTGCATCTGGCGGCGAAAATCCTCTTCGCTGTCCTCAAATTTTTCATCGTCAAAGCTGATATCCGCGTTGCGCGTTACCGCCAGAATACAGCTTTCCTTCACATTGTAGGCGTCAAACAGAGTCGGCAGCCAGCGCAGCAGAATGTTTTCGGTGCGCACAAAGCGCTTTTGCCCCGAAAGCATCAGATAGGGCGGCGCATTGTCCGGCACCGGCACAATACCCAGCGCCCGGCGGCCCTTTTTGTTTTCCAGCAAAGCCGCCGCGTAAAGCCGCTTATTCACCAAATGCGGCACCGGATGGTTGGGCCCAATGAGAATGGGCGAAAGCACCGGCAGCAGATCGGTTTTGAAAAAACGGTTCACCTGCTTGAGCTCGTCGGCCTCCAGTGCCTCCGTCAGGGCATCCTGTATGCCGCTTTGGGCAAGCTGCTCCATCACCGCTGTGCAGATCTGCTCTTTCATGGCAAGCAGGCCCGGCACCGCACGATAAATATGGTGCAGCTGCTCCGCCGGGGTCTGGCCGGTTTTGTTGTCCGTTTCATCGGGTGTCATGCGGGCAAGATCAAACAGACTGCCCACACGCACCATGAAAAATTCATCCAGATTGCTGGAAAAAATCGAAACAAACTTGAGCCGCTCCAAGGCCGGCACCGTGGGATCGGCCGATTCCTCCAGCACGCGCTGGTTAAAGCGCAGCCAGCTTAGTTCTCTGTTTTGGGTGTAACGATATTGTTTTGAAGTATTTTTTTGCATAGGTATCCTTCCCGAACTCCGTATTTGCTGATGATCAGCTGCTGTGCGCCGAACAGCTGAAAAATATGCTGCAAAATCAGCACGCCCGGCACCAGTGTGTGAATGCGCTCTGCCTCTAACCGCAAGATGAGATCGCTGGCTTCTTTTTTGCCGCTGCACAAAAAGCTGCACAGGCCGTTTAGCTGCTCGGCGGTTATGGTGTGGCAATCACTCGAAATTTTATAGTAGTGCTGCGCCAGCTTAAACGCAGCGCGCGCCGTGCCGCCAACGCCCACCAGCAGCGGGCGCTCTGCCAGCGCGGCATGGCCGGGCTGTATGGTTTTGTCGATCTCTTGCTGCAGCCGCTTGAGTGAGCCCTGCCCCGGCAGAATTCTTTTTACACAGCGTCGGTACAGGCTGAGCGAGCCAATGGGAAAGCTGGCAAGATCCACCGGCTTTCCTTCGTCAAAAGTAACGATCTCTGTGCTTGCGCCGCCGATATCCAAAAACGCGCCGCTGCGCAGATGCAATTCCTGCATAGCGCCCGCATAGCCCAGCAGGGCCTCGCTTTCGCCGGACAGCACCTCAACAGAATAGCCGGTGGCGGCCCGAATGATGCCCAGCGCCTGCTGTGTGTTGGAAATATTGCGCAGCGATGCCGTGGCAAACACGCTGATATGCTCAATGTGCAGCGTTTGCAGAATGCTGCGGAAGGTGAGCAGCCCGGCACACGCGCATTCCATGCCTTCCGCACTGAGAGCGCCGTTTTCCACATATCCGGCCAGGCCTGCCATGATTTTTTCGCGGAATAAAATTTTAAAGCTACTGTTTTCGATCTCATACAGTGTCAGACGGATCGAGTTGGAGCCTATATCAATAATGGCCTGTTTCATTCTTCCTCACCGGCTGCCTCGGCGGTTTCTTCGGGCAGAGCCTCCTTGCCCGGCAGTTCGTTTTCGGGCAGGTTTTCCGGCAGGCGGAACACCAAAATGGCCTTGGAGGAATTGGTAATGGAAAAGGTTACCAGCTCCCAGCCATTCTGTGCGCATTCGCTGGCGGTTTTTTCCACCGCTGCGGCCATTTTCTTTGCCTTGGGCGCATAGTCGATCACCATGGTTTTGTACTTCATATTGTTTTTTCCTCTTTTCTGCTTATGAAATTTTGCAGGCAAAGCCCTGCTCAGGCTTCGCTTTGTGTTTTTTCGGCACGCAAGCGGCCCGGTGCGCGGCGAGTCAGCAGAAATCCGCTGGTGATCGCCGTGAGCGGGGCCACTGTGACAAGGCCAAACGAACCCACGATGGTATGCACGATCTCCGCCGCCACATACTTGTAGTTGAGCATCAGCTCCACAGGGGTGCCCTGCGCCATAAACACCATCAGCAGGGCAATGTAGCTGCCGGAATACGCCAGCAGCAGCGTGGTGGTGGTAGAGCCGCAGGCTGCGCGCCCCACGGCAAAGCCCGAGCGGATGGCCTCACCCGCGCGGATATCCGGCTTTTTCTGCACCACCTCGTAAACCGCCGAGCAGATATCCACTGAAAGATCCATCACTGCGCCGGACGAACCAAGAAAAATGGAAGCGATAAAGATTTTTGTCAGGTCAAGATACTGGTATCCGGCATAGAGCAGGCTTTCGCTGGACTCCATCACCGCGCCGTGAATCTTGAAAAGATCGGTGAACAAAGCCCCCAGTATCGCCGTTACCAGAATGCCGAGCGCTGCGCCGGATACCGCTGCGAGAAAGCGCCTGTCCCAGCCGTAGATCAGCATCAGGATCATTGCTGTCAGCGCCATCACCAGCCCCAGCGATACCCAAACAGGGTTGTAGCCGTTCAGCAAACTGGGCACCAGAATTTTCCACATTAAGAGAATGGTATCCGCAAAGGATATCATGGCGCGCAGGCCCGTTGCCCCCGCAAAGCCCAGAAGCAGCAGCAAAAACAGCCCTGCCAGCACAGCCTCCTTGCCAAGGCGGCAATGGTCGGTCATATACACGGTGGTGATCTTTCCATCGCTGTGGCTCACCACCACAAAGGCCTTGTCCCCAGCGGCAAACAACTTGTCCTGCGCCAGCGAACCGCTGAGCCGGTTGACCGCATCGGTTTCGGTGCTCTCAAACATACCGCCCAGAATGCGCACCCGGCAGCGCTGGTCGCCGGTGCGCACAAGGCCGGTGTCATAAATATCGCTTTCGTCGGTGGAAAGAACCAGGGCGGGCACGCGGTCAGCATTTTGATACGAAAGCGCTCCCTCATAGCCCGTGGGCAGAAAGAGCAGCACAACCATTAAAACCAGTGAGGCAACCACCGGCCAGAATGTGTTGGATCGTGTAATTTTTTGAATCGTTTTCATATTTTCCCATACATTGCAGCACAACAGGAGGCAGCCAAGGCCGACTCCTGTTGCACTCTGTTTTGATCTGCTTTTATGATCTGTTCCGTTACTTTACTTCCAGCAGAGAAGCCATCTTCTGATAGATCTCGGTGTTGTCGTAGTAGCCGTTGAAGGCATCCTCACCGGTGCCGTTTGCAAAAACCGCCACAGGCAGGCCCGTGTGAGAATAGCTGGTAAAGTCTACACCGGCTTTGTTGTTCAGAATATGCGTGACCGTGACCGAGAAGGGGTTGTAGGTGCCGTAAAGCACATACTGTTCCTGCGTGTATTCGTCCACATCCGGGTCTGTCATGGCAAATTCATAGGCGGTGCGCAGGCGCTGCACCTCGTAGTCGGTAAGCACCAGACGATCGTTCTGATCGCCGGAGAGCTTCAGGCCGAACAGCTTTTCCACATCCTTCATGGCATCTTCAAAGCTGGTGTGGTTCTCTTTATATTTTTCCACATACTGCTCGTCAAACTGGGCATACGAGATGTTCTGGCTGGCCAGACTATCCAGATATGTGTCGTAGTCGGTGCCGGCAAAGCCGATGGTCAAGCCGCCGGTTTCGTGGTCGCCGGTCACAAGGATCAGTGTTTCGTCGGCGTGCTGCTTGGCAAAATCAATGGCCACCTGCACGGCATCGGCCAAAGCCAGCGTATCGTTCACGGTTGCGCCTGCATCGTTGGCATGGCAGGCCCAGTCGATTTTGCCGCCCTCGCACATCATAAAGAAGCCGGTATCGTTATCCAGCACATCAATGCCCTTTTTCACATAATCGGCCAGTGCCCACTCGCCGTCCTGACGGTCCATTTCGTAGTCCATGGCATCGGAGTCGGCCAGATGCTCGTCGATCAGGATCACCTTGCCGTCCGCCGCCGTAACGGCCTCGGCATCAGCCTGCGTGTAAGTGACCTTATAGCCCGCATTGGTGGCCAGATCATACAGGCTGGTTTTATCCTTGTCGGGGCCGGTGGGTTTTTTCAGGCCGCCGCCTGCGAAATATTCAAAGCCGGAATTCACCAGCTCCTCGCCGATCTCGTAGTAATTGTTGCGGCTGGCCTGATGGGCATAGAAGGCAGCGGGGGTGGCATGGTTGAGGTTCACCGAGCTGACGATGCCTACCTTCCAGCCCTTCTGGCTATGAAGCTTTTCCGCAATGGTTTCATAAGGCGTGGAGCCGGTGAGGTCCACATTGATCATGCCGGAATAGGTTTTGTGGCCGGTGGCAATGGATGTGGCGGTGGAAGCCGAGTCCGGCGCAAAGCTGCAGGAATCATAGGTCACGGCAGAGCCCGCCACATCAAAGTTCATAAAATTCAGGCGCTTGGGGCCGTTCAGCTCGCCCTCGCGCTTTTCATAGTCGATGCTGGGCAGTGCTTTCACATAATCGGGATCGTCCAGTGCGCCGAGATAGTCGGAGGCTGCCTGAAACTGCGGATAGCTCATGCCGTCACCGATGAACAGAAATACATACTTGGGCGATTTGGCCGCCTGCTGGGTTTGGGCGGCATTTTGTGATTGCGCCTGTGTTTGGCTAACGGCGGATGCTGCGGGGGCCGCCTGCTGGGCCGGTGCGGCAGAACAGGCAGTGGACGACAGCAGCAGGCTTGCACCAAGCGTGCCGCAAAGGATTTTTTTAAGATTCATTGGTTTCTCCTCTCCTGAAAACACATTTTTCTTTAGGATTTTTCTTTGCCTGTCACTCATTATACGGATCGCGTGTAAATTAGGCAGCCAGCGCAGCGTAAAATAAAAGTAAAATTTTGCGGTATCTCTGCAAATTTTTCTTTTTGTGGGGGAAAGCACTGCTTTTGCCATAAAAAAATCCCGGCATACCAAACGGTATACCGGGAATGGGTGATTGCGTTGTTTCGTTATTTTTAATCGTGGCGAATGGCTTCCAGCGAGCTGATCTTCACCGCGCGGCCTGCCGGGGCAATGCCCGAAACAAGGCCCACCAGCGTGGCAAATATCAACGCCAGCAGGATCAGCCATGGCGGAATGATGGAAATTTTGCCGCCCATGCCGTCCATGCCGCCAAAGCCGCCAAAGGCGCTGCTGAGGCCAGAAAGGTCGATACTGCCGCCCAAAAGGCCCATGATCGCTGTTAAATTGTTCAGCACGGCACTGATGGCAAGGCTGATGGCCACGCCCACCACGCCGCCCAAAAAGCCAATGGCGCCGCTTTCGGCCAGGAACATGGAGCGAATGTACCACAGCTTGCAGCCCAGCACCTTCATAACGCCGATCTCGCGCGTGCGCTCGTAGATGGCCATGGTCATGGTGTTCATAATGTTCAGCGCCGCCACCAGCAGGCTGATGGCCGCCAGACTGCCCAGAATCATCTGGCTTTGCGCCACATTCTTTTGCATTTCCTCGCGGATCTGCGTCATCGAGTTGGTGTTGTAGCCTTCGTCCTGCAGGCCCTTTTCCACCTCGGCCACATTGTCCACTTCGTCCACCTTGATATTGATCTGTTGATAGGTAACTTCTTTTTTGCTGGTGCGCTTGGCAAGGCGGTCGGCTGCGGCGGTCAGCTTGCGGGCATCCTGCAGCCGCATTACAAGGCCGCCCACCGTCATGTAATCCTTGCTGTAATCGCCCACCAGCGTGCCCATTACCACCAGCTCGTAGGTTTCCTTCACATTGCCCTGATCGTCCTTCAGTTGCAGGGTCATGCGGGCGTTCTGCGGGTCCACAAAGGGGGGCAGCGGATTGCCGTTTTTATCGGTTTGGCCGGAATAGCGATAGCGGGAGTTGCTGTTTGGGCTGCGCTTGGTATCCTCAAAGTTATAGCCGAACTCCTCGCCCACCAACACAGGGATCTTGTTTTTGCCAAGGTTGCCCACATCGGTAAGCCATGTGCCGCTTTGCAGCGCAAAGCCCATGGGCTCCATACTGGCTTCGTCCAGACCGTAAATGTTATACGGATAGGTTTCATAGCGGCCGTTTGTGCCCGCTTTGATGCAGCCGTTCAGGTTTTCCGGCTGGTAATAGGGGGTCACCGCCGTAACATGGGGCGTGCTGCGAATGCGCTCTACCAGGGCATCGTCCAGCGCATTTTCGCTGCTGCTGGAATAGTTATACATCTGGATCATGGTCAGATCGCCCCATGACTGCAGCATTTCTTCGTTTTGCGCATTCACGGCAATGCCAAGGCTGATCATAACCACGATGGCGCAGGTGCCCACCACAACGCCGATCACCGTCAGCGCTGTGCGCCCCTTGCGCCGTCTGAGATTATCCAACGAAAGGCGGAGCAAATCAGAAATCCGCATCGTTTTCCTCCTGCGATTTAGCGGCTTTGCGCTTTTTGGCCACTTTAAAGCCCGCAAAGCCCAGTGCTGCCACGGCTGCGGCGATCAGCGCCCAGCCCCAAACGGGCAGGCCCGGCTTGGTTTCTTCGGGCATATCCTGCATACCGGGGTCAACCATACCGGGGTCGTCCCAGGTGGGGGCATCCTCTACTGCAGCGCTGAAATTTCGTGTTACCGACACTTCCTGCCCGGAAGTATCCTCGTATACAATGGTGATGGTGCCTTCCACCGTGCCTGCCTGCAGTGCGCACAGATTGATATCCACGCTCTGCTCGGTGCCTGCGGCCAGATTGCCCACATAGTTGCTTTGCTCGGGCTCCTGCAGGTTGTTGCCGGCAATGGTAACCGTCATGTTGGAAAGCTCGTTTTTGCCCTTGTTCACAAAGGTGATGCTGCCGTAGTTTTCTTCCCCTACCACCATGGTTTCGGGAATTTCCATATTGGAAATTTCAAAGCGCTCGGGCTGAATGATGGGCACCGTAACGGTGGTGCCGGTAGCCTGTGCGCCGCCGCCGGTGGTTTTGCCGTTGGCCGAAAGGCTCACGCTCACCGAGCTTGTGCCGCCCGTAAAGCTGTTTTGTGCGTGCATGGGGTATGTAACGGTCTGGCTGGTGCCGGGGGCCATATCGCCAATGTATTTGGTGGTGCTGCCGTTGGAAAGAGTCACGCCGTCGGCCGTGCTGATGGAAACCAGCACATCGCACAGAGCCTCGGTGCCGCTGGAGGTGGCATAAATTTCAAGGCTGAGTTTAAAATCATCGCCTGCATCCACGCTGGAGCCGCCAATGGAGGTGGAACGCACGATCAGGCTGGGGGTGCGGTAAGTGGGGTCCGGCGTGGGGG